>ERZ795052.2843-NODE-2843-length-20099-cov-5.132558_pt1 | contig 20099 bp, 16 predicted proteins | sample MGYA00375136_ERZ795052 | MGnify/ENA primary metagenome ERZ795052 (study PRJEB30181, sample SAMN05720156) | activated sludge metagenome | isolation source: Anaerobic digester | place: Japan | collected 2015-05-26 ... | reverse complement strand
TTGGTGAGCCTGACGCTCTATTTTGCCAACTCCATGAGCCTCGAGTTGCGCGCCGCCGACCAGCGCGTCTGCGGATTGCAGGCCGAGCAGGCCATCGAAGGAGCCGCCCGTTACCTCGGCAGCATGCTGCTGATCTCGCAGACCAACGGCGTGATGCCCGACCCCACCACCTATTTGCGCGAAGCGGTGGCGGTGGCCCAGCGGGATGACGACCCGAGCGCGGCGCGTTTCTGGCTCATCGGCCGGGACACCAATGCCGTGGCCCCGGGCCAGGTCTCCTTCGCGCTGGTGGATGAGGCCTCGAAACTCAACCTCAACACCGCCACCAGCAACATGCTGATCTGGCTGCCGCGCATGACCGAGGAGTTCGCCGCCGCCATCCTCGAATGGCGCGACACCAACGGGGGCAGCGGCATGTTCTCCCTCGATTACAGCATGCGCCAGCCGGGGTATCTGAACAAGAGCGCACCCTTTGAGACCGTGGATGAATTGCGGCTGGTTTATGGCGGCGAGATGGACATGCTGGCCGGCGAAGACCTCAACCGCAACGGCGTGCTGGACCCCAACGAAACCGACGAGAACCGCAACGGTGTCGCGGACCCGGGCGTGTGGGAATACGTCACCGTTTACAGCCGCGAACCCAACACTTACAGCAACGGCGTTGAACGGGTGGACATTCGCCAGATTGGGTCGGCCGGACCCTTTGCCACCCTCCTCCAGGAAACCCTCGGCTCCGGGCGGGCCAACGAAATTCTCACCCGGCTGGGGGTTCTGGGCATGGGGGGCGGCGGGCCCGGCGGCGGGGGGCCCGGGGGCGGCCGTCCCGGCGGCAACGCCGGCACGGTTCGGCAGTTCACCAGTCCGCTGCAGCTTTACCGCGAAAGCGGGATGACCCCCGAGGAGTTCGCCCAAATCGAGGGAGCCCTCACCACCACCACCAACGCCTTCATCGAAGGACGCGTGAATGTCAACACGGCCAGCGCCACCGTCCTGGCATGCCTCCCGGGCCTCAGCGAGGCCCCCGACCTGGCCCAGGCGCTGGTGGATTACCGCGAGATGAATCCCAGCCAGTTAACCTCCATTGCCTGGGTGGTCGAGGCCATCGGCGCGAACAACAACACGGTGCTGGACGCGCTGGCCTCGCGGGACTGCATCACCACCCGCAGCTACCAATTCACCGCCGACGTGGCCGCGGTCGGCCCCCATGGGCGGGGATACCGCCGCACCCGCTTTGTGTTCGATACCAGCGGCGGGACGGCGCAGATCGTCCATCGGCAGGACCTCAGCCACTTGGGGTGGGCTTTGGGTCAGGAGGCTCGAAACCAATGGGTGACCAAGGCCACGCGATGATTTCCATGTTATATTTATCTGATAGCACAGGCCGGCAAGCAGCCCGGCCGCAGAAGGGAGCGAGCGTATGATTGCCCTGCTCAGTGTCAGGCCGCGCCAGCGGCAGCGGCTGAACAGCGTGGTGGGCCTGGCGCTGGATGGCGCCCGGCTCGAGGGGGTGTGGTTGCGTCGAACCAATGGCTCGATGCGCGTTGAAAAAGCCTTTTCAGCGCTGCTCACCCTCGACCCGCTCACGGCCGAGCCGGAACTGGTGGGCCGCGAGATTCGAAACCACCTGGATGCCGCGGGCATTCGGGAACGCGACTGCGTGGTGGGCCTGCCGCTCAAGTGGGCCCTCACGGCCCAGGCGGAACTGCCGGAACTGACCGAGGCGGACCGGGCGAGCTTCTTGACGCTCGAGGCGGAGCGGAATTTTCCGTGCGACGCCGCCACCCTCCACATCTGTCATTCCCTTTATCAAGGCGGGGGCAAGCAGCACGCCCTCCTGGTCGGCATCCCGCGGACGCACCTCGTGGGCCTGGAAAAGGCGTTGCGTGCCGCCCGGTTGAAACCGCGCAGTTTCGGCCTCGCGGCGGCATGGACGGCGGGCTCAACGGCGGGCGACCTGGCCTTGTTCATCGGAGAATCCACCGTCGCGCTCCGCCTGGTGGCGGGCGGCGGGATCGCGGCCCTCCGGTCCCTCGAGGGCACCCTCGTCAGCGAAGGGAGCCGCCAGCGGCTCGAATCGGGGATCGTCGCCCGCGAACTCCGGATCACCCTCGGCCAGCTTCCGGCGGACTTGAGGCAAGCCGTTCACACCGTCCGCATCTTCGGCCCGCGCGAGCTGGCGCAGCAACTGGCTGACGAGCTCGAGCTGCTGCTGGAATCGCGGGGTCTGAAGTTCGAAGTCGTTGCCCGTTACTCCGGAAGCGAGTTCGGCCTGCACCTGCCCCCCGATACGGCCGTTTCGCCGGCGTTGAACCTGGCCGCCGAACGGCTGGCCGGCCGCCCGGCGGTGTTCGAGTTCCTGCCGCCGCATGTGACTGCGTGGCAGCGCCTGACGTCGCATCAGGCCCTCGGGAAATACCGGCTGGTGGGCGCTGCTGCGGCGGCGGCGTTGCTGCTGGCCGGGGGCGCCTTTGGCTATCAGCAGTGGCAGTTGACCCGCTTGTCGCGCGAATGGTCGGCCATGGCTCCGCGGGTGAAGGAACTGGAACTGGTGCAGCAACAGATCAAGCAATACCGGCCGTGGTTCGACGAATCGCTCCGCTCGTTGAGCGTGCTGCGCCAGTTGACCCTGGCGTTTCCCGACGACGGCGTGGTCTCGGCCAAGGCCGTCGAAATCCGCGACGGCCAGCGCGTCACCTGCACGGGGGTGGCGCGGGAGAACTCGGCCTTGCTCAAGACCTGGGACCGGATGCGCACCAACCCGGCCGTCAGCGACTTGAAGGTCGAGCAAATCCGCGGCAAGGCGCCCATGCAGTTTACGTTCAATTTCCAATGGACCCCGGGAGGACGCGGTGAAAATTAAGAATCGTCAACAATGGCTTGCGTTGCTTGCGGGCGCCGTCGTCGCGCTCTTCGCGGCGGACAAACTCGTGATTACGCCCTTGACCGGCAGTTGGAAACAGCGCGCGGCGCGCATCGCAGACCTCCGCAAAAAGGTGAGCGATGGCCGGACGCTGCTGCAACGGGAATCCAGCTTGCGGGCGCGTTGGGCCCAGATGCGGGCCGGCACGCTGCCCAATGACCGATCCCAGGCCGAGGAGCAGATGCTCAAGGGGGTCGAACGCTGGTCGGGCGCCAGCCGGGTCACCATCCTGTCCCTTAGCCCTCAGTGGAAACAGGAAGCCGAGGACCGCGTGACGCTCGAATGCCGGCTCGAGGCCTCGGGCGACTTGGGAGCCGTGAGCCGGTTCCTCTATGAAGTCGAGACTGACCCCATGGCGTTGAGAGTGCAGTCGGTTGAGATTACCGCCCGGGACAACGAGGGCCGGCAAATGGCTCTCGGTCTGCAGCTCAGCGGCCTGGTGTCCATGCCCGAAACGGAGAGGAGACCGCGATGAGCCCGATTGCAGTGCCAAACTCTTTGTCGCATGCCGGGAGGCTTCCGGTCCCCCGTTGGCGCGTGGCAACGTTCGCCGCTGGCTTGGCGCTCGGGTTGTGCGCCGCGCCGTTGGCCGGCGCCGCCCAGGCTTCCGAGAGCCCGCGGAGACCCGGTTATTCCGATTTCCGCATCATCAGCGAGCGCAACATTTTCAACCAGCAACGCTCCCCCCGCTCCGCCGGCCAGCCCGAGCGCCGCGAAACGCGCCGCTCCTCAAATCCGACGGACTATGTCACCCTCGTGGGCACCATGAGTTACGAAAAAGGCTGGCACGCCTTCTTCGAAGGGTCTCGCTCCGACTTCCGCAAAGTGCTGCGGCCGGGGGACAGCATCGCCGGCTACCGGTTGGCGTCCATTGAACTGAAGCAAGTGGTGCTGACCTCCGGGACCAATGAAGTGATCCTGCCGGTGGGCAAACAGCTCCGCCGCGACGCGGAGGGGGAATGGCGCATTGCCGAGGCGCCCGAGCGCCAGATCACCTCCTATGCCGCCGTGTCCGCTTCGTCCTCGGGTTACTCCCGTTCCGACAGTTTTTCGCGCTGGAGCGGCTCCGCGTCTTCAGCCAGCCCGCCACCCACGCCCCCGATTACCCTCCCGCCCGGCGGCCCCGAAGCCGGGCCGGCCGGCCCCATGCCGATGGTGGTCGTGGACCCCGATTCGGGCGTCATCATGGCCGCGCCCGGAACTGAACCGGGCATGACCAACGGCGTAACGCCGGCGCCGGGAGGCGCCGACGCCAGTGATGTGCTCAGACGACTCATGCAACGACGTGAAGAGGAATTAAACCGATGAAAACGCAATTGAACTCGACCTCCCTCCCGGAACGGGCCGCCCCCGCGGCCGGTTCCCGAGCCGCCAGCATCACCCTGGCCGTGCTGCTGGCGGGCTTGACAGGTGTTCCGGGCCAGGACTCCCCCCCACCCCCTGCCGCCCCGCCGCCTCCGCCGGCAACCAATGTGGTGAGCGAAATGCCAACGCCAGCGGCGCCGCCGCCGGCCGAGCCCGCGGCGCCGGCGCCTGAACCCGCCCCGGCCGTGCCGGCCGTTTCGGTCCCCGCTGTTGTAACCAACAGCGCGGCCGCGCCCGACACCCCCCCGGCCAACCCGGATGAATTGCGTTTGAACTTCCGCGGCGTGCCCCTCGAAATGGTGCTGAATTACCTGAGTGAGGCCGCGGGCTTCATCATTGTGCTGGAGGCGCAGCCGCGGGGCCGGGTGGACATGTGGAGCAGCCAGCCCGTCACGCGCGAGGAGGCGGTGGCGCTCCTCAACTCGGTGTTGCATAAGAACGGTTTGGCGGCCATCCGCAAAGGCCGCACCCTCACCATCATCAACCGCGACGAAGCCAAAATCCGCCCCATCCCCGTCCGGATGGGAAGCGACCCGGAATCCATCCCGGACGACGAGGAAATTGTCACCCACATCATCCCCGTCCGCTTTGTGGAGGCCACGCAGTTGCTCAAGGACTTGCAGCCCCTGGTTTCGGTCAACACCTCCATGACGGCGAACGAATCGGGTAATTCCATCGTCATCACCGACACCCAATCAAACATCCGCCGGGTGGCCGAGGTCATCAAGGCCATAGACCAGGGGGCCGAGGACGTGACCGAGGTGCGGGTTTTCCGGCTCACGAATGCCGATCCGACCGAGATGTCCGAGTTGTTAACCAGCTTGTTTCCCGATGAAACCCGCACCGGCGGACAGTCGCAGGGCGGGGGATTCCGGAGTTTCTTCCGGGGCGGTTTCCCGGGAGGCCCGCCGGGGGGCGGCGGTGGCAGCAGCGGCACGCAAACCCAGCGGGTTCGAAAACGGGCGCGGGTGCTGGCGGTGCCGGACGCCCGGACCTCCTCCGTGGTCGTCACGGCCGCCAAGGACTTGATGGACCAGGTCGAACAAGTGGTGATCGCGCTGGACGAAGACCCCGCCCGGCGCCAGACCGTCAAAGTCTTCCAACTCGATAATGCCGATCCGCAGGAAGCCATGGAGGTGTTGCGGGACATCTTCCAGAAGAGCGGCACCCAGACCAGCCGCAACAACCGCACCCAGACCAGCGTGCTCCAGAATCGCAGTGAGCAGCAGCAGAACCAACAGACCACCGGAACCTCCTTCAACCGCGGCGGCTCAACCCGCCGCACCAGCACCGCCCGGTGATGCCAGTCACGCATTTTTCGATCTCATCACACGCATGATTATGAAACACGAACCCCTTGCCAGCCTCCTCGGCCCCAGCCCCAGCCGGTGCCGGGCGCCCCGCCGCCGGCTCCTCCAGGCGGCCGCCCTTGTCGGCTGCCTCACCCTCAGCTTTTCCTTGACCGCCCAGTTCTTCCCCGGCCAGTTCGGCGGCGGCGGCGCGCGCTCCCGAAGCAGCACCGCCTCGACCCGCCAGTATCCCTCGGCAGGGACCGTGGGCGATGCGGTCTTCACCGTGGACCCGGAGACGCGGAGCCTGATCGTGATTGCGGACGAGGAAACCAGCCAGTACATCTCCCAGGTGGTGTCCAACCTGGACCGGCCCAAGCCCCAGGTGCTGATCAAGGTCGTGTTCCTCGAAGTCACGCATAACAACAGCTCGGATATCGGCATCGAGGGGGGCTGGGCCAAAAACATCGGCAACTCCACCACCGGGGCGGTGGCCAATGCCTTTGGCATGTCAGGCATTGCATCCGCCGCGGGCACCAACGCCGCCAACGTCTTTGGCCAGCCCATCCAGGCCTTTTCTCCCATGCCCCCCGGCGCGGGGCTCTACCAAATCTTTGCGCAGGATTACCAGGTCACGCTCCGCGCCATCGCGCAGGCGGGCAAAGCCAAGGTGCTGTCGCGGCCTTCCATTGTGGCCCGCAACAACCAGCCCGCCACCATCACGGTCGGACAGTCGGTGCCCCTCATCACCAACGTGCGGTTTGACAACTTTGGCAACGCCATCAATTCGGTCACCTATGAGGACGTCGGCATCATTCTGCGCGTGACACCGTTCATCACCGGCGACGGCATGGTCGAGATGGTCGTCTCTCCCGAAACCTCCGACCTCGAGGCGGACCGGACCCAGTGGGTCCCGTTGTCCAGCGGCAGCGCCGGCGCCGTGAGCGCGCCGCTCATCAATTCGCGGTCGGCGGACACCGTGGTGGTGACGCCCAACGGCCAAACCGTGATCATTGGCGGCCTGATGCAGAATTCCAAGGCGGAGGCCGAAAGCAAGGTCCCGGTGCTGGGGGACATCCCCCTGCTGGGCAACTTGTTCAAACGCAAAACCAAGAGCGATGCCCGCACCGAGCTGCTGATCTTCCTCACCCCCTACATCATCGAAGCGCCCACCGAGCTGGCCGCCGTGACCGCGCGCGAGCAGGAGCGGTCCAGCATCAACAAAGCCTTCACGGAACAGGAACTCAACCAATTCCTGGACCGGCTGCCGCAACAAACCCCCGCCCCGGAGGGGGGCGACGGCAACGGCTCGAAACGGCGCAAACGCTGAACCGGCCGGCTTATGGAACTCACCCGGCGCAGCCTCGTGGTTTACGGCCTCCTGGCCGCAGTGTGGCTGCTGGTGGTCATCTGGCAGATCGAAGAGCATGCCCGGGTGCGCGAAGCAGCGCGGACGAATCTCAGCAACCGCTCCAAGGACATTGCCAACACCGTCAGCGCCTGCATTCGCGGCATGCGGTTTCGCGGCACGGTCTGGCAGGACCGCCTCGAGCCCCTGCTCCAGGAGCTGGTGCATGGCCGGTCCAACGAATTGGTGAAAGCCAGCGAGGTGGTCAGCATTGTCCTGCTCAACGCGGCGGGCGAGCCGGTGGCCTCGGCGGGCAAGCCCGTGGACCTCTCGCAGCAGGACATTCTCCAAAAAGGGGAGCGCTGGGGCGCCCACACGGTGGTCTTTGCCAATCCCGTGGACCTGGGGGTCAGCCTGATCTCGCAGGGAACCACCAACCCCACCGTCGTGCTCCCCTCGATGAGCAACCTGACCAACTCCTTTGAACCCCCGCGCGGCGGGCCCCCCGCCCGACGCGACGGGCGCATGGAAGGGGCGGGGATGCCTCCCCCGCCTCCACCCCGCCCACCGGAAGGAGAGGTCCGCCCGGGCGAGCGCGACGGACGCCGCGACGGCGATTTTTGGTCCCGGCGCCCGTTCTGGCTGCGGGGCCTCGAGTATGAGGATTTCCAGCAGCTCCTTCAGAAGCGCGCCGTGCATGGCTTGGTGCTGGCCTTGTCCACCGAGGGGTTCCAAGCCGCCGTCCAGCGCGATCTATGGCTCCGCGCCATCATTGTGTGCCTGGCCACCATCTCCGTGCTGGGCTCCGGCCTGGCCTGGCGCAACCTCGCCAAATCTTCCGAGCTCCAAATCCGCCTGGTGCGCGCCAGCGAGCTCAACACTCACCTCAAGGAGATGAACCTGGCGGCGGCCGGCCTGGCCCATGAAACCCGCAATCCCTTGAATATCATCCGGGGGCGGGCGCAGATGATTTCACGTTATCCCCAAATCCCTCCGGAGATCGGCCAGCGGGCGCGGGAAATCATCGAGGAAGCCGACAAGGTCGCCGCTCAGTTGAACGAATTCATCAACTACTCGCGCCCGCGCGAAGTGCGGCGGTCGGTCCTGCCGCTCGGGCCGGTGGTCAACGAGGTCGTGCGCGCCCTCAGCTATGATCTCGAGGAGAAGCAGATTCATTTGCAGAAGCAGGGGGATCACCTGACCATCGAGGCGGATGAAAGGCTCCTGCGGCAGGCTTTGTTCAACCTTCTTATGAACGCCATCCAGGCCGTCAACGGCCAGGGCGAGATCGTCATCAGCGCCGAAAAACGCGGCGCCAGCGAAGCGGTCATCGAAGTGCGCGACAACGGGCCCGGCGTGCCGCCCGAGCGGCGTCAGGAGATTTTCAAGCCGTATTTTACCACCAACCGTCAGGGCACCGGCCTCGGCCTGGCGGTGGTCCAGCAAATCGTGCTCGCCCACGGCTGGGAAATTGAATGCGCCGACAACCAGCCGCACGGCGCCGTCTTCCGCATCAAGCACGTCAAGCTGGCGGCCTGATGGCCTCCCTTACAGCGGCTCCTTGAGCAGGGCGATGAACTGTTTGATCGCCGGCGAGAGCACTTTGTTCTTCTTATAGATCACCCCCAGCGTCCGGTAAAACTCGCTCTCCTCAAGCCGCACGGCGGCCAAAGTGCCGTTGGCCACCTCCTGCTTGATGGTCTCCTGCGGCACAATGGCCACCCCCGAGTCAATTTCGACCGCGCGCTTGACGGTTTCAATGTTGTCGAACTCCATGACATGCTCGACGGTCACGCCGTGGTCTTTCAACATTTTGTCCACCGCCTTGCGGGTGGGAATGTCTCGCTCGAAGCTCACAAACTTGAGGCCCGAGAGCGCTTTGGCTTTGATGCTCTTGTGCCGGGCCAGGGCGTGCTGGGGATGGCAGATCAGCACCAGCGGATCCTTCCGAATGGGAACGATCTCCAGCTTCGCGTCCCGGGTCGGGTAGGCCACCATGCCCAGGTCCACCACGTTGCCCAGAACGTCCTCATACACCTGGTTGGGGCGGCGGTACTCAACATGAACATTGACGGTGGGGAATTTCTTCAAGAACTCCTTCACGTAGGGGGGCAGCACGTGCAGCCCAATGCTGTAAATCGTCGCCACGCGAATGTTGCCCGAGATGATCTCCTTGATCTCCTGCAGCTTGCTGTGCAGGGCGTCGTAGGTCTGCAGGATTTGCTTGCTGAAATCGTACAGCACCTCCCCTTCCGCCGTCAGCCGGAAGTTCTTCTTGCTCCGCTCGATCAGCAGGGATTTGAACTGCCGTTCGAGCGAACTGATGGTTTGGCTGACGGCCGACTGGGTCACTCCGTTGATTTGGGCGGCTTTGGTAAAACTTTCAGTCTCTGTCAGGTCGCAGAATACTTTCAGACTTTCAATTTGCATAAGTGGATTGAATACAAAAGACGGGGCCAAGTCAACAACGGCTTTGGGTTTTTCCTGCCCCCGGGACAGCCGGCGCACGCCTCGTTCCTGGACAGTGGCATAATTTTAGCTTTACGGGAAGGGCGATGTCGAAAAGTTTTGTCGCTCTCAACGACCCGGTTCACAACCTCCTCCGCCACCTCGCCCGGCGCACCCCGCTGGTCGAGCGTCTGAGCCCCGAGGGCGGCCTGCGCATGTATTATCAGCCCGGCGCGGAGGGTCTCTCGGAGCAGTACGCCGCACTGGCCTGGTTTGGCGGCCTGAACGGCTTGCCGGCCCCGCTGGCGATCGAGCGCCGGTCCCGCCTCGAAACCCGCCATTGGGTCATCCTCGCCGAACGGGTCGGGGGCTTTGATGTGGCAAAATTGGACAGACGTTGTGCGCGGGACGTACGGTTGCATGTCTGCCGGGAGGGCCTCGGGATGCTGGCGGGGGAGCTCTTGAGCTACGGAACCGGCTTGTTGCGCGCGCGCAACGATGACCCGGGAAATCCCCTGCATCGTCTCTTGTGGCGGCGCTACGGGCGCCTGGCTCCAAAAGAGGAAGTTATTTACGCGACCATCCGCTGCCTCAGCGGCCACGGCAGCGGCGGCGAGCGCGAGGCGTTCGATTCCACCAACGTGATCCCGGGCGACGCCCTGGGCGAACTCCAGCAACTGTGGGATCGCCGCGCCGACAGCCTCTTCCTGGACCGGGTGGCGCGAAGCCTGGAAGCCATCGGCCGGAACGCCTTTGTCGCCGCCTTCCTCCAGCCTCCCCGGAACCTCAAAGCCGCCGTTCAGCTCCACATGCGGGCCCAACGCCGCTGGCGGCGCCCGCCCGAAAACGGCCGCGCGCTGCTGCGCCGCGTGGAATGGATTCTCGACCACACCGCCCTGGATTACGCCCCGCCCACCCTGTTCCGCTGGCAGCAACACCGCTCCCAGACCGGCACCGGGGAGCGCGGGACTCCCTCGGCCGGCTGGCCCGGCGATCTGCCCCAAGGGGACGATTGGCTCACCGGAGACAATCCTGTCTGAGACGCCTGCGGCAAGGCCCCTCTTTTTCGTTTCACACGATTCAGCCAAGGCCCGGCCACGATTGAAGCCGACCCGGCGCCAAAAGCAACAAACGTGGATTGCGGGCCGTCATGGGCCGTTCTGCCGTTCCCGCCTCCCCACTCTGCCGTTGATTTCGCGGGCGGGTGGGAGGATGATGACAGGGTGGGCCTGACCTCGGCCCGCGAGACCTTATGATGTCAGACAACGATTTGGCCGGAAAACCGGCGCGGGGCCTGGACCTTCGCAAACTGTTGGCGGAGCACCAGGGCCGGAATTACGAACTGCATGCCGAGCATGTGAACCCCGCTAATGTGCGGACGCTGCGGACCATCGGCTTCGACCGCTGTTACGTCCGGGCGGAGGGGCCCTACCTCTGGGACGTGAAAGGAACCAAGTACCTGGATTTGCTTTCCGGCTACGGCGTCTTCGGTCTGGGCCGGAACCATCCCGAAGTGCGGCGCGTCCTCAAGGAGTTTCTGGACCTGAACTATCCCAGCCTGGTCAAAATGGAGGCGCCCTTGTTGAGCGGCCTGCTGGCGGCCGAACTCAAAAAGCGCATGCCCAACCAGCTCGACATGGTGTTTTTCACCAATTCCGGCGCCGAGGGCGTCGAAACGGCCCTCAAGTATGCCCGGTGTGCCACCGGCCGCCCGGCCATCGTCCATTGCCAGAAGAGCTTCCATGGCCTCAGCTACGGCGCTCTCTCGGTCAATGGCGACGACAGCTTCCGCGAGGGATTCGCCCCCTTCCTGCCTGAGTGCCGCATGATTCCTTACAACGACCTCGAATCCCTCGAACGCGAGTTGCGCCGCAAGGACGTCGCCGCCTTCGTCGTCGAGCCGGTCCAAGGCAAGGGCGTCAACATCCCCTCTCCGGGCTATCTGCGGGAGGCCGTCCGCCTTTGCCGTCAATACGGCACGATCTTCGTGGATGATGAGGTGCAATCCGGCATGGGCCGCACGGGCCGGTTCCTGGCGATTGAACACGACGGAGAGGTGGACCCGGACATTGTGGTCCTGGCCAAGACGTTGTCCGGAGGGTTTGTCCCGGTCGGGGCGGTCCTGTGCAAGAAGTGGATCCATGAAAAGGTGTTCTCCAGCATGCAGCGCTCCGTGGTCCATAGTTCGACCTTCAGCCAGGGCAGCTTCGCCATGGCGGCCGGCCTGGCTGCGTTGGATGTCCTGGACCGCGAGCGCCTGATCGAAAACGCCGGGCGCATGGGCAACCGCATCGGCGAGGGCCTGCGTGCGATGATTCCCCGTTACGAGTTTCTCAAGGAAGTGCGCTGGCGGGGGCTCATGGTCGGCATCGAATTCGGCCCGCCCCGTTCGCTGACGCTCAAAGCCGCCTGGGCGGTCATGCACAAACTCGACAAAAGCCTCTTTCCCCAGGCTGCGATCATCCCGCTGCTGGACAAACATCATATTATCACCCAGGTCGCGGGTCATCACATTGATGTCGTCAAACTCCTGCCGCCGCTGGTCATCGGTGAAGCGGATGTCACCTGGTTCCTGACGGCGTTCGAAGACGTCCTGGCGCAAATGCACAAGTTCCCCGGCCCGGCCTGGGACGTGGTTTCGGACATCGGCCGCCTCGCGCTGACCCGCCGGCCCCGCGACGTGGCCGAACCCGTCGCGCCCTAGACCGCAAGGCCGCCTTGCGCCCGGGCCCGAGCCCCGCCGGCCCCGCCCCTCAGGGAGCCCGACCGAGCAGCGCCCGCAGCCGCCAATACGCCACATGCACCAGCCCCAGCAGGATCAGCAGCAAACCGTTTGTGGCGACCCCCGACACCACCGGCGTGCCCGCGAAACTCTGAATGGCTACCAACAGCGCCAGGGCAATATTCCGGTTGCTGGTCCCCAAGGCCACCACCCGGCGGGCGGGCAGCGACGGCCCGCCCAACAACCAGCCCAAACCCAGGGCAATCTCGAAGACAATCAGCATCGCCATCAACACCCCCGCCCCGCACTGGATAATTGCCGGGAATTCCGTCCAGACGACAAAGCCGAGAGACAACGCGCCCGTGGCCTCGGAAATCCCCTCCAGGGGGCGCAGCAGCCGCCGGCTGAACGCGGGGAGGTAATGATGCGCCGCGACTCCCGCCGTCAAGGGCAGGGTGATGGTCGCCAGCAAGGTGAGCAGCACCCCGACGAAGCGGAACTGAATCTCCCCGCCCCCCGGCACGATGCGCAGCGCAAGCTGGCAGATGACCGGCGTCAACACGGCGGACAGGACCGGGAACACCGCCGTCAACCCCGCCGCCAGCGCCAGATCGGCCCGCGCCAGCCGCGCGAACACCGGCACCACGGGTGCGAACGGCGCCGCCCCCAGCAGGATCATCGCGACCATGGTGTCGCGCGGCGCTTGGAAAACCACGGCCGCCGCCGCCGCGAGCGCCGGCACGACCACGAAATTCGCCACCGTAATGGCGGTGAATCGCGATTGTTTCACCGCAGCCACCACTTCGCCCGGCCTCAAACGCAGGCCGACGGCGCCCAACAGACCCGCCAGGGCGCTGATCGTCAGCACCCGAATGATGGTCTCCGGCGAAATGGGCATCGGCGCGCCTGTTCATACCCGACAAGCAGCCGCCTTGACAAGCCGCGTTTGGCCCGCCTCGCTTAAAACCCATGTACCTCAACCTCGACCTGTTCTTCAAAGCGCAATACCTTTCGCTGTTCAAGACCCCGTTCAGCGTCCGGCGCTGGGCCTACGTCTTGTTCTTCACCGCGCTTTACGGGGTAATGTGGTTGATCGTGGCCTTCGGACGAATGCTCGATCACGTTCTTTTTCCCGGCTTCCGTCGCCAGCCCGTCCGGCAACCGGTCTTCATCGTCGCCCCGCCGCGCAGCGGCACCACCCTCACCCAGAAACTCATGAGCCTGGACGAGGAACGATTCGTGCACAACAAACTCTACCAGACCATCTTTCCGGCGGTCACCTACCAACGCTTGTTCGACGGCCTGGTCTGGCTGGATCAACACACCGGCCGCCTCCTGGCCCGCCTGATCGCCTGGGCCGAAAAGAAATGGTTCGGCGGCTGGGACGACATGCACAAAATGCGCTTCGACCAGCCCGAGGAGGACGACGGATTCTTCGTTTACACCTTCGTGACCGAGGCCATTTTCCTGCTGTTCCTCCACGTCGAGGAGCTCTGGGGCGCCGGGTTTCCCGATGCCCTGCCGGCCCCGCAGCGGCGCAAGGTCATGCGGTTTTACCGGAGCTGTCTCCAGCGGCAGCTCTACGCCAACGGTCCGGACAAAACCCTGCTCTCCAAAGCCACCCAGTCCTCCGGCGCCGTCGAGTCCTTGCTCGAGGAGTTTCCCGACGCGCGCTTCATCACCATCATCCGCCACCCCTACCAGTCCGTCGCCTCACACGTGAGCGTCTTCTACCCGGTGTGGCGCGCCCATTCCCCCGGCCTGCCGAAAGATTCGCCCGTCGCCAAAGCGTATGCCCGCCTCGCGGTGAAATGGTTCCAGCACCTGTTCGAATTCCGCCTCAAGGTAAACCCCCGGCAATATTACTGCATTGACTATCGGGAGCTGACCCGCGACCCGAAAACCACCCTCGAACAGCTCTACGCCCACTTCGGATGGCCGATGAGCGACGCGTTCCGCGCCCGCCTCGCCGAAGCCACCCAACGCCAGCGCCGGTTCGCCAGCAAACACGAATACTCGCTCGAGGAATTCGGCCTGTCCAAAGCGTGGATTCAGGCGGAGCTCGGCCCCCTCCTGGACCACTACCAGCTCCCGCGTTAGGCCGGCCCGTCCTATTTCATGCCGAGCAACTGCGCGCGATACTCGGTGGGGGACTGCCCCAGAATCCGCTTGAACACCCGGTTGAAATGGGTGAGGGACTGAAAGCCCACCTCGAAGGCGATCTCGCTGACGCGCAGGTTCGGGTTTAACAACAGGTTCTTGGATTTCTCGATCCGCACCCGCGACAGGTAATCCGTAAAATTGATCCCCGTCACCTTCTTGAACATCTTGCAAAAATAAAACGTGCTCGTGTTCACCGCCTTGGCAACGTGGCCCAGCCGCAGATTCTCGGTTTGATGCTCATAAATGTATTCCTTGGCCCGGGTGATCACCGGCGGCTCGGCGTTCTCCTGCTGGACCACCACCTGGTTGCTGAGCATCGAAAGATGCTGCGCGAAGATCGAAAGCAGCTTGACCACGGCTTCATGTTGCCGGGGTGGCACCACCTTCGTGTTGAAATACGCCTCCCGCAACACCCCCACGTCCACGTCCACGCCCCACTCGGAGACCTGCCGCAACGCCCGCTCGAACTGGCTTTCGGTCGGCCGCTTCCGAAACACTTGTCCCGTCTGCAGAAAACCGATCAACCGGTCCCCCAGCCGCACCGGCACCGCGGTGTCGCAGAGCCCATTCGGACAGCCCACCGTGCACGCCTCCTGGCTCGCCAGCTCCGACAACCGCTCCTGCACCTGCAGGCACGACGCGCACGCCCGGCTCCGCTCCGAGATCAGGGCGCAAAAAGGCCCCTCGTTCCGCTTCCCGTGGTGCGGCAACTGCCAGGTCTCCACCGGTCGCAACGCCACCGGCATCCCGGTCGCCTCCGTAAACGCCCGCTCGTACTCCTGAAATACCTTTGAATTCACCAAGGCCTCAATCAGCGCCCGGTCCCCCACACCGCTTCCGTTGGAACGCGGCTTGAACGCTCCCACCTTGGCCCGCGGGAAGCTCCCGGTCCCTCTCTGACCCGTGCGTGCCCCCCTCCGTCCCCCGCCGTCAGGCTTGCTCGCAGTCACTGTCTCTTCCCGAGCAAATGTTGTTTGCATGGCACCAAATTAAGCAAATCCAAACCCAAAAACAACGAGGAACCACCCTGAATTAGATTAAGGGAAAGTGCTTAAATAAAATAGGAAATATATTTAGTCAGATTGTCTGTATAAGCAGCTTGTAGAAAGCGACTTGCAAATTTGACAGTTCCCCTGAAACAGCCTGATACTCAAAGAAAAAATCGTTGCCTACACAACTTCCTCCTGCCCTTCAATCCCATCTGCAGCCTAAATGTCAAGAGTTCAGGTCAGTGAAAAAACCTGAACATTTATTGGCCTGCTGCGTCGCAGCTTCGGCAAAATCCGGTTTGAAACCGGTTCAGGCTTCGGCCCCCTGCCTACTCGTTGTGGGGAATCTGGATGGTGCTCCCACCAATGAATTCGCGGATCACTGCGTCCCCAGGGATCAGGTCACAGGTGGCAATCTGCTCCCGCGACAGTCCCTCCACCTGGTCCAGGAGATGTTGCAGGCGTTCGTACCGGATGCGGGCATCCAGGAAACTGCGGTAGGGCTGCAGGTCCTCAGGGCGGGGAAAATACCCGCCCGTTCCGCACAGCAGCGGTTTCATGGCGGGAATCTCAAACGGAAACCCGCCGTTGACGACATGGTCGGCCAGACCGCTGAGCGGGATGATGCTGAACAGTTCGCCCGAACGCACGTAATGCCAGTGCAAAAGCGTCAGCAGCGGACTGTGATTGCGGTGCCGGGCGTCCCGGAGCATCCGCCGCATCAGGCGGACGTCCGTAAAGCGGGTCAGCCGCCGGCTCGATCCGTCGCCTTCCCACAGCATGTTCTGGTTCTCAATGAACAGCCGGAACTGTGCGGCGGGGGCGATCCCCTCGGTGATGGGCGGGTACAGTCCGTGCAGGCAGTCGAGCAATAAAACCTGGCCCCGCTCCAATCGAATCCGTTTGCTCGCAATTCGCCGCCCCTCCTTGAAACTATATACCGGTTTCTCAATCGTTTCCCCCGCCAGCAGGGCGCGCAGATGTTGATTGAGCAACTGGATGTCCATCGCCTCCGGCGTCTCGTAGTTCCGATCGTTGATCCAGTCGGTGGGATGCTCGACCAGCGACCAGAAGTAGTCGTCGAGGTTGAGCATGAGAAACCGCAGGCCTTCGCGCTCCAGCCGCTGGGTCAGCTTGACGGTCGTGGTGGTCTTGCCCGACGAGCTGGGACCTGTGATCCAGATCATCCGCAGCGCGTCGCCACGGTTGAGGCGCTCGAGCACCTTTCGGGCCGCCTGGTCCAGCGACGCCTCGTAGTCGGCCAGGGACGCTTCGATCACCGGCCCGAGCCTGCCGCTCCGCGTCAGCTCGTTCAACCCGGCCACCGTGTCGCAGCCCCGGCGGCGGTTGGTCTCAAGGATTGACTCCATCCGGGCGGCGGGGAAGCCGTTGCCGACGAATTTTTCGGGCGTGATGGCGCCCTCGCGCAGCCAGTGCCGCCCCCAGCGGTAACAAGCGTAGGCATCGGCGGTGTTCTGGAACCCGTAGCTGCGCAAGGTGTGAAGCACCTCGTCCTGAATCATCTCGATGGTCGGCGGGAAATTCGCGATCAGATGATGCGGATCGGAATTCAGGCAGACCACCACCGCTTCGGCCAGGAATTCCGCGATGCGCTCGTCCGTGCCCCAGGCCTGAAAAATCGGTTCATTGATGCCCGGCAGCCGGTCCTGCTCGAACCCGCCGATGGAATCGGCCGCCCGCCAGATGGCGCGCAGAATGCGCTCGGCGTCAAACTTGACGAGGGCGCGGTTGCGCTTTTGAACCTTGACAATGCGGTTTTCGACGGCCATGGGGACGCGGTTCGAGGGGAGGGCAGGGGAGAGCGAACGGCTCAGCGAGCCTGCCGAACCCGGATGGTGTACCGCTGGGCTTTGTTGTTGGCGGACACAAACGTCACACCCTCCTGGGCGTTCTCGTCCAGGAACACCGTCTGAAACGGCGTATCCTCGACCACGAATCCCATCGCGTCTTTGAACACGCAGTTGACTTGAATCTGGATGCGGCGATTTTCCCGGTTCCGCAGGTTGACCTGGACCTGGAGGCGGCCGTCCGGCAGCCGCGTGTCCTGAATGCCGGGGCTGGTCACGGAACGCTGGGCGCCCTTGTCCAGCAGCACAAACCGGGCGCTGTCCTCCAGGTTCTTGACCTGGGTGTTTTGGGGGGCATAGGCGCCGTGATCGGTTTGACAGCCCGTTAGCAGCGCCAGGGCCGGAATCAACAGAGCGAGATAATATCCTGTGTTTTTCATAAGGTTTGCGGAGTTGCGGATCGGTCGCTGACAAACACGACCTTGTCCCGGCCATCGGCAGGGATGTTCAGGGTGAAAACTTTGGTGAACGTGGACACCACTTGTCCGGAGGCGTCCTTGAACTCGATGATGGCCTCGTGCCGGCCGGGAGGCAACGGCAGCGCGGCAAAACTCAAATACCGGGGCAGGTTGTCCCACGCCCGCGTGTCCGCCGCCGGTACGGTCGCGGCGGACAGCGCCTTGCTGAGCAACCCGGCCATCGCGATGCCCAATCCGACCTGTTGCGTGGTCCGGTCCCGGCTGATGGCGGCCGCGCCCAGGCCTCCAATCAACGCGGCATCGCCCACCGCGTCAGTGGTGCCCTTGAACACGGCCTTGTTGCCGAGGATGTGATCCATCACCCGGCCGCCGCGCGTCGTCGCCTGGAAAAAGACATCGTCGGTCGGCGCAATCGGGTAGGTCGCGCCGTTGATCTTCAGTTGCGCCGAGGCCACCGGCGAATCCGCCACCCGAAACCGCAACTGCTCGCCAATCTCCCCGGTGGCATACTTGGTCGTCCCCGGCCCAAACTCGAAGAAGAACAGCACGTTGAAGTCGCGGCGGTAGGGTGGGAGGGTGACGCCTCTGGCGACAGCCTGGGCTCGTTTGAAAGCATCCGAACCGTCCCCGGCCAGCTTGGTTGTGGCCAGGCCGTCCAGATATTCCGCCAGTACCCAATCGCCGGCGTACTCTTGTTTTTCAGTGTCCCCGTCAATCACCGCCGCACTGCGGAAACACGCCCGGGCATTGTCGGGCTCGCCCTCCATCCAGTAGAGAATGCCGCGGTAGAGGTAGGCCATGCAACGCTCGTAGGGCTCCCCAATGAACGTCTTTTTCGCCTCGCCCGTGAAATATCCGCGCGCCTTGCGCGCCTCCTTGTCATTGACCCGCAAACCGCCGATGGTCAGCAGCGCCTCATCCAGCATCTGTCGGGCCAGGGCGAAGTCGCCCTTCCGCAGGGCGGCCGCCGCGGTGCGGTAGGCCCAGAGCACCCGGTCGCGAGGCGGCCCGTTGGCGATGGCGTTGGGCCCGTCCACGAGCAAATCCCCCGTCGGGGTGAACGCCGGTTTGGAGGGGGTGCTGGCGCAGCCCAGAATGGCCCAGGCCAGCCAGACATACCCCAAGCCCAGCAGGAGTCTCCTACCGATAGGCGGCATCTTCCAGCCCCTGCTTTTTGATCTCGGCAAAATCCTCCCAGATGATGTCGCTGGTCCGCGCATCAATCAGTTGAAAGGAATACAGCACGTAATCACTCGTGCCGGCACTCGTGCGGGTGGTCATGCTTTGCAGCTTGCCGGTCAGGAAGTAGTCGGCCCCTCTGAACTCAACCCGGTTGGGGTCCGAGCTGGAAGTCACCTGCCCGGCCTGCTTGAGCTGCCGCTCGTTCTCGAGGGTCTTCATCTGGTCCCGGGCCAGGAACAACACCTTGCCCTGGGACTTGCTGTTGAGCAAAGCGCGAATCCGCGTCAGAAAAATGTCCTTGTTGATCGGAAACCGGGTGTCGTTGACGACCGGCTCGAGCACGATTCGCGGCGTGCCCTGCGCGCCGGCAATTTGGGGAGTGGCCAGGATGCTGCGAGCCATCTTGTCAGTGACTGCCACCAAATCCTGGGATTCAACCCCCGTGCCCGCGACAAAACCGCGTTCATCGGGGCGCATTTCAGTCACGGGCACGCCCGAGGGGTTCTTGACCCCGCTGGAGGCGCACCCGGCGGCCAAACCGGCCACCATCATGAGCGGCAATGAGATTCGAGCAACAAAAAGATTCATAGAATATGCGAGTCAAGGGCCGGAGCCGCGTCGAAACGCCATCCCACGCAGCCTGCGTCCGGACGCGCCGAAGCCTCCGACCGTTTTCCTGAGCGTTGTTATCGCCCGGCACTAATATATTGGACGTTCGCCCAATGGCAATATTCGCCTACGCCCCGGCCTCGGGACTGCGGTCCGGGGGGGCGCCGGGTTGAGCGGCGGGTGCTTTGGACATCTGGCGGTGGACAAACGCATAGTACAGGCCCCCCAGCACCACCACAAAACCGCCCAGCCAAAGTGAAATCCGGTGCAGTTCGCCTTTCATCAGCTTTTCGTCCTGCCCCATCTTGACTCCGACATAGCACAGCACCGCGCACCAAATCGCCGAGCCCAGCAGGGTGTAGAGCGAGTAGGCCCGGAAGTCCATGCGCACGATGCCGGCTGGAATGCCGATCAAATGCCGCACCACCGGCAGCAAGCGGGAAATGAAGATGCCCATCGAACCGTAGTGCGCCGCCCAGCGCTCCGCTCCCGCGATCTTCTCCGGCGTGATGAACGCGTAACGCCCGTATTTCAACAGCAGGGGCCGGCCCCCCAGCCGCGCGACCCAGTACATCACCGTCGCCCCGAGCCACGACCCGAGCGCGCCGGCCAAAACGATGCCGGCCATGCTGAATCGGCCGCTGGCATGCGCCAAGTGCGCCGCGGGCGGAATCACCACTTCACTCGGCAGCGGAACCACCGAGCTTTCCACCGCCATCAACAAAGCGATCAACGGGTAACCGCCGGTCTCCAGCGCGCCCAAATACCATCGAATCA
>ERZ795052.2820-NODE-2820-length-20211-cov-66.568367_pt1 | contig 20211 bp, 18 predicted proteins | sample MGYA00375136_ERZ795052 | MGnify/ENA primary metagenome ERZ795052 (study PRJEB30181, sample SAMN05720156) | activated sludge metagenome | isolation source: Anaerobic digester | place: Japan | collected 2015-05-26 ... | reverse complement strand
TTATAATGCTGGTGAGCTTGATAAGGCATTAAAAAGCATGAAAGAGGCTGAAAGGCTTGCCAAAGCCAAGGATGACCTGGCTGCCATTTATAACAAGCTTGGTATGATTTATGATAAAAAAGGCGACCTTGATAATGCCCTGTTTTATCACAATAAAGAACTAAGCTTAAACAGGGAACTTGGAGACAGAAGAGGAGAGGCAATAGCCCTTAATAACATTGCAGTAATTTATGATAAAAAAGGCGACCCTGATAAAGCCCTTGACTATTATAATCAGTCTTTAAGGCTTCAAGATGATGAAAAAGAAAAGGCCCCTACATACAACAACATAGCCGTTATTTACTCTCAAAAAGGTGACTACAACAGGGCAGTGGAGTATCTTAAAAAGGCTATAGAAATAGGTCAAAGGGCAGGAGACTACCACGGTGTTGCTCGATGGATGCTTAATCTCGGTAATACCTACAGGGAGATGAAGGATTATGCTAAAGCCTCTGATTTCCTGAATGATGGTTTAAAGAGGATCCAGAAGGTGGGTGATAAATACTGGGAAGCCTATGCATTTAAATACCTTGGCTGGCTTTACAGGGATATGGGAAACACGGGCCTTGCAAAGGAGTATCTCACAAAGGCATATGCACTATATAATTCTATCGGTGCAAGGGCAGGTGCAGAGGATGTACTTTTAGCTCTTTTTAGGCTTGAGTCACAGAAGAAAGCCCTCTACGGAGGGATCGAGATAGGATCAAAAGGGGTTAAGGCAATGGTTATAGAGGTCTCAGCAGCAGATAAAGAGGGCTTTTATAATGTGAATGAGAGATTTAGACGCTCAGTCAATACCACCATAATCTCAGGTGTTGCAGAGACAGGCAGTTTTCAGCCTGAGGCCATAGAGGAGACGGCAAGGGTTGTAAAGGAGCTTATGGGCTTAATCAAACAGCAGGATGTGAAAGAGGAGGATATCTACATAGCAGGCAGCAGTGCCCTGATGAAGGCAAATAACAGGGATGCCCTTTCCGGCAAAGTTAAGGAGATGACAGGCAAGGACATGGTCTTCATAGATAAAGACCGTGAGGTCTTCTATGGCATTGTGGGCTCAATACCGCAGAAATATCGTAATAATGCCTTATTGATTGATATTGGCAGCGGCAATACAAAGCTTGGCTATCTTGATACAGAAAGGACTGTCTCTGTAGATATGCCATACGGCACCGTCTCCCTCACCGAGGCAGTAAAGAAGAAAAATCCCTCAGAAAAGGCCTATACAACAGCTGCCCTGAATATAACAGCGCAGGAGATGAAACCAAAATTAAGGCAGGCTGCTGCCAGAAGACCAAGCCTTGTTAACAGGAAGCCCGTATTTATGGTGGGCGGGATAGTCTGGGCAATGTCAACCATACTTTATCCTGAAAGAGAGGACTCTTTTGTGAAACTCACCATGGATGACATAAACAGATTTTATGAACTCGTAGCAAAGAAGAAAGGTGCAGCCTTTGAACAGAACCTCACAAAGATAAAAAACATGGATACAAGGAAAAAGGCTGAAAAACAACTTCAGTCTGTAAAGGATGTTTTTACAGTAGAAAACCTCATAGCAGGTGCAGCGATCCTTAAAGCCATGGGAGATGAACTCAAGCTTAAAGGGAAAGACCTTTATTTTTCCCGTAATGGAAGCTGGCTCTGGGGTTATATAGCCTATGAGGGTACGGAGAAGTTTGAGAAGAAATAAATCAAGAGGGTGTAACAGATGCGTAAAGTCTTTTTAATTCCAGGAATTATTGGTGTAATTGGAATGTTCTGTGTCTTTTCCTATGGTTAGGGATGCCCTCAATAGTAATAAAGATCAATAAACCTATCAAGAGATATTTATTATTCTATGGACGTCTTGTTATTATACTATGAAATTTTGTTCAGTTAATTTTAGAAGAAAGGAAGAAATACACCTCCCTTTCTTCTAATTTAATATAGCAGATAACCTATTTTACAAGATAGGCATCATACACTACTGCATTTCCAAGTCGCATCGCAAAGGCAATGCCAATGTGTCGGTTTAAATAATCGTATTTCTTTGAGCTTGTTTCAAACTGCATGGTTATCCTGAAATTATAGAGATTGGGGTCGACCATTTCACCTTTTGCCACTTTAGCCATTACATCAGGAGGTCCAAAGCGATATCCCTTTGTTTGAAGATAAATGTATTCTCCATCATCAGTTTGGAGAAGATATCTCGTATCAATAATTGCAAGGCCATCTTTTGTGACAACTTGCCAGTCAGCACCATTATTGAGAATTTTTCCTTTTATGTTGGGTCCTTCAAACTTCCCACCCGTAATAGGGATTATGCGTCGTTTACCGAGGTCGGATGTTTGTCCTAATTCCCATACAGGTGCAATAAGATCAAAATGCCATCTTCCGAGATACTCAAGTTTTGGTTTGGGTAGATCAAATTGTAATGCATTAGATTTTTCTTGAGCAAAAATCACACATGGAATAAGAAAAAGAGCAACCAAGACACTAACTAATAGATATTTTTTCATATCTTCCTCCTACCTCCTACGTTTATTTTTTAATAAATAAAAGTTGAACTTAAATTAATATTATAATATAAATAAAAAAAAAGGAGGGGGAATTATGGGTATTCTTAGACTAATAGAAAAAATTGTAGATGCTATTGATCGTCCGGGTAAAGAAGAAGGAGTTGTAGAAACCACTAATTTTCAGAGCACAATAGAAAAGTTCGAAGATAATACTGACCTTTCTGGCTATAAAGATGTACAAACAGTTAATAAAGACAATGATTTTTACGATGATGATACATTTCACTCACATGATAGCGAATCTTTTCTGGATAATGATATGTTTTCCTCAGATGATGATTGGTCTTCCTCAGATGATGATTGGTCTTTTGATGACGACTCTGACTGGGGCACTTCCTTTAATCCAGGAACTGGTCTCTCCATGTTTGACAGCTCCATAGACATCGGAGGAAACATATCTGGTATAGACAGCAGTGGCTCGTCATTTGGTTCTTCTGGTTCTTCCGGTTTTGGTTCCGACTGGTAAGGATTAAAAAAAAATAAAAAAATTTTCATTTTTTTTAAAAAAATTTTTACGAAATTTACAAAAATACCCTGAAATTGCAAAAATTTCAAACCGTATATTTCTTAATAATATCAATAATTTATGCTGAAAAATGGCCAAAAATGCAATTTTCAAAAAAAAGCCACTTTTCTTAATAATATCAATATGTTACAAAAATTTTTATCGAAATATGGTACAATATATATAGAGGGAAATAAAAAAGAAAGGAGGTAAGAAAGAGAATGAAAGAAAAAGAATGGATACCAGAAGTGGTGGAAATGGAGTTTCAGAAAAAGAGAAAAGAACTCGAAGAAATAGTAGCCCAGGATGGTGGACTAATATACCCGGAAGGAGCGGAAGAAGACCCCGAGATACTGAGAGACTTCCTGATAGAACACTACATGGTAAAAAATCCTGAAATGACAGAAGCCGAGATACTGGAAAAAGTAGAAAATGAGGTAGAAAGATTTAAACGGGCGTTGGAAGAATTTAATAAACCAGATAGAAAGAGACTGCAAATCAATGCAAGACATTATGAATTAGCCCTGACCAACCCCGAGCAGCTAAAAAAAGAACTCTTGATAGACTATAAAGAATACTATGCTGATAAAGATGATGAGTGGGTAGAGAAAAAGATAGATGAGATGATAGAAAGTCTGAAGATAGGGGCACTAAGAAGGTTTGGAATAGGATATCAGGCATAAAAAAAAGGTGGCCGAAGCCACTCTATTTGGTTTCAAATGCTATCTGTTCTACCTTCTTTTTTTCAGGTAAAAAGCAAATTGGTTAAAATACTGGTTTTTCAGAAGTCCGGTCAAACAAATGTTTTATATATACCTAAGAAAAAAGACGAATATAAGCTTTAATTTTTAATTTGTAATAACTTGGGATTTAGAATTAATCTAATAAATTTATAATATATAAAAATCATTCAAAATGGAAATGCCCTATAAAAACAAAACAAGGAGGTTTTATATGTCAAAAAAACATTATGTATTGGACACTTCAGCTTTATTAGAAAACCCGGATATAATTAATCCACGTCACAAATTCAAAGAAGATGCCTGTATATATCTTCCACCTGTAGTTATCAGACAGCTTGATGGATTGAAAAATAACGTGAAAGTTGCAAATAACTCAAGAGTGGCCTCAAAATACATAGAAGAATTAATGGATTCCAATAAAATCTCTTTTTCTGATAAATATGAATATGTTGATAAATTAGCCAGTGAAGCAGACAATGTTATAGTTGGAACCGCACTTCATATGAAAAAAACTCTTGGTGAAGAGGGTCAGGTTTGTCTTGTCACCACTGACAGGAACATGAGAATCGTTGCAAGGCATTATTATAATATCGAAGTAGCTTGTGTAGAACATGAAACAGAACCAGTATGGGTAAAAAAGGTAGAAAATTCTTGTAGTGGGATTACTGAGACGGAAATTTCCGGTAAGAGACCTGCTAAGTCAGATACATCTTTATTTGCTATTATTGTTGGGTATATAGTGCTTTTCTTTATTTTACTGACAGGTTCATATATTTTTTGTACTTAAAATCATGGTTGTTGTTGATTTTGATATTCTTTAACTAATTCCTGCTGATTGATTTTTATTTTCAGTGCTTTTTCTATGGCTTGGAGTTGCCCCCATCAAACCGGACACCTCTCTAACTTATTTTGCATCATCACAAACTCCCTGGGGGATAACATCTTAAGCCCCTCATGGGGAGGATTATTATTATAATCTTCAAACCATAAAGGCAACAATTTCATTACTATTTTGGCATCTGGTAGATCATGCATATATACATAGTCTCTCTTAAATGTCTTGATAAATGCCTCTGCCATGCCATTGGATTCGGGACTGTAATACGGAGTTGTGCATATCTCAAATCCTATCATACTGGCAAATGCGATTGTTTCCCTTGAGGTATAGCCAGGCGCATTGTCACATAACCACTGAATCCTGTATGGCAGCCTATCTACTTTGCCAAAACGATATTCAATACATGATACCATGAGATCCTTTACCATTATTCCACCTGTAGTGGATATATAGCTCAAAATCTCCCTGTCACAGGTGTCCATGGCAAAGATAACCCTACACTTCTCACCGTTAATGCAGAGAATCTCAAATACATCAGAACACCACCTCATATTGCTCTTTATTGTGGTTGCCTTGCCATCATGGGTTCTTGTGGGTCTACCAGTATATTTAGGCAAAAGGAGATGATTGATCTTCATGATACGGTATATCCGTTTATGGTTCACCACAGGTTCATTGTGCTCTCTGAGATGGCGGTTAATGAGTGCAGTAACTCTTCTATACCCATAAGTGGGCCTCTCATAAGTGATCTGCCGGATGAGAGGGAGATATCTGGAATCCTTTTAAAGAGTTGATTTGGGTGAACCTCATACTTTCTTGCTACAGAAGAAATGCTCCCGCCTGGCTGCTCTGCCTCTTCTACCATGGCTTTCTTCTGCTTAAGGGGTCCACCTTCTCCTTCTCTGAACCGATGTAATGACCTCTACCTGACTCATCTGTCTTCCTCCTTTTTCCTGTTTATTGTAATAACTCTATGGCTATTATTACAACTTATTTTGGTTAGAGGAGTGTCCGGTGTAAATGAGGGCTAGTACAATTGTTCATTTACCTTGCCCTTGGATAACAGAAAGCCCTTAAATGATTCTAATATAACTGATATGCAATGCTATGGTTCTGTAACATAATAATATCTTTTTAAATCATTATATTTGCATTAACGCCTGATTTCCAATCAATTTCCATGAAATTTTCTTGACACCATAGTATCCGTTCGCTATGTTTAATCATGATGTTGAATAAAGTTAAAAGAAAATGTTAGGTTTAAAAATCAATATCAGAAAGCGTCGTATATATGGAAACATCAACTACTATCAGAAAAATGATGGCAGGCAATAAATTCATAGTGCCTGCATATCAGCGTGCATATTCGTGGGACACTCCTGAGGACAAATTAATGAGAAACATCCAAACAGATGTATTTTGTCTGACTACGTCATAGACGGCAAGCAACGTCTTGCAACTATCATCATTTTCATGTCCGCACTATTTGCCAGGTTAAAGTCAATTATAGGGCTATCTGAGGATGAGGAAATATATTATGAAGATATGGTGAAACAGCGAAGCGTAATACGTTTTCGGACTGTTGACTACGATGATCGATTTTTCATTGATAATCTGTCCCCAAAAAACTGTCCCCAAACTGTCCCCAGAGAGTTATTAATATATAAAATAATTAATAATATTAATTACTTAGACATAGTAGACACGGGTTCGATTCCCGCCGCCTCCACCATATAACTTATTGAAATAATTTTTTGTAACCAAAAGATAATCTACTTATTTATCTCGCAGCGATTTCTTCCATTTCTTTTTGCCTCATAAAGTGCATCATCCGCTCTTTTTATAAAACTTTTTTCATTATCTGTTGATAACAACCCTGTTATTCCAAAACTTGCTGTTATGCTTCCATTTATTGATTTAATCTTTAGTTTCTCTATTTTATGCCTTATTCTCTCTGCTGCCTGAGAGGCTTTTTCTATATCTGTATTTGGCAGGAGAAAGACGAATTCCTCGCCTCCAAATCTGCCAAGTATGTCTTCCTGCCTTAAAGACCTTTTTAATGTTTTTGTATAGACCTTTAACACATAGTCCCCCACTTCGTGTCCATAAGTGTCATTAATTTTTTTAAAATAGTCGATATCTGCCATGACTAATGAAAGAGGCAGCTTGTGTCTTAATGCAAAGGAAATCTCTCTCTTTAGCGCTTTATCAAAGGCCCTTCTGTTTAAAATACCAGTTAAATGGTCTGTATTCATTATCTTTTTTACTGTAGCAATAGCATCTTTGAGCTGAACATTCTTTTTTTCAAGTTCCCTTGTCATATTTACTATCTGGTTATTGAGTTTTGACATTTTAATGATTAATTGATTGTAAGTAAGCTTATATTGTTCGAAAATCATTAAATAATATTCTTTTAGGGGAGATATATAGCCTTGAAGAAGCAATTCAGCATTTTTTTCTCCCTTAAACAGAAGGTTAAGTCTTATAAACGAATCATCGGTGAGTATAATTTTTTCAGAGCTTTTAGAAATAAAATCCTCAATATTTTGTTTTAATGGCTTTTTATCAAGCCCCAGCAATTCAAGAAATCCTTTATTGAGACCTTTGTATGTTTTAGCAAAGGTCTCCCTTTAGGTTAACAATCCTATCTTTAACAGAATGTGCATTAAATTTAAAAACTTTTATATCCTCTCTGAAAAACTCACAAGCTCCTTTGCTACAGTTTTGATGGACCCAATCAGGGAGAGATAAAGATATGATGCCTTTGTCCCACAGATACCTGCTATAAGTCTACCCTCGTGCATAAGGGCATACTCATCTGCCATTTTTATTATCTTATCCTTTCCTGATTTTACATTTTCTTTCAGGGTAGGATTTTTTGTAAAGATATAGTCTTTTGTGTCTATAAACTGCTGCTTTATGGCCTTTAAAAGGTCTGTAATCTCCATAACAGCCTTTACACTGAAGATGACGTTACGTTGAAGTATAGCCTTCTCTTTTGAAATCAAGTTCCTCACTGCCAAGGCAATCTCCTGTAAGGGTATTAAAAGACCTATAAACTTTTCATCTGCCTCGCTCTTCTTTTCTTTTTTTATGATAGTTTCTGCGAATTCAAGGTTTGAGGATAGAACCCCTAAGAACTGGGTTTCTCCCTTTTGTAGTAGCGCCTGATTCTGTGAGAGAAATCCATTTGAGACGTTTTCAATGGATGTTATCACTGCCTCGAACATTTCATACAATTTTTGTGTCAGGTCTTTTTCGTCCATGGTTACACCTCCCAGTGAGTTTAAATAAAAAAAGTTGCCCACTAAGGTTGAATGGCACGTTGAAGAGTATACTTAACTTTATATTCTGAATTGGATTATGTCAAGCTGCTTATAAAATATAACGGGCCTTAAATATTACCAATGTAGCAACTGAGTACCAGTGTCATATTTTTTTAATAATTAGACAAAGCCCAAATTTTTTTGTGAACACCTTTGCATACAATAACTGCCTTTATCTATTGACATAATCCCTTTAGTCTGTGTAAAACTATTAAAATTTTGCAGCCTATGAGCCCAAAAGAAGATACAAGGTTTTTGTCCATCCCACCAGGCGCTATTGTTCCAGGAAGTCTCCCCAGATTTAAAATCTACATAAGGTCATCCGAAGGGAGATACATCCTCTGGGCACTTGAGGGAAATGTAGTTACTCAAGAACAACTAAATAAACTCTCTGAAAACGGTCATGAAGAGGTCTATATATCCCTTGACGAAGAGGTTAAATACGAGGAATACCTTGAAAACCATCTCACAGAGATTGTAAACAACAGAACAATAGGTAATGACCAAAAGGTTGACATAATAAGCAGGGTATCCACAAATATAGTAAGAAATTCTTTTGAGGCCTCTGCTGAAACAAGTTTTGTAGATAAAAGAATTGTCGAAAGGGTTAAAAAGGTTGTAGAGAACGTCCTTTTATACATAGACCAGTATAACTCATTGCCTGCCCTATCCAAATTACTGGGGCATGATTACCAGACGTATGAACACGCAACAAAGGTATTCTGGCTCACCATTGCCTTTTTATGTAGAAACCATGATGTAATAGAAGAGGTTAAAAAAGAGGCAGAGGATGAAACATACGAAGAAATAATAAAGCAATGTGGCATTGCAGCCCTCCTCCATGATATAGGAAAGGCATACATACCAAAGGAGATTCTAAACAAGAAAGGCCAATTAGACGAACTTGAATGGGAAAAGATAAAAAAACACCCTTTAAACGGTGTTGCCATGCTCATTGATTCTGATATACCCACATTTGTAAAAAAGGCAGTATTGCACCATCATGAAAACTACGATGGTACAGGCTATCCCTTTAACATTGAAGGGGAAAACATAAGTTGTCTTGCCCGTATTATGCGTATAATAGATGTGTTCGATGCCATGACATCTAATAGACCTTATAAAAAAGCACTTTCACCAAAAGAGGTGGTAAAGATCATGATAAGCCATCCATATCATAAAACCCACAGAGACAACGGGATGAGAAACTGTTTTGATGATAATCTTCTCAAGAAATTTATAATACTTCTGGGAAAGATAAAGGTAACGAGAACGTAAGGGGGTTGTTTAACTTTTTTACCTAATAGCCCTTTATTAATTAATGTAAAGCTAACGATTTAACATTATTTCAGTTCTGTTCTAATAAAATCAATCACCTTGGCCCATGAATCTTCTGCAGCCCTTGCAGCACCTTTTGCACTACCACCTAAGCCTTCCCATACACCAACGGTAGGTAGATAGAATTTTCGTAAGGTGGTGGGATAATATGGATACGGTATAAGCATATGTCCACCCTCGCTGTAAGACAAAAGATTAAAAGGTCGTGGATAATTCTTCATCTTAAGACGCTTGATTATTAACTGAGATAGCCTATGTGATGGCCATACACCATCGTCGGGATTACCGATTAACAGAAAAGCTGCCTTTGATTTTTCAGCAGGGATTGTTGCCTCTTCAATACGAGATTCCTGTTTTTGCAGACTATATTCAAAAATAGGTGCATTAAAAAAGGTTCCCTGCTTTCTTTTTGTATCTATAAAACTTTTTCTTTGCTCTTCATTCATCATGAACTTGAGATATGGAAACGGTTTACCCCTGAATGTCCATGCAGGCATATGTTCATTACCGATACCCTCCCATATAACACCGCTGGGCGTATATCCCACCACTAATTTTATCTGGGGAAATAAAGATGCTGCAAGTATGGCCAGCTCTCCACCCCTTGATGCCCCCACAATCCCGATAGAATCCTTCTTCACAAAAGGTTGTCCATTCAACCAGGCAATAGCCATTTCAATCGTTTCTAAGGGGATATTTTCAAGGGTTTTGGGTAAACCCTTACTGCCGAAATAGGCAAGGGCAAGGGTTGGGAGGCGGGTCTTTGATGCAATTATAGAAGCCCAGCCTGCATTGTATCCACCTTCTGAACCTCCGAGAACAATCAAGGCAGGGGATGGAGCTGAAAGCTCATGGGGCTTATAAAAAACACCTACTATTGGTTCGGTGACATCATACCTTTCTATATCAAGATAGGCTATACGTTCAATAATTCTTTCTTCTTTTTTCTCGCCATTTACCAATAAAGAGACAATGAGTTTAGGCATGATGGCAAAAGGAGAAACAATATCACAGGGATTATTACATGTCATGGACCAAAATAGTCCTGTCTGATCTATACCTTCATAGTAACCTGTGAAAGGTGCATGTCTGGCTGTATCAATTACACCTGATTGGTCTGGTTTAAAAGAGGCTTTTGAAAGCCAGAGATTCCCGAACTGGTCATGCCCTGATATGGTGAGTGTTATTATCTGGCCTTCAGAAACACCCTTTACCTGTATATTGATAGAATCACCTATTAAAACCTTCTCGGGGTTCACCAAAAGTTTAGACTCCATGATCTCGCCTCCCCATTGAGCAGCACATTCATTAGAAACACCCATAATTAGCAATAAAAACAAAATTATTGATAAGAGAATCTTTCTTGAGTTGTTTTTAATGATAGAATTTGCTCGGGTATTAAACATCGGGGTTTTTACCTCATTTAAGACCTTTGAAAAAAAGTCTCTAACTATGAGATACATCCTTGAGCCCCCTGTCGATGACATTTTAATTGAGTAAGTATGAGAAGATTCATCTTCGACTAATTTCAAGAACTTTGCAGTATATTCTGCAAGGATCTTTTATATGATAAAGTATGCCACTTTCCTCTATCAAGACAGCTTTTTATTAGATTACCCTTTGTGTTTTCTTATTTAATCTAAAACTATCCTACAGTATCTCCATGAGCTGTACTTTAAAAAAGAGTTCTTTACCTGCAAGAGGATGGTTAGCGTCGAGCCTTACTATATTTTCGTCCATATCCAGTACCTTCACAAAGGTCACACCACCATGGGGGTCGTGTAACTGGAGTATCATTCCCGGCTCAGGCTTAATATTAGGCGGTATATTCTTACGGTCGAAAGAAATAATCATATCTTCTCTATACTCACCATATGCCTCCTCCGGGCTCACGGATATATCCTTTGTCTCACCTACACCCATTCCAATAATAGCTTTTTCAAAACTGGCGATGACCATTCCCTCTCCTATTGTAAACTCAAGGGGTTCCCTTTCCATAGAGGAGTCAAAGACAGTGCCGTCTTTTAAAGTGCCTGTGTAATGCACCCTTACCGTGTCATTCATTTTTGCAAGTGCCATATTTCCTCCTTTTTTTCTATAATACCATCTCCTTTAATTCTCAAAATCAAGATTTATTATTGACAAATGATTTGTTTAAAGATTTTTCGATAATAATAGGAGGGTATAAATCTGAACATATTATAGGATCTATTATAGATTAAAAAAGCCTAAAATGGAAGTAAATTAGACTACAATCATAATTTTTTTAAATTATCCACCCCCAGATTTAAGGCAACCCTCCATTTTTGTCATGATGGGAATCTTTTTTGACTTAATAGTCTAAAAACCTGTTTTTTTATCTAAATGAAAAATTATACATCCTATTACACTGCCTTCAAAAAGCCTCCCCCCTTTTTGCCCCTGGCACTAAAAAAACATCCTCCTTTGCCCATTCTATTTTTTATAGACGAAAAAACAGACTTTAAATCTTCATTGACATGGTGTTGTCAGTGGCATATGTTATAATTTTTTATTATAAATGGATATAACATTGTAAAACAATGAGGGGGGACAATGAAAATACTCCACACTGCTGACTGGCATCTGGGCAAGACGATTATGTATACAGGGTTTGAATTACTTCCTCTTGAGGAGAAGATCTTGAATACCATAATAAAAACCATAGAGGATGAATCTGTAGATATTGTTCTTATAGGAGGGGATGTGTTTGACTCCCCAAATCCGTCGGGCAAGGCAGAAAGGGTCTTTACAAAGACCTTAAAGACAATGGCAGATTTAAATTGCCCTGTCTTTATCATTGCGGGAAACCATGATTCACCTGAGCGTCTTGCTGCCTTAAACCCCCTATCCCAGGAGCATCTCATATTCATAGGAGGCTTTGTAAGAGATGACTTTTCAGGGGTTTCCATAGAAAGAGGCAGATGGAGGATTGAGGCAAGAGAGCGATACTTTCTCATAGATGACCGGGATAAAGGAGAAAAACTCGTGTTACATCTTCTTCCTTATGCATCGGAATACCGTCTTGGTGAGGCATTCTTTTCTGATTCTGATTTGCGGGAACTGGAATATGCTGAGAAGATTAAGGAGCTTGTAACTGAACCTTTTCCATTCGATGCTGATTTAAAGGTCCTGCTCTCGCACCTTTTTGTTAAGGAGGCAAAGGCAAACCCCAAAGAGGAAAGACCCCTTTTTATAGGTGGCTCATATCATATACCTACATCATACTTTCCCGAATCGTATGATGTGGTTGCCTTAGGACACCTCCATTCACCACAGATAATAAATAATTCTATCGTATATTCAGGCTCTATATTGCCTTTCACCCCAGATTTAAAAGAGGCTGAAAAATACGTCTATGTCATTGAATTAGAGAAAGACAAAAAAGACCTGAAAAAGATCCCTTTAAACATTGAAGAACTTATCGAGATAAGGGTTGTGTCATCCATGGATGAGGCATTAGAGCCCGTTGCTGGCGATAGAATCCTATATCTGCTCTTTAAGGATCTTCCATCTCATCTTTTGCCGGATGATATAAAAAGGCTTGAGAGGGCACACGAAGACCGCCTCGCAGTATTCTCAGCAGAGATAAAAGGCAGACAAACAGAGGATGATATAGCAGATACAAATATAGATAACCTCTCTCCAAGGGAATGGTTCAAAAGGTTCTACATTAGCAAAAAATCAGAAGAACCACCGGATGATGTGATGGATCTGTTTTTGAAACTCGCAGAGGATGAGGAGGCAGCATTATGAGACCCTTAAATCTAACTTTCTCAGGGCTTAACAGCTATGCTGCAAAGGCAGAGATAGACTTTACTGACTTTTTCAAAGACAGGATATTCGGTATATTCGGTGACACAGGTGCAGGCAAATCAACGATAATAGATGCCATTACATATGCCCTTTTTGGAAAGATAGACAGGGTAGGAAACGAGATAAAGACAGCCATAAACCCCAAGACAAAGAAGACCTCTGTTTCCTTTACATTCAAAATAGGAGGCAAGGTCTATAGGGTGTCGAGGATACTCACAGAAAGAAAAACAGAGGCATCTCTATATGAGATAGATGGGGCAAATATTATCCCCATTGCCGAAAAGACCAAGGATGTAAACGAGAAAATATCGAGGCTTATAGGTGGGTTTGAATACGACGAGTTTACAAAAATCATTGCCCTTCCCCAGAACAAATTCAGCGAGTTTCTCACTGCAAAGCCTGCTGACAGGGCAGCACTGCTGGAGAAGATATTCGGTCTTGAGATATACGGAGACAGGCTCTGGGTTAGACTTACAGACAAGGAAAAACATATCTCTTCAGAGCTAACCTCCATAAACACTATTTTAGAGCAGCTATCCGATGTAAGCGAGGACCAGCTTAAGCAAAAGACCCATAGAATAAATTCCATTGAAGAATTGAGAAAAAAAGAGCAGGAGTTATTAAAAACAAAGGAAGCAGAACTCTACGAACTAAAAGAGCTTAAAAAACTTGCAGCAGACAGGGCAAAAATAGAAAATGAAAAAGAAAAGACCCTTGCCCGTAAACCAGAGATGGAGGATACGAAAATAAGGATAGAGAATGCCCAGAAGGTTGCTCCCTTTAGACGTGACTTAGAGAATATGGATTACTGGGAGAAAGAAATAAGAATAGCCGACAAAAATATTGCCTCATCCGAGTTCAATTTAGATTTCCTCAATAAAGAGCTCCTCGGCATTAAAGAAGAGGAAAAGGCCTTTGAAGAGAAAAGGTCCTCAAGGGAGAAAGAGATTGCCGTCTCTAAAAAGTCTGCCCAGGAGGCCATAGCACTAAAAGACAAGATAAAAGAGATGGCAAAAAGACTAAAAGATAAACAAACAGCCCTATTCAATATAGAAAAACAATTACAGGAAAAAACAGACGAATATAAAAACCTCGCTGATTCAAAATCCCTTTGCGAGAAAAAGAGAAATAAACTAAAAGAGGATAAGAAAACCATAGAGCTTGATGCTGATGAACAGGCGCTTTATACGCAGTTACAGGAAATAGAAAAAGAAATAGGTGCTGTAAAGGAGATAGAAAACACACTCTCAAAGGAAAAGAAAAAACTCGAATCACTTTTAATATCCATATACGAATCAACCCAGAAGATATTAAAAACATGGAATATGCATCTGTCTAACATAACCCTTACTGATATTGAAAAGGCAGATGATGTTTTGGTATCCCTGGAAGATGAAACCCAGAATAGGATAGATGCCCTTATATCCAAGATCCATGGTCTCGAGCTTTTAGGGTTTGCATCACGCCTGGCAGAAGAGCTTATAGAAGGTAGCCCCTGTCCTGTGTGCGGCTCAACGGTTCATCCATCACCGGCAATTAAGCCTCCTGATGAGGATATGATTCTTTCTCAAAAGGACCTGGATGGAGAGAGAGATTTTTTAAAAACTATAAGGGCGCTTAAGGATGAGATAAAACCTTCAATCAAAAGTCTAAAAGACCACATTATCCTTAAAAACACCATAGAATCTAATATAAAAGACCTTGATGTAAGGAAGAAAGATATATTAGATGCCATCCGTGCAAGGACAAGACTTGAGATAGATTCCTGTGAGACCTTGAAAAAGGGCTTTGATGAGAGGATAAAAAAGCAGACAAAAATTCAAATTTCAATAGACAAGGCCCAGAAGGAGTTAGATGACATAATCTCATCCATTGGAGGGCTTCAGGCACAGATAGAAAACATGAGGGTTGAAAAATCAAAATTACAGGAAGAGATTAGACAGGTTGCAGATAATATATCCGAATATGAGAAAAAGATAAAAGACCTTATAGCAGAAAAAGACCCTGAAAAGCTACTCGCTATACTTTCAAAGGAGGAAAATGCCCTCAAAGAAAAGGCAGATGGGCTAAAGAAATCCATCTCAAAAAAACAGGATGAGATACAAAGATTGAGTAACTTTCTAAGTGGTGAAAAAAGCAGAAAAGAGGAGATGGAGAAAAAGCTCAAAGAGTCCATGGACAGGATAAATAAAGAACTTATAATACTCCAAATTACGGAAGAAGAGTTCCGCTCCTATATGCTTGAAGATAAAGAGATAAAAAGATTCCAAAAAGAAATAGAGACTTATGAGAATAGATTAATAGAGCTTGAGGCAAGATTAAAAGAGATTAATGGACGTATAAAAACCCTTAAGGTGTCATATCAAGATGATGTAATAATAAACAAGGCAGAGAAAGAGGTTAAGGAGTTAAAGGAAAAAATAGATGCCTATACCCATGAGATAGGTGAATTGACTTCAGATATAAAGAAGATAGAAGAAAATTTGGTTAGGAAAAAAGAGCTTCTTTCAAGGAAAAAAGAGAAAGAAAAAGAAGACAGGGCAATCAAGACCTTAAAAGACCTCCTAAAAGGCAAGGATTTTGTCCACTTTATTGTAAGGGAACTGGGTAAAAACATAGTAAGACTTGCATCGGATGCATTCTCCCTATTAACAAATGAAAGGATGAGCTTAAGGCTTGCAGAAGAAAAGTTCAACTTCTATATAGATGACCACACAACAGGGAATGAAAGGCCAGTGGATACCCTATCTGGAGGCGAGATATTTTTAGCATCTTTTTCATTGGCACTGGCACTATCGAGACATATCCAGACCATGAAGGCACGTTCTATAAAGTTTTTCTTCATAGATGAGGGTTTTGGCACCCTCGATGACGAGACCTTGAGTGCTGTTGCAGGTGTTATGGATAGGTTAAGAAATGAGGATGTGCTTGTAGGGTTTATAACCCACAGAAAAGAACTAAAAGAACTCGTTTCTCATCAGATTGTTGTAAGCAAATCAGGAGGAGATGGAAGCAGGATTAAGGTTATGGTATAAGGTTAAGAGGACAATTCACTTAGGGGATTGTCCACAACTGTAAAAATTCATCTTTTATGGATTTCAAGACTTTTGCAGGGTGTTGCAGAGGTATTAATAGTTGAGTTTTGTAACTACTTAATTTTATTGGTGGAGCTGAAGGGGATTGAACCCTCGACCCCTTGACTGCCAGTCAAGTACTCTCCCATCTGAGCTACAGCCCCACTTTGACCTTTTATATAGCAATATATGGTTTTTTTGTCAAATATTAATTGGTTGTGTAATAAAAAAAACGAAAAACCTTTGTATAATTCTCCAATTGTGTTGAAATCCATACAGTTTTTCTGTTGTATCCTTTATGGAGGTCTTTATTAAATGAAAAACTGGTTTAATATCCCATTGAAAAATGTTAAAATATGAAAAATAAAAATTGAACGGGGTATTTTATGGATTTATATGATGAGATAGCAAGATTGGCCTATGAGATGTTTGAGAGGGAGGGTAGGGTACATGGAAGGCATCTTGAGCACTGGTTCGAGGCAGAAAGGATAGTAATATCAAGATATAGGTCACAAGAGGCAGATATTGAGAACACACAGGAAAAACAGGCAGAAGAGCCAAAAAAGAAAAAACCAGCAGCAAAAAAGGCCAGAGAAGGGGCAGCAAAAAAGACAAGGACAGTAAAGGCATCAGAAAAAAAGACAGAAACCAGCAAGCAAAGGGGTAAAAAGAAAACCGATTGACATATTCAACAAGTGGCGATCTTTAGCTGCTGTAAGGATTTAAGATATAAAGACCTCTGTAAAATCTAATAGTTATATGTATCCAAGCTCTATCTGTCTGTCTATACAGTACTGGAGGTATTGACGTACGAGCTCCTTTGATTTGTATGCACCTGAATGGCCATCACAGAGGATATCAGGGTTCAGGTAAAACAGCATATCCATTGACCTAACCCATGCACTGGGGTCACAGTCAAACTCCTTGAGCAGGGGTGCACCTATGTCCTGGGCAAAGAGTATCCTTGTGTCATCCATGTCGAGATACACAGATATTGAACCTGGTGTATGCCCTGGAGTATGGACGCATATCACATCCTGATTCCCGAACTTTATTTTTATCGCTTCACCCTGGAGCTTTGTATCTATATATAAAGGCTTGAAATCTACTTCAAAACAGAATGCAGCTGTAAGCCTTGTATCTCCCCTCTCCACTATCTCAGCGTCCAGTTCGTGCATTATAAGGCTTGTCCTGTATTTTTCTTTAAAAAGATGGGCAGCGCCCACATGGTCTACATGACAGTGGGTAAGTATTATGGCTGATATATCTTCTGGGTTGAATCCGAGTCTCTCTATATTTCGTATGGTCTTTTCAAAACCGAATCCTGACCCTGAATCAATCAATACAGGCTCACCAATATCGAGTAGATATATGGTTCCATCCCTGTAATCGGTGAGATTAGGTCCACCAATCTGAAATATATGTTCTGTTATCTTAATAGGCTCCATCATGTTAAAAGATAACCCAATAAAAGGTAATTGTCAAAGGCATAAGATCAGACATTTTAGATAGCTGCCCTCTGTAAATGGGACAAGCTGGGGATGGTCGATCCCATGGGTGTAGGTCTCCAGGATCTTAAATGACCGGTGTGCCCTCCCTGCTGCCTCTGAAAGTATATATCTGAAATCTTCCAATCCAAGGTGTGCTGAGCATGAGCATGTGAGGAGTATGCCACCTCCATTGATATGTCCCATGGCAAGCTCGTTAAGACCCTTGTAACCTATCTTGCCTTCATTCATCTTCCTCCTGTCTTTAATAAAAGCCGGTGGGTCAAGGACCACTGCATCGAATCGTTCCTCACAGGATTTTAAATATTCTTTTGCATCTGTCCTTATAAATCTACATGTGTCCAGATTAAACCCATTAATTCTTATATTTTCCCTTGCCAGCTCAAGGGCATCTGCTGATGTGTCTACATTTATGGTGCCTTTTGCGCCACCAGCCATAGCATAGACAGAAAATCCTCCTGTGTAAGAGAAGCAATTGAGCACCAAGGCGTCTTTTGCATACTTTGTAAATGCCTTTCTCTTGTCCCTCTGGTCAAGAAAGAAACCAGTCTTCTGCCCGTGTCTTATATCCACAAGAAACTTAAGACTGTTTTCTTTTATCTCTACAAAATCAGGGACCTCACCGAAAAGCAGCCTATTAGCCTTTGAGAGTCCCTCTGTCTCCCTTACAGGCATATCAGACCTCTCGTATATACCAATAGGGCTTATTACCTCATAAAGGGATTCGATAATCTTATCCCTCCAAGCCTCAATCCCCCTGGTGTGAAACTGCACTACCAGATATTCTCCGTATTTATCTACTATAAGCCCAGGCAGTAGGTCGCTCTCCCCATTTATTAAACGAAATGCATCTGTTTCTGGACTCGCTATATATCTATTTCTTATCCTGTAGGCTGCATCTATCCTTTTTTTAAAAAAATCACTATCCATCTTCTCCTGTTCATCATAGCCCCAGATACGGATAGCTATCTGTGAATAGGAATTAAAATACCCCTGGGCAAGGAATACATGATGCTCATCGTAGAGTTTTACTGGCTGGCCTGACACCAAACCATCAGGTATTTTTTTTATAGCCCTGGAAAATACCCATGGATGGAAACCCTTTATGGGCCCTATTCTATCCTGATTTACTGTTAGTGAAACTATCTGTTCCATAGATTGTTAGTGACGGAGTCTTTAATTATCCATTTATTTACCCTTGGAATGAATATCTATCTGACCAAGGCAGATTAGATGTGGAATTCTATGATATCTCCATCTTCAAGGATAAAATCCCTGCTCACCATCATACCATCGAGTTTTCCTTTTCTCCATAGTTTTGCATACCTCAGCTTCTCTGTAAAATCCTTGTGTATCTTTCCTGCGCAGTCAAGGAGATTGCTCCCTTTTTTTACGACAAAAGGTGCATCTAAATCTGGTTTTTTACCGGGTATCTTGGAATAAACCCTTATAATCTCCAGGGAATTAAATATAAGGTCCTTTAGCTGGTGGAGGTTCACATCATTTTTTGCAGAAACAGGGACTACAGTGTAGTTATTATCTATCTGTCTTTCAAAATCTTCAAGATACCTGGTATATCCCACCAGATCGAGCTTGTTTACAACAATAAGGGGTCTCTGGGCTGTCTTCTGAAGATATGGCATGTGGGGTTTTAATTCCTCTAAGATAAGCTCAAATTCAATGTCCAGGGCATCTGAAAGGGACATGGTTACAGCAATAACATCAGCCTTTCTAACCATGTTCCCAAACCACATGCTTACGCTTTCATCCCCTATGGCAGGTGTATCTACGAGCTGTATCTGTATATCCTCATAGCGCATCATCCTCTGTTGCAACGCCCTTGTTGTATATGGGTAGTCGGCTATCTCCAGAGGCTCACCGGAGAGCGCTGAGATAACAGAAGATTTACCTGAATTGGGAAAACCTATGAAAAGGACCTGCCCTGCCCCATCTTTTTTAATGTTATACAGGGAATCAGACTTTTTCTGTGCCTGGGGTCTTTTCTCCTTTTCCTCTTTTAATTTGGAGACCCTTGCCCTTAAAGACCCTATCAGCTTATCAGTCCCTTTATGGTGGGGGATAATGGCAAGCATGTTTTCGATTATACCTATCTTTTCGTCAATGGTCTTTGCTTGCCTTAATTTCTTTTCTTCCTCAAAATAATCTGGTGGTAGGTTTGCTGGCATAGTCATTAATTTTATTCAAAATCATCTCTAAAAACAAACGAAAAATTTTCCCTAAAATATAAACATTGACAAGATAGGGTCAATGGCCACAGGCACATCAGGTGGTAATTTTTTTATAAAGCATATTGCAATTAAAAAATACAATAGGGTATGCAAAAGAAGAAAGTAGAATAAAATGCAGATATTATTAATACGCCTTTTTTATTCTGGTGCGAGAGAGGGGAGTTGAACCCCTACGGTTTTACCCGCTGGATCCTAAGTCCAG
>ERZ795052.2819-NODE-2819-length-20219-cov-5.841301_pt1 | contig 20219 bp, 16 predicted proteins | sample MGYA00375136_ERZ795052 | MGnify/ENA primary metagenome ERZ795052 (study PRJEB30181, sample SAMN05720156) | activated sludge metagenome | isolation source: Anaerobic digester | place: Japan | collected 2015-05-26 ... | reverse complement strand
CGCCGGGCCAGCAAACCGGCGCCCGCCAGCAGCAGCAGACCCGCCGACGGCTCGGGAATCACCGGGATGCCCGCCGCCGACGGTCCGCCCAACAGCGCAATCTGCTCCGCGGTCAGCGCAAAGTCACAAAACTGAACGCTGTTCACGTAACCCGGCGCCGTCTCCCCGTCTTCGTCCGAGAAAATCCAGGAGGGGTTCCCGGTGTCCGCCGGCCAGACCGCGAAACGCCCGCCCGGTGTGCCGGAGGGGGAATAGCCCGCAAGCGTGCCGTCAATGTAACTCGCATACCGCTTGCCGGCGTCCGCTTGTTCGAGGTCCACCACCAGCGCGATGCGATGCCACACGTCCGGGATCAGGTTGCCGTTGTAGGCGCCCTGGATGCCCAGCCCGTTGGCCGGGTTGACGAACCAATCCGCGTCATTGTTGTTGGCCGCCGAAGTCTGGAACAGCGCCCGGTACCCCGTCGAGCTGGCGGGAAACAGGATGTCCATGATCACCGTGTACTGATTCACATCCGCCGTGCTCCCATTCGCCGCGGCATTCGGAAACATCTTGTAACCGTCCGCCGAGGTCGGCATGGCCGGGAATCTCATGATCTGCGCCACCTGCCCGCCGATGTCCGGCACGCCCAGGGCGGTGGTCGTCCCGAAAACCGACTCCGAGGCCGCAATCCCTTGCGGCTGCAGGGCGATGCCGATGGACGCCGAAAAGTCACCATTGAATTCCCACTGGCCGGTCACACCGGCGGCGTGCGACGAAATGCCCAGGCCAAGCGCCAAGGCGACCGTGATGGACCCAAAAATGAGTTTCATAATAATTGGTTCAGGGGGTTGATTTTCTGCTGCCTGCGGATACCGGACATTGCGATCTGTTCGTTCAGTGCCTCTGTTGCACCGCTATCGGCGTTCTGATTTTCACGCTCCGTGCCGGCAAGGTGGCTGGCTCGCGCTGCGCCCGGTTCCCGGGACCGCCCGCAACCCAATCCCAACACCACGCCCTTCGACACACGGAACTTGCTTTTTGTGCAGCCCATTATGTCTGATTACCTTAGGCCGCAACAATGGCCATTTTGGGCCAGAAGCCGGCCGCCCCCGCCGGCATCGCTCCCCCGGGGGGCCGGCTTCCCGCTCAGCTCCTTGCAACGGGACCTCCCCTCCGGCTGCATTGCCGTTCCGCCCCCCCAGGCCTCCGAATCCCCCACCCAGACGCACCAGCCTGCCCGCCCATGCCCGAGCACCCGATGCGCCCCATGGCCCCCGGCAACGCTCCCTGTCAAGGCCCAAAAGGGCGTCCCGTCTGCGGCGTGGCTCGAGTTTTCCATCCGCGCTCCGGCCGGTTGCGGGCGCCAGGAAGCGCGGGCAGGATGCCCCGGTCACCGTCCGCCTGGGCGCCCTGCGCCATTGACAACCGCGGCGGGTCTTGTTACCCAACCCACGAAATGTCCAAGCACCGTCCAAGCAACCCCCTCCCCCCCGCATCCCCGGACCCGGCCAGGCGTCCACGCTCGGTTTGGGAACGGCGGGTTTTTCGCAACTGCTTCACCCGCCGCGGGAAGACCTGCCGGCTGAAAAACTGGTCCTTCAAGGTCCAGTATCAGGGCCGGCGCCGGACCTTTTCGCTCGCCGGACGGACCCGGGCGGAGGCGGCGTTGGAGGCGCAACAGATTTACGAGGCCATTGTCAATGAGGGTTGGCAGGCTGCCTTGGAGCTGCACCGGCTGCGAAGGCGGGGTGGTGGCGCGGTTCGATCCGAGGCCGGCGCGGTCCCGTTGCTCAAAAGCGACCTGGCTTATTGGGAACACCGCCTCATCCAGCGGCGCTATCGCGAGGCGCGCCTGAGGGCGGGCGCGGAGTTCTCCGCCCGAATCGAGCATGAGGGAACGCACGCCTACTTTCCGCTGGGCACGGACGATCCCAAAGGGGCGGCGGCAACGGCGCGCGAGATTTATCAAACGGTGGTGGGCAGCGGTTGGGCCGCCGCGTTTACACGATTCGAGCGGGAGCTGACCCTGGCGATTTCATGGTCGGACAACCCGCTGGCCATCACTTATGCGACGCTGTTCACCTTTCTCACGACGCCGGCGCCCGCCGCGCCGCCGGCCGGCGACCGGCGGCTCAAACCGCTCCTCGTGCTCGAACCCGATGTCACGGCCCACTCGTGCCTGCGCTATTGGCTGGACCGCCAGCCGGGCTTTACCTGCCGCGCTGTGCACCGCACCGCCGCCGAAGCCCTTGAAGCCATCAAACTGGCGCCGGACGCCCCGCCCGTGCTGGTGCTGCTGAATCGCCTCGCCCCGGATGCCGCCCCATTGGTCGAGGCGCTTCGGTTGCGCTGGCCGGAGCTGCCCGTGTTCCCTTACCGCCTCCACGAGGACAGCGACCAAATCTTCATCTCCACCTCGGGGGTCAGCGGCGGCTACATCTTTCGCCGGCGGCTGCCCACCGCCCTGTTTGACCCCTTGCAGCCCATCGCGGCGGTGCCTTCCTTGACCGCCGCGGACGCCGCCCGCCGCATTCGCAACTATTTCCAGAGCTTCTTCGGAGACCCCCCTGCCGCGACGCCGCCGCTGGCGCCGGTGGCCTTGACCAACCGCGAACAGGAGGTCCTCAACCTCATCAGCCGGGGATGTCTCGACAAGGGAATCGCCCATCTCCTGGACATCAGCATTTGGACCGTCCACAACCACCTGAAGAACATCTATGACAAGCTGGGGGTTCACAATCGCACCGAGGCGGTGCTCAAGTACCTGCAACGATAGCCGAAATTAGCCAGTATTCCGTGTTTGACCCCCCGTGCGGGCCTGTCAAGCTGAAGGCAAGATGGAAACCTTTGTCCGAACACCGCGACTCGACCGCCCTCCCTTCAGCCGTGCCTCGTCCTGGCGCCGCTCCAAAGGGGCATTCTCCCGGCGCAACCCCGGAATCCTCCTGTGCCTCGCCTGCCTTTTTGCCGCCGGCCGGCCCGCCCCCGCGGCCGTCACCGGCCAGTGGGACTTTGACAACGGCGACCTGTCGGCCACCGTGGGCGCGCCGCTCCAATACCGCGGCAGCGCGGCCGCCCAGACCCAGTTCGGAACGACCACGACGTTCGGCATCGCCAACATCGGCGGCCAGGTGGCTCAGGTAATGCGTTTCCCCGCCGCCTCGCCCGCCGACGGCTACGTCATGCTGCATGGCGCCGCGCCCAACGGCGGCGGCGCCATGGTCAATCAATATACCCTCATCCTCGACGTGCTTTTTCCCTCCGCCAGCGGCGGCTTCCGCGCCTTCTGGCAGACCGACACCAACAACACCACCGACGCCGACCTCTTTGTCAACGGCGCCAACGGCATCGGCATCAGCAGCGCCTACCACGGCAATCTCTCGGCCGATGGCTGGCACCGGGTCGCCTTCACCCTCGACCTGACCCGCCGCGAGCTGGGCAAATATATTGATGGCACCAACGTGCTCACCGCGCCCGTGGGCGAATCGCCCCTGGGCACCAATCTCGTGCAGTACCTCAGCGCCACCAGCGGCGGCGTGGACCAACGTTGGGCGCTCGGACCGGCCGCGCTGTTGTTCACGGACGAAGACGGCGAGACGGGGGTGGGCTACGTCAACAGCATTCAATTCCATGACCGCGTTCTGTCCGCGGCCGAGATTGCCGCCTTGGGCGCTCCCTCGGCCAGCGGCATTCCCGGCGGCACGAACACCTCGCCGGCCGGGGTGGTCCAGTATGATTTCAACGGGAACCTGAACGCCTCGACCCCCGGCCTGCCGCTTGAACCGGGCGCGGCCCTGCCCGCCGCGGCGCCCGGCGTGGTGTTCACCAACGCAACCATCGGCGGGCAGACGGCGCAAGTGGCCGCGTTCACTCGCGGCACGTTTTTCCGCATGGTCCACGGCCTCGGCGCCAATGGCGGTGGCAATTACCTCAACCAATACACGCTGCTGATGGATGTCATGTTCCCTTCGCGCCCCACCGGCTGGGCGGCGTTGTGGCAGACCAATCCCGGCAATGCCAACGACGGCGACTGGTTCATCAACCCGGGCGGCGGCCTGGGCATCTCCGGCGTGTACGGCGGCAATGTGCCGGACGGCGCCTGGAACCGCCTCGCGCTGGTCGTGGATTCCGTGGCGGGCTCTTTCACCAGCTACCTCAACGGTGTGCCCGTGCAGCAAATCACCGGCGTCACCCTCGATGGCCGTTGGTCGCTCGACACCTCCGCTCTCCTGTTCGCCGACGAAAACCAGGAGAACGCCGCCGGCTACATCAACAGCGTCCAGTTGCGCGCCGCCGCGCTCGCGGCGGATGAAATCGCCGCGCTCGGCGGCCCCCAGGCGGCCGGCATCCCCCTGCCGGCGGCGCCGTCGGACCTGCGGGTGACCGGCCCCAACGGCGGCGAGCTGCTGCAAGCCGGCACCGCCCAGGCCGTTTCCTGGGGGGCGAACAATCCCTCAGGCTGGGTTCAAATTGACCTGCTGCTCGGGGATGCGCTTTATCGCTCCCTCGGCCAGGCGCTGATGCGCCAGAGCAACTTTTTGTGGAATATTGACCCGTTGCTCGGCGACACCAACACCTATCGCATTCGCCTCACCTCGCTGAGTTTCCCCGGCCTGCAGGATGTCTCCGACGCCGCGTTCACCGTCACCGGTTCGGGAGTGCCCCCCAACCTCAATTATGGCCGGCCTCTCCAACTGAATGGCGGATTCGAGTCGCTGCTCGCCCATTGGGAGGTCATCCGCGGCAACCCCTCGACCCTCACCAGCGCCCAGGGCAAGGGCGCCCCCTTCGCCGGAACCCGCTTCCTTCATGGCGGCCTCAGCGCCACCGGCGACACGGTCGTGCGGCAGGACATTGACCTGTTGGCGGCGGGATTCAACCCGGCGGACCTCGACGGCGGCGCGGCGGTTGAAGCCGAGGCCTGGTTGCGGAACGCCAATCCCCTCGGCAGTTTTGACGACCAGATCTATTTGCGCGTCGCCTGCCTCGACGCGGCGCGGCAGGAGCTGGCGGCCGTTCGCACCATGGTGGCCGGCAATAACACATGGGTCCGGCGCACGGCCACCGGCTTGATACCCCCCGGCACCCGCGCCCTGCGCCTGGAGGTTGTGGGCCGGCATCGCCGCGACGCGGATAACGACTCTATGGCCGACGAGGTCAGTGTGCGGATTCAACGAGCCTGGCCCCTGGTGAACCCCCAGATCACCAAGCTGCCCATGCTTCAGGATTACCGGCCGGATGCCATGACGCTACTCTGGGAAACCGACGGCAACCTCGCGCTCCATGGCGTGGACTGGGGCCGGACCAACGTCCAGGAGAACACCCTCACGCAAATCGAAACCGTGATGATTGACAGCACGCATTTTGTCCACCGGGCCACCCTCACCGGCCTGGCACCCGAAACCCCGTACGGCTATCGCGTGCGCAGCGGCAGTGCCACCTCCCCCACCTTCTCCTTCCGCACCGCGCCCCGCCGCGACACTCCCTTCTCGGTCGCCTGGTGGGGCGACAGCCAGGTCAACCCCGGCGTCCTGCAGCAACTGGTGTCTCACATGGTCGCCCAGGGCGTGGATTGGATGGGTGTGGCCGGCGACCTCGCCAGCAACGGCAATTCGCTGGCCGACTGGCATAATTACTGGTTCCAACCGCTCGAGTTCCAAAACATCGCCCAGACCCGGCCCGCCCTCTTCGCCCGCGGCAACCACGACGGCGAATTCCCCTTCAGCTATGCTTACAGCGCCCTGCCCGGCAATGAGGCCTGGTTCGCCTTTGACTACGGCAACTCCCGCTTCATCTTCCTTGACACCGAAGCCTCGACCGGCGCCGTCCCCGAACAATACGCCTGGCTCACCAACGAACTGGCCCGGCCCGAGACCCAAAACGCCGCCTTCCGCGTCGTGTGTTTCCACCGGCTCCCGTATGCCAACCTGTGGAACGGGGGCGGCTACACCGGCGAAACCTGGGTGCGCAACGATTGGGTCCCGCTCTTCCAACAATATCATGTTGACCTCGTCATCAACGGCCACGCCCACAACTACAACCGCGGCGTCACCAACGGCGTGGTTTACCTCGTCGTGGGCGGCGGCGGCGGCGCCCTCGACACCGAGCGCGTCGCTTACTGGCCGCTCTTTACCGTCGAATACTCCCTTTATCATTACGGCCTCATGGCCGTCCGCGGCCCCATGCTCACCTGGGACGTCTTCAGCAACACCGGCCAGAAGCTTGACAGCTTCACTCTCTCCAGCCGGCTCCCCCGCCTCGAATGGAAAAACTCTCCCGTGCCCGGCGGGAACCTGCTCCTCGCCCTGAGCGGCAGACCGGAGGAAACCTACATCCTCGAACAGTCCTCCAACCTGGCCACCTGGACCCCCTGGGCGACCAACACCCTCCCCGCCACCGGCCCGCCCACCGTCACCAACTCCATTCCCGTCACAGCCAATCAGGGCTACTTCCGCGCCCGCCTCGCTCCCTGATCCCTTGCCAACCCCGCCGCTCGGGGAACGGCTCGGGGGATTGCCGCCGCCCGGCCCGCAACGGCCATTCAGCACCGGGCATTCCCAATAGTTCTCCAGCACCCGCTTGACGGGTTTTTTTTTCGTCACAAGCAGCATCGCTGCCTCGTTTGAGCCATGACGCACCGTGGGTGGCCGTCACCTGCCGCGAGCGCAGCACACGACCCGTAGTTTAACTCCGTGGTAGAAGCTTTGGTTCGACTGGTAGTTTAACTACGTGATCGAACGATTCCTTGGACGGCGTATCGCGCAGCTCCGCAAGGCCCGTGGGTTGACGCAAGAAGCATTCGCGGAGAAATGTGGGTATTCCACCGAATTTGTCAGTCTTGTTGAGCGTGGCCTGAACGCCCCCTCAGTCGCTGGGCTGGAGAAGGTGGCCAAAGCCCTCAAGGTGGAAATCAAGGACCTCTTTGATTTTACGAAAGGGGACAAGTGAACGCATACGTCACGCGCCTTCGGAGTCTGCTTGAACGGATTTCTCAAGATGTGGTGCCTTCCACCCCAGTTGTACAGCAGAAGCCCCGGGTCCCAACTCAGGCTTTCTCGGAGTTCCTCATCAACCGGGAGCTTGGAGACTGGGCGGAGGAGGTTGTCCGTCGCGGTGTCAACGACTCAGGTTTGCCAGTCGTTGCGCTGCCCTACGGGCGCACCGGGAACCTCGTGGCTGGCGAACCCGGTTTTGCTGATTTCTTCCTTGACTATCATGAAGAACTTCGCACCTTGGACAAGCGCCCCGATTTGCTGATTTTCCCCGCCGGCAAGGCTCCTGCCGCTGATTGGATGGGGAAGCCCGCCGCCGAATTGGTTTCGGTCGCCAGCCAAGCCGTCGCCGGCTTTGAAGTCAGATGCAGCCAGCAATCTTTGACCGGCACCCGCACTCCGGCGGACCTGAGTTTCACCCCGAAAATTGAAGACATCCGGAACGTGATGCGGTGGATTGAGCGGCATGGTGTGCCGCACTTTTACGTGCAGGTTATCTTCGGCGCAGCCTACGCCCTTTCCTTTGAACGCATCCTCGAGCTGCTGGGTGTTGGGCCCAAGGCCGGCGGTTACACCATCGCCCGCGAGCCGCGAAACCAATTCAAAGCGACCGTCTATGTTCCGCTCGACAAAGGGGTGTGTCTCTCGACTCGTTTTCAGGACCCGGACCTTGCTGCGTTCAGGAAGCAGCTCTCTTCAGGTCGGATGCTCTTTGGTGTTAAATTCTCGGGCGGCCTCTTGGAGTTCGACAAGCAGAAGCTCTCCAGCCTGCTCAAAATCTGACGGCGAGGAGTTCCGGCAGCATCTGGTCTATGGCCCCTTGTCGTTGGCCATTCTCCAGCCGGTCCAGTGCCAGCATTCGCTCAAACAACTGATCCAGTTCCTGCTCGCTCAGGGAAGGCATCTCCGGGCATGGCATTGCTTCCACGTCCTTCGGTTCCAGCTTGTGGAGACCATCACCGTAAAAGCGGTTCACCTCGAAGAAACTCCTGCGCCCTGCCGAACTGTTGAGGAAGAGCGTCATGAGCAGCCGGTGTGCTCTGTAGTCCCTCTTGCCGTACAGGCCGTGAAAGCAAGTCAGGTTCCTGGTGTTGGTTTCGTTGAGGATGAACTTGACCGATTCCCGCGAGAACACTCCAACCCAAATATCCGCCGGTCCCCGGTTCTCCGGCAGATACCAAACCGGCCGGTGGCTCGGCAGATAGCGATCCCGCACCCCTTGTTTTTCCCCCAGGGCCAGATAGGCGCCCACGGCCTCATCCACCTGCTGGGGATTCAACAGGAAACAGCGGCGGTCTTGCTTGACCAGTTCCGCGAATTTCCTCTCGGTAAAAATCAGCCCGTCAACGTCCGTCGCTTTGGTAATGCACGGTTCGCAATGCTGGCGTCCAAGTCCATGTGCCGCCAGCTCGGCCGGCGTCAGACAAAAATAGTTGTTGGCCCCTGTGGCGATTCCGCGCAGACACCGGAAATAGTCCCCAACCACTCGCGGCAGGCTGTGGCCTTTGCTCTGGGCTGGCATGAGGATTTGGTTCAGCCACTTTTCGCCGGGCGCATGCGCCGCCAGGTTCAGGTAAAGGGAGCCTCCCTTCGCGTTCCGGTGGGGTCTCTCCGCGAGCAAGTCCTCGAGGAAAGAACGCACGTCTTCCACCGACCGTGCCCGCACCGAGTGTATGGCTGCGCCTTGGGGGCGCCCCTTCTCCAAGAACAAAACACAGGATGTCGTCAGGGCTTGATCGAAGACGTTGTGGCGGGGGTCAAAAACGGCGATCCCGGCGGGTCGAACCGACCGGACGAGCCTTTCCTTGATTTCGGTGCCAAAATTGGCGTTCAAAAACTCAGCAGGCACGATGACCGAGGCCCGACCTCCGGGAGCCAGGTCCTCCCAGATTTTTAGAAGAAACAACCCGTACAGGTTTGTCAGGCGGTCGAGATGGGTGCCAAACCGCTCTTCAAAGTACCTCCAATCTGACTCTCCAAAATCCAGATGATGAGCCTTAACATAGGGCGGGTTCGCAATAATGCCGTCGAACCAGCCGGCGTCCAACCTCAAATAGTCGCCACAGATGAGCTTCGTTTTAGGCGGCGCACACTGAACCGCCTCCTTGAAAGTGTGCGGGTCTCGCTCGACGCCCAGGTATTCTGCCGACGCGTGCAACAACCAGCACTGGTGCAGCAAGTGTCCCAAGCCAACCGCCGGATCGAGGATTGTCCCGGGCTCCCTCGAAACCACCCATCGGGCGAGGATATCCGCAATTTCCGGTGGCGTGAACACCTGGCCGAGGGATTTTGCACTGCCTCGACCGGTCCGCTGCGGTTCGGTGCGAGTGAACGGGTCCACCTGTCCCGTGGCCATCTCCACCACCCCTGGCTGGTAATAGAGCGAAAGAAACCGCTGATTGTCGCGAACTTCCACGCCAATAATCTGAAAGCAGTTAAACTACGTGTAAAGGGAAATATGCCCCGCTTGAAAATGGCAAGCCCTTGCCCTGTTGATTACATCAGACCTGCTTTCGCCCCGGGAGGGGCGCGACCGTCTTGCGCACGCTGCCCCGCCGCCGCGCCGCCCAAGGACTGAAGGGGCTGCCTCCTGGCTCCTCGTTGAGTGACTGCGGCGGTCATCCTCTTGGCGGCTTCCCCCTTCTTGTCGGAAAGAGGTCCGGGTCCAAACTACGCGTGCTCACGATCCACCCAGCCTTTCCCACCACCGGGCATCCGACGCTTGCCATCGCGGCGGGGATGCCTTAGAGGTAAGCGCTGCCGGGCGGTTTTTCTTGCGAGTATCAGCCGGGCTGTAAACCATCAAAACGAAATGTCATTGTTAGCAGGCAAATGCGGGATTGTGTTTGGCGTGGCCAACCGCCGTTCGATCGCCTGGGCCATCGCCCAGGCCTGGCACCAGGCGGGGGCGCGCCTGGCGTTCACCTACCAGGGCGAACGCCTCAAGGAGAATGTCGAGGAGCTGGCGGCCACGTTCGGCGCCGACACGCTGATCCTGCCGTGTGACGTGACGCGCGACGAGGAAATCGCCGCGGTGTTCGACGCGGTGGGCCGGGCGTTTGGGAAACTGCACCTGCTCCTGCACTCGGTGGCCTTCGCGCCGAAGGCCGCGCTGGAGGGCCGTTTTGTGGACACCAGCCGCGAGGCGTTCCGGATTGCGCACGACGTCAGCGCCTACTCGCTGGTGGCGCTGGCGCGGGCGGCGGCGCCCTTGATGACCGAGGGCGGGAGCATCATCGGGATGAGCTATTACGGGGCGGAAAAGGTCGTGCCCCACTACAACGTGATGGGCGTGGCCAAGGCCGCGCTGGAGGCCTGCACGCGCTACCTCGCTTACGACCTGGGTCCAAACAAGATTCGCGTCAACTGCATCAGCGCCGGCCCGGTCAACACGCTGGCCGCTCGCGGCATCGCCGGCTTCACGCAGATGCTCAAGCATTACGAAGAGCGCTCGCCCCTGAAACGAAACGTGACGGCGGAGGAACTGGGCGCCACCGGCCTGTTTCTGGCCAGCGACGGCGCGGCGGCCATCACCGGCCAGGTGATCTACGTGGACTGCGGCTACCAGATCATGGGGATGTGAGGGAGGCATTTCCTCCCGCGCGGCAAGGCCGTCATCCTCCCGGCGGCGCCCGCAGGCGGGCGACATAGGCGCCGTCGGTGGCATCCACGAAGGGCAGCAGCAGTCGCTCCCCCTCCAGCCGCCAGGCGGGCTGTTCCCCCAGGAACCGTTCAATGACCGCCTGGTTTTCCTCCGGTTCGAGGCTGCACGTGCTGTACACCAGCACGCCGGCGGGCTTGACCAGCGCGGCCGCCTGCCGGAGCAACTCAAGCTGGGTTGCGGCAAGCCGGGGGATGTCCTCGGGCCGGAGGCGCCAGCGCAAGTCCACCCGCCGCCGCATCACGCCCGTATTCGAGCAGGGCGCGTCCACCAGGATGCGGTCGAAGCGGTGGATCATCGGGAAGGCGGCGCCGGGAATCCGGGCGCCGGTCGGTTCCACCGCTTCGGCGAGGGCCGCAATGTTCACCCCCAGCCGCGCGCAGTTCTGCCGAATCAGCTCCCGCCGCTCGGGATTCGAGTCGAACGCGACCAGCCGGCCCTCATTGCGCATGCGCTGGGCCGCGTAGGCCAGCTTCCCCCCCGGCGCGGCGCAAAGGTCCAGAATCTGCTCGCCGGGCTGCGGGTCCAGGATGGCAACCGCCAGCAGGGTGCTGGGGTCCTGCACATAAAACCCGCCCTCCTGAAAGCTCGCCAGGCGGGCCAGCGGCGGCGCCGACTTCAACTCGAACATCAGGTTCTCCTCGAGCCAGTCCCGGTGGAGGAAATCGTACTCCACATTTTCCTCGCGCCAGCGGGCGAGGAGCGAGCCCGGGTCGGTCTTGAGGGTATTGACGCGGGCGCAAGTGGGCGGCGGGGTGTTGTTCCATGCCATGAGCGCAAGGGCGTGCTCGCGCCCCCACTGTTGGGCCCATCGCTGCCACAGCCACTCCGGATGCGACCAGCCCCGCGCCGGCTCCTGCTCCTTCAATTCCCGAAGTTGGCGCCGGATTTCCTCCGCCTCCCGGAGGCACCCCCGGAGCAGCGCGTTGACAAACCCCGCTTGCGGGCCCAGGCCGTGCCGGCGCGCCAGCTCGACGGTTTCATTGACCGCCGCATGCGGCGGGATGCGGTCCAGCCAGAAAATCTGGTACAAGCCCAGGCGCAGCAGCACTTGCAGCCGCTGCTTCTGGGTGCGCCCCGCCGTCCGCCGCGCCACCAGCCAGTCCAGCGGCGCCTCCCAGCGCACCACGCCGTAGGTGAGTTCCTGGCACAGGCCCCGGTCCGCCGCGGCGAGCGCCGCGCGCCCCAGTTCCGCCTCGAGCAGGTCTTCCACATAAGTGCCGCTCGAGCGCCGCAGCAGGACGCGCATCGCAATTTCTCTTGGATTTTGTCGGTCCACGCCCAATAATGATATCTTTGTTGGGGGATGCGAGCGAGAAACGATTTATGAGAGAAGAGTTTGAGAAGATGGTGGCGGCGGGCAAGCTGGACCGCCAACACGTGGACGCCCTGGTGGCCCTGACCCAGAGCGGCTACTGCATGCACCGGAGCTGGGGTTTTGGCCGCATCCGGACGATGGACACCGTGTTTGCGCGGTTCACGATAGATTTCGCCAACAAGCCCGGCCACCTGATGGACCTGGCCTTTGCCGCCACCTCCCTCAAGCCCATTCCCAAGGAACATATCCTGGCCCGGAAGGCGCAGGACCTCGAGGGCCTGCGCCAGTTGGCGGCCGCCAACCACCTCGAACTGATCCGCATCGTGCTCCACAGCTTCGGCGGCCGCGCCACCGCCGACCAGATTCAGCAGGTGCTCGTCCCGGACGTCATCACCGCCGATTGGCGCAAATGGTGGGAGGCCGCCAAACGCGAGCTCAAAAAAGACGGCCATTTCCAGGTCCCCGCCAAAAAGACCGACCCGATCGTTTACGAAGTGGCGGAGGTCTCGTTGCAGGACCGGTTGCTGGGCAGTTTTCGCGCAGCCAAGGGCTTGAAGGCGCGCGTGGCGGTGGCGGCGGAGTTGCTGCGAAACCTGGAGGACCTGGGGGATAAAGCGGCGGCGGCCCGGGAAGTCGTCGCCGCCCTGAACGCGGAGATTCCCAGCTACCAGCGCACCCAGCCCGCGGTCGCCCTCGAGGCGATTTTCATCCGGGACGACGTGCGGGAGGCGGTGGGGCTGGCGCCGGAGCCGGACGAACTGACCCCGGCCGCCATCTGGCTGCACGACACCAAGCCGGGGGCGGTGCTCGAGACCCTGCCGGCGGCCAAACACCGGCGCGCCCTCGAGTCATTCAAGGCGGCCAATCCCGAGCACTGGCATGAAGTGCTCCTGCAGAGCCTCAACAGCCTGCCGGCCAAACTGTGCCATGAATGCGCCGGCCTGCTGATCCATGAGGGCAAGCTCGAGGCGCTCAAGGAAATGCTGGCCCGCTGGATCAGCCAGCATACCGCCAGCGCCGAACTGCTCCTCTGGCTCGCCAAAGACCGCAACGATTCCTTCGCCGACATTCTCGGCCCCGAGGTCTTCCGCGCCATGCTCACCGCCATGGAGCGCGACCAGTTCAACGAAAAACGGTCCAACCGCCTCCGCGATTTCATCCTCGACGACCAGGACCTGCTGGTCGAGCTGATCGAGTCCGCGGACCTGGAGGTGATCAAAGACCTCACCCGCGCCCTGCAATACTCGCCGTGCTTTGATGACATGGACAAACGGTCGCTCCTGGCCCGCATTGTCAAGAGCTACCCCACCATCCAGTCGTTGATCTCCGGCGAGCAATCCCGCCACGAAACCCACTTCTTCGTCTCGTGGGAGAGTCTCGAGCGGCGCAAGGAGGAATACCGCGAGCTGGTCGAAAAGAAGATTCCCGCCAACTCGAAGGAAATCGCCCTGGCCCGCAGCTACGGCGACCTGCGCGAAAACCACGAATACAAGGCGGCCAAGGAAATGCAGAAACTGCTCATGCGCCGCAAGGCGGAATTGGAAAATCAACTCGTCCGCGCCCGCGGCATGGATTTTGCCAACCCGCGCACCGATGTCGTCGCCATCGGCACGCGCGTCAAGGCCACCGACCTCGAAGCCAACCAACCGGAACAATTCATCATCCTCGGCGCCTGGGATTCCGACCCGGAACGCGGCATCGTCAGTTACCTCTCGCCGATCGCCCAAGCCCTGCTGAACCGAACCGTCGGCGAACAGGTCGAATTCGAGGTCCACGGCGTCCGGCACCATCACCGGATTGAGGCCATCGAGCCCTACCAGGCCGCGCCCGCCACCCTCCAGCCCCCGCCAGCGGCCCCCGCCCAGTCCGCGTCGCCAACCGAGAGCGTCGCCGGCCCGTCGGCCGCCAACTGACAGCCCCGGCGGCCGGCCCCGCCCTGGCAGATTGAGCCCACCACCATCTGTGGGATCATTAAATCCACGATTTTCCGCCGCTCTGCGATTCGCCGTGCAAGCGTCCGCTTCTTGATCGCGGTCTCAATCGGCTGCGGCCGCGTCCACCCCCCCCGGGCACCCTCAATCGGGTCAAACCCAACGAGATGCCCGCGGGGCGCCAGCTTTCGCGCAAAGCAACCGAGCCAGCTTGGCATTTCCAACAGCGTGGCTTTTCACCAACTCCCCGGCAGTGAGCTTGTGCTTGCCCGCAGGATTATGGCCAAGATTGCCAATGCTAGACATGTTGTGCTAATTTCCAACGGCATGAAAACGCAGGCACTCAATGTCAACCTGACCGCTGAACTCCGGCGTTACATCAAGGACCAGGTCCGCACTGGCCGTTATCAGAACGAGAATGAGGTCGTGCGCGATGCCATTCGCCAGATGCAACAGCGGGAGATCGAGCAATTCGAGCGGCTCTTTGGGGGCTACCCCGGCGCGCCGCAGGGCGAGCCTGCCGCCGAAGATGACCAGGCCATCAGGGCCGCCATCCAACGCCACCGTGAAGCCACCGCCGCGGACCAGACTTCATGACCACCGTGGTCCTCGATACGAACACGGTTGTCAGCGCGATTTACTGGCCCAATAGCACGGCCCGCCGTTGTCTGGCCGGACTTGCCCGGCGGCAATACGGCATCGCGGTTTCCGCCGGGCTGTTCGCCGAGTACGAAGCGGTGGCTGCGGAGTTTCAGCCCCGGTTTCCTGCCTGCAACAGCGCCGGCGCCCTCGCCTGGCTTCGGCTCAGGGCCATTTGGGTCGAACCGTCGCCGCTGGGCAAACAGTGCAGCCGGGATTCCAGGGACGATCCCTTTCTCGCGTGCGCCTTGGCGGCGCGGGCAACCCATCTGGTCACCCGCGACAAAGACTTGCTGGCGCTCGGCAAGCCATTCGGGATCCAAATCATCACCCCTGCAGACTTTCTGGGTTGGCTGCGAGAACGAGGCGGCCCGACCTCTTGAGTTCAGCCGACGCCCGGCCACAGGGCGACTCTCCGGCCCCGGCACGAGGTCGGAGACCCGCCGGCCGCCAACTGACAGCCCCGCCGGCCGGCCCTGCACGAACCGCCGGAACCCGGGCCACTGAACCGTCCGGAATCCACGGTCAGGCTTGTTTTCCCCTTGCGGAAAAAGCTGGCAAAACCGGGGGGCTTCGTTATACTTGCAAGTGTAATCCATAACCCGCGCACCTGCGCGACACTGGCGTATGAAATCTCATTCGGCTCATTTGCGGCCTGTGGCCGCCACCCTGCTGGCCTCAACGGCCCTCCTCATCCTCGGCATCATGGGGTCTCCCCCCGCCTTGGGCGCGGAAGCCAACCCCCAGGAATTGCGGGAAAAGGCGGAGGCCTTGCAGCGCGAAGCCCGCGAGCTGAAGGCCGGGGGCAAGCACGAGCAGGCTCAGGAAGTCCTGCGCAAAGCCATGGAGCTTCGGGCGGAAGCCGACCGGCTGCAGCGTGGCGGCGGCCCGGCCGAGGAATCGCGCCGTCCCCGACCCGAGGAGCTCAAGCAACGGCTCGAGCAGGCTCGCGCCCAGTTGAAAGCGGCGCGCGAGGCGGGCCGGGAAGAGGAAGTGGCCCGGCTGGAACGCCAGGTGGCGCGAATGGAAGCCGTGCTCGAACGGTCTGACCGGCCGGCCCCGGAGTGGATGCGGCCCCCGCGGGAGGGCGGACCTGGGCGCGGTTTCCCGGGGGCGCCCATGGACCGACCCGAGCTGCAGCAACTGCGGCACCTCGAGGCGGCCATCGGAAACCTGCACGCGGCCGGTCTGCACGAGCCGGCGGAATGTCTGGCCCAACAAGCCCAGGAGATGAGGCAAAAGTTGGGATTGGGCGAACGGCCCGACCTCGCCCCCCGCCCGATGGAAGGCGAACTCGAGCGCTTGCGCATGGAGGTCCAGGAACTGCGGCGGATGGTGCGCGACCTGGGGGAGCGATTGGATCAATTGACCCGCGAGCGCCGGCAACCGCCCGCTTGATTTTTCAGCAACCAGAAAACCAGAAACAAACTTGACCCTATGAAACGTGACTGCACCCCTCTTCTTGTCGGAATCGCTGCGCCGGTTTACGCCGGGTCCGTTTTCAGCAGGGGGGAGGCGCGTTGCACCAACTGAACACAGAGCCCCCACGGGTCCCGGAGCATGGCAATGACATCGCCGGCGGGCGTGGCCGCCGGCGGTTCCACCACGCGGGCGCCGGCCCGCGCCAGCCGCTCGCAGTCGGATGCCGGATTCTCTGACACAAACGCCAGGTGCAGGTGCAGCGGATCCATTGCCGCATAGTCCGGGACCGTCACGCGCGGGTTGCGATACAGTTCCAACATCACCGCGCCGCGGTGTTCCAGCAGGAAACGGGCGTGCACCGGCGCGCCGCCGGCGCGGGCGATGCGAAAGCCCAGATGCCTGACATACCAGTCCGCCATGGCGGCCGGGTCCGCCACCTGCAGCGCGAAGTGTTCGATGCGCATGTTCTCCGGCGGCAGCTCACAACGGCCGAAGCCAGATGTTGCGGAACCGGACCGGGCAGCCGTGTCCGCCCAGCGCCAGCGGGCCAGTGGCGGTTTTCTGAAGGTATTGCGGCAGGACGCGGTGGTTGGTTTCGCCGTGAATCGTCTCGTTGAGATGAACCAGCACGCCGTTGTGCAGCACCGTCACCCGCGCCGGCGCCACGAGTTTGTCTCCGTCGAACTGGGGCGCGGTGAAGAAAATGTCAAAGCTTTGCCACTGGCCGGGCGGGCGCGTGGCATTCACGCGCGGGGGAGTTTGGCCGTAAATCGCCGCGCACTGGCCGTCGGGATAAATTTTCTCGTTGAACGAGTCGAAAATCTGGATTTCGAAGCGGCCCATGAGCATCACGCCGTTGTTGCCGCGGTTATACCACGGGCCTTCGAAACCAGCCGGCCCCATCCATTCGACGTGCAGTTGCACGCTCCCAAAATTCTCGCGGGTGCGGAACAGGCCGTTGCCTGACACGAGCTCGCCACCTTCGATTCTCCACCCCTCCGCCGCTTCCCATTTCGACAGGTCCGCCCCGTTAAAAAGCACGAGGGCATCGCTGGGCACCGGGGCGGGCGGCGGCACCGGACCCGGGTCCACCCGCCGCGGCGCCGGCCGGTCCGGGTCGTGCACCAGCCATTCGCACCACGGCAGCTTCGGCGTGTCTTTGTACCCATAGACTCCGGAACCATCCCGGGCTTTCACGAGGTCCGACGGCGAGGCCGCCGGCAGGAGGCACCTTCCGGCCAGCAGGAGAAACCCGGCCCAAATCACAACGGTGTTGCTTCGGTTCATATCTCGGGTCGAATTAGACTCCGACTTCGACGCCAACGCAAGGTTTTGGGACAGGTTCTCCCGCGGCCCTGGCCCGCAGGCGGGGGCCGCCTTCGCCCGCGCGCACCGGCGGCGCGCCCTTAATGCGGAAATCGGGCTGGCTTTTTCCGAAAGCTCGTCTAATATGAATCACAAACCACGGTTTTGCAGTTGGGAAAGGCATGTTATGCGCGAAATACGCACGGAAGTTCTGGTAGTGGGCGCCGGCCCGGTGGGGCTGTGCACCGCCCTGCTGCTGGCGGAAGCGGGCCTCGAGACCGTCATCATTGACCGGGAACAACGAACCGCCGCGCGCGGCTATGCGTGCGCTTTGCACCCCGCGTCGCTGGAACTGCTGGACCGGCTCGGGGTCACTCCAGCGCTGCTGGACCTGGGGCGGCGGATACCGAAAGTGGGCTTTTACGAAGGGACGGCGCGCCGGGCGGAGCTGGATTTCAGCCGGTGCGGAGGCCGGTTTCCGTTTCTGCTGCTGCTGCCGCAAAGCGAACTGGAAAGCGCGCTGGAGCAGCGGCTGCGTCAAACCGGCACGGGGGTGACCTGGAATTGCCGGTTTGCCGACGTGACGAAAGAAGGCGAGGACGAGCTCCTGGCGCAGTTGGAGGAACTGGGCGGCACTTCGACCGGCTACATTGTGCCGCACTGGGAGCTGACGGTTAAGAACCGCCTGGCCTGCCGGACGCAATTTGTGGTCGGGGCCGACGGCGTGCATTCGCTGGTGCGCGAGCGCGCCGGCATCGGCCTGGTTCACGGGGCCGGGGTGGAGCGGTTCGCCGCTTACGAATTCCTGTCCGACCAGGCCGGAGAGGATGAAATCCGGGTCGTCCTCGAGGGGCAAACCACCAATGTCCTCTGGCCGCTGCCGGAGCGGCGGTTTCGCTGGACCTTCCAACTCACCCAGGGGGAACTCGCGGCCGAGTTTCCCGAAAAGGAGCGCCGGGCGGTGCGGGTGGCGCACCTCGCGGTGGACGAGCGGATTCGTCAACACGTGCAGCGCCTGGCGGCGAAACGGGCGCCCTGGTTTCAGGCCACTGTGAAGGAGATTGCGTGGTGCACCGAGGTGGCGTTCGAGCACCAAGTGGCGCGGGAATTCGGCCGGGACCGCTGCTGGCTGGCCGGGGACGCCGCCCATCAGACCGGCCCGGCCGGGGTGCAAAGCATGAACGCCGGTTTTGCCGAGGCCGAGACCCTGGTGCGCCACCTGCGCGCCTGCCTGCGCGACGATGCCCCCCTGGCCCGACTCACCGCTTATAGTGACCAGCAGGTGGCGGCCTGGCGCGGCCTGCTCGGCCTGGCGGGCGGGCTCAAACCGCGCGCGGACACGGATGCCTGGGTGCGCGACCATGCCGCCCGGCTGCTGCCCTGCCTTCCGGCCACCGGCGCGGCGCTGGCGGGGCTGGCAAACCAGCTAAAACTGGACTTGGATCCGGGTTGACATCCGCCGCCGAGCGGTTAGGCTGTAAGCAGTTGCCGGTCGGCGCGTTCGTCTATCGGTTTAGGACACGGCCCTCTCAAGGCTGAAAGACGGGTTCGATTCCCGTACGCGCTGCCATCTCCACCGGCCCGGAAGTCGAGTCGGAGCGCCCGGAACACCTGACATCGTGCGTAACATGCGGTTGCCCCTTAAAAGTTCCGCGCCCGCCGGCGCGCGGGGATGCGGCCGCCCCTGAGCCATGCCTCCTTTTCAAATCATCTTTAATCCCACCAGCGCGGCCGAACTGGCGCGCATGCCCAAGGAACTTCAACTCCAGATTCTCGGCGAGTTCCGCGGGTTGCCCCAACAGGTCCTGCACACCGACCTGGACACCTTCGGCAAGCTCGAACGGGCCGGCCGCACCCTGCACCGGTTCCGGGTCGGCGACTACCGGGTTTATTTCGAGCGGCATGAGTTGGGCGTGGTGGTGCATCGCATCCTCAGCCGCCACACGCTCAAGGATTTCCTGTTCCGTTCCGGCCTGAAAACCCCGGAAGACGAAGCGCTCCAGCAGAATCCCAAGTTTTGGGAAATGATCGAAGCGGCCCGGAGCGCGGCGTCCGCCAAATCCTAGGCCGCCCCGGTGGCTGGCGGAATGGATTGCGCCCGGCTTCTCCTCTGCCTGACGGCGGGCATGGCGCTGGCGGGATTGACCGGCGGGTGCGGCGCTGGTCGCCCGGCACGCGGTGACGCGAACGAAACCGTGCCGGTTTTCGTCAAGCAGACTCCTCCCCCTTCCCCCGCCCAAACCGCCCCGTCCCCGGAAACGCAACGGCTTTTTGCGCCTCCGGAAACCGTCCGGGCTCCGGCGCTCAACCTCCCGCCGGCCCCGCCGTCCACCCCGGCGCCGGCTTCAGCCTCCGCCGCTCCCGAGCCGGCCTCCCCGCCGGGAAGGTTCATCGGTTGGTCAACCAACGGCCCGGCCGTTTTTGCCAATTACCTCGTCGAGGGCGCCCCTCGTCCGGCGGGCGCGCCCTCCACGGCGGCCACCAACTCCGTGTTCCATCATTATCTGCCGGATTCGCTCAGCCACCTGATCTGGACCAACTTCATCGCCCATACCAACGGACGGAACACGCGGATTTGGAGTGTGCGTTCGCATCCGCCGGGGTGGCCAAACCGGCCGCCCGTGGTGCAATGGAACACCAACGGCTTGATGTGGGGCATGAAAGGTCTGACCGGGTTGAGCCCTTGCTGGGAGATGGAAGTCAATTCCGGACAGGTGCCCGTCACGGCGTTGACCCGCCGCCACGGCTATACCCGCGGCCATTCGATGGGGCCGGACGGGTTCCGCACGTCGTTTGCCGGCAAGCGGGTGTGGTTCCTCGACGCCGCCAACCGTATCGTCGAAGTCAAAGTGGCGCGCGAAGTGGTCCGGGTTTACAAGGTGCACAAGCGCGAGGACTACACCCTTCTGCTGTTTGACCGCGACCTGCCGCCGGGCATCGAACCGCTGCGCGTAACGGACGAGATTGAC
>ERZ795052.2814-NODE-2814-length-20232-cov-14.001735_pt1 | contig 20232 bp, 20 predicted proteins | sample MGYA00375136_ERZ795052 | MGnify/ENA primary metagenome ERZ795052 (study PRJEB30181, sample SAMN05720156) | activated sludge metagenome | isolation source: Anaerobic digester | place: Japan | collected 2015-05-26 ... | reverse complement strand
ATCACCGAACGGATTGTAACCGGTGTACGGGCCATAGATGGCCTATTACCCATTGGCAAGGGCCAGCGTATGGGAATATTCGCCGGTTCAGGGGTCGGTAAATCAACCTTGCTCGGCATGATTGCCCGAAATACCAGTGCCGATGTTAATGTGGTTGCCCTAATCGGCGAACGGGGCCGGGAGGTGAACGATTTTATCGCCAACGATCTGGGCCCAGAGGGGCTTGCCCGTTCGGTAATAGTGGTCTCTCCATCCAGCGCTCCGCCCCTTTCACGGCTGCGGGGAGCCTATGTGGCCACAGCAGTGGCTGAATATTTCCGGGATCAGGGTCTGGATGTGATGCTGCTTTTTGATTCAGTAACCCGTTTTGCCCGGGCTCAGCGGGAGATTGGGCTTGCGATCGGGGAGCCCCCTGCAACACGGGGCTATCCCCCCAGTGTGTTTGACTCCATGCCCAAGCTGCTTGAACGCTGCGGTACCAGCGACAAGGGTACCATTACGGGCTTTTATACGATCCTCGTGGATGGGGACGATATGGATGAGCCCATCGCCGATACGGTCCGGGGTATTTTAGACGGCCATATGGTTTTGTCCCGCCGCCTTGCTGAACGGTACCATTATCCTGCTATCGATATCCTTGCCAGTGTATCCCGGCTCGGCCCGGTTGTAGCCGGTCCGGTTACTAAAAAGGCTGGGGGGTACCTGCGGCGACTTATGGCAACCTATGCGGAGGCGGAGGACCTCATCGATGTGGGAGCCTATAAACCGGGAAGTAACCCTGCCGTAGATGAGGCCATAGCAAAAAAATCTGCTATCGATGCCTTTTTAATCCAGGCTGTAGAAGAACGGACAAGTATTAAAGATACCCTGCAAGCCATGGGCAACCTGGCTAATATGCAAATTCCCGATGAAGAGCTAGGGCAATACGCATGAAACGATTCCGTTTTAACCTGGATAAGCTCCTGGAACTTCGGCTGTACTATGAACGGGAAGCGGAGCTTGCCCTGGCAAAGGCCATGGGGGAACTGCAGAGCATTCAGGATCGGCTGCAGAGGCTTGCGGAGGAAAGGGCCGAAGCTGCCGCTGAACGGTTCCGTCCTGGCCGTTCGGTAGCCCAGATACAGGCGACAGACCTGTATATACTTCGGCTCGATAAAACCAAGGAAGCCCTCCTCGAAGCTGCAGCCAGGGCTGAAATGGTGGTGGCCGAAAAACGGCAGGCCTTTATAGAAGCATCCAGGGACCGCAAGGTGCTGGACAAGCTAAAAGAAAAACGGATGAAAGAATATAGGTATCAACTGTTTCTGGAAGAGATTAAAACCGTCGACGATATTTCTAATGGGACTAGGGCCCGTAAAAATACCGTCGACGGAGATGAGGAACTTAGTATTTAAACTCACTGTCCCCGATAAATTCCCGCAAAATACTCTGGCTTGGCACATACTGGGAAGGTATAGGTGCAAAGTTTTCAAGGAATGCCAGAAGACGCACCGCTTCTGCATATTCGGGCATCGTGGGCTTTACCGATTTTAATAAGGGCTCCGCATAGACCTTAAGCACCGAAAGTTCGTAGTCCAGGGCTGAATTAAAGGCTATGTCTGCCCTATCCTGATAGGGGAAAATATGTTTTTTTTCGCCCCTCTGGACACTGGGCCACATCCGTATCGTACCTGCGGCTGAATTCCCTCTGAACTGGTAGTCCCGGACCATCCGGCGGATGAGACGGTTGTCGCTGGTAGGAATCCGGTTATGATCATCAAGATTTAGCTGGGTCAGGGCTGACACATAGAGCTTGAATTTTCGTGCCCGGTCAATATGGCTTGTGAGCTTATCATTCAGACCATGGATGCCTTCCAAAATTAAAACACTGCGGCGACCCAGCTGAATTTTTTTACCGCCCGTTTCCCGGCGCATCCCTGTTTTAAAATCATAGCTGGGTGTTTCTATTTCTTTCCCCTTTAAAAGGTCCACCAGCTGTTCGTTTAAATATTCCACATCCAGGGCTTCCAGGCACTCATAGTCTGGTTTGCCCTCTTCATCAATTGGAGTCTTGTCGTGGTTCACGTAGTAGTCATCGAGACTAACTGGAATGGGGTCTAAGCCTAATACACGTAATTGAATAACGAGCCGTTTGGCGGTGGTAGTTTTCCCTGAACTCGAGGGGCCTGCAATGAGCACCACCTTCACCGAATCCCGCCTTTCATAGATGGCATCGGCAATTTCAGCCAGTTTCTTTTGTTGGAACGCTTCTGCTATTTGTATAAATTCCCGAATTATTCTGCTGGCTACGAGGGCGTTCAGATTTCCCACAGAATGAACGCCTACAATACGGCCCCATTTTTTATATTCTTTGTAAACCGCAAAGATTTTAGGGCTGTCCTCAAAGGGGTCCAGCGTTGTATAGTTTCCTGAGGGAGGAAAGCGCAGGAGGAAGCCATTTTCGTAGGGCATGAGCTCAAAGACGCTTAAAAGACCCGTCTTCGGTACCAGGGGGGCAATAGAAACATCGATAAAACCATCACATTCATTGACCGGTACCATGCTCTTGCTCTGCTGCTCAAGAAGCAGTGCAGTGTCAGCCTGATTGTTTTTTGTAAAATGTTCCAGGGCATCCGCATAAGAGAGGTAAAAAAATCTGATAGGGATGTTTTTTCCCACTAACTCCTTCATACGGCCTGTCAGAGCCGCCAGCTCTTCCGGGGTGGGCTTTTTTTCATCGGAAAAGCTGTAGTAATAGCCGTGACCCAGTGAGTGTCCTACCTGCAGCGTCCGGTCCGGGAAAAGTTCCTTTGCTGCAACCGCAAGCAAAAAAGAAAGGGATCTGCGGTATATCGAAGTCCCTTCGGGGGATCCCAAAGGTACAGGTTCCAGACTTGCATTCACTTCGAGACGGGTCGACAGGGCAAGCAATTCGTTATTTGCTTTAACCGCAACAATAGCGCTGTCCTGTTTCCCAAAATGATCAAGCAGGCTTTCTACTCTGGTGCCATACATGGTTTTAATGATGTTACCATCGGGAAATCGAACTTCAATCTCATTCATTGTGTGACCCTCCATGTTCTGTACTTTTTAAGTATAATGATTTCACCGTATTTATCCATGGACGGGGCCCAATATATTGAAGCGCCGGTGGTAATGACTTAGAAAGTTCTGCAGGACTGACAAGATCCTGAAAAACCAGGGCTAGTTTAGTAATACTTTCTGGAGAGGCTCCTGCCTGTTCAGTCTGGGTTAGCAAATCGGATAATTCCATGGGTTTTCTGTCCTAAAAAAGTTCCATTTGAACCGGTTCTCTAGGTTGCCTAGGTTTTTGCATGCTTCTTTCAGAATGAGAAAAGCCTCTTTTTATGAGGCCCAGGGTCTTTTTCATGTCCGAATCAGCAAAATTGCCATATTCTGCGGCAAGGCAGGCATCGATAATCTGGCAGGTCCGTTCCTGCAAAGCCGGATTATGTTCCTGCAGTTTGATGAATGCCAGGGCAAGACAGCAGCATCCATCGGCTTCCCCAAGGGACCGAATCAGCAAAGGAAGAAAATCTTCAAGGCGATATTCACCTTCATGGAGGATGCAGAGAATGTGTACCCCATAGCGTATTGCCAGGGCTGGTCCATCGGTACTTGAGCTATTGTATAATTCAAAGAGAATCCTTTCGAAGTATTGTTCAAAAAGGGGGAGGATCCCCTGCTGTAAGGCTTCTTCAGTCTGCTCTGCCCGGTTAATCAGGGGGTGCTGGGGCAATCGCAGTTTGTTGTATAGGGCTCTGAGCTCTTCTTCATCGATTTTTATAACATTCCCCTGGTTGTGTCCTGAAAGCCAGTTTATAAACAAAGCCTTAAGCACCGCCGGGGGACTAGTATCCTCTATCTGACTAACCGCAGTTTCTACCTGTTTTGCATCTCCCTCATAGAGGGCTTTTATGGCAAAAATAAGCCATTTCCAGCCTACCAGTTCAGGTTCATCTAAATACCGGATTTGTTCCAGAGCTTCGGGATTATCCATGCCGTTGGTGACCGAATCAAAGGCATCTACCAGGGCCCAATGTTTGCTCTGAGATTTTGGGTGTTCCAGCAAGATGTAGGGATCAACTATGGGGTTCATAAAAAGAGAGCATACCCTTATATTGAGTTTTGGGCAAGTTTTTTTGTTCCGGGAATGAGGAGGGGCTTGGTTTCTAAAAAGTTAACCAGCACCTGGCTCCAGTCCTTTTCAGTGTTTTTTTGTTCCATAAAATCGTAATACAGGGTCTTAATATAACAGAGCAGGGCTTCCCTTGTCTCGGGATTTATGTGGGAGGCATCCATAAAGAGTTCCTGAGAAAAGGCTTCCATTTCTTCGGGGGTAAACAAGGCCGGGTCAAAGGCCGAAAGGGCATAAAAGGCGGCTGGAATACAGTTTACACTATGCTGTTTAACATACAAAATTGACTCAGTGATGGCTTGAGCTCCCCGTTTAAGCTCATCAATATAGGGTGCTAATGCGTCTTCTGCTCCCAGCTGTTCCGCTATGGCTCTGAAATTGGTGTAGGCCCGGCATACCACCATCACATGCAGGCTCGGGATACACATGAGGTGGGGATCGAAGGTGTGGATGATGATAAAGCGGAATTTTTTAAAATATCGGGGGCGTCTGGTAGTTGAAAAGCCCTGCCGGTAGACTTCGGCGGCAAAACTGTAGAGCCTTCCCATGGCTTCCACAAAGGAGGCCACCGCTTCCTCCGCAGCAGCCCCGTATCGTTCCATGAGAAAGGCCGCAGCCCGGATCCAGAAATACACGAAATCCAGGTAAATATCTACCTTTTCCGGAATAAAGGGGATTTGTTCATCCAGAGGATGGTCTACCCCATAGACCGGGGCCTTTCCCGGCAATAAACGCTGTTTATACTGAAGTCCGAAGAAATCCCGCAGGGCTGTCCCTGCACAGAAGAGCCCTGCTTTTCTTATTTTTTTGTATTGTAAAAGTTTGAACACGCTGAAAAGCACCGAACGATCCGCAATGTGTTCCTTTTTCGTCATGTAAGCTCCCACTCCAAGTCCAGAAGAGGGCCGTGCTGCTGGGCGCCGTAAATATCCCGGTCTCCGGGGGCTCCCGATGGTATGAGCCGTTTAAGCGTTGCCTTGACCGCATGGGCGGGCTCAAAGTAGACCACCGAAAGCACCTCTTCTGGTGTAACTCCGTAGAGGGTAGCAATAAGTTCCCTGTTAATCAAGTTCCGGGCCTTGAATAGCTCATACATGTCCTGTTCTTTAAACATGATATCCAGGGTAAGTTCAAAGGGTCCGGAGTTTTTAGACCGGATAACCCGGGCTGCATCGATAAGGGCTATCTTCATAGGATCCTTCCTTTATCTACGGTTACCATGGTTCTACCCTCCGGCCCAGGGAAGCGGACCGGGTCCGTAATCGGCATCAGGTGGTATACAGAAAACTCATAGACTGTTCCCATGCTGATATCCGAGGGCGAGAAGGGGAATGCCAGGTTCCCTGCGGTAGAAATACGTCCCTCATAGCCATAATGAAGGAGGGTTGATCTGGTAACGCTGGTCAGGGTTTCTGCCTCTTCCTGGGTAGGGGCCACCGATTCAATTACAATGCCCAATTCGTAGGGTTTCTGGGTCTGCCACTGGGTTTTTAACCGGTTTTCTCCCTCCCCCATGACGCCATCCCGGCCATAGACATGAAAGAATATCTGGCCCTGGTTCCCCGAGCCCATACTGCGTACCTGGGCGCTTACCTGTTCCAGAATCTGGTCGATGGATGCAATCATGATAGGATCCCGGACCCCGGCAATGCTGATGCTTCGATATCCTACTGGCCGGGCTCCCTCAAGTTTTACCTTATACGGCTCGGTCCGTATGTGGCGGCTTCCCCGTACTTCTACCCGGCCATTGCCGATATCTGAAAAACTGCACTGACGCAGGTCCAGAATACCCCCCGGACCGGGTAATTCATAGGGATTGCTCTTTTCATAGAGGGTATGGGCTGCCGCAGATGCAATGGTGAATTGCCGGGCGGGATTTGGGGCTTCCAGGATAAAGGAATGGTCTGTCAGGGTTGCAAAGGCACAGTCTGCCCCCGACCCGGGGGTTGCCGCGATGGCGCCGCATTCAAGGATCTTGCCCATATGAATCGCCAGACCCTCATCGTAACCCAAAAGGAGGGGCAGGGCGGCAAAATTGGCCGGATCATAGCAGCGGCCGGCGAGGACTACATCAGCTCCCTGTTTCAGGGCTTCCACAAGCGGTTCCGGTCCCAGCTGGGCTACCAGGTTGGTGGTGGCATCCAGGGCTTCTTCGGTGAGTGGGGGCACAAAGGAAAGACTTTCTATGGTGCCGGCGCGGATGGCTTCTCTTACCGTTTCTTTTGATACATCACTGGGAATTACCGCCATTTTAAAGGAAAGGTTCTCTTCCCGGGCAATTTCCAGAATGATATCATAGCACCATTTCAGGTGGGGTGCTGCTCCGCTGCCTCCGGCGGTTCCCACAATCACGGGAATATTCAGTTTTCTTCCTGCCAAAAGCATGTACCGGAGGTCCCGTTTTACAAAAGCCCGGTTGGTAAAAGCCTTGCCGCTCCCCAGATAGTAGGGTCCGGGGTCACTGGAGCCCGCATCGACCGCGATAACATGGGGCTTCCTGTCCAGGGCTTTCATAAAGGAAGCCTCGGGAAAACCATATCCCAGAATAGCAGTTGGTGAAAGAATGCGTAATTCTTGATTCGGCATGGCAGCTCCTTAACGGATAGTTCTTAACTCAAAGGTGGAACAGATACGGGCCATTTCATTGGTTACGATACAGAAGCCCTCATCAAAACCCATGCCGGGCTTTGCCAGCATCCGTTCTGGCCGGCTTGCCATGGCCAGGTGCACGCAGGCCCGGGCAGAAAGGTCCGTTTCGTTACAGGTTCCTCCCTGATAGGCTTCTACGCCGGCCTGTTTACAATAGAGTACCGCATCCACTATGTCCTGCAGCCCCCCCAGATCGGGGGTTTTAATCTGAATCATGTGACAGCTTTTTGCATCCGCAAAATCCTTAATATCCTGCAGGGTGTTGCACCATTCATCGGCCACAATTTTTACCGGCGAACCAAGTTTCTGTAACTGCCTCGTGATTGCAGCCAGGCCCTCCATCTGCCGTTCCCGGTGTTCCAGATCTACGGGGCCTTCGATATAGAGGTTAAAGGGACTTGCATCCTTTTCGAGGGATGCCACATAGTCGGCCACTTTTACAGGGTCGTTATTAAAGATTTGCCCGATGGTTCCATACACGTCCACATGAAGAGAGGGCCTGTAGGTTTCATTCATCCTCAGGTCCAGGATTCGCCGGGAAAGCCAGCGCAGGTATTCCCGGAGCTTTTCCCCCTGGCGGCCCAGTTTTTCATCCACATTATTGATGAGTCCGTGGGGCAGGGCGTCTACCCCTTTCAGGATCATCTTATCCGCATTGGAGTAACGGTCGTCGCCGGTCTGTCCGAACACAGGCACCGGCTGTGCAATGATTGGAAGGTTCCATTCCTGGGCCACAATTTCTGCGGGGATCCTGCCTGCCGCTTCAGCCCTGGCATAGAGCAGGGCCTGGGTAATGCCGTATCGCAGGGCGGTGTGGAGTATTTTAGGCTGATCCGGATGTTCCGACAGGGGATCGGGAATCCGCAAATCATCGATTACCCGGGCGCAGCGTCGGAAGGAGTCAAGTTCCATGCCCTCCAGTACAGGCCGTACATGTTTTTCCAGGAAGGGAATGTACTTTTCTGGATCCAGCAGGGGATCCCGGCCGCCGGCACCGGAGTATTGAACCGCCGCACAGTCCCCGTAGGCAAAGCGGCCATTTTCCAGCTCCAGGGCAACACAAATAACCTTCCCCGGTTGGCGAACCCGTATAAAACCCGGTGTAATAGGTTTGCCCGTATAGGTAAACCCATCATGGCCCGCACCAGCCTTAATTGCCCGCTGATCGTCAAAGAAAAAGGCACTGGCCCCCTCTTTAAATGATACCCGTTTAATTTTCATTGTGGCCTCCCGACTAAGCGTCCTTTCCCGATTGCATAAATGTCATCCGTAACCATCCTTAGACTCACCGTCCGCCCCTCAGCTCTGGCCCGTTCTTCCAGCCGGTCCCGGTGAAAATCGAGCACATCCTGGGGCAGGGGTAAAGCCCCTGCCTTGAATATCCGTACAAAGCCCTCATTATCCCGCATGGGAAGGATCTTACCCTGGTTCTGGTTCGATGGCGCAAAGGGCACATCGATAATCCCCGCTTCAAAGGCTCGAACCGCCGCTTCCTCCGGGTCCCGGCCTGAACTGAGGGCAAAGGCTCCCTCCAGAATGGCCCTGGTTTCCCGTTCAATGAGGGCCACCTCCCGCTGTACCGCCTGGGAATCGAGCATCCCCTGGTCACTCAGCATGTTCACAATCTGGCGGCTGGTTCGCAGTCCCTGGGCATTGGCTTCCTTGGTGGGTATCCCCATGGCTTCGTGGGGTGATTTCACTATAATCTTGGTAGCCCCTGCCAGCCGGCCCGCCACAGAACCCCAGGAAATGACCCCAAAGGCCTTGGCTTCATCCTCCGGGAAGCCCCCCATCCATTGATGGAACACCGTGGTCAATTCCACCGCTTCATAACCGGCTTCGCTGAAATAGGATTGGGCCAGGTTCCGCAGGCTGATAATCGCCGCCACATCCTGAATCAGGTTGCCGCACTGGCCGTATCCCAGGGTAAGGGACACCACCCCCTGTTCCAGAGCAAGGAGCCCTTCAAGAATGGCCACCGCATGGGACACACAGGGGGGAACCAGGGTTCCCGTCAGGGGGCCAAAGGGCTCCCGGTTAATACGGACCCCCGCTTCTTCGTAGAGCCCCACCAGACGATCCACATATTTCCAATACTGGATTGATGAACGGAGGGGGACATTTTTTGCATAGGGAATGTTATAGCTGATACCGCCCCCTTCAAAGGCGGTAAAACCTGCCGCCAGGCTTATCTCTGCCAGCAGCCGTGCATCGGGGGTCCCATGCCGTACCTGGACCGGTTTTGAGACCGCTTCGGTGACCCGTCTGCATTCGGCTACTCCGTGGTTCACCGCCGGAAACCCGTTCAACAGGCTTGTCCCTGCGGCCTGGGATTTTTCTATACCCTTGGCCGCTTCGGTATAACGGTTTTGCCTGGTGTATGCATCGATAGTGGTGGGGAGCAGATCCGCCTCTCCCTCTGTTTCCAGATACTTAAGGAGTCGTATGTGCTCATCCACCAAAGCTACTCCAGCCCGGGGCTGCAGCAGGGTCTTCCCCTCCCTCTGGGCCTGGATCATGGCATGGGCAAAGTTCTTTTCCCGCGGTATACTTCGCTGAAGGGCAATGGCCGCATCAAGGTCTACATCTGCGCCGGTGGGCCAGGACTGCAGCACCTCTTTGCGCTGGGCCTCAAACTGTTCCCTGCTCATCCTTCGATCAATCATGGATATACTCCCTTTCTAGACTCTGTTGAACAAGCGCTGTGGCTGCCTCTGGGTATGCCAGAGTGAGATTAGCTGCCAGCGGAATAATATAATCCCTATCCCGCTCGTAGGTTATTTCATTAAAATGAGGAAGAAGGCGCTGCACCTGGGGCCAGGATCCCCGCTTTGGTTCCTTTTCATCAGTAAAGTAGGTTTCCAATGCCAAACGGATTATATTGATGGACCGAGCCTGGGCCAGGCGTCCTCCACTCCCGATAATGCGGTGCACCCTGCCCAGGTCCTTGCCTTGCTGAACCCACACGAGGCCTTCCGGGGTAAAGCTGGGGGTAAGGGTCCCCCCGTGGCGGGCAATGGATTCGGCAACACAAACCGTGGCCAGCATATCATCAAACTGTTGTTCCTCTTCTGTGGCCGGCAGTAAGCCCGTAGTCGCCCTGATCCGTTCTACCCAGGCGTGAAAAGCCCTCAGCCCTTCATCATCAAGAATTCTCTGGATATAGGCAGCACCGGTTTCAGCGACAAAGGCCGCACTTACCCGCAGCCCCAGGTCCCCCTCCACGGTGCGTTTCAGCCTTGTCTCTGGCAGGCCCCGGAACACCCGGTTACTCTGTTCGCTGTAGGGATCGCTGACGGTGTACACATCGGTGGTTGCCCCGCCCATATCCAGTACCAGGAGCCCCTCATCCTTCTTTTCAAGGAGTGCCACAAGGTCATAGACCGCAGCGGGGGTAGGCCGTGGCATGGCACTGCAGATATCCCGGACGGTGCTGAGTCCCCGGCCTTCGATAATCCGCTCCAGGAAAATTTCCCCGATGGACTTACGGGCCCCATCTACCTGGACCGAATCCAGGTCAGGCAGGATATTTGCGGTTCCTCCCGCTTCTTTTCCTGCCCGGCCCAGTATATCGAGGACTTCTTCCCGCACTGCCTGGTTGCCTGCGTAGAGAATATAGGACTGCACCTGAGAAGCGGCGAGCTGTTTTGCATTATGGAGTACGTAGGATTCATCACCCCCATCGGTGCCGCCGCTCAGCAGTATGATATCGCTTTTAAGCGTTTCCAATTTTGCAATGTCCGCAGGGGTCAGTTTATAGGCAAAGCTTGCAATAACCTTGCCCCCTGCTGAGGCTGCGGCCATCTTTGCCGCCTTGAGGGTCAGGTCCGGGACGAGGCCGATGGCTGCTATGGTAAGGCCTCCCTTTGCACTTGAGGAGACAAAAAGCTCAGGTTTGTGGGAACCAGCCCGGTTCCCTGGAATTTTTTTCTGTAGTGCTTCATACACACGATTAAAGCCCGTAACCAGGTTGTCCACCGTAGTGGGGGTCCCTTCCCGATGGAGTACCCGCTGATCCCGAATATCCACGAGTATTCCCTTGGTCCAGGTAGATCCTATATCGATGGAAAGGGCCAGTTCCGACACCTTAGCGATTCTCCTCCGCCTTCTTTTGGCGACGTTTTTCGATATCCTCTATTAGCTCCTGGACTGCCTTGTCCAGATCCGTGTCAGGGGGGAACACCCGGTCAAAACCCATTGCTTTGAACTTTGCCTCTACCTCGGAAAAGTCCTTTTTCCCTACCACCAGGTTGCCTCCAACCCAGAGGATGATGTCTCCGATACCCCGTTCAATACAGCGGCCCCGCAGCCCATCGCAGTCTATTTCTCCGTGGCCGTAGAGGCTCGACACGAGGATTGCATCGGCGGCGCTTTCTATGGCCGCAGAAATATACTCGTCCTGACTCACCATGACACCCAGGTTAATCACCTTAAAGCCCCGCTCGGTAAAATAGGCGTCCAGGATTTTATTCCCCACCGAATGGCAGTCGAAACCGATAACCCCGAGAACAATGGTGTAGGGCCGTTTATCCAGATTCGGCATGATTCCTCCTATTGGGCCAGCAGGTCCCGGACCCGCTCTTCCACATAAATCACCGAGCCCCGTTCAACCTGGTAGTCAAAAATGATGAGTTTTCCGCCCCGGGAGGTGAAGTCCTGCAAGGCAGCCTGGGCAACCTTGCCTTCGGGCTGTTTCCAGGATGGGGGAACGATGATGACTTCCTTGTCTGCAAGAAAGAGGGGAAGCCGGTCCAACTCAGCATATCGGAGAACTTCTACCCCATCGTCGATCATCAGGTCCCGCAGTTTGTTTAGAATAATGTCCCTGAATTGCCGGCTTTCGCAGATCACTCCCAATTTCCTGCCAGGCTTAATGGTTGCGAGGGCAATGATGGTATCCTGGGAGGGGGAGAGGGCCACTTGGATGAGTTTTTCCTTAATGCCTGGGGCCATACCCAGTACCTCCGTATAGTGACGGGCGGAGGTAAGGACCAGATCAAAGGGGGCAAGTTTTTTTTCGACCTCCGTGCTGGCAGCCAGGTCATCCAGGAGAAAGAGGGTAAGGGGCATGGTGGTGAGAAAATTTAATTGTTTACGGAATACTGCCAGGGCTTCCGGATTACAGTCCACCACAGCAATGGAAAGCTCTTCGAACAAGCGCTCCTTTTCCAGGATACCCAGTTCAATCAGGGTACGGATTTCCCTATAGGAAAAGCGAAGGTTGCGAAGGGTATCTATCAGTTCAGCGATCAGGGCGACCGCCCGTTCCTTTCGGCTTGTCTCTGCCACATCCTGCTGGGCTGAGATAAAGCTGCCTCTGCCGGGAATGGATTCCAGTATTTGTGACCTGGTCAGTTCTTCGTAGGCCCGATTCACCGTGCCCCGGGCAATACCGAGGGCTTCCGCCAGTTCCCGCTCAGTGGGCAGCTTGTCCCCCGGTTTCAGTTCCCCCGCTCGCAGTTTCCGGGTAATCTGCTCGATAATCTGCCGATATACGGGGCTTTCGCTGGATTTATCTATTTCGATTTCTAAACCCATGGTATACTCCTGGTATAATCCCATAGTTATTGGACTATACCAATAGTATCCAATGGCTTTTCGTTTTAGTCAAGGTGGATTTTTATGGCCTTGACAAAAAAGGCCATATTCGATGAAATAGGCTTAAAACTGCGACACTAGCTCACCTGGATAGAGCAGCTGCCTTCTAAGCAGCAGGTAGGGGGTTCGAGTCCCTCGTGTCGCGTAAGCTTTATGTAAACTGATTCTATTAAACCGTTTCTACCTCATATCCGGGAAATTCCTTCATAAATTCTTCCCGGAGACGACGTTCGATGGTGCTTCTAATCTGTTCAGTTACTACACCGCAGGTCAGACAGGGAAACTTAGGGGTCGCAATATCCATAAAGATAAGAAATTTTTTTTCAGTTTCACTGTAACTAATCCGCTTAACCAGGTTCAATTCAGAAACCGATAGCTCTGTCTCTGGTTCCTTTACCCGCTTAAGGATAGCCTCAAATTTGTCTGCCATTTCTGGAGTAATGGTCGCCATATTGACCTCCTTAGCATCCTTTCATCAATACAGAACCGTGACTAGTTCTGCATTGATGATCCTATTTTTCCCAGAAGAGAGAAAAGTTTTTATACAGGGACCCTATCAGGGCTTCGATACCATGACGTCTGGGTTCCATAAACACATAAAAGTTAGAATTATCACGATACACACAGAAATGTTTTAATAAATCTGTTTCTTCAGCATTATCCAGTACTTTATGGAGTTTTTCTTCCAGTTTTGGAGCATCCCACAGGAGCACAAAGGTCCGTTTTCCCCTCTGGATTCGGTCCTGTTTCATTTTCTCAATACCCGTAATAGTCTGGGAAATTTTTTTAAAATACCGCTCTTCGATGATATGGCCTTCCCCGGCCAGTTTTTTTGCAGTAAAAATCGTCAGATAATAACGATCCTTGCCTCCCAAAAGGAACACTACGGGCATATAAAATGCAGATTGCCGGGGAATGAGCGCAAAGGTCCCTTTAGCGTTAGTATAGGGCTCCTGTAAAGTATAGGTAAAGTTATAGCCTATGGCGCCGCCGATATTCACATATTCCTTATCTTTAGGTTTTAGAATTGCTTCGGTTTCGCTTGCAATAAAGCCCGCTATCCACTTGTTCTTTTTCATGCCCCTGAAATAGCTGAAAACCGCATACAGAGCCAGCAGCGTCAATGGAAGGATATACCAGTTCATCAATTACTCCTCATGTGGTGTACCAATGGTGATACCTCTAGTTTTGCCAGGTCATCCAAAACAAGGATGCCCTCATCGAGACGGTTAAATGTAAAGATAGGAATGCTTTTAAAGGTGGCCCTTAATCGTTCTCCCCGGCTATCGTCAATAAAGAATTTGTTATAGCAAAGACTTGCGATCGGGACATCAAGTTTTCCCAGTTCATCCCTGATACGTAAGGATTCTGAAAAACTTAATTCGTCGGGATTTAAAACTACAGAAATATAGCTTTCCTTAGAAAAAAGCTCCTGAAGATATTCGAGGCGCTTGTGGATGGCCCCCAGTTTCTGGTAAATAGGATCTTCCTCCTTTTTTACCTGTCCCCCAAGCACATTTGCCTCCGGGTTTAATTTTAAGAGTACCCGCCGTTTTTCCAAAATGGTTTTTCGCAGGTTAGAAAGTTCTTTTACCCAGAGACTCGAAATAGCCGGCATTGCCAAAAAACGGAGGGTCAGGGCTGTTGGCGGGGTGTCAAAGATAATAATGTCATACACTTCGTGATAGGTTTTATAAATATATTCAATAGCCCAGAGCACTGCATACTCTTCCGTGCCTGGTGAATATTTCATGATATCCAGATATTTATTCAAATCTATAACCACATTATAACGATAGGCATTTTGTATTTCGCTGCGGCTTTCAGCCAGGTACCTTTGGACCCACTCGGCAAGATCTATTTCCATGCCATCCAGATTTTCCCGGATAGGCCGCTTTTCGTTGGATAACTTTGTATGAAACACATCCCCCAGATTGTGGGCAGGATCGAGGGAACAGATTAAGACTCTTTTTCCACTGGCAGAGAGCCTATAGGCTGTTGCGGAGGATAGGGTGGTTTTTCCGACACCTCCCTTGCCTAAAAAAAATGCGAGTTTCTTCATGATAAACCTGTGCCGTTAATCAATATTTAACATTCCTACCAGGGCTCCCAGGGGATCCTGGGCAAAGTCTGCCCTGCTGGTCATGGTACGGATTTCATCCTCCATGAGGGGGATCAGTTCAAAGGCAATAGCCGGAGGCGGAGAGGGAAGTCCCACAAGGCTTCCTAATACCATCAATGAAAATAGGTTCTGCAGTTCCTTTACCTCAAATTCAAGCATGTCCGTTGCTTTTTCACGGTGTATCTGACGGATGATATACCAGGCAGATTTTAGTTTTTGTACTAGCTGTTCCTTGGTCATGGTTCCCTTTTTATCGCAAGAAGGCTCCGCCGGTGAGACGGAGCCGCGGTTTTAATTATGCAGCCGCTTTTTTGCCAGAGAAGTTTTTATAGAAACTTACGATCATGACAAAGTTAAGGATCAGCATAATAACATTGATGGTTCCTACCACGCTGCCGGTGATGACCTTCATGGTGTCTTCCATCTTTATAAAGTATGTGGGTACAATCACGATTTCATACCAGACCAGGGCGACCGTAACGGTTACCCACAGGAATATGGCCGGAATAAGAACCACATTGGTATATTTGGGGTTCAGCTTGTTCTTAACCCAGACCGCAGCGGTCAGCATAACGATGGACGCGATGAGCTGGTTAGCGCCGGAGAAGGCCGGCCACAGGGTGGTATATCCGCCGGATCGGGCGAGGAAGATGCCAATAAAGGCGATGATAATGGAAGCAACCCATTTGTTTTCCAGAATACCATATAAGGCGGGGGCTTTATCTTTAAGAGGCAGCGCCATTTCCTGGACCAGATACCGGCCGAGGCGGTTGGTAGTATCCAGGGTTGTCAGAGCAAAGGAACTGACCCAGACTGCCGCAAAGAGTTTCATGAACGAAGCAGAAAAGATTGGCAGGGTGCTGCTGACCATGGTTCCATAGGCGAGGACAAAGCGGTTCAATGCAGGGGTCTTAAGTATGGCAGCCCAGTCACCCATGGCCTTGTCGCCGAAGGAAGCGATGGAAATAACAACGATGGTGGAAAGAAAGCCTTCGGTGAGCATGGCGCCGTAACCGACAAAGAGGGCGTCCTTTTCAGAGGCAATCTGCTTGGAACTGGTGCCGGAGGCTACAAGGGCATGGAAACCAGAAAGGGCACCGCAGGCTATTACAAGAGGTACTGTGGGCCAGAAGGGGGAAGGCTGGCCGCCGATAACTTTGGCGGAGAAGCTGGTGAATATCGGCGCTGAATCAAAGGCGCCAAAGGAGAAGAGGGCCGCAAGTCCGCCTAAGAGGAGCCCAAAGTATAACAGGAAACTGTTTAGATAATCCCGGGGCTGGAGCAGGAAATTAACCGGCAAAGCAGAGGCAATAACTATATATATAAATATAACGATGAACCACACATCTTTAGAAGCTGTAACAGGAAGCATATCACCGGCCCAGAAGGCAGCAATGATAAGCACCACGCCAATCAGGGAGCCCCAACCCATGCCGAGGGGCGATTTATACATGATAAAACCGGCGATAATAGCGGCTACACAGAAGAAGAAGAAGGCTGAGAATACCCGTCCATCTGCGGCAAACTGGCCTGCTACTATGTCTCCAAAGGCGGCTACAACCAGTATGCAAAGGAAGAGCACAAACCAGCCGAAGGATGTACCTGCTTTCTTACCAACCATATCCTGGGCGACGAACTGAACAGAACGGCCGTCGTAGCGGACAGAGGCTGCCAAAGAAAGGTAGTCATGGATGGCTCCAATGAAGATGTTTCCGAACCAGATCCAGAGCAGACCAGGCAGCCAGCCCCAGGCGATTGCCATGGCAGGCCCGGTTATGGGGCCCGCGCCGGCGATTGAGGCGAAGTGGTGGCCGAACAAGACAAATTTGTTGGTTGGAACATAATCCACTCCGTCCTGAAGCCGTTTGGACGGGGCATCCGGAGCTTCCTGACTTTTCAGGAGTTTTGACTGGATGGTCCTACCATACACAAAGTAGAACACAAAATAAATTGCCAGGGCTATGATGGCTATTAGGGCGCTCATAGTTCCTCCTTAATAAAAGATAATAGATATTGTTGCACCACTTCAAAAATATGTCAAATTATTCAATATTGTCGCAATAAATTGCAGAACCTTTATTGAAAGTAAAGTAATTACCTCAACTGTGCCAGAAAACCTTTATCTTCCCTTGTAACTTCCTACATTTTTGTAGTATTCTGTTTCCATGTATGATACAAATAGTCTTCTTTCCGAGCGGGATGAGCTCCTGCTCCTTCTGGATATTACCCGGACCCTGGATAAGCATGTAGAATTACGCAGTTCCCTTGGGCCCCTGCTGTCACTTTTAGAAATGCGGACCGCCCTGGTCAGGGGCATGGTGACCCTGCTTGATCGGGCCAGTGGACTCTTAAAAATAGAGGAAGCACCGGGCCTCACCGAAGAAGAAAAGGAACGGGGTAAATACCGTATGGGAGAGGGACTGGTGGGTAAGGTTTTTGAAACCGGGATTCCCATCGTAGTTCCGGATCTGTCAAAGGAAAACCGTTTCTTAAACCGGGCTGGGGGTCGGAAAAAGGAAGATCTTATCGGAGTAGCCTATTATTGTGTTCCTATAAAAACCGGAAACCAGGTGCTTGGAACCCTGAGCGCCGAACGGCGGCTTCCAGAAGGATATTCTGAACAGCTTCTAAAGGCTGATCAGAAAATTTTAGAATCTATTGCTGCCATAATTGCCGATTCTGCGAAGCTTCGGGAGCGCATTCAGGAAGAGCAGTACCGACTTATTTCATTACAGGGAAAAAATGAGATTGATGAAACATCACTCCCTTTGGCACAAATACAGAATTATAAGCAAGGCCAGGGCTCTGCCATTATTGGCACCAGCAAGGGCATCCGCTCAGTCCTCGAACAGGTTGCCCTGGTAGCCCCCAGTGATGCGACAGTCCTCATTACCGGTGAAAGCGGTACCGGAAAAGAACTGGTGGCCTCTGAAATTCACCGCCAGTCTAAACGGGCTTCACAAACCTTTATTAAAATAAATTGTGCGGCTCTGCCAGAATCCATTATAGAAAGTGAACTCTTTGGTCATGAGAAGGGCTCTTTTACCGGGGCTCTGAATCAGCGGAAGGGCCGCTTTGAATTGGCCAATGGGGGTACCATCTTTTTAGATGAGATTGGAGACTTAAGTCCCCAGATTCAGGTGAAATTGCTCCGGGTACTTCAGGAACGGGAAATTGAACGGGTAGGAGGAAGTCAGCCCATCAAGGTTGATGTCCGTCTGATTGCGGCTACCAACAGAAATCTCGAGGCGGATATTAAAAGCGGCCGTTTCCGGGAGGACCTCTTTTATCGGCTTAATGTGTTTCCCATCCATATCCCGCCCCTGCGGGAGCGGAAGAGTGATATTATTTTATTAGCGGATTTTTTTGCAGAAAAATACGCCCAAAAGAACGGAAAGCTTATCAAGCGGATCTCAAGTCCTGCTCTAGACTTGCTTTCCAGTTACCATTGGCCGGGAAATGTCCGGGAACTCGAAAATTGCATTGAACGGGCGGTTATCCTTTCTACGGATAATGTGATCCATTCCTATCACCTGCCGCCGAGCCTCCAATCGGCCCAGTCTACCCAGACAGAACCGACCACTACTCTGGAGGCAGCCCTTTCCAGGCTGGAAAAGGAACTGATCATAGAGGCTCTTAAAATTACCGGCGGTAATATGGCCGCCGCAGCCCGACGACTTGGTATTACGGAACGACAGATGGGCCTGCGGGTACATCATTATGCAATTCCCTGGAAACTCTACAGGGCTACAAATATGTAGCCTTAATATTGTAAAGCTACAAATATGTAGGAAAATATTGGCAATAAAATCATTAGTTTTTATACAAATTATAAATCTTTCAGATAATATAAAAAATGTGCAAAATTTATAAATATATATTATATAATAATATAAAAATATATGTTCATCAAAAACTGAAATAGTTACAAAAATGTAATAAAAATTTGCTTGCATTGGCACGGTTTCTGCTTAATACCGGTATACCACCTTTAAGGAGGAACAACAGGTGAAAAAGCAGATGCTGTTTTTGGGGGTGCTTTTCTTCTTGGTTGCTATGACCGGTTTTGCAGAAGAAAGCATCGATTCGTTGACCACAGCCATGGATATGGTGTGGCTGGTATTAACCGGTTCTCTGGTGTTCTTTATGCAAGCCGGTTTTGCGCTGGTGGAAACCGGACTTACAAGGGCAAAGAATGCCACTAATATCATCATGAAAAACCTGATGGATTTTTGTTTCGGATCCCTGGTTTTCTGGATGATCGGCTGGGGCCTTATGTATGGGGCCGATACATTGGGCGGACTCATTGGGTTTTCTGACTTTTTTAAGGGGCCCATGGGTGATCCAAAATTCTACCGGGACTGGTTTTTCCAGGTAGTGTTTGCCGCCACATCTGCAACCATAGTATCGGGAGCCATGGCTGAGCGGACACAGTTTAAGTCATACCTCATCTATACGGTGTTTATTTCTGCCCTTATTTACCCCGTATCTGGTCACTGGATTTGGGGTGGAGGCTGGCTTTCCAAACTTGGATTCCATGATTTTGCCGGTTCTACGGTGGTCCACTCGGTAGGAGGCTGGGCCGCATTAATGGGTGCAATTGTGCTTGGCCCAAGAACAGGAAAATATGTTCATGCAGAAGGGAAAATAGTTGTTAAGGCCTTTCCTGGTCACAACATACCCCTGGCTGCCCTGGGTGTATTTATTCTATGGTTTGGCTGGTACGGCTTTAACCCCGGGTCTACCCTCTCAGGGGTTAGCACCGATATTGCCCGGGTTGCGGTAACTACAACGCTGGCAGGAGCTGCAGGTGCGGTAAGCGCCATGTTCCTGTCCTGGATATGGTTTAAAAAGCCCGATGCATCCATGACGATGAACGGTGTTCTGGCTGGTCTTGTGGCGATTACCGCACCCTGTGCGGTAGTCTCTCCAGGGGCAGCGGTAGTCATCGGTCTTATTGCCGGGGCTCTGGTTGTCCTCTCGGTAGAGTTTATCGATAAGGTCCTGAAAATTGATGACCCCGTGGGTGCTGTATCTGTCCATATGGTGAACGGTGTGTTTGGCACCCTGGCGGTTGGCATCTGGGGAAATGTGGATGGAGTTGCCATGGGTGTCCTCCATGGGGGCGGCTGGTATCAGCTGGGAGTTCAGGCTCTGGGGGTACTCACCGTAGGGGTCTGGGCAGGTGTTATGAGTCTGCTGCTCTTCCTGGCTATCAAGGCAGTAGTTGGCCTCCGGGTAAGTGGGAAGGAAGAACTCATGGGGTTGGATATAACAGAACATAAGGCAGAGGCCTACTCGGGCTTCCAGATCTTCAGCAACATGTAATGGATCAAGGAGGAACCTATGAAACTGGTTATTGCATACATTCAGCCCCATAAACTGAATGAGGTGAAACAGGAACTGTACCGTTCGGAGATATATAAGATATCGGTGACCAATGCCATGGGCTGCGGCCAGCAGAAGGGCTTTCATGAATCCTACCGAGGGGTTGATATCGAAGTAAACCTGCTAAAAAAGGTACGGATTGAAATCGCGGTCAACGACAGCTTTGTTAAACCAACGGTGGATGCCATCATCCGAGGCGCCAGAACCGGTGAAATTGGAGATGGGAAAATATTCATCCTTCCTCTGGAAGAATGCATCAGAATACGGACCGGGGAGACCGGTTCAGAAGCTATAGGATAAACTGTAAGTATCATGGCCTACATTTTTGTGGGAAAAT
>ERZ795052.2804-NODE-2804-length-20286-cov-5.790767_pt1 | contig 20286 bp, 17 predicted proteins | sample MGYA00375136_ERZ795052 | MGnify/ENA primary metagenome ERZ795052 (study PRJEB30181, sample SAMN05720156) | activated sludge metagenome | isolation source: Anaerobic digester | place: Japan | collected 2015-05-26 ... | reverse complement strand
TGGTGGATGTGGAGAATCCGCAAGGGCAATTCTTTACGGAGCAAATGCTTGCATCCGCCATCGAGTCCGCCCTTTCCCTCCACTCCAGCGCCCTGCTGGACAAACTGCTGGAGCAGACCCGGGTTTTTGGCGGCGATCAACCCTACCGGGATGACGTTTGCCTGGTGGCGATGGACTATCATGGGTGCGGGGGATAAAAAAAGCGGGGTTTCGCGCTTTTGTTCTTTACCCGTCCGCGGATTGGGCTAAGTTGATAGTGGCCCGCCCGGTATGGCGGGCCGCGAATGGAATACCAAAGTTGCGACCTGGCTGGATCGAAAACCGGTTGGCACACAAACCGGGGAGGGTCGCGCCAATTCGCAACTGGTGCCTTCGGCCCGGGCGGCCGGGGAGGGGATTCCATCGCTTCTTCACCTAAACGTTCACCTTATTCTTTTAGAGAACCAGAGGAGTCTGTTCCCATGGACCTGCATCATCCCATCCTGAGGGAGTTCCCCGAACACCGCGAGACCATCAAGCGCCTGAAAGGCACCGACGCGCATTTTCGCAGTGTGTTCGACGAATATCACCGGCTGGATGACGAAATCTATCGCATTGAAGAGGAAATTGACTTTGCCACCGACCAGGAAATCGAGGAGTTGAAGATGCGTCGGGCCAAACTCAAGGATTACATCTACCACGTCATTCGCCATGCCCCGCCGGTTTGCCCGGTTTGTGAGGGAACGGGGTTGGCCCGCCAGGGGGAATCGCAAAACACGGCCAATGCCCTTTCCTGAGCGCGCTTTTGCCCTTGGGAGGAACCGCCGCGAGATTGCGGCGGTTTTTTTTTGAATTGAATTTTGCCGCAAATGTCTTATCATTGAATTGCTTGAAGCAGCCGATGCCAGTCTTGCTGGTGACCGGGCAACAGTGGGGAAGCCCTGGGGTCCTGCTTCGGGCCAAACCTGATCTAAAGGAAGTCAAACTATGATCAAATCGTTGGAAGTCATCACGGAGACCGTGTCCAATCCCAAACCGCCCTTCCGCAAGGTGGACAACCAGCCCAAGAAGGCTCAGAAACACCGGTACGAGCGGCGCAAGATCAAAGCCTACCTGAATCTCGGGGAATGGACCTCAACCGAGGTGGCCTGATCGGACGATTCCCTCTTAACAGAAAAAGAAGCCACGCTGCGGCGTGGCTTTTCTTTTGGGCGGAAAGAGTGTTCAGCCGGGTCCGGCTCCGCCGCCCCTTCCCGGGCCGTATCCCGGACGGTGCATCGCCCAAAAGAACAAACCCGCCGGCGGTTCAGGCGGCGGGTTTGCAGGCGATGGCGCCGGGATTATTTCATCAACAGCATCTGGCGCGCGCGTTTGATGGCGCGGTTGAGGCGCCGCTGGTAATGGGCGGGCAGGCCGGTGTATTTGCGGGGCAGAATCCGTCCCTGTTCGGTCACAAACTGGCGGAGCAGGTTGGTATTCTTGAAATCCAGCGCGTCCACGGTGAAGTCAATCTTCGGCTTCGGCCGGGGCGTGCGGGTTTCGGAGTACGCCGAGCGGCCGCGCTTTTCAGGTTTTTGGTCGGGACGAGTTTTGCGGGGCATAAGGGGTTACTTGATTTCGCGATGGAGAGTATGGCGGCGCAAGGCCGGGTTGTACTTCTTCAACTCGAGTTTTTCGGTTTTCAATTTCTTGTTTCGAGTTGTGGTGTACCGCGAAGGGGATTTGCCCTCCTTGCGGGCTTCCGTGCATTCAATGGTGATGATTTCCCGGGGCATAAATCACTCCTTTTCCTTGGCTTTCTCCTCGCCTTCCTCCTCTTCGGGCTCGATTTCGGCCAGGCCGACGGAGTCCACGGTGCCCAGGGCGCCCAGGCGGCGCTGGCGCGTGGCGCCGTCGCGTTCGAGCTGGGCCTGGGCCTGGACGGTGAAGCGGGTCCAGGGGATGGCGTCGAGGCGGGACTTGGGAATCGGTTTTCCCGTCAGTTCGCAAATCCCGTAGGTGTTCTTTTCAATGCGCTTCAGCGCTTCCTCAATCTCATAAACCGCGTCCTGGTCGGCGGAGAGCAGACTGAGGGCGAAGTCGCGGTCAAAATTGTCCGTGCCGGAATCCGCCATGTGGAGGCTGTAGCCGGCCATTTCCTGGGCGGATTCCTTGGCCAAGCCGTTCATCTGGCGAACGAGCTGGTCTCGAAGCTCAATCAGTCGGTTGTAATACTTCACCCATTCGGGCTTGATTTTGACCTCGCCGTTCTTCTTCTGCTTCGCCACGGGGCGGCCGAGAATCGCCGCGGCCGTGGCCGCGCCGTGCGGCTTGCTGGCCACCGGCTTCTTGCTGACGACTTTCTTCTTCGTTGTCACAACTCAACAAACTGGCTCTCAGATCGTTTACTTGATCACCCTTCCAACGGGTCATGATTCCACGCAAGCCCGTCCAAAGGGTGGGCGAATGTAGCAAAGGAAAATAAAACCGCTAGCGAAATTTTCAAAAACTTTTTGATCGAAAAGAACCGGCGTGGCGCCCCGGGCCCCCCCGCCGTTGGGGCCGTTGCCCCCCGGCGGCTCAGCCCTTTTCGATGCAGGCGTAAGCGTTGTGGTTGTGGATGCTTTCATGGTTCTCGGCCTCGACCGAATACCAGGTCACCTCGGGGTGGGCATTCAGTTTCAGAGCCACGTTCCGCACCAGGTCCTCGACAAAGACCGGGTTCTCATACGCCCGCTCGGTCACGGCTTTTTCGTCCTGCCGTTTCAACAACGCGTAAAGTTCGGAACTGGCGGAACTTTCGATGATCGCGATCAGGTCTTCAATCCAAACGGGCTTTCGGGACCGGATTTTGACGGTGACTTCGCCCCGCTGATTGTGGGCTCCGTAGGCGGCAATGGCCTTGGAACAGGGACACAGGGTGGTCACCCTGGCCTTGACGGTCAGCACGAAGTCTATTTCGCGCTTGCAGGCAGCGGCGTCGAACCGCGCCACGTAGTCCATCACGCTTTCCAGCCCCGAGACCGGGGCTTTTTTAACCATAAAGTAGGGGAATTCGACCTCCAGGTGGGAGGTGGCCGCCTGGAACTTGTCCTGCATGGCGAAGAGGATGTCCTCGAGGTTTTCGACATGGATGACGTTTCCATGCGCATTGAGGACCTCGAGGAAACGGCTCATGTGGGTGCCTTTGAACTCTTTGGGGAGGTCCACGAACATGCCAATGGTGGCCACGGTGTTTTGGACCGCGTGAGCCTTGTCCTTGACCTGGATGGGAAAGCGCAAGCCGCGAACGCCCACCTTGTCAATGCGAAGCTGGCGGTGGTCGCGTTCGCTTTGCTTGTCGTGCAGCGCATGGCCCGCCCCGGCAGTCCGGCGGACCGGTGGCTCGGCATGAATGAGAGACTTTGACATCGGATGTAAGGATAGCAGCGAACGGGCCATTTGCAAACCGGCCGCCACCGATTTGGATTTTGACATCGGGGCAAATCCGACGACATTAGCGGCCCATGAGAATCGGTATCATTGCCCGCCGGGCGTGCCTGGCGGGGGTCATGCTCCTGGCGGGTGCCTGGGCCGCGCAGGGGGCTGTCTTTCGGCTTGCCACGTATAACGTGGAAAACTACCTGGATGCGCCGGGTTTGGGACGGCAGCCCAAGGCCGAGGAATCGAAGGCGAAAGTCCGGGAAATGATCCGCGCTTTGAACGCGGACGTGATCGCGCTTCAGGAGATGGGGCGCCCGAGCGCCCTGGAAGAGTTGCGCCGCTCGCTCCGGTCTGAAGGGGTCGAATACGGATATTGGGAACATGTAACCGGGTTCGACACCAATGTGCATGTGGCGGTTTTGAGCAAGTTCCCGATCGTGGCCCGGCGTTCTCACACCAACGAAAACTTTCTGCTTGGAGGACGCCGGTTTCGCGTCAGCCGCGGCTTTGCCGAGGTGGACATTGCCGTGGGGACGAATTACACCTTTACGCTCCTGACCGCCCATTTGAAATCCAAGCGGGTGATTCCGGAAGCGGACGAAGCGGAGATGCGGCTGGCGGAGGCCCGCCTGCTGCGGGAGAAGGTGGATGCCCTCTTGTCAGCCGACCCCGAGCGGAACGTGGTGGTCTTGGGGGACCTCAACGACACCAAGGATTCGGCCTCGACCCGGGCGGTAATCGGACGCGGCCGGTTGCGCCTGGTGGATACCCGGCCGGCCGAGCGCAACGGCGACAATGTGCCGAGCAGCAACCCGGCCTGGGACCCGCGGAATGTGACCTGGACGCATTATTACGGCAAGGAGGACAGTTACTCGCGCATTGATTACATTCTGCTGAGCCCCGGCATGGCCCCGGAATGGGTGACCAACGAGACCTACGTGCTGGCGGCGCCCAACTGGGGGGTGGCCTCGGACCATCGGCCGCTGGTGGCGACCTTCCGAACCGACAGCGAGTAAATCCGGCCGGCAGGCCGGGGGGCAAACGCGCCCGCGCCGCAGAGAGGGGTCAGACGTACAAGGCCGCCTGCAATTCCCGCACCATCACCCCGATGAAGGGGTAACGACGCTCGGGTTCTTTCTCCAGGCAGCGGAGAATGACCCGTTCCAAAGCGGGCGGCAGGTCCGGGTTCAGCTCGCGGGGCGGAATAAAATCCGAGCGGTCAAGCTGCCGCTTCAGAATCTCGCCCGGCGTTTCGCCCGGGAACGGTTTTTGGTTGGTGAGCAATTCGTAGGCCGCCACGCCGTAGGAGAACATGTCCACGGGATGCGAGATGGGCTCGCCCTGAAGTTGCTCGGGGGCCATGTAGGAGGGGGTGCCGGGGTTCTTGCCGGAGATTCTGCGGGGTTTCTCGGGGATGGGGCGGGCGAGGTCAAAATCTATGAGCCGCACGCTGGCATTGCGGGTGACCATGACATTTTCGGGTTTGAAATCCAGGTGCATGAAGCCGTTTTCATGCATGTGCTCGAGCGCGACGGCCATATCAATGAGAATCTGCGCCACATTCTCGAGCAGCACCGGGTCATGGCGGCCATACAGGTCCTTCAGATTGTCCCCCTCGACGTACTCCATGAGGAGGTAGAGGTGGCCATTGGTCTTGCCGTGCTCGACATAGCCGATGATGCCCTCGTGGTCGGCGAGGCGGGACAGGATTTCGCAACCGCGGATAAAACGGCGCCGGGCCAGGAAGTTGAACCGGAGCCGGTCATGCATGCGGCGGAGGGCGTAGGCCTTGCCGGTGGGGTCCGTGGCCAGCCAGATGTCGGCCATGCCGCCACTGCTGATCAATTCCTGGAGATAAAAGCGGCCAAACGGCACTGGCGCCGTTGGGGTCATGCCGCGCGACTGGGAGAATGCGGTGCTCACCTGAATCGTTCCACTACACTATTCCAGTTTAGTTTCTCACAACCCGGGCCAGGAGGCGAGCCTCAAAATTGTCTTTGAAAATCGGCGGCGTCCCCGGCAGGATACGCGCTTGTTCCGGCGCGGGCGGGTGGGGCGGCCCGCTGCCCGTGCGCCGGGGCCTGGCATTAGCAAAATGAAACGAACGCATCATTGCAGCGAATTGCGTCCCGCTCACGCGGGGCAGGTGGTAACCTTGGAAGGCTGGGTGCATTCCCGGCGCGACCTCGGCGGGGTCATCTTTATTGATGTCCGCGACCGCGAAGGCCGCACGCAGACGGTGTTCGACCCGTCCGACCTGCCCCGGGACCTGTTCGAGCGCGCCGCCGGCCTGCGGAGCGAGTGCGTCGTGCGGGTGACCGGCAAGGTGCGGGTGCGGCCGGCGGGGACCACCAATCCCAAGATTGAAACCGGCGAGATCGAAGTTCTGGCGACGCACCTGGAGGTGCTGAATTTCGCGGACGTCCTGCCGTTTCCCGTGGACGACCCGGACGCGGCGAGCAAGGTGAACGAGGAGCTGCGGCTCAAGTATCGGTACCTTGACCTGCGCCGACCGGAGATGATTCGGAATTTGCGTCTCCGCAGCAAGATTGCCGCCGCCACCCGCAACTACATGGACGAGCAGGGCTTCCTCGAGGTTGAAACCCCGATCCTGTTCAAAAGCACTCCGGAGGGGGCCCGGGAATTCCTGGTGCCGAACCGGCGCGATCCCGGGACGTTTTACGCGCTGCCGCAATCGCCGCAGCAGTTCAAGCAGATTTTGATGGTTGGGGGAGTGGAACGGTATTACCAGCTCGCGCGGTGCTTTCGCGATGAAGACCAGCGGGCGGACCGCCAACTGGAGTTCACGCAGATTGACATTGAAATGTCGTTTGTGGAGCGGGAGGACATTTACGCCCTGATTGAAGGGTTGCTCCAGCGCATCTGGAAGGTGGCGCTCGACATTGACATCCCGACGCCGTTCCGGCGGATGCCTTACCGGGAGGCCATAGACCGCTACGGCATTGACAAGCCCGACACCCGGTTTGGGATGGAATTGGCCGATTTTACGGAAGAGTTCCGCCACAGCACCTTCAAGGTCTTCAGCGGAGCGGTAGCCAATGGTGGCGTGGTCAAGGCCTTGAACGCCAAAGGGATGGCGGGGGCAACCCAGGGGCAGATGGACGCCATGACCGAGATTGCCAAGAGCTTTGGCGCGAAAGGGCTGGCCTATATCAAAGTCGAGGGCGGCGAGTGGAAGTCCCCCATTGTGAAGTTCTTCGGGGAAACGGAGAAATCGGCGCTGGCCAGCAAACTCGGGATGGAAGAAGGCGACCTCATCCTGTTTGCGGCCGACCAATGGCTGAACGCCTGCGAAATCCTCGGCAAGATTCGGCTTTATTGCGCCGAGCTTCTGCGCGCCCAAGGCAGGCTCCAAGTGCCTGCTGACCGGTTCGACTTTCTCTGGGTGGTGGATTTTCCGCTGCTGAGTTTCGACAAGGAACAGAACCGCTGGTATTCCAGCCACCATCCCTTCACCGCGCCGGTGGCTGAGGACATCGGGTTTCTCAAGAGCGACCCGAAGAAAGTGCGCGGCCAGCATTACGACATTGTCGTCAACGGCGTTGAACTGGGCGGAGGTTCCATCCGTATTCACCAGCCGGATGTGCAGAAGACGGTTTTCGAGGAGGTGCTGCAGATTCCCCCGGAAGAAACCCGTCTTCGATTCGGGTACATGCTCGAAGCGTTCCGGTTTGGGGCGCCGCCTCACGGGGGAATTGCGCTGGGCTTCGACCGTCTGAACGCCATCCTCTGCGGCACCCCAAGCATTCGCGACGTCATCGCCTTCCCCAAGACGGCCAAAGGGGTGTGCCTCATGACCGACTCTCCGGCGCCGGTTTCCCCGCGCCAGCTCCGGGAGCTTCACATTCAGGTCAAGAGTGGCAAGACGCAGTCCGGCGAGACCCATACCCCCTTGCCGTAAACACACCTCCCCGGCGAACGGATATTCAGCTACACGAAAAAAGGGGAAAAGTCGGGTGGGAACCTGACGCCCCCAGCCTCAGGGCTCGGAATACTTCAGGCTGATCTTTTCCGCCGGCACCGTCTTGACGGTGTTGTGATTGCGAAAAGCGAAGGCGACTTCAACGTCCTTCAGTCCCCATTTCTGAATGAATTCCAGGGCGCGGTCAATCATCTTGAAATCCTTGGCCTTGGCCGGGTCACTGGTCCAAAGGTCCGGTCCTTGGAAGTAGAGGCCGGTACTAATTCTTCGTAGCAACGTTTTCATGATGCCCAAAGGTTTTGCCAACTGCTTCGCTTAAGACTTTCAAGCCAGGCACTTCACTTTTCAATTAATTGAGAGCATTAGCGGTACCAAGCCCAAACCGGCTCGAAAACGGCCTGAATGAAGGAGTTAGAGAGAGATTCGCGCGTGGCCTTCACGCTTTGGGCGTGAAAATCACGCGCTCAACCCGCCTACGGCTGGGGGGCGAGCACCACGCGAAAACCGATGTAGTTATAGGGGATGCCCGGGTCGGCGCTGCTTCGGCTGGCGGCACGACAGAACTTGCCAACAGCAGACCAGGCCCCGCTGCGAAACACGCGGTTGTAGCCGCTGTCGGGTCCTTGCGGATCGAAGACCCAGCCTGTCGGGTAATTACCATACAAGTCCTGAACCCATTCATAGACGTTCCCGTGGAGGTCATGGAGGCCGAAGGGATTGGGCCATTTTTGTCCCACCGCGTGGGTGCGGCCGTTGCTGTTGGCCGAGTACCAGGCGTAGTTGCCAAGGGAAACGTAACCCGGATCATCTCCGTAACTGAATCGGGTGGGCAGGCCCGCCCGGCAGGCGTATTCCCATTCGGCCTCCGTCGGCAGGCGATAGGACCAGTTGGCGGGGATGCGGCCCGCCTGCCGCTCCCGCTGGGTCAGCGCTTCGCAGTAATAGCCTGCCAGGAACCAATAGACCGATTCCACCGGCCGGTTTAAGTCGGTGCCGTAGTCGGTTGCTCCTCGAACGCCGTTGAAGTAACTCGGATTGCCGCCCGTGACGGACTGGTATTCGGCCTGGGTGACCGGATATTTCGCGATAAAAAAGCCCCGGGTGAGGGTGACGGGGTGCAAGGTTTCATTGCCGGCCCGGTCCACCTCGTTGCTCGGACTGCCCATCAGGAATGTTGCCGGTCCGAGGTAAACCATGTTCGAGGCGACGATGCCCGTTGGCACGGGGTGGGAGACGGCGCGGTAGAAGCGGCGTCCGGCGCCGGCGCCCGGATAATCCACCACCAGGGAGGGGGTGTTGGACAACGTGAGCGTTGCAAGGGGGAACCAGGTGGGGGGGGAGCCCAGGTTGGTGGAGAATTGGAGGGTCCAGCTTGTGCCAGGGGCGCCCGCCATGAGCACCGCCGGCATGCCGGCCTCGACCCGGCCGCTCAACAGCGGTTGCGTCTGGGCCAGTCCGGCGAGTGCGAAGGAACCTACCGCCGCGCCGAGCAGGAGGCGGATTGAGGAAACAAGTGCGCGTGTCATCATAATCTGCGCATTTCGCGCGGTTGTATGGCAGCAGAAAAAGGTGCGAAACGCAACCCTCGCCCGGGCCGTTGGCCAGGAAATGAGGAAAAAACGCACTTCGCTCATATTTCCTGCTTGCAAGTTGGCGCGAGTCGTGGCGTAGTTCTATGCTGCGACCTGGGTCGGTCGGGTTCTGGCACAGACAGGCTTGATATAACAGCCTTTCGATTGAGAACTTGCTTTTGATGGAGAATATTGTAAGATGCTATTGCGTCTGTCTTCTGAATTCGGAAACCTCCCTGAAGCGAGCCAAAAGAACGCTTTGCGGGGGGCGGTGTAATCAGAAGTAATTGCCGAACAGCATTTTACGTAGTAGTATGAACAATTTGAACCCCTGAGGATCAGGCGCAACTGACATCCTATGCTTAAAAGGAAATCGGGTAAATCGGTCGGCGCTGCTTCAAGTCAGCGTTCGAGCCGAGCCAAGAGTGGCGCCGCGAAGGCGCCTCAGCATCGCCACCGGTTTATCATATCATCCAAGGCGGTGGCCAGTGCCCGCCGCGACCAACATAGCCAGGCCGGCTCGCAAAAGGCCGACAAGAGCGGCAAGGACTCGAAGGTCGACAAAGCGGCGGGGACGAAAAGCGGGGACGGGCTTGCGACGGGCAAGGGGACGGGCATCGCTGCTGCCGGAGCGGGCGGTTCGGTCACGCCCGTGGACCTGAACGAGACCATCAAGACGCTGGTTCATCTGGCCCACGAGAATGGCCATGTAACCTACGACGACATCAACGACATTCTGCCGGATGGGCTGTCGCCGGACGACCTGGACGAGCTCTACACCAAGCTGCGGAATCTGGACATAGAGATTGTAGATCACGCCGAGGTGGAGCGCGCCAAGCCCAGCGAGCCGGAGGAGGACGAGGACCAACGGCTGGAGGTGCTGGACGACCCGGTGCGGATGTACATGAACCAGATGGGCAAGGTGCCCCTGCTGACGCGCGAGCAGGAAGTTGAAATCTGCAAGCGGATCGAGGATGCCGAAGCCGAAATGAAGCGGCTGGTTTACAGCCTCGGGTTCACCGCCAAGGAGCACATTGCCATTGCCGAGAAGCTGCTGTCCGAGCCGCCGAAGGAGCGATTTGACCGGGTGGTGGTGGACAAGAAGGTGGCGAATCGGGAAGGGCATTTGCGCGACCTGCGCGCGCTGATCAAGAAGGTGCGCAGCGGCGACGCCCAGGTGGATGAGAAGTACCTGGAATGGCAAAAGGCGCCCGCGGCGAAACGGGACCACCTGTTCGCGGCCTTTGCCAGGCTGGACAAAAAGCTCCAGGAGACTTTCCCGAAGTTTTTCTACAAACAGAAGGTGCTCGAGGACATGATTGTGGTGGCGGGCAACGTCCACGAGAAATTCCAGAGCAGCCTGCGGCGCATTCAGGAGCTCGAGGCTCAGCGCAAGAGTCCGGAGCAGCAGGCCGCCCTGCAGAGCGAGCGGGCCAAAATTCAGGCGTTGGAACTGTTCGTGCGGATGCCGCAGGAGAAGTTTTTCGAGACCTTTGCCCAGTTGAAGAAGGCGGCGGACCGGGCGCACCAGGCCAAGACGCACATGGCCGAGGCGAACCTCCGGCTGGTGGTTTCGGTGGCCAAGAAATACACCAACCGCGGCCAGTCTTTTCTGGACCTGATCCAGGAGGGCAACATCGGCTTGATGAAAGGCGTCGAGAAGTTCGAATACCGCCGGGGGTATAAGTTCTCGACCTACGCCATCTGGTGGATTCGCCAGGCCATCACCCGCTCCATTGCGGACCAGGCGCGCACCATCCGCATCCCGGTGCACATGATCGAGATCATGAACAAGCTCTGGCGGGCTCAGAAACAGCTCACCCAGGAACTGGGCCGCGAGCCCACCCCCGAGGAGATCGCCGACGAAATGCACATGCCCGTGGCGCGGATCAACTCGCTGCTCAAGATGGCGCAGCAGCCCATCTCGTTGCATGCGCCGGTGGGGGATGACGGCGATGTCAGCGTCGGTGACTTCATCGAGGACAAAACCGCGGAAAACCCCTCGGATGTCACCAGCTACAGTCTGCTGAAAGAGAAGCTGGGGGATGTGCTGACCAGTCTGACCGAGCGCGAGCGCAAGATTCTGGAGATGCGGTTTGGGCTGCTGGATGGCTATGAGCGGACGCTCGAGGAGATCGGCAAGATGTACAACGTGACCCGCGAGCGCATTCGCCAGATCGAGGCCAAGGCCCTGCGCAAGCTGCGCCACCCGACGCGCGTTCGCCACCTCCAGGGCTTCCTCGACACCGAAGAGCAGGCCGCCTGAGCCGGCCGCGGCGCCCGCCCTTGTCCGCCGCAAAAAGAACGCGACTTTTTCCGAATCCGGATTAAGTTGTCCGCGATGGATGCGGACGAGCGGGATATTTTTTGTTACCTGAAGGCCTGGCCCAAGCTGTTTGTCTCGGCCAGTGAGATTGCCCGCCGGGCCGGGGGGAAACGCCGGTATCGCGAGAATCCGGAATGGGCGCTTCCCGTCCTCTCCCGCATGGTGGAAAAGGCCATGCTGGAGACCGACTCGACCGGTCACTACCGCATCAACGCCCGGTACGACGAGGAGAAGAAAAAACGCTGGGTGTCGCCCCAAATCCAGCAAATCCTGGCCCGCAGCGGGAAGACCTTCGAGGGCGTTTACGAGATTGAAGACACGGAGGGCGTGCTCGGGAAGGCCGAAGCCGACGAAGAGGGGGAAGCCGGGGACCGGGAGAACCCTTCCCCGCCCTGAGCTTTCCGGCGAGTTGTCAAACAAGGGGGCGGGGCACGCGGCAACCCCGCGCCGAGCCCGTCAACCCGGTCCCGCGAACGCGCGAGGATGCATCTTTCATTGACTCGCCGATTGGGCGGGGCAGACTTCAGCGCACAGCCCGGCCGCCCGATTCCGCGTGGAACCTGTTCGAGGCGCCCCGCCGTGCGGCCGCGGCGAATTCCGTCTGGCTTATGAAACTGAGACGAATCGGAACGGTGCTCGTGGCGGCCTGGCTCGTGGCGGGTTGTCGAACTCAAACGGTGGAACACGCCGGACCGCGGCCCGGCGGCGGGCACCTGGCGCCCACGCACCAGGTCTTGCGGCCCGCCGGCCGGACGGTCCAATTCGGGGGCCGGCCGGTGGACCTGGCGCTGTCACCGGACGGGCGCACCGTCTATGTCAAGGACAACCGCGGCCTGGTGATCCTGGATGCCGCGTCCTGGCAGGTGAAACAGGAGCTCAAGTTCAGCGCCGGCGGCAGCTCCGCGCATGGATTGGTGGTGAGCCGCGACGGTGCGCGCATTCTGGCTTCGACGGCTCAGAACCTTGTCTGGGAGCTGAAAGTGGGACCCGACGGCAAAGTCGAGCCGGGCCGGAAACTGACGGTGGCGGGGCCGGGAGGGCGGGGGGCCTCCAACCCGTGCGGCCTGGCTTTCGCCCCGGGGGAGAAGCGCGCTTTCGTCTGCCTGTCACGGAACAACACCCTGGCCGTGCTGGACCTGGAGTCGGGCAAGGTCATCCAGGAAATCCCCGTGGGCGTGGCGCCCTATGACGTGGTGTTGTTTGCCGCGGGGAAGAGAGCGTTTGTGTCCAACTGGGGCGGAAGGCGGCCCAACCCGGGCGAACGGGCCGCCGCGTCTGCGGGAACCGACACGCTGGTGGATGAACGCGGGGTGGCAGCCAGCGGAACGGTCTCGGTCGTGGACCTCGAGGCGGGAATCGAATTGAGCCAGGTGCCGACGGGCCTGCACCCCTGCGATCTCGAACTCAGCCCCGACCAGCAACGCCTGTTCGTGGCCAACGCGAACTCGGACTCCGTCACCGTCATTGAAGTTTCGAGTCTGAAGGTTGCCGAGACCATTGCAGTGCGACCCGACGAGGGCCTGGCATTTGGCAGCGCCCCGAATGCCTTGTCGGTGAGCGGCGACGGGACCCGTTTGTTTGTCGCCAACGGCGGCAACAACGCTGTCGCCGTCATCGGGTTGGCCGCAGGACCCGCGCAAACCAGCCGCCTCGAGGGTTTCATCCCGACGGCCTGGTTTCCCGGCGCCGTGCTCAACCATGGCGCCCATCTCTATATCGCCAATGTCAAGGGTTTCGGGTCGCGGAATCCGCAACCGGACAGGAAAGGATGGAACAGCCACTGGCACTTGGGGACAGTCAGCAAGGTTGAAATCCCGGACGGCTCGACTCTGGCCGCCTACACCCGCCAGGTGAAGGAGGATGCGCGGGTTCCGCAAATGCTGCGGGCGTGGGAAACGTTGCGGCGGGGGGGCAAGCCCGTGCCGGTGCCGTCGCGGCCCGGCGAGGCGTCGGTTTTCGAGCACGTGGTGTATATCATCAAAGAGAATCGGACCTACGACCAGGTGCTGGGCGACCTGCCGCAAGGCAACGGGGATGCGTCCTTGTGCCTGTTTGGCCGGGAGGTGACTCCCAACCACCATGCGTTGGCCGAGCAATTCGTGCTGCTGGACAATTACTATTGCAACGGCGTCTGTTCGGCCGACGGCCATGCCTGGGCCATGGAAGGCTATGCCACCGATTACCTGGAAAAATCCTTCGGGGGCTGGACGCGGAGCTACCCCTTCTCGGGGGATGACCCCCTGAGTTTCGCGCCGAGCGGGTTTATCTGGGACCACGTGCTGCTGCATGGCCTGTCCTTCCGCAACTACGGGGAAATGAGCCGCACCACCCCCCGGCCGTCGAACGCAACCTTCCTGGATATTTATCAGGATTACCGGGACAAAACGGGCAAAATCACCTTCCAACATGAAGTCTTCATCGAAAACCTCCGGCGCTATAGCTGTCCCGACGCGCCCGGCTGGCAAATGCGCATCCCCGACGCGATTCGCGCCGACGTTTTCCTCAAGGAATTCGCGGACTTCGAGCAACGCGGTGGATTCCCCAACTTCGTGATCATTTTCCTGCCCAGCGACCATACCTCCGGGACGCGGCCCGGCAACCCGACGCCGCGCGCGCAAGTGGCTGACAACGACCTGGCGCTGGGGCGCATCGTCGAACGGATTTCGCACAGCCGGTACTGGCCCCGCACCTGTGTGTTCGTGATCGAAGACGATCCCCAGAACGGCTTCGACCACGTGGACGGCCATCGGTCTTTGTGCCTGGTGGTCAGCCCCTATACGAAACGCGGAGCGGTGGTGAGCCGCTTTTACAACCAGACGTCCGTGTTGCACACGGTGTGCCGCATCTTCGGCATTCCCCCCATGAACCAGATGGTGGCCACCGCCCCGTTGATGACCCATTGTTTCAGCGATAAACCGGATTGGACTCCATACCAGTGCCGGCCGAACCAGATTCCCCTGGATGAGATGAACAAGCCCCTCGCCGCGCTGGAGGGCGACGAGCGGCACTGGGCGCTCCAGAGTCTGGCCCAGCCGTTCGACGAGGTGGACCGGGCGGACGAGGATACGCTCAACCGCATTCTGTGGCATTCGGTCAAGGGCGTGGACACCCCCTACCCGGCGCACCTGGCCGGCGCCCACGGCAAAGGTTTGAGGGCCCTGGGCCTGGTGCTCAACGGCGAAGACGACGACGATTGAGTACGAAGCCGCCTTTGTTCAGCGCCGCCGGCTTTTTGCTGGTGATGCTCTCGCTCTCGGTCGGCTGGGGCATCCGCGGCAACTACGGCCACGAATACGGCGCCATGATTCCCGGCGCCCTCGCGGGAATGGCCGCCGCGCTCATGTCCGGCCGGGAAGACTGGCGGGAGCGGCTTCCGTATTTCGGCTTTTTCGGCGCGTTGGGGTGGGCATTTGGCGGGTCCATCTCTTACTTGCTGGCGCCGACTTACACCGAGAGCGGCCACTTGCCGACCCAGCTCTACGGCTTCGCCGCGACTTTCTTCGAGGCCTTTCTGTGGGCTGGCCTCGGCGGGGCGGCCACCGCCTACGCCGCAGCCGAGGACCGCGAAAACCTGACAGCCCTCTTCCGGCCCCTGTTGTGGGTCTTCGCGTTCTGGACGGTGCAGTATGCCCTGGAAGATACGCCCTGGCATTGGCGCGCCTGGCTTTTCCCGGCGGCGGGCGCGGACGCGACCTGGTTTCGACAGCGGGACCCGCTCTATTGGCTGGACAGTGAGTGGGTGGAAGCGGCCTATGCTTTGGCCGCGCTCTGTCTTTTTGATCTCTGGGACCGGCGGTTTGGGAAATGGCCGCGGCTGGTCATCCTCGGGGCGGTTGGGGCCGGGATTGGTTGGGGGGTGCAGCAAGGCCTGGCCGCCATGGGCTGGCTGGGTCCGCTGGTTGCAGCCGTGGCGCATCCCCAGGGGGACCTCGGCCTGCTGAATCCCGCGACGGGGGAACCGCGTTTCAAGCCTGAAGAACTGGTGCTGAACTGGCCGGGGCTGTTCGTTGCGCTGGCCCCTCATTTAGGCTGGATGATCGGCGCGGTGGGCGGCGTGGCCCTTTACTTTTATCGTTACGGCGCCTGGCGTTCGGGCTCGGCGCTCCTGATCCGAATGGCGGTGTGGAGCCTGTTGGTTTTCCTGGCCGGCCCGGTCCTGCTCTCCAACGTGCCGCTGTTCCAGGCGCACGGCGGTTTTCGCCTCACGCCGCCGCGGGGGGATAGCTGGGCCAACATTCTCGGCTGCCTGATTGGTTTGCTGCTTTACTTCCGCAAGACTGGCCGGAAACCGGTGGTGTTTGCCGCCGTGCTGGCCGGGCTGTTCGGGGGGCTGGCTTTGACCACGGCGCAACTGGTGAAGGTGTTGTGCTATTCACCCGGCAACCCGCGGTTGACGCAGGACCCGGTCGTGGTCGAGGCGTGGGCTCACTGGCGCGGCGCAAACTGGCACAGCCTGGCGCTCGAGCAGTTTGCGGGCTTGTTGTTCGGCCTGGCGATTGTCGTGCCACTCGGCCTGCTGGCCACGCGGCTGCCGGTGCATCGTGACTGCAAACCGGTTCGGCCCTGGACCAAAGTTTTTGCGATTGTGTTTCTATTGAACATCCTCACCTACCTGAACGGGGTGAAAAACGTGTCGAGCTGGACGGCGGCCAGAAAGGTCGTGGTGCAGGGATTGGAGGGGACATTCCAACCGGTCGCGGAAGTGATGCGGGCCCCGTTGTTCGAGGGGGTTCAACTCCCGGCCTGGTCGTGGTTTACCCTGATGTGGCTGGCCTTTACGGGGGTGACCCTGCTGGTGCTGGTCAGACACCGGCGCCAGCCGGTGTCGCTGGTTCCTGCCACCGCCCTGGGCCGCGGACAACTCCTCTACCTTTTGGTGCTTTGGCTGATGGTCCTTCTCAACTTTACGAAGGCGGTCGTGTCCTTTTCCGAAGCGCGGATTGCCACCGAGGGGCTGATCATGTTCAACGCGCTGGCCTGCACAGGGCTGCTGCTTTGTGGCGCGACGCGGTCCCTTGACATACCCGTCGCGGCTTCGACCGACTTCGATGGCCTGACGCGGAAAGCCGCCGGCCTGACAGCGCTGCTGCTGGTTGTCACGACGCTGCTCTACACCGGGGTCATCCGGGGCTTGTATGGGGACCAGCCGACCGGCTGGGGCGGGGTGCGTCTGCGGTTTGGGCCGGAGGCGGATTGGCGCGTGCGGCCGGTGTTGAAATCCACCGAGCACCGATAAGCGTGAGATTCGACTGCGAGCGCCGGTCGCGCGCATAACGTTTGATCCTCGAGGGCGGTTCCGGCAGATTTTTCGGAGAATGACCGGCACGTTGGACCAACTGCAGCGTTCGCGCCGCGACCTGGCCCGCTGGCAGAGCGCCCAGCAGCACCTGCTCGGCGGCCGGCACGGCCCGGCGCTGACCGCTTACCAGGCCCTGACCGCGCGTTACCCCCAGGTGGCCCAGCTCTGGTTCGAGCTCGGCAACGCGGCCGCGGGCGAACTGGATTTCACTTTGGCCAACGAAGCCTACCGCCGGGCCATTCAGCTCGCGCCGGGCAACAGCGCGCTGCTGGTGATGATCGGGAAGCAATTTGAGTCCCTCCGCCAACTGGACGACGCGCGCGCGGCTTATGAAAGGGCGGTGGCCGCCGACCCCAACTCGATTGACGCGCGCATCAGCCTGGCGGTTTGGTGCGAAAAGGAGCGGCGTCTGGATCAGGCGTGGGAATGTGTCGAGGCGTGCCTGGCCCGGCAGCCGCGGGACGACCAGGCCCGCTACTTCAGAGCGTTTTTGCTCCATCGCCGCGGCCGGAATGCCGAGGCGGAAACCGCGCTCCGCCAGCTCATCCAGGACCAGCCGCGGCATCCCTACGTCCGGTATGCCAGCCGCCACCTCCTGGGGGTCGTGCTCGATCAGTTGGGCCAATACGCCGAGGCCATGCGCTGGCTTTGCGAGGCCAAGGCGCTGGTCCGCCAAATCACGGATGTCCGCCTGCTGGAACAGAGTTATGATGAGGCCGACCGCCGGCGCCGGCAGCTCCTGGGGCAGTTGACCCCGGCGGTTCTGCGCCGCTGGCGGGCTCAGGGTCCGGCCGCTCCCGCCCCCTGGCAACCCGCATTTCTGGGCGGCCATCCCCGCAGCGGCACGACGTTGATCGAACAAATCCTGGACGCCCATCCCGAAATCCTGGCGTTCGACGAGCCTGAGGCCATTGGGAAGGAAGTGTTCCGGCAGCTTGGACCACCGCGGCAGGAGGAGACGCTCAAGCTTGAAATGCTGGACGGGTTGTCAAGCCCGCGCCTGGCTCAGATGCGCGAGCGTTATTTCAAAAGCCTCCTGCGCGAGGTTCACGCCTCGCCGGCCATCCGGGTGCTGCTGGACAAAAACCCGTCGCCCACCGCGTCGCTCCACCTTTGGCTCCGCGTCTTTCCCGACCTGAAGGTCATCATCGCCCTGCGCGACCCGCGCGACGTGGTGATCAGTTGCTTCTTTCAAAACCTGATGCTCAACGCCACCAACGCCAACTTTCTCACCCTCGAGCGGACCGCCCGGCACTATGCCGACCTCATGGACGTCTGGCTTCACCTGCGGGATTTGGGCGGGTTTGACTGGATTGAAACGCGGTACGAGGATGTTGTGGCTGGTCTCGAGGCCGAGGGAAGAAAAGTGACGGAGTTCCTTGGGCTGGCGTGGCATGCCGGGCAGAGGGAATATTATGCCAGGGCGCGGCGCAAATTCCTGTTCGCGCCCACCTATCACGATGTCACCCAGCCGGTGTATCGGCGCGCCGTGGGCCGTTGGCAGCGCTATGCCGAGGCGCTGGAACCGGTTCAGGCGAAACTCGCGCGGTATTGCCGTGCCTTCGGCTACCCGGAGTAGGATTCACCGGCGCCGGAGCACGGTTATTTGTTGAACCGGAAATTCGTCAGGTCGTAATCCTGCATCACGTACTGTTTGGTCTCGAGCCGCTGTTTGCCCGCGCGCTTGGCCTGGGTCTCCCCTCCCGCCGCGATAAAGTCTTCGAAGCTGATGATCTCCGCCCGAATGAACCCTTTCTGGATGTCGGTGTGAATCGTGCCCGCCGCTTCCCAGGCTGTCGTGCCGCTCCGGATCGGCCAGGCCCGGTTTTCCTTCCCGCCCACGGTGAGAAAGCAGATGTAACCGGCCTCCTTGAAGGCTCGCAGCAGCAGCGCGTCCGGCGCCTGGAGTTCCGACGCCGTGGACACCGTGATCGGTTTGTTGGTGTAAAAGCTGTGCGCGGCCACCGCTTGCAGTTCCTCCGGCGACAAGCCGCCGAGCATGAATCGTTCCGACTCGAGCAACGCTTGAATCTTCAGCAGCGCCGCGCGTTCGGCCGGTTGAGGGTCCCGCCCCAACCGTGTCTCGACAAATTCGAGGTCTTTCAGGATCAAGTCCGCCTTGCTCTCCTCGGTCGCGAGAATGGCGTCGGCCTCCAGGAGCGCCTCCTCGCCCACCACTTCGACTTGGGCGTGGGTCTTCTTGTCCGCTTCGACCAGTTCATGGGCCTGGTCCAGACGCGGGTCTTTCAAATTGTGTTTGCCCAGCTTGAAGCCCGGCACGCCGGATAACGCGATTTTCATATCACTCTGTCTGTCTCGAAATAATGGGGCGCAAAGTTAACCGATTTGCCCCGATTGGGAAGCGCCTTCTGCGTTTTGTTCAGCGCCGGGGAGCGGACTGCCGGCTCATGGGGAATGGCTGGTCCGCGGGAACTGGAAAGGCGTTGCCCGACGGGCGGGAGCCGGGCGGATTGCGCCGCCCGCCTGAAGTGAGGCTGCCGGCGCCGGTCGAGCCCGGCGGCCGGCCAATCCTATGACCTGCCCGGTCCGGCTGGGAACCGGACTTTTGGGGCAACCGGAACCGTTGCACCCGTCGGAGCGGGGTCCGTCACTCCGGCGGAGCAGGGGAGGGCGGCACCGCCAAACGCAGGAACAGGCGCTGTTCCGACATGGGCAGCATCACACGGTAGCGGTCGTTGACGAGGGTGGGTTGGACGGGGCTGGGAGTCCAAACGGCGCCGGGGCCGAGCGTGGGGGATTGCAGCAGGACGCACTCCGCGCAACCCGCAGACCACTCGACCACGGCCTGGCCGCCTTCGACGCGCATGCTCAGGGCGCCGGAGACGCCCAGGCGGAGGAACATCGGCGAACCGGGGATGGGCATGGCCACCCGGTATCTGCCGTTGACGAGCACCGGCGGGATGGGGACCGGGGTCCACCTTGCTCCCGGGTTGACGCTGTCGGATTGGAACAGCGAGCAACCGACACACGTGGCCGGCCACTCGGCGATGAGTTGCCCGTTCTCGACCCGGATCGAGAGCGTGGGCGCCGGGGCCAGCGTGGAGGCGCGGAAGAACTCCACCGCGGAGGTCATGGGTTGCGGCGCCAGGTCGGTGCGCAAGTTCGCCGGGGTGACCGTCTGCTGGAACTCCCACGGGGAGTGGGCGTCCAGCCCGGCGCGTCGTTCGATGGCATAGCTCCGGCCCGGCAGCGCATAGAGGGTGAGGGCCGCCATTTGGTTGCTGCGGGCCAGGTCCAGAATCGGCTCGGGTCCGACAATAAACACGCGACCGACGCCGGCCTGGCCGTTGGCGGTCGGGGCGTCAGTGCGCGTGCCCGTGAGGTCTTCGCCCCGGAGCGTTGCCACCGCCGACTGGTTCCCGGGCACGGCGGCAAACGCCAGGCGCGCCAGGGGCACCGTCCCCTGCCAGGAGCCCTGGGGATGGCGCTGGAACTGAATTTGATAGCGGTCATCGCCCAGCGGGAGGAAGTTGGCCGCGCCCACCTGCGGCGCAAGGCTGGTGAGCTGCAGATTGGTCAGGTGTCGTCCGGCGACGTGCAGCAGCAGGTCGAGCTGGTTCAGTTCGACGCCGGATTGCAGCGTCAGCGGGACACTGCCGGCGTCGTTGGTCAGGATCGCGGTGCTGCCAAGGGAGAGGAGGAAATCAGCCTTGGTGTCCTGGACAATGACCACGAAACTTTGAGTGGCGCTCAGCGATGGCGAGCCATCATCGCTGACGATGATCGAGATGGTGTAGTTGGTGCC
>ERZ795052.2798-NODE-2798-length-20316-cov-5.536943_pt1 | contig 20316 bp, 12 predicted proteins | sample MGYA00375136_ERZ795052 | MGnify/ENA primary metagenome ERZ795052 (study PRJEB30181, sample SAMN05720156) | activated sludge metagenome | isolation source: Anaerobic digester | place: Japan | collected 2015-05-26 ... | reverse complement strand
CGATCCAGCTCATACAGGATGGATCCCAGGTACCACCAACCCTCATACCAGTCCTCCTTTAGCGCCAGGGCTTCACGGTAAGCCAGGGCGGCCGGAAACAATCGGTCGGCAGCACGCAATTGCTCGGCCCGGGCGACGGCGGCCGTGAAGTCGGCTCCCCTCTCCGCGCCTTCCCGCTGCGCCGGCGCCCCCACCAGCGTGATTAGTGACGCTACGGCGGCCAGCCCCATCGAAAGAATCCGGCGGTTCCAGCGCCCATACCCTACAAGCATCGCCAAATCTCCCAGGTCAGAGCCTCCATTCCATTCGACGCTACTCGAAAGGTAGGTGGCAACGCAGCGTAACCCACCACGCTATACCCGGATCAGGAAAGCCCACGTACGGTTCATACTTCTGATCGAAGAGGTTGTCGAAATGAAGCGTCAGCTTCAGATTCTCAGTCAACGTTCGCCACACGGACAGATTCGCCCGGGAGTACGCCTCCGCCGTTTGACGGTCGGGTACAGGAACCTGAAAGTCGTATCTCTCACCCACCCAAGCTTGCTCGTACTGCATTCCGGTTAAAGCCGAGGGCTTCCAGGTCACCCACCAACCACCTCTCCAGCGCGGCCGGTCCCGTAAAGGATCGTCGCCCGACAAGTTGTCCAAATCCAAATAAGCCAGATAACCCCCCAGCCTGAGGTTCTCATCAAAGCGTTTCTCCGCGGACAGCTCCGTGCCCCGAGCCCGGACCTTTGCTCGGTTCAAGAGCCGAAACAGCTCCGGACTGAAGTCCACAAGATCCTCGTACTCCGTACGAAACACCGTGATCGACAGCCGGGGCACCTTTTCTCCCGAGAAGGCGGCAAGACCCACTTCGAAATTGTTACTATGTTCGGGGCGGAGATCGCGGTTGCCCACGTTCGGCTCGCCTAAGGCATAAAACGAGGGAAGCTTGAAACCCTCGGACCAGGCTGCGCTCACATCCACCTTCGCCTCCGGCACCAAGCGATATTCGACCGCTACACGCGGAGAGGTTTCCCACTCATACCCTTCGGGGCGATCAAATCGGAGTGCAGCCTGAGCGGTCCACCGTGAATCCCGGTATAGCAATTCCGACCCGACAGCCCACGTGTTTCGTTCCAATTCGAACACACTGGGCATTATTTCGGCCATGACGAAATCGCTCTCGCCCGTCTCCCGCTTGAACTGGAACTGCACCCCCGCCGTCAGCCCGTTCAAGATTTGCTTGGTTCCTCCGGCGGTGGCCCGCATCCTGCGGAAGTCCGACGTGCCACGAATGGAAGGTTGAGAGGCAGGGCTCGGCGGCAACCCATCGAGAATCGCGGGGATGTCGCTGTCCATTTCATGGCGGAACCAATCAAAGCTTGCGGTCCACCTCGTCCCCTCCGGCTGCAGTCGCTCCCACGACAAGCCCAGCAATGCTTCGGTGGAGTCGTCCCGCCGTAGGTCCTTCAAAATCGAATAGAGCGGCCCCCCTCCGTTGGCCGGAAAAGCAGCCGTTTCCAGTTCGGCCCATCGCCCCGTCACACGAAACATCCCAAGCTCCGGCGAGCTCCAACCCGCTCCCGCCACCGCCTCCTTCCGCTGAAAGTCCTCTAGAACGGCGTAGTCGCCCACGTTGGCTAGGGAGGCGGAGGCAAACAAGTCCCAGGCCCCAAAGGGGGCACTCAGTCCGACCGACACGTTCCCGCGATCCAGGTTCCCTCCGCCGGCGGCGGCCGACAATCGCTTTCCTTCCCCGGCCGTGCGCAAGATGATGTTGACGACTCCGCCCGTGGCTTCCGACCCGTAGACCGAAGAAAGCGGTCCCGAGACGATCTCGATACGCTCCACTCCTTCCAGGCCGATTTGGGAGAGGTCGTAAGCTCCCCCCTCCGTATCGCTCAAATCGTTGACCGGAATTCCGTTGATTAGGATCAAGGTATGGTTCGGTTCGCCGCCTCGCACAGTGGCGGTTGCTCTTCCTCCCGGCCCGCCGACACGGTTCACGTGGACCAACGAAGAGAATTGCAGTAAATCGGCGACCGATTCCGCCCCACTCGACTCGACCTCCTCCCGACTGATCACCTGTACCGAGGCGGGAGCACTTTCCACGGGAAGAGCCTGCGCCGACACCGTGACCACCACAGGCGCAGGAGAAGGCGCTTTCGGAGGAGTTTCCTGCGCAACCGCAGGTAAAAGAAACAACATCCAGACCAACCCTGCAATTCTCGCGTTCGGCTGCGTACGTAAGCACTCTTTCTCGTGCAGCGGCAAGCTGAGCAGTAACATCCTCTCCTCCCCGTACGGCTCTACTCATTATGTACGGCGGCCCCCAAAAGCCTTGAGTCGACTCCAGATTGCAAAGCGAAAACATCACCCAAGTCGGTAGGCCTTTCTTACCGAAATCTCGAGGCATCTTTCGGCGATCGGCCGCCTTGATAACCCTCGACGGCGTTCTCACCATAATCAGGGAACGTCTCCCGCTTGAACCTCCTGCTCGGAAGTCCCAAAAACGCGACGTTCCGATTGACTACGTTGCCGTTCTTCCGCGTGCAACCGCACCACGATCTCCTGTTCCCGCCGGGCCTGTTCCGTCAGGCCGAGACGGTGGTACACGGCCGCAAGTACTACATGCGCTTCAATGAACTGCGGCTCCTCGCTTACCAGGCCTTCCAGTATGTCCCTGGCCTCCTCCAGTCTTCCCGCCGAAGCATAGGTAGAAGCCAGTTGATAACGGACTTCGACACCGTGCGGCCTCAACCGTGACGCCTTTTCCAAGTACTCCTGGGCCTCCCCGTCTTCGCCCCGTTCATGAAGGAGGCTTCCGAGATAAAAGTTTGCGTCAAAGTCATGGGGATTCTTTGCCAGTTCGGCACGAAAAGCCTCCGCCGCTTCCACCGGCCGGTTCAAAGAGAGAAGAACGCGACCCAAGAGGGAGTGGGCTCCAGGCAACTGCGGATCGAGCCGAACCGCGGCCTCGAGCTCTTCGGCGGCTCCCGCGAGATCGCCTCCCATCATCCGCGCCGAACCCAGCATAAGGTGGACGGTACCGGAATCGCCCTCCCTAAGAATCAGGTCGACGAACAGCTGCCCCTCTTCCACTCGCCCGGCCCGGATAAGCGAAGTCCCCAACAAGTACGCCAAGGCCGGATTCGATTCCGCTTGTCCTCGAAAACGCTCCAGGATAGAGACCACGCGGCCGTACTCTCCCCGGCGGAATTCGACATCGGCCAGGAGCAACGCCGACCGAACGTCTTCCGGACGAGCCGCAAGAACCCGCTCGAAACATGCGCGAGCCGCCGAAAGATCCCCCATCTTGTAGTACGCCAGACCTTGGTTGCGGCGGATTTCCACGTTGTCAGGGGCTCTTCTCAGGGCTTCCTCGTACGCCGCTACGGCGGCGCCCAGATCCCCCAAGGCGACGTAGGCGGCACCCAGGTTCGACCAGACCTCGGGAATCGAATCTACTTGCTCGAGATATCGCCGGTAGGCTTTCACCGCTTCTGTTAGATTCCCCCTCTGATGAAGCCGGACAGCCTCTTGAAGCCAAAGCTGGGGGTCTTCGCCGGACACACCACCCGTTTGCCGGCCAAACGAAACGCCCGCCGACAGTGCGGCAAGCAGACTCGCAACACTTATAAGCCTTTCCAGTCGCCTCGACCGAGTCGATGAAACCACGAGGTCAATTATAGTAAGAGCAGGACGTGAGAATCTCCCCCAAAACACCCGAGTTCGGATCATCCTCAAAGACCGCGCGATGCCCAGATTGACCTCCGTAGGGCCGTCCAGTATGTTAGGTCGGATCCCAAAGACAGGGACCAGGCCGGCGGGTCGGTCCTCCCATAGGTTCGAGCCCGGCCGCAAGCCAAAGCAAAAGAGAAAGTGATCGTCTAAAGCCCCCTTTCGCGAGGGTGTGAAATCCGGCGTGGAGCCAATGGCAACAAGGAAAACGGTCGGTTTCCCAAGACGGTGGTTCTCTTGCTCTGTCCGGCGAGTTCTGTTGTCGATCATGCTTGTCACCGGTCTAGGCGAGACCCTCATCGGCCAGGACACCGCCCAATTTTTTCGAACCAACTGCTACAGCTGTCACAGCATCGGAGGAGGTCGGGTGACGGGTCCCGATCTCAAGGACGTCACCACACGAAAGGATCGGGCTTGGTTGGTGAACTTCATCTTGAACCCGAAGGAAACCATCGACTCCGGGGACCCGTATGCTCAGGAGCTGTTCAAGGAAGCCCGAGGGGTCATCATGCCGCGGGTGCCGGCGCTCGACAAGGCCCTAGCCGAGTCTTTGTTGGACTTAATTGAGAAGGAAAGTCGGCTGGAACAGTCCAATTTTCCCGGACTTCAGGTTTCGGATCGGCCAGTGACTACGGAGGAAATCGCGCAAGGACGAAATGTGTTCCGAGGCGCTACGCCGCCGGGAAACGGTGGACCAAGCTGTATCAACTGTCACCACGTCTCCGGATTGTCATTCCCGGGCGGAGGTCGTATCGGTCCCGATCTTACAAAGGTCTTCGAACGCTTGGGAGGCCGTCAGTCGCTGGCTTCCTGGCTCATGGCACCGGCCACGCCCACAATGGGGCGAGTTTTCCGCGATCGCCCACTGACCCAGGACGACATCGTTCCCTTGGCTGCTTTCCTGGAAGACACCGCACGTAATCGAGCAGAGGAACCGGCGGCGGCCCAGCAGACGGGTCTGCTTTTCGTAGCGATTCTCGGCGGTTTGCTTTCCGCCACTCTTCTGGCCGGCATGCTCAAGCGATTCCAGAGGCAATATTGAATGCTGGGACGGGGCAAGATCTTCCAGGAAATCCTATCGAAGAACGACGAAGCCGCCGAAAGGGCCGATCGTCGGCACCTTTGTGTCGACCGCATTGTTCGAACTACACACCCGGGAAACTGCCCTTGCGGCTGCTGGCTTGAGGTAGGGACCAGGAACAATGAAATCGTTTTTCTACGTCCGGCGCCTGGTGAGCACTTGGGAGTTTCAACCGGAACCTGCCTGGAGAGCTGGGCGCTGGCGGCAGAATCGGAACGTTTGCGGGTGAGACAGCCGATGATTCGAGGTGTGCTCCTCGAACTTTGGGAGCGTGCGCGCCGGCGCCATGACGATCCGGTGGCAGCCTGGCGCTCTCTAGTAAAGGATGAAGCCAACGTTCTTCACTGGCAACGGGCCCGGGGATTCGGGGGCTTTCAGGAGGTCCGGTGGGAGACGGCTGAAGAGCTTGTCGGCGCTGCCTTGACGGAAGCGGCCTGCAGTGCCGGTCCGTCTAGAATTTTCGGGTACTCCGGCAGGCCCGACGGCGACTTGGTAGCTGTCGCCGCAGGTTGTCGACTTTTGCACTTATTGGGAGGAACCGTCCTCAGTTCGCAAGATTGGGAGGAAGGAACCGTCGCCGTGGACCGCCTTGTCTGGGGTCAGGAGTACGAACAGCCTTCGGTCGACAATTGGGCGGAGGCGAGGCTGTTGGTGGCGTCGGGACCGATACCGGAATGGTGGTTTCAGCCCCTTGCAGGCCACTGGCTCGGCGCGGTCGAACAGGGCGTCGAAACCTGGTCGCTAAGCGACGATCCTGATCCCACACAGCGTTCGGCTTCGCGTCACTTGCCGGTTTCTCCCCACCAGTTGCCCCCTTGGTGGATCGCCACCCTCTACCATATTCTTGAACAGCTCGATCAGTCGGTTACCGAATCAGGAGAGTTGACTGTCCGTGACCTCACGGACGCCGATCTTCTCGTGGAACTACTGCGGGAGGGCGAGAGGGCCCTGCCGGGAACCTACCTAACGGGTTCCCGGGTTTCCGACGATCCTGCCTTGGCATCTACTCTTTTAGCTTGGGACAGTGAGCACAATGCTCCCCTGATCGTGAACGGCGGACGCCCCCGCCAACACCACACTCCGTTTCCCGGGGTGGCAAGTTACTTCTCGGCCACGGCGGGCGGTGAGACGTGCATCGTCAGCTTTCCCGCGCCCTGGGGAGACCGTACGGTGCCTGTGCTTCGCCTCAAGCACCTGGACGAGGGTGGGGAAGTGCTTTGTGCCCGCGCGTGCGACCTACTGCGGGCTTCGGTAGGTTTGGTGCCTTCCCACGGGAGCGCCACCCGCGAACGGCCCCTTGATGCACGCTGGGCGGAAGAAGAGTTCGCTCTTCCTGCGACGGAAATCCGCCGTTTTGCGAAACTCTGGACGGAAACCGCCGGGGTTACAGGCGGTCGTTGCCTGGTTTTAAGTTCACCCCGGGCAATGGGCGGTGACTTGGCCGAAGCCGGCTGGGCGGCCCTCGCCGCATGCCTGATCTTCACGGGTTGCATCGGCCGGATAGGAGGCGGGCTGCATCTCTTGGGAACCCGCCGGCGCCCCTTGGTAGCCGACTCGTGGGAAAGGCTGGCCGAAGCGAAGGATTATCGTCGCCGACAGCATCACAAAGACGCCGCCGGTTGGTTCCGTGCGGTCACTCAGGGAGAAATGAGCGAACGGATTAACCAACCGGGAGGAGAAGCGGAAACCCCCGGGGAGCGTTCCGTGCTTCTGATCTGGCGCGGCGATCCTTTCTTCGTACGCAACCGAGCCACCGAACAACTGGTGGGAAAGGCACTGAATCCCGACTGGGATCCGGCCGGCTCAGGGAAGGCGGCCCCGTTGGCTCTCGTCGTCGATTCTTGTGAACGGTTGGACGGTACGGCTCTTTTTTCCGACGTCTTGTTACCCGTTACGGCGGCGTTTGAGAAGTGGGAACTGGTCTCGCATCACTTGACGGGCCGGCTCTTGGCAGCCAGACCGGTGCGGCGGGCGCCGGGTGCTTCCAAAGACGAATGGCGGGTCTGCAGTCGGCTGGCGAGGACAATCCAAGACCTGGCCGTTCGTCACGGCGTCTCGTCGGTTGGAACCCGGTTTCCCCAGAACGAACCAAACCATAACCGCGGCGTTACAAGCCGCGACGAGACTCCTAAGCCTCACGAGCTTCACGTGAAATTGGACCGCTTGTTGGAGGAGTACCACTCTTTCCGTACCGTGGTCGGCGAGATACGGGTTCTCGAACACGCTGAGCAGGTGGCCCGTTGCTTGGTGGAGACATCCTCGGCTTTCGGCAGGCTTGACCGCCCTGTTCGAGTACAGCCAGAGACGCCGGCTCAACATGAAGTAGGGGACTACGGAGCAGCCGACCTTCCAATCGCCCGCTGGACAGAACTCCTGGATCGGCCCCTCCGCCCCCGGACGACCGGCTGGAATACGGGACGTTGGGACCTTGGCATGCCGTACGTCCCATTCTGGAGAAACGTGGAAGAGGGCGTTCCGTGGTGCACGTCCAGCGGACGACAGGAGATTTGTGGAGCTTGGTTGAGGGTCATTTACTCCACTCCGGTACAGCACCTCTCCAAGGAGGTTGAGCTTCCTTCACCTGCAGGGCTTAGAGTTCGACAAACTTTCGGCTCACCGTATCCCGATACCCGCACAGGCAGTCTCGAACTACTCAGACGCATTTGGGGACCTGAGGATCCTTTCCGCCTTCACCCCGAGGATGCGGGCCGACTGAACCTCACCGATGGAGAGCTCGTCGTGCTGGAGAGCCCCTGGGGCGCATGCACCACCGTCTGCCGTCTCGACCGGGCCGTTCCACGCGGAACCGGCTTGCTCTACTTGGCGGCTCATTTTTTGAGGCATGGGGACGGGCGGTCTCCTTTGTACCTAGGCGGTTTGTTCCCAGCGCTCGACGTTTCACGTGATGATATGTCTACACCAAGCAAGAACTTCGGCAATAAGCGCCGGCGGGAGAATTTGGCTTCAGCTCGACCTGACGAAGTTGTAGTTTCCCTCCGAAAACTGCAGGAGGAATCCTTTGGGACGGCTTCGACGGACCAGAAGCTTCGAGTCCGTTGTCAGCCTCCCAGCCGGAAATGGAGGGGGAAAACGGAATGAAGGTCCGGGCACAAGCGGCCACACTATGGCTGTTGGACCGATGTACCGGTTGCGGTGCCTGCGTGGCTGCCTGCAAAACCGTTTGGACCTCGCATGCCGGATCTGAACACATGTGGTGGATTCGTTTAGCCCATGCCTCGACAGGTGGAACCGCGGAAATCGCGGACGAAGAAGGCGGAGGTCGGGCCGGTGGATGGAAGGTCGAACGGGATCGCTTGAAGCCGGTTTCCTTTCGTCGGCGGCACATATTTACGCGGTTGTTTCACCATCCGCAGGGGCCGGTTTTCGAAAACCGTGACGAACCTTGGCGGCTTGACTTCGAGTCCGCCCTAAGGGCTCCCCTCGCCCCCGAGATCCCTCACGTACAACTGGTCTCGGCGATTACCGGAGAGCCACTTTTAGCGACGGGAACAACCCCACTTCGTTCCACCGAAGCCGTGAAAACGGATAGGGACGGAACATCGCAGGGCGATGAGATTCCCCTCGTTTCCTTGGAGACGACCGGCCGACCGGGAGAGGCCTTTCGCTTCCCTCTGCCGGTGCTCTGCGCCCAGTGCCTGAACCCTTCCTGCGTGGCAGCCTGCCCTTCGTCCGCGTTGTATAAACGCGCAGAGGACGGCGTTGTCCTCGTGGATCCCACCCTTTGCCGAGGGTGGGCCGTCTGCGTCCCCGCGTGCCCGTATGGGATGACGGCGACAAACTGGCAAGGAGGTCAATCGGGAAAGTGCCACTTTTGCTTTCCTTTAGTGGAGACGGGGAGGGCACCTTTCTGTGTTTCCGCCTGCCCCACCGGAGCGGTGTCCACAGGCTGGATCTTGTACGACCAGGACGGCATCGGCTCCGTCGCCGCAGGACCCGAGGCGGAACTCGTGCCCAAACTGCGCCAACTCGTGCTCGATCCGACCGATTCAACGGTCATCCGCCTCGCATCCGGAGAGGTACCTCCTTCGATACTGGAGGCAGCTCGACATTCTCCCGTGTACCACTACTTTGTGACCTGGGAACTGGCTCTGCCTCTTCACCCTGAATGGCGGACCCTGCCGATGTCATTCTATGTCCCCCCTCTCCCGCCTGGAGGTAGGTCGCTAGGCAACCGAGGCGACAGCCTCAGCGATTCACTTGACGGGACTGCAGCTGCCTTGGCTCGACTTTTCGCCGCGGGCGAGGTTCGGTGGATTCTGCGTTCATGGCGGCGGCAACGAGCCGTGTTGCACTTCCAGCAAGCACGCCGACGACCAGGGGCTTCTCGAACCGAATCCGCTGACGAGGAGCTTCGCGCTTGTGGACTTGACCACCGCACGGCTCGTGAAATTCTGGATTGGGGGGAGCGAATCCGCAAAGGTGAGTTTTCGTCGCCGTTACGGTCGGCGTGGGAAGCAACCGCGGACAACGAATCGGAAAGTCGGCTTCAGCGGATAAGACCCGCTGAAGCCGGCGGGCCGGGTGCGTCCGGTTTCCACACGGGGGAAGGGTAATGCTTGACTGGCTGGCAGCAGGGCACGGCTTTTGGTACGAGGCACTGCCTTACACGGCGATGGCTCTTCTTCTGGTGGGCTTTCTGCATCGACGGATGCATCATCCGGAGACCCTTGCCTTGGTCTCGACTCGACAGCTCGAATCACGTCTTCACTTCTGGACTTCGGTCCCTTTGCATTACGGCGTCGGCTTCGTTCTGGCGGTACATCTGCTTGCTTTCCTATTCCCCTCATTCCTGGTCTGGTGGAACCGCTCGGCTTTGCGGCGCTCCTCACTGGAGTTCTTACTCCTTACCGCCGCCGTGACCGCTCTGATCGGGGTTACGGTAGGAGTGAGACGCCGACGGTCGGACCCCCGGGTGCATGCGGTCACCCGACGAGGGGACTGGGCGGTTCTTCTGGTTTTGGCATGGCAAGTGGTTAGCGGGTTCCTCATCGCGACGTTGCATCCCTGGGGCAGCGGATGGCTTGCTGCGGCCGGGGCCCCGTATGTGCGGTCGCTGTTCGTCCTTAACCCCGACTCCCAAGCGATCGCGGCGGCACCCCTGCTGATGCGGCTGCACATTGTGAACGCTTGGATCCTGGTGATCCTGATACCGTTTACACGCCTCGTCCACGCAATCCTTATCCCGGTCGGTTATCTGTGGCGACCTTACCTGGTTTATCGAAGAAGACGGCGCCATGCGTACACGGATTGAGATTAACCGACCGTGGTTGGACGTGGTACTAGTTCTCGGGATCGCCGTGAGCGTGATCATTCTAACCATTCAGCTTTGGTCGGTTCCGTGGGGCGGCTATGACTACGGCTACGAGCCCCCACAGCCGATAGCGTTTTCACACCGACTGCATTCGGGAGATATGAAAATCGGTTGCCTGTACTGCCATCCGGCCGCTCGAACGGCTGCGCTTGCCGGAGTGCTTTCCCCTTCGCAATGCATGAACTGCCATCGCTTTGTTCAGGCCCGGCTCGGCGCCGTGCAAGAGGAAGAACGGACGGCCCAGGCCGAGGGACGGCCGCCGCAGAGGCAGTTTTCCGTCGAGATCGCCAAGATCTATGCGGCCTTGGGACTGAACCAAGACCAAGAACGGGTCGGCCCGCAAGAACCGATCCGCTGGATCCGAGTGCACCGCTTACCTGATTTCGTGCGGTTTCATCACGGGAGTCACTGGGCCTCCGGCGTCACCTGCCAGGAATGCCACGGAGTGGTTGAGCAGATGGAACGGGTGCGCCAGGTGCAAAGTCTTTCCATGGGTTGGTGCGTGCAGTGCCACCGTGACTGGCAAGGGAGGCTTCAGGGGGACAGGAGGCTGCAGCCTTCATTGGATTGCTCCGGCTGTCACTACTGAATTGAGCAAAGGACTCTCAGCCGAGGAACTACGATGGGAGACGAGATAGCGAACAGAGAGGGACGCTCCGAACGAGACAGGCGGAGAAGAACCCTTGCGGAAAGAGCGCCCGGGCGAACCGGGCCTGTCTCGCATGAAGGGGGGCGCCTACCCACGGAGGCAGTCTCGGGCGACTCTTCTCTGGAGCGTCGTAGCTTTCTGCGCCTTTCCGGTGCCGCGGTCGGTAGTCTGTTCTTGGAACAGTGCAGTCGGGGTCCGACGGAAGAAATGATTCCTTACCTGGTGCCGCCGGAGGATTTGGTCCCGGGTGAACCGATTTACTACACCTCCGTCTGCGGCGGGTGTACGGCCGGCTGTGGTGTGTTAGCCAAGTGCCTGGACGGTCGTCCCGTCAAGCTGGAAGGAAACCCCAACCATCCAGCCTCCCGAGGAGCCCTTTGTGCTTTAGGACAGGCTTCCTTGTGGGAACTCTATGATTCCGGGCGCGCGCTTCCTCCCCGTCAAGCGGGCCGGGAAGTGCCCTGGGAAACTCTGGACTTTTCCTGCCTGAAAGCTCTGGAGGAGGTTCGCCGGCGAGGCTTAGGTGTCACCCTGCTGACCGGGACGATCAACCGTCCCTCGTTGCTAAATCAGTTACAGCGGTTCGCCGAGCGGTGGGAGGCAGCTTGGTATAGCTACGACCCGATCTCGGTCTCCGCCGTTGCAGCGGCCCACGAACGAACCCACGGTCTGCGAGCGGTGCCCGACTACCGGATCGACCGTGCAGATGTTCTGGTGGGGGTGGGCGCCGATTTCCTCGGCCACTGGATGGCCCCTGTAGAGTTCGCGCAGGGCTATCGAGACGGACGCCAGCTCGAGACCTCGCGCCTGCGCCTTTCGCGTCACTACCAGTTCGAGCCCTACTTGACTCTCACCGGAGCTCGGGCTGATTTCCGCTATCTTTCGGCTCCCGGAGAAGAGCCGTATCTCCTGGCGGCTCTGGTCCGTAGAGTGGCAGCCCTCCTGGGACGTCCCCTGAGCCTGCCTCCATTGGCGGATCCGCGACTCTCACTCGAAGTCCTCGACGACGTCGCCGATCATTTGGTCGCGTCGGCAGGTCGGAGCTTGGTCCTTTGCGGTGCGCAGAATCCGGCGGCGCAGGTTCTCACAAATCTTCTAAACGAGATCCTGAGTAATTACGGGCGCACGGTGGAGATCGCCTACCCTTCTTTCCGGAAAACAGGCTGGGAAGCTGACCTGGAAACACTCCGGAAAGAACTCGCAGCCGGTGACGTGGGCGCGGTAATCATGGTGCGCTGCGACCCCGTATTCGAGCTGTTCTGGGGAAAAGAGCTTGCCTCGCATCTGGATGGACTTCCAGTCTCGGTTTTGGTGGCGGATCAGCCCACTGAGACCGCCGACCACGTGCGATTCTTCTGTCCTGAACCGCATTATCTGGAACGGTGGGAAGATTCCCAACCGACGGCCCGAGTCACTGCGCCGGCACAACCGGCGGTGAAACGGCTGGGTTCCACTCGCCCCGCACTCGAGACTTTCGAGCGATGGCTTGGCGGTCAACGGGACGACCTCACCATCGTGCGTGATTACTGGCGGGAGAAGGTCTACCCTCGACAAGTAGGCGTGGCTTCTTTTGAGCAGTTTTGGACGGAGTCGCTGGCAAAAGGGGCAGCCAACATCCGACCGGAGCGAGTAAGCGTTTCGGCCTTCCGAATGGAGGCTCTAGAGAGTCTCGGGGACCTCATGGTGCCCGAGCGGAGCGCCTTAGAAGGGGAGTCCATCTTAGTCTTGCATCCTTCGAACACGATAGCGGAGGGACGGCACTCACATAACCCGTGGCTCCAGGAGCTCCCGGACCCGATCACGGATTCGTCTTGGGGCCCGGTGTTGCGCATTCCGAAGAGTCCCTTTCAGGCCACCTTGACGGCGCAGGAATCTCCGTTCGGTGTCCAGCTGGAGACCCAGGAGCGGGAGTTTCGTCTGACGGCCCTCGAAATTCCGGGTCAACATTCCGCGGTCGTGGCTGCTCCTTTGGGCTACGGGCGGCCCGACACCGACCGCCTTCAGCATTTGGTCGGGCCGATCGACCGGGGCCGAGTCGGCGGGTCGATTATCGGCGTTAACCTGTTTACCTTGGTCACTTGCGAAGGAGGTTTCTTTCAATACCACCGCCCCGTCCGTTGGACGCACACCGAAGCGGTGAAACCTTCCGCGGCACTACCTGGTTCCAAGTTTCCGAGTGATCGAGAGAAAGAGCGCCCCCTGGAGGTCTTCGTGCGACGGATGACCCTGGCGGAGCTGCTGTCGCAGCGAAGCAGCGAGGCTGTTCTCGAGGAAGCTCCCAACCTATGGCCGGAAGACCACGGGCCCAGCGGCCGTCACTGGGGAATGGCGATTGATCTTGGAGCCTGTACCGGCTGCGGCGCTTGTGTGGTTGCCTGCCAAGCCGAGAACAACATCCCGTGCGTCGGCCCGGAAGAAAGCAGCCGAGGCCGGTTGCTTCACTGGATCCGCCTGCATCGTTACCACCTGGAGGACTTCGGAGATCGCGAGGACTGGATTTTCCAGCCCATGCTCTGTCAACACTGCGATCGCGCTCCGTGCGAAGTAGTCTGTCCCGTCCTGGCCACCGTCCACAGCTCCGAAGGCCTTAACGAGCAGATCTACAATCGCTGCATCGGTACCCGGTACTGTGCCAACAACTGTCCGTACAAGGTGAGGGCGTTCAACTGGTTCGATTATAGGGACACTTACGCCGCGAACGGAGAGAAACCGGGTCTTAACCCCGAGGTCACCGTTCGGACGCGGGGTGTTATGGAGAAGTGTACCTTTTGCGTTCAACGCATCCAACGAGCCAAGATCGAGGAGAAGCTGACCGGAGAACCGCTCGCAGTGCAAACCGCCTGCCAGCAAACTTGCCCTTCGCGAGCCATTGTCTTCGGTGATCTCAACGATCCCGAGGACCCACTGGCCGGATATGTGCAGAATCCTAGACGTTACCGTGTGTTAGCCGAACTGGGTACGCGTCCTTCGGTTTTTTATTTGGCGCTTGTTCGAAATCAGGAGACTCGGAGAAAAAGCGATGGCTGAAGTCGCGAGTCGCGAGTCGACGAGCGAGATCGGCGCAGAGCTTCGGCAACTTGCGTCGCTGCTGTTGGCCACACTGGAGGGGCGACGAAAGCTCGTCTGGTGGTGTCTGTTGGCGGCGGCAACCGCTTGTATGGGCATTGGCGTTTTCGCGTGTTGGGAACTCCTACGCCGTGGAGTCGGCGTGTGGGGTATCAATCACTCCGTCGCGTGGGGTGTCGCCGTCGTCACGTTCGTGTTTTGGATCGGGATCGCCCACGCCGGGACATTCCTGTCGGCGATTCTTCATTTGCTGCACCAGCCTTGGCGGACCGCTTTCTCGCGATTGGCCGAAGGAGCCACTCTCCTGGCCGTACTGTGCGCCGCGATGTTTCCGTTGCTTCACTTAGGTCGCCCCTGGTTGGCCTTTTGGATGCTTCCCTACCCCAACACCCGGGGATCCCTCTGGGTGAATTTCCGGTCGCCGCTTATGTGGGACTTTGTGGCGATCGCCACCTATTTCATCATCTCGGTCCTATTCTTCTGGCTGGGCCTGCTGCCGGATTTGGCGGCCTTACGCGATCGGGCAAGCTCGCCTGCCGTACGCCGCTTCTACGGACGGCTGTCCTTGGGCTGGCACGGAGGCGAACGGCTTTGGACGCATTGGCGTCAGGTCTATGATCTTCTCGCCGGGTTGGCGACAGCTCTGGTCATCTCGGTCCACTCCATCGTCAGCTGGGATTTTGCAGTCTCTTTGGTTCCCGGCTGGCACTCCACGATCTACCCGCCTTACTTCGTGGTCGGTGCCATTTTCTCCGGGCTTGCCATGGTGATTACGCTTTCTCTTCTTGGGGGTAGGGTTTTCGGCTTCCGCCGGCTTGTGACCGTCGAAGACCTCGAACCGGTGGCGAAGCTCCTGTTGGCCGGAAGCTGTTTTATCGGCTTGGTTTACGCAGCGGAGTTCTTCCATGCTTATTACGCCGGCGACCCCTTTGAAACGGCGGTCTTCCAGGATCGGCTTTTCGGGTGGATGGTGATTCCCTTCTTGCTGACTCTCGTCGGGGTTGTTCTAGCTCCGCAGCTCTTCTGGTTCGGTGGATGCCGACGGTCCGTTCCGGCCCTTCTCTTCGTCAGCCTGGCGGTCAATGTAGGAATGTGGTGTGAGCGTTTTGTCATTGTCGTGGGTCCTCTGCAGATCGGTTTTCTACCCGGGACCCAGTCCTTGTACCACCCGACATGGTGGGAACTCGGACCCATTCTGGGATCGCTCGGCCTATTTGCGGCTGGTCTGCTCGTGCTGTTTCGGATAGTCCCACCACTCCCGGCGGCCGAGTGGAAGTGGCGTTTATTGGAGGAACGACTTCCCAACCTGTGGATTCGCGAGGATTCAACACTGTGAAGTACCAGCACCGTTTGACGGTTTCCTTCTCGGATCCCGCGTCGCTGTTGCAGGCCCATAGGGCGCTGCCGCAGATCGGCGGCCGATTTATCGCCGCCTACAGCCCCGTGCCGCTTCCCGTGACCGGCTCGGAGACCCGCCGGTCACGCCTGGCCTCCGTGTGTCTTTTGGCGGGCCTGACCGGGGGAATCCTAAAGATTTGGTTCCAGATTTGGGCCTCAGCGGTCTCCTGGCCCATCGACGTCGGGGGCCGTCCCTGGAACTCCTGGCCGGCTTTTGTGCCTCTCACCTTTGAGGTGTTCGTTCTTTTCGCCGGCTGCGGTTTGTTCCTGTCCTTTTTGCTTCATCACCGCCTGTACCCCGGGCAAGGTGTGGAGGGGCCGACCGATCTTTTGGCTCACGAAGACTTCGTCATGGTCGTGGAACCCGTTGGTCCGGGGGGTACCGTGACTCGGCTGGCTGAGAGCCTACGGCGGTTCGGTGGACGGATCCAAGAGGGAACCGGCGGGGGGACATCGAAATGACACCGCGGCGCTGGTTCTTGTTGATACTCCTGTTGACGTTAACCGGACTGAACGTACTTATGTACATCGGCTCAGGACAGCGGAGTTTACGTGTTCTCCCCGAAATGTGGGACAGCCCGGCCTTAAAGAGTCTTGGAGCTACCGACGTTTTCCCGAGTGGAGTCGTTCAGCAACTGCCGCCGGAGGGCACTCTGCCTCACGGATTCGCTCCTGTCTCTTACACCCCCGACGAAACCGGTTCAGAGGAAGCCGCCCGAGACCTGCGGAATCCTTTCGATCCGTCGCCTGAAATCTTGGCACTCGGACGGACCCAGTTCACCGAGTTCTGTACTCCATGCCACGGCGCACAAGCCGACGGTAACGGCCTGGTGCCCCAGCGAGGGTTCCCGGCGCCACCGTCGTTGTTGGCGGAGTCGGCACGGAATCTTGCCGACGGAGCCGTCTTTCACCTACTGACCTTCGGCCGAAACAACATGCCGTCTTACCGGTTCCAGCTCACAGTGGACGACCGCTGGGCCGTAATCCACTGGATCCGGAGACTGCAGCAAGAGACTCAGGCAGGGGGGACGCCTCAGTGAACCGGGCACCCGGCTCTCGTGTGCAGATAGGGGGCGCGGCCGTCGCCCGTTTCGTGGTCCTCGGAGGACCCGTACTTCTGGCCGTCTACCTTGATCCCGTCCGAGCAAGCCTGTCCTGGACGGCAGGTCTGTACGTTGCCGTGACGACCCTCCTGGGCGCTTCTCTTTGGCTGTTGATCGGGGGCGTAGTAGGCGCGGACTGGCGGTCACCACTGGCGCCGTTACTGGATCGGCTTGCCAGACCTACAGTCGGATTACTGGGGTTGTTTGGCGTCTTCTTGATCCTGGCCCGCTTACTGGCGGACCCGGCATCGCCTGCCGGGGGATTTGCCGAAGAGTGGTTTCGCTGGCCTTTTTGGGCCGTCCGCCTCGGTCTCGTGTTGGCCCTGTGGGCATGGGTAAACAAGGTGGTGCTGCAGCGGCGCAGACCTGGAAGACTTAGCGTTGCGATGCAGGCGGGAACTCTCGCACTCTTGATCGTGACTTTTTGGATCCTGTCCTTCGACTGTCTCTTACTGTTTGCCGGAGGTTGGCAGAGCACCCTGTATCCTTTCTATCATCTTCTGGGCACCTTGTTGACAGGCATTGCCATGACGGGGATGGCGGCTTTCAGTCAAGGAGTCTTTCCGTCTTCGCTCGTACGCCGGTCGATAGTGTTCCTCAGCCCTCTTTGGGCCTATCTCTGGTTCTCTCTCTACATGCTGATTTGGTACGCGGGAATTCCGACGGAGTCCGCCTACTGGTTGCGTCGCAGTACTGCAGGCTGGGCAAGTTTGCTGGCCGTGCTGCCGCTGGCCGGATGGGCAATTCCTTTCGGCGTCTTCTTGTGGCGCCGCCTTCGCAACCGGTGGGAGTTCGCTTATGTCGCAGTAGCCGTCTTACTATTCGGCCGATGGTTGGATGCGTATCTTGCACTGCTGCCGGAGAACCTGCCCAATCCCTGGCCGCTCTTGCCGCTGGATCTTCTCCCAATGGTTCTCATTCTGGTTCGGATTCTCGGTGCTCCCGCGCAGCACCCTCTCCAGAGGGCGGAGCTTCTCCGACGAGAGTAGGTCAGGTACTCACCCCGCGTAAGTGCGCGTGGAACACTGCCCGGACGCTTTCATGGCGGCACAGCCGGCTTGCAGTCCGCGCAGTAGCTTGCTTACCCATGTACTTTCGGCTTGTCCCGATCTTTCGGCCCGTCGGACAGGGCGTATCACCGCCCCTCCCCGCGAGACCGATTGGGGAGAGAAGAGGTCGATTCCACCCAAACGCGGAAAAAAGAAGGGGCGGCCGTCCGGCCGCCCCTTCTCCGCACTTCCGACCGCAGTCGGCAACTCAGAAGTAGAATTTTATGCCGATCTGCATCATCCGACGACCCACCTTACGGGGATCTTCGTCATACCGGCCGAAGCGGTCGTTGATCATTTCACCGTTTTCGAATCTCAGGGCAATGTTTTCCGACTCGAGGCGCTTCTGGGGATGATTCAAGAAGTTGAACGCGGAAACCCGCACTTGCAGCCTGCGGTCTTCGTCGAAGTTGAAATTCTTGAAGATCGACAAGTCGTGGTTCGTGTAAGAAGGCCCCTTAATATATGGAAAGTTCACGACCCCCTGTGTTCCATATTCAGGAATCGCAAAGCAACTCGGGTTTAGGAACCAATCTCCCGAAACCCCATCCCGCGGATCACATGTCAGCATCGGTTGTAAGGTCATCCCTCCGGAATTTGTTCCCAGATAATTCGCAGGAGTGAGTCTTCGCCCCAGTTCGTCGGTTCCGTCCAAGTTGAAGTTCGCGGTGGCGGATTGCAAAGGCCCTCCAGTGACATAGCTCGAGATCCCCGTGATCTGCCAGCCGTCAAAAATCGCACGCACCGCAGCATTGCCGCCCATGTGCTGGGAACCGAAGTCAGGCAGCTGCACACTGTAACTGACATTAAAGATGTGGGACCGATCAAGACCCGTCACACCGTAGCATTCCTCCGGAGTAAACCCGCCGCAGGAGCCGATCCCCGTACCGCCGCCGCGCATACCCAACGACTTCGACCAGGTGTAGGAAGCCATGTAGTTGATTCGTCCAGTATTCCGGCTGAGAAGCATCTGAAGCCCGTTGTAATTCGACTCGAGGATATGGTTATACATATTGATGGCGCCATAAAGCTGCAGCGGCCGAAAACTGTCGGTATTCGCCGAATCGGGATCCGCCGCGGCCCACATGGCACCTCGCGGAACCGCGTTCATGTCGGTGTAGTACCCGCCGGAGCTCATCAAGTAATCCTGGACGTTGCCTACATATCCGACTTCCAGCATATGCTGGGCCGGGAGCCGCTGCTGGATGGTGAAACTGTAACTGATGGTTCGAGCGACTTCGTCGTCGTCCGGATCCAGCGCAGTCAGGCCGAACCTCACGTCACGGGTCGCCTCCAGCGTATCTACGTCCGCTATCATCATGCCTCCACTGACACCCGTGATCCGTTGCCCCTGGGGGAGATGCATCGTAGACGGATAAGATCCCTGGGGGTCATGGAACCGAAACCACCCTACGCCCCCCCGCAGAACCGTGTTTCCGTTACCGGAAAGGTCAAAGGCCGCACCAAACCGGGGCATCACGAACAAGGACTTGACATCCACCCCGGTCGTGGGAACGCTGTTGTCCTTGGCGTGCCACACAAGTCCGGTGAGCGTGTCGTAGTTGTCCGCCAAGGTCAGAGTCGGGTCATAACGGTCAGGCATCCAGACGGCCACTCCGAGACCTAAACGGTCATCCCAAGACGGCATGTGAGAGAACCGTACGCCGGCGTCGAGGGTCAACCGGGGAGTCGCTTTCCAGCTGTCACTCACGTAGAAATCCATCGTGTTGTAGTCCATGTCCGCCCGCGCCGGGAAATTCGCCTGCGAAAACTCGCTGATGCGACCCAGCAGCAAGTCCGCATACACATTCCCCGTGTGCAAGCCGTGCCACGGCGCATAGATGAGACGACCGTTCGCCTCGACCGACGCAGGCTGGTCGTTTCTCACCCATTCCCAGAAAAACCCCGCCTTGAGCGTGTGCGTACCCCAGATCTTTACGAAATTGTCCGCAGCGGAAACCATCCACTTCGTGGCGGGCAGAACACCGTCGGGGAAGTAGGGGTTCACCATGGTCGCGGCTCCGCCGCCCCATGACGTAATGTCCGGGATCTGGTCCACGTTGTTCTTGAAAATTCCCTTATACGGATATCCCAACGCCGAGCGGGAGATCGCCTCGGGATCATCGAAGGAGTTCGGGAAATCCACATACGTCAGTGAAAAGACCGTTTCGTTCGTGATCGTGGGGCTGAATACATGCGTCAACGTCGTGCTGACCGCATCGGACCGATTCTCGCCGGTGATCCGACTGGGATAAGGCACGTCGTTGGCGTTGAACCACCACAGGGTGGTCACAAACGGCTGGGTCTCCCGTTGCCGGTTATAGCGCGCAAACAACTTCGTGTTGTCGCTGATGGAGTAGTCGATCCGCACGAGCTGCTGCGTATTGGGCTGGTCTATCTCCAGAGCGTAAATGTAATTGTTTCCCCGGCCCATTGCAGGATCCACGGTGGGCAGAGGAAGCAGATTCATCATGACCTGGCCGCCCGGATCAAACATGTCGGTGGGAATGATTCCACCTTCAAAGCCGCTGGGAACGGTATTAATGCCTCTTTCCGCCCCGGCGGTTAAGGGAGTAACTTCGGCCTCGCTGAAGTTGCCTTGCCGCATAGCCTGCGTGGGGACTACCGCGCGGAGGACGCCCGTATCCAAGGTCTGCCGCATCCACTCCATGCCGACGAAAAAGAAGAGCTTGTCACGGCCGGGAGTCAATGGACCGCCAAGGTTAAATCCCGGAAAATAAAACTTATTCTTCGTCCGTTCCTGACCGGTGGCGTTCAGCTCCCACTCATTCGCATTCAGCTTGTAATGCCGGAAAGTGAAGTATCCCGTACCGTGGAACTCGCTGGTACCCGCTTTGGAAACCGCGTCGATGACGACCGGACCCTTCGCATGCTCCGCACCATAGTTGGAC
>ERZ795052.2797-NODE-2797-length-20316-cov-23.791521_pt1 | contig 20316 bp, 20 predicted proteins | sample MGYA00375136_ERZ795052 | MGnify/ENA primary metagenome ERZ795052 (study PRJEB30181, sample SAMN05720156) | activated sludge metagenome | isolation source: Anaerobic digester | place: Japan | collected 2015-05-26 ... | reverse complement strand
GATTTAAAAATTGGCCCCAACTTTAAATCAATAGAAGCCGGCCCAATTTGATCAGATGTTAGCTCTGGTTTAAAAATCAACTTCTTTTCCTTAATTAATTTCTTAATATCTCTATCCGACAGAATCATACAATACTATTTTAAATAAAATTTAAAAAATAGAAAATAAGGCATTGTAAGGCATTTAGACGCTTATTATGTTTATTATTGCAACTCTATTTTTAGCAACATATCATTTGGACAAATTATTTGAATTTGGTATAATATTTAAAATAAAATATGACAGAAGAAAAGCGAAAATATAAAATTAAAGACTTACCAAAAGTTGATAGGCCACGCGAAAAATTAATCTTAAAAGGCCCTCAAAACTTAAAAGACGAAGAACTTTTAGCTATTTTGCTTCGGACTGGTAGAGAAGGGAAAAGCGCTTTGGATTTAGCAAAAGAAGTTTTAAGAAAATATTCCAAAAAGCGGCTTTTTAAAATGAGCTATGAAGATTTAACAAAAATTAAAGGGATAAATTTAGCGAAGGCCTGCACGATTTTAGCTGCCGCCGAATTGGTTAAAAGGTCTCTAAAAATTCAAGAAGAAACTTTGCCTATTATTCATTCAACCAAAGATGTTTTGGCTCAAGCAGTTTATTTAAGACAAAAAACTCGCGAGCACTTCATGACAATTTATCTCAATGCCAGAAGCGAGATGATTTGGAAAAAAGAGTCAACTTTTATTGGGACTCTAAATGCCAGTTTAGTTCATCCCCGAGAAATATTTACCGAAGCTCTAAAACAAAATGCCGCTGCAGTTATTTTAGTGCATAACCATCCTTCTGGCGACGCCGAACCATCACAAGACGATTTAGAAATCACCAAGCGCATTGTTGAAGCCGGAAAAATAATGGGTATTGACGTTTTAGATCACGTAATCATCACCAAAACCCATGTTTTTAGTTTTAAAGAAAAGGGAATATTAAAATCTTGACAACAAAATTATAATTTGCTAAAATAGGATAAGTAAAATGATTTTGATTAACGTTTTATACATATAAAATATGGCAAATTCTTCAAAATTAGAAAATTGGATAAAAAAACGATATTTTACTCTTCAAGAAAAATTTAAAAAGAATACTTTTACTTTTGCAGAAGCTTCTAAGGTTCTTTATGATCTATATCATGATTCTGAAAACCAAACTAAACTTGTTCTTTCGGAATTAAAAAGAGCTGGCTATTTAAAAATTTCTAAAAATCCCAAAGACGAAAGAGAAAAAATTTACCAATTAGTAGATATTTTCAAACCTTCTGGAACATTAACTCGCGAAGAATTAACGAGTATTTTAAAAACAGCTGCGGATATTATTCGTACCAGAGTTGATTATACTTTTATTTTACTCTTGCTTTTTTATAAAGCAGTTTCTGATCAATGGGAAAAACAATTCCAAGAAAAATATCAAGAGTTTACCAAGGAAGGATTGGAGCAAAAAGAAGCAGTAAAAGAGGCCAGTCAGCCATATTATCATACTTTTTATTTAAAAGAAGAATTGCTTTGGGAAAATTTGAGAAAAGATCCTCTAAAACTCCCGGAAAATCTTTCTAAAAATCTTAAAGAAATTGCCGAGCTTAACCCAGATTATAAAGATATCTTTTTACAGTTTGATTTTCATACTTTTACAACTAATCAAGAAAATAGCGCTATTTTAAATAATCTGTTTGAACTTTTTAGCAAATACTCTTTTGAAAATATAAATACTGATATTTTAGGCGATGCTTATGAGTGGATTTTAAAATATTTTGCTCCAACTAAGGCAAAAGAAGGTGAAGTATTTACCCCTAGAGAGGTAATTCGGTTAATGGTGGAAATTTTAGATCCCAAACCCCAAAAAAGTGTTTACGATCCAGCAGTCGGCAGTGCCGGGATGTTGATTATTGCTTATCAATACGTCAGGGAAAAGTACTCAAAAGAAAAAGCCGATACTTTATTTTTGTATGGCCAAGAACAGAATGGAAAAACTTTAGCTTTAGCAAAAATGAATGCCATTTTACACGGAATTAAAAATATTACTTTACTTGAAGGTGATACTCTTTTATATCCTAAGTTTAAAACTCAAGACGGCATTAAAAAATTTGATTATGTCATAGCTAATCCTCCTTGGAATCAAAAAAATCTTTACGATGAAGATACTTTGAAAAAAGGAGAGTATTGGCGAGAGAGATTTCCTTTTGGGTTTCCGACTCGACAATCAGCTGATTGGGTTTGGATTCAGCACATGTTAGCTTCGGTGAAAAATGAAAGCAAGGTGGTAGTGGTCATTGACACTGGAGCTGTTTCTCGTGGTGGTAGAGAAAAAGCAATTCGTCAAAAAATTGTAGAAAAAGATTTAGTTGAAGCAGCTATTCTTCTTCCGGAAAAACTTTTCTACAACACCGGTGCGCCGGGATTGATAATTGTTTTTAATAAAAATAAGCCAGAAGAAAGAAAAGAGAAAATTTTACTTATCAATGCCAGCAAAGAATTTGTTGCCGGTAAGCCGCAAAATTCTTTAGGTAAAGACAATATTAAAAAAATTACAGATGTTTATCGGGATTTTAAAGAAGCAGAGAATTTTAGTAAAATCATTACTTTCAAAGAATCTGCTGAAGCTGATTATAATCTTTCTCCTTCGCGATTTGTCAGTGTAATTGAAGAAGAAAAATATCGCCCAATTGAAGAAATTGTTAAAGAATTAGATGAAATTGAAAAAGAGAGACAAAAAGTTGAGGAGAAGGTTAGTAAAATTTTAAAAAAGGTAATATGAAGATTCAAAAAGTAGAAATAAAAAATTTTAGATCGATAGAAAATATTGAAGTCAATTTTAAAGAAAATCCTCGAGTATTGATTGGTATTAATGAGTCAGGCAAAACTAATATTATAGATGCCTTGAAATTATTGAACCCCGATTTTTCAATTCAAAAAGACGATGTGAGGGAGCCGGAGAAGGGAGTAATAGAAGAATCTGAAATTTTATTTATATTTAACTTTGAAGAAGATGAGACAAAAGAGATTTACGAAAAAATTCAACAAAAAATTTTAATAGATGATTTTTCTAAGCCCCTAGTAAAAGTTAACAATAAAAATTTAAGTTTAAATGAGTTTTTACTGGCATTTTATAAAGAAGGACTCTACAAAATAGATATTAAAAATAATACAAGAAGTCCCATATATAGAAAATTGAAGGAAAAAATGGAATTTGTTTGCAATTTTAAAAAACCAAAAAGTGGGGCTAATTTTTCTTTTCAAAATAAAAAAGGTGAAATATTGAATATATCCGATTTTATCTTAATAAATTCAGATTTATATACTGAAATATCGATCGACCAATTAGAAGATGTAATTCCGGAAGCATTAGACGATATTATTGGTGCCGAAATTGCTAAAATTGTGAATGAAAATTTGCCAAAAATAATTTATTGGAAATATGACGAAAGTAATCTATTGCCACCCTCAGTCCCAATAAGTGTTTTTATAGCAGACTTGAATTTCTGTATTCCTTTAAAAAATATGTTTATTCTTGCTGATATTTCTGAAAATAAAATAGCTAATGAAATTAATGAATCAAGACAAATATCAAACAATTCCTTTAGAAATCTTTTACGCAAAGTAAGTAGAGCGGCTACAAAATATTTTAAAGAAGCTTGGCCAGAATACAATATTAAATTTTCATTAGAACCTAACGGAGAAAATATTGACTGCGGAGTTGAGGAAAAAACTATTCAGGATTTTAAGCGCAGGAGCGATGGATTTAAAAGATTTGTAACCATATTACTTTTATTATCTATACCAGCAAGTAAGAAGTTATTAAAAAATTCTTTAATTTTAATTGACGAGGCGGATCAAAGTTTGCATCCGAGCGGTTGTAGATATTTAGCTGAGCAATTAATAAAAATTGCTGAAAATAATTACGCGATGTATAGTACTCATTCAATTTTTATGGTTGATAAGGAAAATATCATGAGACATTATATTGTTGAAAAGAAAAACGAGATAACAACTATTAAGAAAGCAAGCGAAGAAAATTATAGAGATGAAGAGGTCATTTACAAGGCTTTTGGTACTAGTACATTTGAAATCTTGGAAGAAAAAAATATATTATTTGAAGGTTGGACAGACAAAAAATTATTTGAAACAGCTATTAAAGAGGATAAAAATGCCTTGAAATTCTTTGAAAAAATTGGTAAAAGCCACGCCATTGGAGTAAAAAGTATCAAAAATATAACGCCAATTTTAGAGTGGAGCCAGAGGAAAATTTTTATTCTTTCTGATGGCGATCAAGTTTCTAAACAAGAACAAAAAGAATTTAAAGATAATAAGGGTTATGGGATTTGGAAAAGATATGATGAATTATTTAAGGGGAGACAAATTATAACCTGTGAGGATTTTGTAAAAAAAGAAGCTTTAGTTAAAAGTTTAAAAAACTTTAATATTGAGATTAATCAAAATCAATTTTCAGAAACGGATCGACTTAATTTTATAAAAGAATACTTAATAAAAAAAGAAAATATAACAGGTGATTCATTAAAAGAGTTTATTAATAAATTTAAACAAAATTTATTTAGAAGCTTAAAAGTTAGTGATATAGAAAATGATTATTTCGATTTTGTTAAAATACTACAAGAAGAAATAAATAAATCATGAAATCTAACTGGTCAATAAAAAAATTAGGAGAGATTTTGTAAAAATCTAAAAATCAAAATGCAAAAATCAAAAAAGGTCGGCAACATTAATAATTTATTAAAATTTATGGAACTACAAGAATTTATAAAGAATACCTTGGTTAGTATTGGAAATGGCCTGCACGAAGCCAATGAGGAATTTGCCAAACAGAAAGGTAAAAAGTTGGGGGAGGACTTCACTGCGTTATTTGTGATGGAGCCATTCAATAGAGAAAAGGGGGAAGGATATATAACTTTTGATGTAGCCGTAACGGTAAGTCAAGAATCAAAGAAATCTGGGGGTGGAGGATTGAAAATTGCGGTTGCTAGTTTAGGTGGAGAAGTTGGCGATGTAAAATCTCAGGAATATATTAGTCGAATTAAATTTCACATACTTCCTTGTCGATATATTGGCTAAAACTATGCCTGACTGGTCAACAAAAAAATTAGGGTAATATGTTTAATCAGATATTAACAATTGAAATTTCGGCGAGTGCTGTTAGTTGGTATGGGGCAATTGTTGCTACTCTTTCCGTGTTTATTTCACTTTTAAATTATTTAAGAGATAGGAGTGGAATAAAGGTGAAATTATCTGAAGGATTCGTTGGTGATTGGGGCAATTGGTCTAATTCTGAAAATTTACAAATATTTATTAAGGCGATAAATATTGGTCGGAGACCGGTTACTTTAAATGGAGTAGGATTCTCTTTAAAGAATGGTAGACAAGTGATAGTGACAAGGCCAGAGCTAATTAATTTTCCCTACGAACTTCAAGAAGGAAAATCCATACAAACTTGGGTGGATAAAAATGATATTTTTCAAGATGTAGCAAGGCAGAAAACAAAAATTACATACGCTTGGTATCAAGATGCTACCGGTAAGGTTTATAAAACAAAATTTCGTATAAAAAATGACTAATTGGCCAACAAAAAAATTAGGTAAAGAAATTTTAACATGTTTACTTGGCTAAAAGAAAAAACATTTAGGAGGTTACAATATTGGTTTTCAGAACAATTAGCTAGAACATATCAAAAATCACATACGCAGAGGCTTCAAGAAATGGCAAAAAATCTTCCGCAAGAATTTCTGGAAATTAATAAGGTTCTTACAACGCTGAATAATAATAGTTGGGCTGTCTATCATCTTTTTAAAAAAGCGAAAAACAAGAATCAATATGCAAACGCCTTCTTATATTTTTTTTACTTTTTTGAGCTAAATTTGAAATATCTTATTATATCGGAAATGAATATCAGAAATATGAATTCGGTATTATCAAATATCAAGAGTAATCTAAATTTTTTCTCAATCTATCAAGAAAATGAATTGCTAGCAATTTTAGATCTGGGTCCTGTAGGAAAAGTAATTGAGAAATTCATTACTATTTTTCCAAAAAGTAAGATAAGAGAAGATCTTTGGAAAATAAACAAGGAGCGAACTTACATAATCCACAACATGCTAAAAAAAGAAATGAGCGAAGTTAATATAGAACAATCTTTTGAAAATTTTTTTCAAAAAACAGAAAAAGCTATTAAAAATACACGGGAAGAGTTTGATGGTATTCTTGCGAAAAGACCTCAAAATTTTTTAGAAAAATTAACAGAGATTATAAAATCGAACGATAAAATCTAAAAATATTATAATATTATAAAATTCTAATATGAAACTCAATTGGTCAACAAAAAAATTAGGTGAGATTAGAAAAGAAATTAAAAAAGAAAAAGCACCGATAGGAGCGATGCCGTATATTGAAATTGGAAATGTAAATATTGAAAGTAAAAAAGTAAATTTTACAAAAAAAGGCGCAGTTAAGGGAAGTGTTTTTTGTCCGGAAGAGTCAATCTTAATATCACGAGTGAGACCCACGAGGGGTGCGGTAGTATTAGCTAATAAAAAATATGCCGTATCTTCTGCTTTTACCATTATTCAACCTAAGATCAATCCTCGTTTACTTTTTTACTTTTTAGCTTGGAATAAAAAATTTTTTGAATATTTAAAAAATCTACAAAAAGGAACTAGTTACCCATCTGTTAGGGAAAGTGATATTTTAGATTTTGAAGTTTCTTTTCCAGAAGGTAAAGTTGAGCAGAAAAAAATTGTTTATGTTTTGGATAGCATTCAGAAAGTGATAAGAGTGCAGGAGAAAATTATTGAGAAGACGAAGGAGTTGAAAAAGATGATGATGAAAAAACTTTTTACAGAAGGAACGCGAGGAGCGAAATTAAAGAAAACTGAAATCGGTGAAATTCCAGAAAATTGGGAGGTAATTAATTTTGAAAATAGTCTAAATCGAAAAGCCAAATTTTTAGTTGGTGAGTTAAAACAGAAAGATTATCAAATAATGGGTAAATATCCGATTATTGACCAAAGCGAAGAATTCATTACTGGTTATTCCGATACCAAAAATCTTGTTTATCGAGGCTCATTACCAGTTGTAATTTTCGGCGATCATACGAGAGTGGTTAAATTTATAGATTTTCCATTTATTATTGGGGGGAGTGGCATTAAAATTTTAATACCGATAAAAGAATTTGATATTAATTATTTTTATTATTTAATCTCAGGATTAAATATTGAAAGTAGAGGATATAATCGTCATTTTGGAATCTTAAAAGAAAAATTAATACCCAAACCCTCCCTCATCGAACAACGCGAAATTGCAGAGATTTTACAAACTATTGACCAAAAAATTGAAATTGAGCAAAAGAAAAAAGCGCTTTATGAAGAACTCTTTAAAACAATGTTGAATAAATTAATGACGGGAGAGATAAAAGTTGATAATCTAAAAATATGAATTTAGATGAATTTAAGTTAAAAACTTTGGGAATAGACAAAGAAGAGTTTCAGAGGATCTATACTTTTGTTGATTTTGGGAATGTAAATTATTGGTATGAGAAAGACAGAAAAGATTTTGATAATAATCTTTTACCTCAAAATCAGAAGTTAATAGTAGGGATTGAGAAATTATCAAATTTTATTAATTTATTTTCAGAAGATAAAAGGTTTTATTACGGATTAGATAAAAGAGATGAAGCTACTTGGCATATTACTAAATTAGCTGATGAATTTAATTTTAAAGTTAATAAGAAGCCAATTCAATGGATTAAACATTATTTAGAAGTTAAAGACGAGAAAAATATAGAATTAAATTATAAAATTAAAAAAGATAGCGAAGGGGTTTTTATAGAAATTCCGAAATGTAATTTTGATGTAGAGATAACGATAGATGCTATTCGATTGATTGACTATTATGATACTTTTGCTCTTTTTTCCGGTGATAGTGATTTTTCAATGTTGTTGAAGTTTCTGCGAAGAAAAGGTAAAAAAATCATTCTATTTTATGCCGGAAGAATATCTCATAGTATAAAAAATTATGCTGACCTGTTGGTAAATGCTCAGAAAATTAAAAATTCCGTTTGTACGTTAAAAGAAATGAAAAAGAACCCCGTATAAAGGGGTTCGGAAATCGGATCCGTCTCCGACGGACAGGGTAGCTTTCGCTACGTCAATAGCATAACATAAAATAAAAATATTTGTCAAATAAATACTTGTGGAAAACTCAAATATGCCAAAACAAATAGAAAAACAATTAGTTGAGGATTATATAGCAGAAAAACTGCAAAATTTAGGTTGGAAGTTTATTGAAGCCTCCCAACTAAAGCGAGAAAGCCCCAGAGATCCGCTTTTGATTAATAATTTTAAAAAAGCGGTTTTAAAAATTAATAAAAACCTAAATTTTGGTGACGAAGAGATTAAAAAAGTTATTGATGAAATTAAACTTCTTACTTCGGGGCAGGAAGGAATTAAAAATTTTTTACATTTTTTTAAATATGGCATTGGGATAGAATTTGAAAAAGAAAGGATAGTGAAAATGGTTAATTTATTTGATTTTGAAAACATTGAAAATAACGAATTTATTTTCTCAAGACAAATACATTACAGGGGGAAAGATTTAATTATTCCTGATATTATTTTATACATTAATGGTATTCCTTTGGTTGATATTGAATGCAAAAGTCCGACAAGTCTTAGGGTTAATTGGGAAGAAGGATATCGCCAAATAAAAGAATATGAAAAGTTAGCTCCCGAACTTTTTAAATATATTCAAATTGGAATTGCTTTTGCCGAGAAAGTGCGATATTTTCCCATTGTTCCTTGGCAAGAAGATGTGTCGGTTTATTTATGGAGAGAAGGAGAGTTGCCGGAAGACGAGGCAATATTTAATTTGCTTAAGCCAGACGCCTTACTTGATATTTTGAGAAATTTTCTTTTTATCAGAGAAGAACACGGGGAAATGACAAAGGTCATTGCTCGCTATATGCAATACCGTGCGGCAAATAAAATTTATCAAAGGGTAATTGATAATTTAGAAGGTAAAGACACTAAGAACAAGGGTTTAGTTTGGCATTGGCAAGGATCTGGTAAAACCTTAACAATGATTTTTGCTGCTCATAAATTATTTTTTGATAAACAACTGGAAAATCCAACGATATTTTTTATTATTGACCGACGAGATTTAGAGAATCAGATGAATAATGAGCTTTCTTCATTGAGGCTAAATTTTTCTTTTGAAAAAATAGGAAGCGTTAGAAAGTTAAAAGAAATTATTTCTCATGATAATTTTCGGGGAAAAAGGGGGATATTTTTAACTTTAATTCATAAATTCAGCCCTGAAGAAAAATTTATCCCCGAAGAACTGCTTACTGATATTCATTTAAACCAACAAGGAATTAGTTCAATTTTAGAAAGAAAAAATGTGATTTGTTTTCTTGATGAAGTTCATCGTTCGCAGTATGGTCTATTGGCAGCCCAAATGAAAAAAGTTTTACAAAATGCTTTCTTCTTTGGATTTACAGGAACACCAATTGCTGAGGATGAAAGAAATACTTATGCTGAATTTGGCTATCCCTTCAAAGAAGAAGGTTATCTTGATAAATATTTTATTGATGATTCTCAGAAAGATGGTTTTACTTTGCCATTGGTTTATCAACCTCGATTAGAAAAATTGCACATTAAAGAAGAGGAACTTCGCTTATTTTTAGAAAAAGTTCAAAGCGAAGACATTACCGAAACCGAAAAGGAAAAAATAGAAAAATCGGTGAGACAAAGGTTAAATTATATATCGGTATTTTTAGAAAACGAAAAGAGGGTGGAAGTAATTGCCAATGATATTGCTAATCATTTTAAAGAAAATATTGATGGCAAATTTAAAGGAATGGTAGTAACTGGTAGTCGAAAAGCTTGTATTCTGTATAAAAAATATCTGGATCAATATTTATCTACTGAATATTCTGAAGTTGTAATGACATTTAACTTAAATGATAAGGAACCAATTAAAAGTTTCTATAAAAAATGGCAAGAAAGATATTCTGGCTTACCAGATGATGAACATCGAATTAAGGAAATAGTAGAATCGTTTAAAGAGAAAGAATTCCCTAAAATTTTAATTGTAACCGATATGTTGATTACCGGTTTTGATGCGCCAATTCTTCAAACAATGTATCTTGATAAACTGCTTAAAAAACACAAACTTTTGCAGGCAATTGCCAGAGTAAATCGGCCATATAAGGATGTTAAACCGGTTGGATTAATAATTGATTACGTTGGAGTATTAAAAAATATTAATGCTGCTTTGCGCCAGTATTACAAAGAAGATACTCAAGGGATAATTTCCGATTTTTCGGCATTATTTGACACCTTGAAAGAAATTATAGGGGAATTAGAAAAAATATTTAGTGGAATTGAATTCCGTTTTGAAAGAGAATATTTAATGAAGGCCGTAGATAGATTAAGAAATGAAGAAATAGAACAAGAATTTATTGAGAAATATAAAGAGGCAAGAAAATTATTTGAAGTTTTGGGAGCATATCCTGAAAAAATTAAATTTTTAGAAAAATTCAAATGGTTTACGGCTGTTTATGAATATTGGTTAAAACTTACAGCAAGCGAAATAGAAAAAGAGAAAATCGAAAAATATTTTAAAAAGACAGTAGAAATAATTCATCAAGAGATTGAAATTCAAAATATAGACAAATCCTTGCCCCAAGTTGCTTTAAATATTGATTATCTAACCAAAATACAAAAAAGTAGTTTAAGCTTGGAAGAAAAAGCCGTTAATATATTATTCAAATTAGAAAAATTAGTGCTTGTCGACCAAAATCGAAATCCTATTTATAAGACAATCGCGGATCAATTGGAAGAATTGATAAAAAGATGGAAAGAAAGAGAAATCGAATATAAAGAACTATTTAACGAAGAAAACAAAATTATTGATTTTATTGAAGAAAAAGAGCAAGAACGTGAAAAATTAAAATTTAGCCCATTTGAATTTGGGATATTTTCTATTTTAGATGTTCATTTAAAAGAAGAAAATAAAAATAAATTAAGGGAATTTGTGGGTGAAATTGTTAATATGATTAAAGAAGATTTAATTGAGAACTGGCAAGAAAATTCTACGTTGAGACAAAATATTGAAAGAAAATTGCGAAGTTTTGCTTTAAAACTTAAAAAAGATTATAAGCTAACTTATGATGAATTTGATACTTTTCATAAAGAATTAGTTTCCTTTATTAAAGATTATGCCCAAGGATAAAATTTCTATAATTAAAAGAAAAATAAAGTATCCCAGGATAGAGTTAAAGACTGGGGTTCCAATATTAATATTACCCCAAAATAATAGTTTTAATGAAGTTGAAATTTTAGATAAACACAAAAAGTGGCTTAGACAAAAATTAGAATTTATAGAAAAAACTAAAAAGAAATATAAAGATCAAAGGGTCTATAAAAGAAGCGAGAAGGATTTAATTAAATTAGTTACAAATTTTATTGATGAATATTGGGAAGTTTTAGAAAAAAAGCCAGATAAAATTAGTTTTCGGTATATGAAAACTAAATGGGCAAGCTGTAGTAGAAAAAATAAAATTACTTTTAATTTTATGATGAAATATTTACCATCTCAGCTTATTCGCTACATTGTTTTTCATGAAATGGCTCATTTATTAGTCCCAAATCATAGTAAAGATTTTTGGTTTTTAATTAAAAGAGAATTTAAAAATTATACACGATATGAAGAACAACTTTTTGGTTATTGGTTTTTATTATTAAAAAAGTTGCCAAAAGATAGAGGCCGTTAATTTTAGTCGAAGTTTTTAAATGAGAATTAATAAAAGCAAAAAGTCGAAAAATTGATTAAAAATAAAATTATGAATAAAAAAATTTATTGTAATCAATGCAAAAAAGAAATGGAAATATTAGAAGAAAGAGTTGATGAATACGGTCATTTGTTAAAAGTTTTAAGTTGTGGACACGAAACAGCACGCGAAGTTAATGTGAGTGATAAAGGAATAGGTAGTGATGAATTTAGAATAACTAAAGCAGTAGAAGATGAATACGTTGTAGAAGAAAAACTTAAAGCCGCTGAATACTTTTTAAATGAGTTAAAAAAGTTAGAGAAAGAATTTGGTAATTTGGCATCCGCAGACTTGTCTCTGGTTTTAGTAAATTTAGATGGATTTTTATTCGAGACTATAGCCGCTAAAGACATGTTTTTACAAGAAATAAATAGAAACTTTAATGGTGGTTTGCCAAGTAATAAAGTTAACGAAGATCAGCTCATAAATAGTGAAACATTAAATAATAAAGAAAAAAGTGTAGTAAAACAAATTAAACAGGCTTTAATTAATGAAAATAGTTGGCCTTGGAGATTAAATAATTATCGAAATGCTACAGCGCACAGAAGTTTATTAAAACTAATTCCAGAGACAAAAGCAGTGGAAACTTTCGCGGGTAAAATTGATTTAGAAAGACCCAATCAACAACAATCTTATAATAATGATGCTTATAGCAAATCAGAAAATTTATCATTCTCATCTTTAATGGCTTCAACGGGCACAGTTATATCGACAACTTTATATTTAGCAGAAGATCCCGATGATTTTTCAAAGGGATATTTTAAGAAAGAAATAATACCTTATTGTGAAGAAGTTTTAAAACAAATGAAAAATTTTTTAGACGACTTAAAAAATCAATTATAATTAGATATAGCGAAAGAGGTTAAGCAAAAACCGAAGCAGAAAAGATTTTAGAGAAAAGAAGAGGCAGTGTGTCAAAAAAACAACGCAACTCTTCGCTTACTCCCACACTCTCAGGGATTAATAACATTCTCACATTCTCAAGAATGTGAGAATATCATTAGCAAAGCAAAAGGTCGAAAAATTAATTGAGAAATAAATAATGGAAGAGCAGAAAAAAGAAATAATTGGAGCATGTGGGATTTGTTGTTCAAGTTGCGGACTTTATGTCAGAGAGATTTGTACTGGTTGCAATAAAAGCAAAGAGGGGGTTGAGTTTTTGAAGAAAATTAATGCTAATTGCCCGGTTTTAGAATGCGCTGTTGAAAATAAAGTAGATGTTTGTTCGCGGGATTGTGAGAAGTTTCCTTGCGATCAATTTCAAAACTGGCCATTATCAGAAGAATGGATTAAAATGTATAAGGAAAGATTAAATAACTCTGAATAGTCATTCTCTTCGTTATTTACAACATTCTGACATTCTTAAGAATGTCAGAATGTTGTGGAGAAAGAATGAAGAAAGAATAATATAAAAATATGGTAAAAATACCGGTAATTAAATCAAAAAATTTTATTTTAAGACCATTTAATAAAGAGGATGAAAAATCATTGCAAGGAAATATTAATAATAAAAAAATTTATCAAAATACTTCAAATATCCCTCATCCTTATACATTAAAAGATGCTAAAAAATGGATAACCAAAAATTTAAAAGAAGAGAAAAAGAAAAATCCACAAATGATTAATTTTGCAATTGAAATTAATGATGAGGTAGTAGGAAGTGTGGGATTGGGTAATATAAAATACGGACACAAAGCGGAGGTTAGTTATTGGCTGGGAGAAAAATATTGGAATAGGGGAATAATGACTGAAGCGGTAAAGTTGGTAACTAAATTTGGATTTGAAAAATTAAAATTGAAAAAAATATATGGCAGGGTCTATATTTTTAATCTTGCTTCCAAAAAAGTATTGGAAAAGAATGATTATAAGTTAGAAGGTATTTTGAAAAAAGATTTTAAGAAAGATGGTAAATTCATTGATTCTTATTTGTTGGCCAAGATTAAGTAATAAATAAAATTGTTTGATATGAAAATGGCGCGCTTTGCGCGCCATTTTCATACCAAATTACCCAATATCTTTGTTTATAGCTGCGGAGCTTGGATTCGAACCAGGGTGTTTTTCTGTTTATAGCTGCGGGGCTTGGATTCGAACCAAGATACTCAGCTCCAAAGGCTGATGTCCTACCATTAGACGACCCCGCAATGAATGAGGGATTCTTTGACCACCAAAGGCGGGCAGGCCCTCCTACGGCGGGCAGGCCTACCAAAGGCGGGCAAGTTTGCCTACCGACAGGTAGGCAAGTGCTCAGAATGACAAAAACACAATCAGAACGACAGAAAAATTTTCTTAAAACTCAATAATACTAAAAATTAAATTTTTTAACTTTCAATTTCTTTATTATATTTATCCTCTTGTAATAATCAAGTTATAACAAATAGATTAGTCGCGTCGGCTAATAAAGAAAGTGCCGTCAGTGTTTTTTATCAGAACAAAATTTCGGCCATAGTCATCTTCAAAGTCAGCTCTTCCTCGACGCGAAGCTTCATTAAAAAATACTTGAACTTCGTTTTGATCAAGACGATCTCTCAAATAAACGAAGCCATCGTAAGCGACCTCATCATCATATTGGACATAGTAGCCATAGAGATAATCCTTTTTCAACATAGATTTATTTTTAACCGCCCTTTAAAAAATTTTATTTATTTTCACTACAAAGTTGAATCACAATCATTTCCAAAGGCAACGTTTGAATAGGGGAGTATTTGATTTGTTCTTTGATTTTCAAAAGAGAGTCAATTAATTTTTGTAAATCATTCATTGGAAAAGATTGGGCTAATTGATTAACTTTTTCTAATTGATCTTCGGTAAATTCATCTTGAATAATTTGGTTAATTTGAGGGTTGATTTTTATAAGCATTATCTGTCGTGCTAATTTGAGCACGGCACGGCTAAAATTAATTAAATCAACACCATTTTCATAAAGATTACTAATAAAAATAATAGCATTTTTGGTGTCTTTTTGCAAAAGATAATCCAAAAATTGGATTATTTTAGAAAAACTCACTCGTCCCAAAACTTCTTCTAAAGAATCCAAATCGATTTGCTTATAACCGAGGCTAATTATTTGATCGAGAAAAGATTCGGCGTCGCGCAAACTGCCTTCGGCCGAGACGGCAATCTCTTTTAAGGCATCAGGTGTAATATTAATTTTTTCTGCTTCGGCCAAAATTTTGAGACGAGAGATGATTTCATTAAGCGTTAGCTTTTTAAAATCAAATCGTTGAGTACGAGAAATAATAGTTGGCGGTAATTTTTCTGGTTCAGTGGTGGCTAAAATAAAAAGGGCATGGGTGGGTGGTTCTTCGAGCGTTTTGAGTAAAGCATTAAAAGCCTCTTTGGTAAGCATGTGCACTTCGTCAATGATAAAAACTTTATATTTGGATTTAACCGGTGCAAAGCGAATCCCATCTTTTAATTCTCGAATTTCGTCAATGCCACGATTAGAAGCAGCATCAATTTCAATTAAATCAAGCGAACGGCCTTCATTTATTTCAATGCAAGATCCGCATTGATTACAAGGTTCATGTTCGTTTTCTTTACGATTTTCACAATTAACAGCTTTGGCTAAAAGACGAGCGACAGTTGTTTTGCCCGTACCGCGTTGGCCACAAAAAAGATAAGCATGAGAAACGTGGTTAGTTGCTAGAGCATTGCACAAAGTTTGAATGATTGATTTTTGACCAATGACTTCGGCAAAAGTTTTTGGCCGATAGCGGCGGTATAAAGCTAAATAACTCATATTTATATTTATATTTTAACTTTTTCTAGGAAAAAAGCAAAATTAAAAATAAGAGAAAAGAATTGCGATGAGTTGCGGCGATTTTTCTAAAAGAAAAATCGCCGCAACTTGCAGCCATTAATAAATCAGAAACATTTTAAATATGTTAATTTTTGTAGCTCATGAATTAATTCATGAATTAATTCATGAGCTACAAAGAGTAAAAAATTGATTTAAAAATTATTTAAGGTAAAATAGAAAAGATTATGAAAAGAAAAATTTCTACCCCACTAATGATTACGTTTGTTGTGGTAATACTAGTCATTGTGGTTGTGGTAATTTCCCAATTTTTTAATACAGTCCATTTTTATTTTAATCTCGCTGGTCAATCACAAGCGATAGTCGTTGATAATTCACCAAAACGGCTAGAAAATCCACCCAAGGATATTAAGGCAATTTATTTAACAGCTTATACTGCCAGCAATGATAAGCGAATGACGGAAATTATTGATTTAGTTAATAAAACAGAATTAAATGCAGTGGTAATTGATTTGAAGGATTACAGCGGTCACATTCTTTTTGATACCCAATCTGATTTTTTGAAAAAATTTGGGACAGAAAAAGTTTTGATTAAAGATTTAGAAGGATTGATAAGCAAATTACATCAGAACGGTATTTATACCATTGGTCGGATTACTGTTTTTCAGGATCCGATTTTGGCTAAGGCACGACCAGATTTGGCAGTAAAAAACAAACAAACTAATGATCTTTGGAAGGATAATGGAGGCTTGGCTTGGCTTGATCCGGCTGCACCCGAAATCTGGAATTATATTTTTGTTCTTTCTAAATCAGCCATGCGTTATGGATTTGATGAATTAAATTTTGACTACATTCGCTTTCCTTCAGATGGTATTTTGTCTAATATGGCTTTTCCTGTTTATGATGGTCAAGTTGAAAAAGCCCGAGTTCTTAAAGATTTTTCCGAATACTTATCGGCTAATTTGCGTCCGTGGGGAATAAAAATTTCAGCAGATGTTTTTGGTCTGACTACCGTTTTTAATCACGACATGAACATTGGTCAAGTTTTTGAGAACTTCCTTCCCTATTTTGATTACATTTGTCCGATGGTTTATCCATCGCATTATGAATCAGGATTTTTAGGTTATGAAAATCCAGCGGCCCATCCTTATGAAGTAATCAAATATTCTTTAGATAAAGCTCAAGAACGCATCGATCAATTTAAAGAAAAACAAACGGTGGGAGATACATCTCAAAATATAAAAGTAGCTGTTTTACGGCCGTGGTTACAAAATTTTGATCTGGGCGCTACTTATAATGCCTCAATGATTATTAAAGAAAAAGAAGCGGTTTATGATTCGCTATGCCCTAATTGGAAAACAGAAGGATTTGATAATTGTTCTAATTACAGCGGATGGTTTTTATGGGATCCAAGAAATATTTATACGCCGTCGGCTTTAGAAAACGAATTTTAATAATAGAAAGATGAAACTTTATATTATAGCTACTCCCATTGGTAATTTAGAAGATATCACTTTGCGCGCCTTAAAAATTTTAAAGGAGGTAGATTTTATTTTATGCGAAGACACAAAGCATTCGTTGCGTCTTTTAAATCATTACCAAATTAATAAGCCGCTCATTTCATATCATCAGCATAGCCGATTAAACAAAGTGAATCAAATTATTGATTTATTGAAGCAAGGAAAAAATTTAGCTTTAATTTCTGATGCGGGCACGCCGGGTATTTCGGACCCGGGTAATGAATTAATTAGAATGATTTTAAAAGAAATTCATGAAGTGGAGATTGTACCTGTGCCGGGCGCATCAGTGGTTTCGGCTCTTTGTTCTATTTCCGGTTTTAATACTAATCGTTTTCTCTTTTTGGGCTTTCCACCAATGAAAAAACAGCGTCAGAAATTTTTAAAAGAAATTGCTGATTCTCCTTATCCTGTTGTTTTTTACGAATCACCTTATCGTATTATTAAAACATTGTCGGAATTGAATCAATATGATAAAGGGAGTAGATTAGAAGTAGTAGTGGGGAAAGAATTAACGAAAATGTTTGAAAAAATATATCGTGGTAAAATTAGTGAGGTTTTAACGGCAATTCAAAAAGATGGAGTGAAGGGGGAGTATTGTGTTATTGTTTCTTGCGAGGATAGTAAATCAAATTTGACAAAGAATAAAAAATAAAGAAAATAATTGAAGCGAATTTTAAAAATTTAGTTTGAAAGGAGAAAAGATGTTTTTTATTTGTGCGATTGAACGTCGAAAAAAAGAGAAGACAAAGGATTTTTTGGTCAGAGTGTTTAAATTCAAAAAAATGGTAGAAAAAGAATTGCGATGCAAATTAAAGATTGTTGTGTATGTTGATGATCAACAAATTTCCTGGGCAAAAATTCTTAATACGAGGCAAAAACATCCAGACCCAAATTTATTAGAACGAAAATAAAGGGCTCTTAAGCCCTTTTTCTTTTTTTAAAAATAGTTATAATAAAAAAGTCGCTGAAAAAAGAAAATTATGTCTTTTGAACAACCCAATAATTTTAACAAAATTGAATATGATCCAGAAATGGAAAAACAGGAACGTTGGAGAGGGGAAATAGAAGCAGAAGTCGGAAAAGAAATTTCAGAAGGACAGTATGAAAAAGTAGAGGTGCAAATGCTTAAGGAAGAGGTTAAACATCAAAGTAAGGATATGTCAGACGAAGAGGCTTACAGAATTGCTTTAGAAATTTGGAAACAAATAGAAGTTGATAAAAGATTTAATCAAAAAGTGCAAGAAGAAAAAGAACGCGAGGAAAAAATCATCGATAAATAAAATCCGTCTTAGAGGCGGATTTTTCATAATCGCATCTGAGCATTTTTGTCTGTTATTCTGAGTGTTTTTATTTTTTGTCATTCAGAGTGTTTTTGTTTTCTGTCATTCTGAGAGCTTGCCAAAGGTGGGCAGGTACAACCCCCGCCTAACCGCCTGCCTGCCGGTTAAGCGGGGCGGGCAGGGAAGAATCCCATCCACAGCAAAAACCCCGCGGTCATTCTGAGCGTCAGCGAAGAATCCCACCCACAGCAGTAATAGTTGCACAATGCTAAAAGCCACGAGATCCTTCACTAACGTTCAGGATGACGACGAAAAAAGGATGACGATAAAAAAATAGGATGACAATGGAAAACAGGGCGACAGGAGGGTTGAAGACGAGGATCTTTTTATTGACAAGCATCTATAAATTTGATAATCTAAAAAAAGAAAAGAAGCGTTCTTTTAAAATTATAAAATTAATTAAAATTAAAAGGAGGTAAAAATGGAAGAATCTTTCGTTTATGCTGGTGGGGGCATTTCGGGGTTAACCTATGAGGAATGCGTTGGTTGGCGTAAGTATGTGGCGAGTAAAATGCCATCTTACATCCACATTCTTTCGCCGATGCGCGGGAAAGAATATTTAAACAATGGAAAAATTATCAGTGGCTCGTATGAGGAGCATCCATTATGTTCTCAAAAAGGAATTCTGTGTCGAGATCATTATGATGTTCGGCGTGCTAATTTAGTGCTGATGAATTTTTTAGGTCTCCAAGTGGTTTCGATTGGTTCAATTGTAGAAATCGGTTGGACGTATGCCTATCGGCATCCCCTGATTACTTTAATGGAAAAAAACAATGTTCATGATCATCCGATGATCAGGGAAATATCAAATTTCATTCTTACTGATCTTGACGAAGCTATTGAACTGATCATTACAATTTTGACTCCATAAAAAAATAATAACAGACCAAGTTTTCCTTGGTCTGTTTTGTTTTGTGGACCGTAGCGGATTCGAACCGCTGACCTCCTCATTGCAAATGAGGCGCTCTAGCCAACTGAGCTAACGGCCCCTCACTTTTTTAATCTTAATCAATTTGGTTCCATTTTTCAACCTTTTAGAAAAAGAAATTCTGAGTTATAATAATAAAATATGAGCGATCAAAAAGACAAATTGCAAAAATTTATTAAGAAATACTATCAGAAAGAAGAAAAAAACATAGAGCAAATTAAGCAACGAATTGAAAAAGAAAAAGAAGGGAGACAGTTTATTGATCGAGCGATATATTATTTATTTCAAATTCAGGAGGAAGTAAGAGAAATTATTGATAAAAATTATAGTGGGATTGTTTTTGATGAAAAAGACGTAATATTAGAAGAACCGCCGCTTTTTATCAAGAGCGATTTGTGTTTTAGTTGCTTTTCAATGGCAAAGAAGTTAAAAAAATCGCCCGTGCTTCTGAGCGAAGAAATTGTTAATTTAATTAATGCTTCCACTGAAAAAGAATTTATTGCTGAGGCTACGAGCGAAGGCCCTTATATTAATCTTAATTTAAAATCAGAAATTTATAGCAAAGTTCTAGCCCAAATTATTAATTTAGGTGAACAGTATGGAGAAAGCAATTTAAATTCTGGAGAAATCATTCTTATTGATTATTCCTCGCCCAATATTGCGAAGCCAATAGGATTAAATCATCTACCCTCAACTATTATTGGCCATGTTTTAGGAAATCTTTATTATGCAACAGGTGCCAGTGTTATTCGACATAATTATTTAGGCGATTGGGGGACAAATTTTGGCGCTTTATTATGGGCTTATTTTCATTGGGGTGATGATAAAAAAATTCAAGAAAATCCAGTTATAGAATTAAAAAATTTATACGTGCGATTTGTTGAAGAGGCGAGTCAAAATGAA
>ERZ795052.2791-NODE-2791-length-20348-cov-6.493618_pt1 | contig 20348 bp, 19 predicted proteins | sample MGYA00375136_ERZ795052 | MGnify/ENA primary metagenome ERZ795052 (study PRJEB30181, sample SAMN05720156) | activated sludge metagenome | isolation source: Anaerobic digester | place: Japan | collected 2015-05-26 ... | reverse complement strand
GCTGACGCGCCAGTGAGAACGGCGGGCCGCAACGTCAGTTACAGTCCATCCAATTCTTTGGCCGTGAAGGTGCGCGGCTGGGCGCGGTAGACCGGTGTGTCGTCGACCAGCTCGGTCGCAGCGGGCGCGCTGCTGGCCGGCAGCGGGGCACCGGCCGCCACTCGGCTGAACCAAGCGCATGCCTCGAGGTAGAGCGCTTTGACGCGGGCAGGAATGTCGCTGACGAATGGTGAGCCGCGCCAAGCACCATATTCCGCCAAGTCCAGTACGCGCCGCGCCAACACATCGGCCAGCTCCGGATGAACGCTAAGACTCACTGGAGTGGCGTAGCGCGCCGCGAGGTAACTGTTGGCTTCTGATTCGGCCTCGGCGACGATAGTCTCCGCCACTGCGGCGTTGGCAGTCGTTCCGTTTTCGCGATCAGTCAACCTCGCGTATAACGTCGCCCCAAGCCGGCGACTCAAATCTGCTGCGGTGATGTAGGCCACTGGTATTCCTTTTTCTCGAATTTCTTGAATTGAGCTATGCTCAAGTTGAGCGGCGCGGAGTCCGGACCCCACCGGACTCCGCCACCACTCCGGCTCCCCAAAAATCCCGGTTCGCCTCAGCGCTGCTAGTTGAACGTCACCAGACAGGCGTCTTGCCAGAAGCCGTAACCGGCCGCGTGAACCGCCTTCACGCCGTACTGGTGCTGGTTCTCGTTGATCTCCAGCTCGCTGCCTTCCGCCAGCGCCTGCACCTGCACCGGCAGTTCCTCCTGGAAGATGAACGGCCGCGTTTCGCCGTCCGTGCGGAAGATGGCGAACTTGGTCGTCCACGTCAGCCGCGGGTTGGCCACCCAGTCAATTTCGTACGGCCGGCCGAGCGCCAGCGGGTTGACCCGGTCGCGGGTGGCGTCGGACAGAGCAATGGTCGTGGCCGACCAGAAGCTCGTCGGCACCATGACCACAAACTGCCGGGCCGCCTCGTTCATCGGCTCGCCCTGGTCGTCTTTCAGACTCAGAAGCTGCCCGATGGACTTGACGATGGCTTCGTACATCTCCGTGTCGGTCGGGGCGCTGGGCGTGACCGCGTCAAACGTGATCGAGTTGCTCTGCGTGCCCGAGTCGCCTTCGCTGTGCGTCGCGGAGAAGAAGTTGTGCCCGTCATAGCAGGCGCTCGTTTCGCCGGCGAGCATCAGGCTGGTCAGCAGCGAGTTGGGGTGCGTGGCCACGCGCCGCGCCATCTCGTTAATGCGCACCAGCACCTGGCCGGTCTTGTCGCGCCGCTGCTCATCGGCATCGACGCGAATGGTGGATTCCCACGTCTTGTTGACAATGGTCACGCCCTGGGCGCGCAGCGGACGCGCCTGGCGCCCGCCGATCCACTCGCGCACCTGCGGCACCATTCCCAGCCAGCGGTACGTCTCCGACTCCTGCGTGCTGGTGAAGTGCATCGCCAGCTTGGTCCACCAGGCATTTTGCGCGAACTCTTCCAGCCGCCGGTAAAAGCGCCCAATGATGGCCTTCGACGTCAGGCCCGTGTCTACAACAGCCATGAATGTCTCCCAGATTCAAGTCTTGACTTGCACCACAGCCGGCCGCGCTTCAGCTATTACGCGACATCCCGGCTGACGATGATCCATTCGGTCCCCGTACACATCAGCAGCGCCGTGTCATATTTCGCGTCGATTGCCGCGTAGGTAGCGTTGCCATCGATGGTTTCCGCCCCGTTGGCGTCCAGCGTGACTGCGAAGGCCGCCGCCGAGGTCTTCACAATGCGGAACCAGCCGCCCGCTCGCACGGTCGCCACCGGCGGTAGCGTCAGCGTGCGCGCCGCGCTGTTGCCGATCAGCAGCACCCGGTTCATGTGATCCAGGCTAAGCGTGAGGTTGGCGTCCGGGAGTACGACCACCGGCCAGTTCTCGATGACGCCGGCTACGCCCGCCACCGGCTGGCAGCGCACCCGCGCCAGATTGGCCGCTTCCACCGCCACCACGCGCCCCACGCGGCTGTTACCCGTTGGCGCCAGCGTCAGCGTTCCATCGTCCGTGGCATAGACATCCCGCCCAATGTCGCCCGTCACCACGCCGGTCAGCGCATGCACCACGTCCACATTTTGGTGCAGGCGCACCCGTACGGCGCCGGCCGCATGACCCGCCGCGGTGTTGTCCGCCTCCTGGTAGGCAATGCCCAGGAACTCATCACCGGCCACCAAGCCGCGGGCGAAACCCGTAGAACGGTTGCGCCCCACCAATGCCCCCTTGAAGATCTTCACGTTGTCATCGACCGGCAGGTCGATCAGCTCTTGTGACGTGTAAAACGCCAGTTCACGATTTTCTACCAAGGCCATGTTAATCTCTCCTGAAGAAAGTTCATTCGCTGGTCAGCCCACAGTTCCCGTCGCTAACGGGCACCGCCTGCCCGCAACACACGCCCCGTCAGCACCGCGCGCTCGTAGGCCTCCAAATCCTCCGCCGCAATTGCCAGGGGGTTACTCATCCCAGGCGCTCTGGCACTGACGCGCTGCGGCTCGACCTGGCCGCGCCGGTCCAGCGGCATGACCCGCCCCGGTGGCAACACCACAGCCGCCAGCGCCAGTCGCTGCTCGGCCAGCTCCGGGTCACGCATGTATTCCTGCCGCCAGTCCGTAGCAGTGCCTTCCACGATCTTTCCCTGCCGCAGGCCGCGCTCGACAAATGCATCCGCCGCTTGAATCGCCAATTGACGTTTCAGAAGGGCGATCTCTTCGCGGGCCGCAGTCAACTCGGCCGCGAGATTGCCGGCTCCTTCAACCGCCCCACCCACCTGCGACGGCTCTGCCTCGTCCGCCTCATCCACGGCGCCGGCCGCGCACCGAGCCGCCAGAGGCATCACGCCGCGCATGGCCGGATCATTGGTCAACGCCACCGGTCCCAGCCCCGCCACGTCCGTCTGGTCCTCATCCGTCCAGAAAATCACCGGCGAGAAGTAGCGGTACTCACCCGATCGCAGCAGTTCCGCCGCCCGCTCCGTCCAGGTGATGTCCGTCGCCCACAGCCCGTCGTCCCGCACTTCCAGACCGCCGATCCAGCCGGCCGCAGGCCGCAGCCCGTCCGGCCGCGTGTTGAAGCGGTCGAAACTCTGGTGTTCATAGTCGATGGCCAGCTTGCGGCCGATGCCTTCAAACCAGCGCCGGGCCGACTCGGCGTGGGCCGGCGTGAAAACAAAGCTGCCGCCCGCACAGGGCCGCTCCACTTTGACCTCGCCGAATGGAATCAAAAGGAACTCGCGCAGCGGCTCTCCGGGGCGCGCCGTCAGCTCGCTGCACGCCAGCACGTGGCTGATAGACCGGTTGCACACCGGTTCCACAGTAGAGCGATCCACAGCACTGTGCGCCACCTCCAGCGCTTGACTGCGCAGCACCAGGTCCTGCAGCACTCCTTGAAACTGCCCCAAATGCCGCCCCAGGTCCTCTTCGGCCAGTTCAACCGCTTCCTGCAGCCGCCTCATGATCTGCTGCCGGGCCACTTCGTCCAATGGCGAGCGACTGCTCGCCTTTTCCACGACTTCACTTGTGCTCAAGGGTATACCTCACTTTCACTGTGCCGCATTGCCGGCTTTGACTTGACTTGTCTCAACTGCGCTGGGCGCGGTAACACCCGGGCGGCCGCAGTTTTCTGCCCGGTCGCGCCCGGACCCAATCAGTTGCATCCGTTCGATGTTGCCTTTGCGATTTCGCCGCCCGGTAGACTCGAACCCGAGCGCTTCGTAGAAGGCGCGCGGGTCGCCGCTGCTCATGTCGAGCTTGACGCTCACCGATTGCGCCCCGCTGCGCTCGACCAGGCAGCGTCCAATTCCCAGCCGGCGATAGGCGGGATGCACCAACAGGTTCACCAGGTGCGCACCGCGCGTCAGGATCGCCACGCCCACCAAAACGCCGTCCAATTCGGCGATCAGGATTTCGTGCCGCCGGTCGCGCAGCATGCTCGCGAGCTGGCCGCGCCGCAGGAAATAGTCCTTCCGCAGCACCGCATCCACGAAGAACGTGAGCGGGACCAAGTCGCACTCGCGCGCCGGACGCACTGTCAACTGGGACGTCCTCGTGTCCAGCAGCGCCTGTGTGGTGCTGAGGCGGCGGCTCTTGGGCTGTCTCATTGCGATCCCCTCCGCGTCAGAACCGGCGCGCCGGGCTCCGGCTCCGGCACCCCCAACGCCCGGTACAGCCAACTGCGCGGCACTTCGAGCCCCAGATGGTCCACCGCGACCGCCAACGTCTCGGCCAGCACTTTCGTGTCCACCGATTGGATCAGGGCCCGGCCGAAGGACGGAACCGGCGCCTGCGGCCCAAAGCGCGCCCGCACCAGCGGCGTCAACAAGTCACGCTCAATGGTGGCGGCCTCCTCGGCTATGTCGTGTACCAGCAGATCCTCGCGCACGCGGTCATGCACCTCGGCCGCGGCCCGCGAACCGGAACTGCGAATATCCGTAGTCAGGTGCTGCCCCAGCCATAAAATGGTGACTTCCGTATTACAGTAGTTCTGCAATGCTTCGTAGGGTCCCTGTTGCCGCGCCGGCTCAATGAACTTCAAATCAATGCTCTTGCTGCAGGCCGCCACCGCGTCCGTCCCCAGCGCCTCCAGCATGCGAATGAGGTTCTGCTTCTCCGCCTCGGGCGTGCCCGGCTCAAACTGCGCCAAGCGCAGCGGCATGCCGGCGATCTGCGAATAGATCAGCCACTCCTTGAAACTGAGGTTCTGCGCCAGATAGAGCAGCGCTGAGGCCCGTAACAGTCCGCCCTCAAAGGGCCGCCCCGGCACGGCCCGCGGCTGGTGCACGATCCACTTGACCGGCTGCTCATCCAGGGCCACGCCGCGCGCCCCGTCGTCCTCCGTCAGCACCCGTATGCGCCACGGCTCCCGCGGATCGGCGCACAGACGCGTATAAGGAACAGGCACGATGTCGACCAGCCGCCCGCTTTCCCATACCAGTTCCGCCACTGCGACGCCGTAACCGATGGCATTGGCCAGATGACTGAGCGCCTGGCGGAAGCGCTCCAAACCGCCCAAGACTTCCCGGCAGTAGTCCGCCGCGGCTTGCGCGACGCCATTGCCGGCACCGCCAACCACGCTGGTGGCCGGCCGCAGTTCCCAGTCCAGTCCCGTCAGTGCCAGTCGCCGGGTGTTCTCGACGGCCGCCAGGCGTGGCCATTTCTGGAGCATCTCGCTGAACAGTTCGAATTGCATCTGCGGCGCCCCGGCGTCGGCCGCCTGGAGATAGGACATCAGCCGGGACGGCGTGAGCCCGATGGTGGGGTAGTTCTGGTGGCTGTCGCGCCACCAGGGCCGGAGCACGCGCGTCGTTCGTCGCGCCCTTTTCCCGCGCCCGGGCAGCAACGACCCGAGCGTTCTGAACACCCCGGCGGCTTTTCTGCGAGCAGTGTGCAACACGCGTTTCTCCTTGGGCGGCCGATCGCGGCCGCCGCGCTTCACGTCAAGAGCCTAGCCGGCCATGTGATAGGATTTCTAGAGAGGATAGTCAAAAAGAGCGCGGGTGTTGATCTCTGGCGGTCCCTGGCGGCCGCTGCGCCGGCACGCCAGAGCAGAGCCGGGGCGTGCCGCCCCGGAGTACCGCCAAGAACCCCCCAAGCCGCGCACCCCGATCGAGCGCTTGCCGCTTCAATGCCGCGCGTGCGAGAATCCGTCTCGCACGCCCTCCGCCGGCTATGCCCTCTCGCCTCCCCGTGCCGGGCGCGCCGTTAGGCCGCGTTCACCAGGCCAGCCGCACCCCGATTGCGCACCTCCCGCTTCAATGCCGCACGAGCGAGATCACGCCCGGCTCAGCCATAATTCTCTTCTGCAGCTCCTCCAGCCGCTGCTCCGGCCCGACCGTCACCAGGTAGCCCGTATACGCGCCGTGAACCTTGCTGACCCGCCAAGTGCGGCGCGGCAGGTCAAGTTCGCGCAGGTGCTGCTTAATGGCCCGGCTCAACTCCGGCGACGGCTCCATCTTGATCTGAAACTTCGCCGTCGTCCGCCAACGTGCGACGCGCGATTCGGCAAACCCCAGCCCCATCAGCACCCCCAGACTGAGCAGCGTGGCCACGCCGCCCAAGACCAGCGCCCCCGCACCGAACGCCATTCCGATGCTGGCGACCAGCCAGATGCCGGCCGCCGTCGTCAGGCCAAACACGGAGCCGCGCGCGTGCAGAATTGCGCCTGCGCCGATGAAGCCCACCCCCGTGACCACCTGGGCCGCGATGCGCCCCGGATCGTGCGTGGTGCTGCCCTCGGCCACGTGCACGGAAATAAGCGTAAACAGCGCCGCCCCCACACAGATCAGCACGTTGGTGCGTAGACCGGCCGGTTTGCCCCGCAGCTCGCGCTCCATCCCGATCAGGGCTCCTGCCGCACAGGCAAACAGCAGCCGCAGCAAATCGTCCCACTCAAAGTGCATCGTTCTGCCTCAAATTGACCAGGCCGCAGCGTTCTGCGCCGCGCACCAGGCCCCCAGAAATCCAGGGATCGAGAGCCGGGGACGCGGCCGGCCTGGTTTCCGATCCTTCCCGCGAAAACAAGAAATTCGGGAACATCAGGATAGATTATCTCGTTCGGAATGATCGAGGTCGAGGAGGCCCGAGTGACCAGGGTCAAGGCGACCCGGTCACTCCGAGAAAGACCCGCCGACCGCGATGCGGCCCTGAAGCCAGGTTTTACTTGACGCCATCCCCCCGCGAGTTAGACTACGCCTGTCCCAAGTCCCGGTAGCTCAACTGGACAGAGCGTTGGCCTCCGGAGCCAGAGGTTGTGGGTTCGAATCCCGCCCGGGACGTTCGCAGCCCCGCGAACTAAGTAGCGCTCCCACTTCGCCCGCATAACCCACCCTACGCAAGTGCCACAAAAAAGCTCCGGAACGCTAAAGATGACCTCTTGTGCCCGGGTTAACAATTTGTTAATCTGGCTATGCCGTTGTTTTCTTGGGGCGCCGCGCTCAGCGGCCTCGGCAACGGCTCGGCTCGGAATCACACGATCGCCGCTTCGGAGCATGGATTGGAGTAGGAGTAATGAAGATCAGCATAACGGCATCATGGCGGTATCGGCTCGCCCTGCCGGTTCTCTTGGCTTTGGTGGGCTGCTGCGGAACTACCAAGCGGGTGGATCCCGACGCGTTGTCCGATTACGAGGTCGGAACAGGGCTGACGAGCCAGGACTTCCGGTCCGTCTGCCAGCGTATGGCTCGCTCACTTCTGAATGTGCCGGAAATCCAGAACGCCTGCGAGCCGCCGATGGTTGCAATCGCGCCCGTGGTCAACGACAGCAACGACTACATCGATGGCACAGAGTTCGCCCGCAAAATCCGCACGGAGCTGATCAAGTTCGCCGAAGGCCGCGTGCGCTTCCTGGATCGCGAGCTGACCCGGCCGATTGAGGCGGAGAACCGGGATAAACGCCGTGGCAAGATCACCGGGGAGGAAGCGACGCGTCATGGCGCGGATTTCTTCCTGACGGGGCGGATTGCGGCCATCGATCGCGTCGTCGGTGGGGGGGCCACTACTTATTATCGCCTCAGCTTCCGCCTGACGGAGGCGGGCAACTCGCTAATCGTCTGGGAAGACGATTACGAGATCAAGAAGCAGTCGACTGCCGCGAGCGTATACCGCTAAGGAGAGCCGCATGAGTTCGACGAGGGCACGCCGCCGGCGCGTCTGCAACTGCTTCGCGTTGGGACTGCTGAGTACGTTACCAATAGCTTTGGCGGGCTGCGCATCGCCAGATGACAGATTGGCGCGCGCTCTGGCCATCCGCCACTCGGTTGACCCCGACTACCGCTCGGCCGCAACTGTCCTGGAGAGCCTGCAAAATGATCCGCGCTGCAAAGCTGAATACGTCTTGTACGGCATGTGCGGGACGGTGGTGAACGTTTGTGGCGGCGACTACCGCGATGCCGAACGAGTCGGCAAGGACACGTATATAGCGGTGAAGAAGTACCAGGATGCGTCCGCCGAAACACGAGCCGCGTGGGGCCGCGAGTCGATTAAGTTTTTTAAGGGCGAGCCGCACGAGCGCAGCATGCTGGCCTGGTACCTGGGACTGGCGGCCTACCTGCGCGGCGAGTACAACGACGCACGCATCTTCTTTACACAGTCGCTCCTGGCAGCAGCGACGCGCGACGAGGACTGCGCCCAGTTCCGCGACGACTTTCAGCTCGGACACTACTGGCTGGGGCGGACCTACCAACATCTGGGCCAGCTTGACAACGCGCGGGTAGCGTTCGAGAAGGCCGGTTGTGTCCTGGCGCACCGGGGGCAGGACCGCGAGTTGGCGCGGCTGAAGAAGCAACGCGCCGGCGAATATCGCCGGGAACTGAAGTTGGAGGCGGCCTGCTATCGCACCGCCACGAAGGGCAAGCAGCCCGTCGCGGGGGCCATTGATTTGTCGGCGGAGCGCGCCCGCAGCGATCTGCCCGAGCTTCTGCCCGATGCGGCGGAGGGCAGCCCGGTCCTAGCCAGCGCGCAGGACCTGAGCTCGTTTCTCGATCCGGAATTTCAGCAGGAGGCCAATTTAATTATTGTGATCGAGCTGGGCACTGGGCCGTTGAAATACCTGGCGGGCTCACAGAACGAGCGCGACGAGGTCGCCCCCGGTATGTACAAGGAGCGCTTCGTCGACGTGTACATCGACGGCCATCGCGTCGGACCGGCGCTGCCCCTGTGCGACATGTACCACCAAGCCTGCACGCGCGGCGTGCAGACCCGCCGCGGGCGCCAAACTGCAAAAATGATCGCCAAGGAGGTCCTGCGGCGCGTGCCTTTGGCGGGCACGGTATTCGGCTACTGGGACGTTAGCGGCGACGCGCGCTTCGTGCCCGTACTGCCGGGCGAAGTGCACGTACTCGCAGCGCGCGTTAAGCCCGGCCTGCACACCGTGGCACTGCGTTGCTCCGACATCAATGGACAATACCTGCCGCGCTTTGACGCCGACTACCATTTCCTGCCAGTTGCCGAAGATGAGGAAACTGTACTAGTGCTGCAGACCAGGGAGAACTACGACAATGCGTATTTGTTGGCGCAGACTGAGGCCCAGGCCGCGACGAACTGAACATATTGCGGCGCTAAACTGCGTGGCATGTGCGGCGGTCGTATTGGGGCTGCTGTGCGGTTGTGCTACCCCGCCGCCGGCCTATGTTCCCGTACGAAGAGACAACATCAGAATTGTTCATTGCTTCGATAGCGTTGGGCATCAGCCGGGCAGCAAGCCCTGGATTATGGGCGGGACCTGCTGCTGCACCCCAACGCCCGAGGTGATGCAGGCCTATCAGCGCGACGGCTTCTGTGCGGGAATGACGGCCGAAGAGCTGATCGAAATGTACCATGCGCGAGGCATCGCGCTGGCGATTGACCACATGTGGTGCAACAATCTTTGTCAGGAGGGGCCGCACGTCACCCAGGGTGGACGGTGCATGGTGCCGCCCACGCCCGGTACGCGGCAGTTCGAACGTGTAGTGACCGGACAGGGAATGGTTTCCCTGGCTCAGCAAACATCCGGGCCCGGAGAAGAGGAGTGATGACGTGAACAGCATCATCAGGGCTTGCGCAGTCTTCTGCGGCTTGTGCCTAACGGGATGCGCGAGCACGCACCCGGCGGAAATTAACGACTGTCCCGCACCCTATCAGGCAAAATCGCGCGTCCAGTGGTACAGCAGCAACCTCAAATCGCTGCTGGAAATCGACAAGGCCGACGTCCAGCGCACACCCGACGGGCGGTTACACCTGCGTCTGGCCATCCGCAACCAGACGCGCAAAGACATTTGGGTCGATATTCGCACGGTATTCACCGACGACCGCGGTTTCGAGCGTGAAAAGACAAACTGGGAGCCGATTTGCCTGACCGCGCGGGTTGACACCACGTATGAGGTTTTCAGCCTCGGTACGCAGGTTTGCGACTACCAGATCGTCATTCGTGATCCGCGAAAACTCGATTGCATACCTTGACCCGGAGGCGAGCCATGAAAGCCACTTTTTTCTCGTTGGCGTGTTGCGCAATGCCGCTATTCGCCGCGTTTGTGGTGGGATGCGCCAGCAATGAGCCTTGCGACCAGTTCGCGCCTGAGCCGCCTCCGCCGCCCCCAGCCTGCGAGCGTCCTGCGCCCACTTTCCACTACCCACACGAAGCGCGACGCGCCACTGACGCCGCCTTGCGCCGCAAGCTGGTGATCGGATTGGCGCGCTTCCTGGAGGAGCCCGGCCTGGAGAGCACCACCACTGAGGCGCCCGCTGATCCGGGATCGGGAAACGTGACAGTCAAACAGGAGGTGCACATCGGCGGGTCGCGCGTGAGCCAGGCAGAAACCGACCAGGAGCTCTTCTGGCGCCGCATGTTGAAACGCGAATTGCTTGACAGCGGCACGTTCACACTGGTCGAGCGCGACGGACTGCTCCACATTCTGAACGAAATCAGGTTCGGCGAGTCGCGCTACGTCAATCCCGAGACCAGTCCTGAAGTGGGCGAGATCATTGCGGTCCAGTATCTACTGGAGGCCTCCATCGGCGGAACGCAGGACCTCACGTTCAAGGGAACCGTCGATCCCCTGCCCCGCTACGACGAGCGCTCCGAATCGCTGGCGCGCGAAATCCTCGCCACCGATCGCGGCATGTGCCTGAACCGGCTACAGGAAGCGCGCCGCTTGCGACTGCGGGCCGCTCACGCCAACGCCATGCTGGATGAAAACCCATACAGCGTGTACCTCAGCCTATACAGCGTACGGACCAGCGAAATCGTGGCGGAGGCGGCCGGAATCGGCAAAACACCCTTGGACGCCGTGCGCGACGCGGTGGAGGAATTGGTCGACGCCTGTGCCGAGATTGCGCCGCCGCCGCGCATCGCCTGGATCGACGGGCAACGCGTATTCATCGACCTGGGCCGCGATGACGGAGTCCTGGTCGGACAACGCTTGCGGTATATGCAGGAAGGACGGCCAATCCGAAACGCAGCGGGACAGGTGATCGGCTACGACACCCAGGAAGGCGGAGTACTCGAGATCACGCGCGTCGAACCGCTGATGTCGGTCGCGCACGTGGTCGAGCGCGTACTTGATCCCCAGATCGGCGACCCCCTGACGGCCGAAAATTAGGCCGTCACGCCTCCGTCAGCCTGACGAAACCAGACGACCGCGCACCGCCGTCACCGCCCGGGCGCTTCCAGCCGGGCCGCCCAACGGATCGGTGACCCCCAGAACAGATGCACGCGCGGGTCGCGCAGCGACCGCTCAAACGTGAAGCGCAGCGCTTGCACTCCGCCCGCGTCAGTCTCCAGCACCTGGACCTTGAAGCCCGATGCGGCCGCTGAGGGGTCAGTCTGGGTCGGAGTCGTTTTGCCCGAGGCTTCGGACACCATGCGGCCCACCGGTCCGCCGAAGTAGCGATCGCCGCTCAGCCGCACCTCTACCGTGTGGTCGTCCACCCAGGTGATTTCGCTCTCCAGGTCGGTATCGACCAGCCCCAGCACGCGCGGAGCCCACGTCAGCGCATGCACGCGCAGATCGCGCAGCCCGGTTCGGTGCTCAACCGCCAAGCCGACGTAGTGCGCGATAATAGGCATGTTGGCCATGTAAAGCGTATCGCCGTCCTGCATCTGCCCCGCCTGCGAGGCGACTTCGGTCACCACTTGATCCTCAACGCGCTGCGCTGCACTCAGCGGCAGGCGCAGAAAGATGCTTAGTGTGACGAAGACTCCGCCCGCCAGTAAAACGGCGGCCCACATGATCGCTTGACGCCAGCGCCTCGGCTCAAGCCCTGTGCCGCCGATGCCGCGCAGCAGCAGCATTGCCACCATCGCCCAACCGGCAGCCGGCAAGTACAAATGGTGCGGCGAGGCGAACGCCGGCAGCACCGGCGCCATGAACCCCAGTAGCCACGCCAGCGCCAGCCAGCCGGGCTTGCGTTGCGAAAACCGCCAACCCACGGCCGCCAGCAACGCCACTACAGCGGCCGAGAAGCCGTAAAACATGAGCGGCCGCTGGCGCAAATAGTCCTCGCCTCCGAACGGCACGATTGGCGCCGTGAAGAATTCGCCGAGCAGGTAGTAGCAGGTCTTGTCGATGATGTAGCGCACGAAGCCCGGATCGTGCGGCGTGTATACATATGGCCGCGGCGGCAGCGCCGCTCCATTCAGGCAACTGGCGCGGAGCGCCAAGTAGCCGGCACTGACGGCGCACAGCATGATGTAGAAGAACACCATTTCTCTGGTGCGCCGCCGCCATAGCAGCAGCTCGACCGGCAGCACCACCAGCGGAAACATGATCGCGTTTTCGCGGCAGCCGAGCGCCGCGGCGAACAACACCAGGCAGCCGACGGCCCACCCATATCGGGCGCGGCCGGCGGCGCCTTCTTCCTCTGACCAACCGCGGAACCGCAGGTAACACAGCATGGCCCCCAGGAGCATGACGGTCACCATCAGCTCAGTTTGGCAGGCGATCCACTGGATGGTCGCGAGCGATGCAGGGTGCACGGCGAACAAGCCCGCTACGCCAAAGGCCAGCCAGTGCGAGGCGCCCAGCCGGCGTAAGAGGCACATCAGCAGCGTGCACGCGAGCAGGTGCCAGCCAAGCGAGGCGGCGTGCAGCACCAGCGGGTCCCAGTTGCCGAGCGTGTACAGCAGCTTCATCGCCCCGAAAGCCAAGGGGCGAAAGAAACGCAGCGTGCACTCCGGCAAAAACCAGAGGTCGAGCACGCCGCCGACCAGCTCGAGCCGGCAGGCGTTCGTCAGACCCTCCAACGACCAGTCACTATGTTGAAGCTGCCGGAAATGGGCGTAATCGTCCATGAACAGGCCGTCGCCCAACGACGCGCCATGAACAGCGAGGATGAGCGCCGCTAGAAGCCCGATCGCGGCACACGTCTGCAGTGGCCGCCGCGAAGGCCGGCCGTTGGCGCCGGGAAGCTGCTTCTGTAAGACCGGCGCCTCGCCCGTGCATGAACAAGCGCGGCGTCCGTGCGAGCTCATTGACCTGACGCCGGGGACACGCCCGGCGGCGCTATTCCGTCCGGAGGCGAAGGTAACTGAGGATCCACCGCGGCCTCCCTCTCTCCGAGCTCCAGCAGCTCAGCACGCCGCGGCAGATGCGCCCCCAGCAGCGGCACCAGCACGCCCGGGACGGACCAGACAAGCTGGATCAGCCGCACCGCCACCGCCAGGGCGAACGCCTGCGAGGCCGTGTTCAGCCCATCCGCGGTGAAACACCACACGTAGAAAGACTCCATCACGCCGACCGCCTGGGGCGGCGAGATGGGCACGGCTGAGATTACGAAGCCGATCGCAATATAGATGAAGAAATAGTCAAACGCGCCCTGCATGCCCAGAGCCCAAGCCATGATGGTCGCGCTGACGATACAAATGCCTTGAAGCCCGAACGTGATCAGCAGCGAGGCGATCACCAGTGCCTTGTGCTGCCGCATTGCCAGCGTCGCCGCGCCGATCCGCTGCAACTGCCCCGCCATCGGCAGGCGCTCAACAATCTGCCGCAGATGCAGGGCCGCGCGTATCCGCCGGCTGTAAATCACGACGGACGAAACGGCCAGTCCGGCCACAATGAGCCCCAGCGGCAGCGTCAAGTGCGAAAAATGCGCGGAATCGCGCGTCACCAGTATGACGGCCCCGGACATCAACACCAGCCCGATCAAACCGATCACGCGGTCCAGAAAAATGGTCGTCACCGCCTCGGTCTTGCGCTTGGTAAAGCGCGTGACGTAATAGGCTTTAATGACATCGCCGCCCGTCATGCCGCCCGGCATTGCGAAGTTGAAAAAATTTCCCGCGAATGTCAGCTTGGTCGAATCCCACAGCGACAAGCGCACCTTCTGCACCCGCATCATCCAGACCAGGCGCACGGCCGACATTAGCGGCACCGGCATAAATAGCATTATGGCCCAGAATGCCTGCCAGCGGTCCATTTGCCGCATCACGGTGCGGATGCCGTATTCAATGTCCGGAACGCGCTGGCCTTTAACCTCTTCGTGAAAGATGTCGGCCGCCGGAACGTCGATCACTTGTCCGTCGCGCAGCACGCTGAACCGCCCGTCGGTCTGGCCCAGCAGGCGCACCAACGGCCCGTCCTTGCTTCCCAGCCGGACGTAGTCGTTCCATTTGACGTTGAAGGCCAAGTACGCCACCGCGGCCAGGCATAGGGCAATTCGCAGTGCAGTCAGGGCCCAGCGGCGGCGCGGCGAAGCGCTCAATTGAAACTCCCAAACTCTCTCATCACGGCATTACTTCGTACACCTCAAACGCGCCGGCGCCGCCCTGCTCCCGATCGCTGCTCACCAGTTTCAGGCCGCCGCGAGCCAGGGCATCCGCCCAGGCCGGCGTCACGTGCGGCGGAAAGCCGTAGGACCGCCGCAAACGCGCGCTTTCAGACCAGGAGAATACCACGTGCGTGACGCCGTGGGTACGGAGCCAGGCGACCGCGGCCGAGGGGTCCGCCGTGGCCGAGAATTCCAACCACGGATCCTTACTGAAAGGCACGGTGTAGTGGCAGCGGCGCGTCACGTAGAAGGCCCGCGCGTCGCCGACTATCCATACGTAAGCGCCGGTCGGCACGGCGGTGTTGACCGGGTTTACGTTGCGCAAAATGTCCGCGCGATCGATCATCTCGTTCAGCCGCACGCCGGTCAGACTTTGCCAGGACGCCGCCTCGTCGCGCAGCATGTTCACAAGCTTGAGGTCGCCAAGCAGGGCGCCGGCCAGGCTGAAGCCGATAAACACGGCCAACGCCGGTCGTGGTCTGGGGTGGCTGCCGGCGCTGAGTTCTGCGGCTCGGCCGAGTAGCAGCGTTAGCGGGATGATGACCGGCACGGCGAAACGGCCCGGCATGTGCGTGAATGCTGCCCAGGCGACCACGATCAATATTGCCCAAATCGCCAGCATAGAGCAGAGCCGGGGCGTGTCGCCCCGGAGCGGGCCGGTCAGAGCCACGTTTGCCCTCGCTGGCGCTTCGGGCTCGGATCCCTGTGCAGCGCGCTTGGTCGCCAGGAGCGCTAGGCCGCCCAGGCCCAGGAGCCAGAGCGCCTGGTTGTACATACCCGAGTTGAGTAGCTCATCAAACGCGATTCGCGCCCGGGCCCCCAGCGAGGCCGACTCCACCGGCAGGCTGTGGCCGCGCTGCCATTGCTCGGCCTGTGCCGCGCTCCAGTCCCGGCCGCCGAACCAGCCGTACGCGAAGGGGTATACGGGGTTGCCGGTGAAAGCTGCATTGCGAATCAGCCACGGGCTGAATGCCAGTATTGCGCCGAAAACGTACAACCCCAGACGTACCGCGCGAGTTTTTGGACCGTCGCGCATCCCGATCAGCCACGCCGATCCCAGCGCGCCGGCCACCAGCACCAAGGCCGTGTATTTGCAGCCGCCAGCCAGCCCAGCGCATATCCCCGCCGCAAAGGCCGTTCGCAGTGTGGGCTTTTCGGAAATTAGCAGCCCAGCCGCCACGGCCGCGAAGAACAGCACCCCCAATTCGACATATGCCAAAGACCCGAGGTACGCCAGCCACACGGTCGTACCGGCAACCAGTGCCACAAGGACGCGCGGCCAGCCGCGCGGCGTCCAAAGCAGCAGGGCCGCGACCGTCAGCCCGCCTAAAGCCGCGTGCAACAATTGGGCCGGAATCGCCGCGGCCAGCGGCCCGCCCGCCAGGTACATCAACAGCAGGTAGAGCGTTTCCACCCCCTGTGGAAATGACGCGTAAACGTTATGCGGCAGAAACAGAATCCGTCCCGCGTCGAAGTACTCGCGCGGCACTTGCAGGTGATATTCGAGCACGTCATAACCGCGCGCCTCGCCCGCCCAAAGCAGCCCCGGCGGCAAGCACGCGGCGTATAGCACGACGACGATGGGAACGCACAGCGGCAGAAGCACGAGCGTTCTTGCCAGCAGCCCCGGGCCTGCAACGCTGTCGCTATCGACGTTGCCGAGCTGACCGCGCGCGGCGCGAAGCAGCCGAACCGCGCCCAGCCCACCCCCTGCCGCCAGTAGCGCCCATGCCACGGGCCCGCTCAACAGGCCTGCCACCCCGAGCGCAAGCATCGCGGTGCTGAGCACCCCCAGCCCCAGCGCCATAGCCAGGCAAACCTGCCGTCCAGCCGATTGCCCGGCTGCCAGCCACGCCGCAGGCCAAGCGCCCCAGCCAGCCGCGCCCAGCAGCAGCGCCGCAACGTACGCGCCGTCGACCGGCAGCACCAGCCATACCGCGGGCCAGCAAACAGCCAATACTGCGCCTGGCACGACAAGAAGAACCAGGCTCGCAAGCCTGTCGCCCCTGGAGAGACGGGGTATTTGTGCCACGGCGGATTCCGAACGGAGCCTCATTCGACGCTCAAGTTCGGCGGATTGGCTCGAGCCGTCAAGCGGTAAACTGGCGTAAACCGTAGCAGAGCCGGGGCGTGTCGCCCCGGAATGCCGCCAGCAGTCTCACACCCGTGCGCCGTGCCGCCCCGAAATGCCTCCAAGGATCCTCTTCAGCGTCGCTGCGACCCAGTCGGGGCGCTCGCGTACAGCCCGTGCCGCGCGATGTAGGACGCCACGGGTTCCGGCGTGAGATAGCGAACGCTCTGCCCGGCACGGACGCGACTGCGGATATCTGTCGCGCTGATCTCGATGCGCGGGCTGGCGATGACGTGCTTCCGCAGGCGCTCCATCTGGGAATGTGTTAGCACGCGCGCCAGATCAGGCAGGTCGCCCGCTTCAAACCCCGGACGGGCCGCCGTCACGATCGTGCACGCATCGACCAGTTCGCTGACATGATACCAGGTGGCCAGCTCGCTCAGGCTATCCATGCCGATGAGCCAAAAGAGTTCGGTGCCCCGCGGCAAGGTCGCCGCAAAGTGCCGCACAGTGTTGAGCGTGTAATTCGGCCCGGGCTGCGTCAGCTCCCAGTCGCTCACGTCGAAGAGCGGCTCACCTTCAACCGCCAGACCGCACATTGCCAGCCGGTGCTCGCCAGGCGTCAGGTCGCGCCCCGGCTTGTGGGGCGGTTTGGCGGCCGGGATCAGTAGGACCCGCTCTGCCGCGAGGTGCTCGGCCACAAAACGACTGATAATTAGGTGCCCGTGATGAATGGGGTCGAAGGAGCCGCCGAAAAGCAGGATGCGTGGCACATCAAAGCCCCACGGACCGGTCGGTGAGCATGTTGCCGTTGCCGCCGACCATGAGTTCAAGCTTCTGGGCCATTTCGCGTACTGTAGTCAGCCGCGGGTTCAACTCCAAGGCCCGCCGGTAGCAAAGCAGCGCGCTGCGCAGCTCGCCCTGGTGCAGGGCCGCATGCCCAAGGCTCACCATGGCCGGGTAATGATCCGGGTTGAGTTCGACCGCGCGTTTGAACGCCAGCGCCGCGTCGGCCGGGCGGTCCAGCATGAACAGGGCGATGCCGCGCTGATGATGCGCTTCAGCAAAGGCCGGTTCAGCCGCGAGCAGTGAATCCAGCGCCGCCAAAGCTTCGTGGCACCGGTTAGACTGGATCAGATCGATCGCCCGCGCCAGGTCCGCATTGCTGCGGGCCGAGCCCGCGCGCAGCCAGAGGCGCCAAAGGCTATCTTCGGCCAGGTCGGCTAGACCCGTTTCCGGATGATGAAGCAGGCCCCGCAGCAGCGAGCCATGTGCGGCAACGCCTTTCCAGCCCAGCGCGACGACTGCGGCCCGTTGCACCTCAGCCGGCGGGCTGCCGAGTACCTCGGCCAGCACGTCGGCCGGCGACTGCGCACGCAGCAGGCGCTCCAAGATTGCCGGGTCCGGACCGCTAGCAGCCGCTCGAGCGGGCTCTCTTATCGGACCGCTGCCTGCTTGATCTGGCACAACGCTCTCCGCCAGCCACTGAATGCGGTCTACAAAGCAACCGCTCAGCGAATTACCAGGGAACGAGACTCTGGCTGCGGGCCAGTTCCGGCAACAACGGAGTTGCATTCAATCCTAGGAAGCGGGTACGGACAGGTCAAACGTTTTTCAGGACGTGCGATACCCCCCGCGAGCCGCCGCGCCGAGTCGCCCGCAAGTACCCGGGCGACCCGCCGCGACGAAGATGTTGTTGCGCCGCCAGCCCGAACTACGCGAGCAGGCCCCCCTCCAGCACGTTTCGCAGCTTGTCCAGCGCCTTGTTCTGTATCTGCCGGACCCGCTCTTTGGTCACGCCGATCATCTCGCCCACTTGCTCGAGCGTCTTGGCGCGCGCCGCTTGCACTTGACCGCAGGCCTGGTCCAGGGCGAAACGGGCGCGGATAACCTGTTGCTCGACCTCGCTGAGCGAGGCCAGATTGCGAACGAGGATCGACTTCAGCTCGTCCAGGCAATCGCCTTCCGCGTCGGTGCGCTTCTTCTCGACGAAGTCGCTCTTCTCCAACGAGGGATCGAACTCGGTCGGGAAGTACCCGCGATAGCGCGACGTCCGCATCGCCACCCGCGAAAAGCTCTTGAGGATCGCGCGGCAGGCGTAAGTGCTGAATTTGTAACCCCGCGCGCAATCAAATTTTTCGACGCTTCGCAGCAGGGCCAGATTGCCCTCGCTGATCAGGTCCGAGAAGTCCACGCCCGTGATCCGCGTCCGCTTGGCCATTGCCAATACCAGCGGAATGTTCACGCGGATGATGTCTTCCCGAGTCTGCGCCGCCAGGTGTTCCCAACGTAGCAGCTCGGCCAGCTTCTCCGGCGGCAGTCGGCGCCCGGCATATTCGCGCACTATCTGCACCACACGGTAGCGACAGTAGTTCAGACGCAGGAACATCTGCTGTTCCTGCTCGGCCGTCAGACACACGGGGCGGCCGGTGGCCAGCAGATCTGCTCCGCTGTCGTCGTTGGCAGCGCCGTCGGTGCCTGGGGCCCTCTCGATGGGGGCTAATAGTGCTTCTTCGCTTCCCGGCTCCAGAAAGCACGGATCGAACACGCATTCCACGGGTTCCCGCAGGCGGCGCCGCACCAGCTTCGCGTCTGCTGGTGACAAGCTATCCATGACCGCCGGCGCGGGCGGCTTCAGGTCAGGCTCCACCTTGCACAGACCCGGGACCATACTGCATTCCCTGGCAAGAACCACTGCGTTGCTCCCTTCTTCTCCTCCACCGCCTGTGGACAAACCAGCAGACGGCGAAGTGCGCAAGCACTTAGCACGAGCGACAACGCGCGTGCGCGCCACAACTAATAACCAGAAGCCGTATTCCCGACCTTGGGGAGCCTTCAGACGCAGTCGGGCGCCGGCAACTATGGGGAGCCTTTGCACAAAAAGTATAACTTATGTTTCGCGCCGCTGCAAGGTATCGTTCATCGACCTGCAAGCTGGGGTCGATGCGAGGTGATACTGACCAGGCGTAAAACGTGCTGAGTTCGTAAGTTACAATCGCGTCAAGGCGCTCGCGGCCGCGGGGGTCCTGGTGCGAAGGACAGTTAGATTATTCTTGCGTAAGGTGGATCCAATGTAATGGTCGCTGGCGAAGCCGCGCCGGTTTATCGGCCGCTGCCGCGTTGCGGCTCGTCTCATAACTCGCGCAATTCGAGCCTGAAAAGCCTTCCGCTGATCGGCCGTCCTCCGTCAGGGTCACCGCGCTGGACTGCGGAAACCTCTACTTGCATGCCGAACCGCCGGGCTACTTCCGGAAAGTCGTCAGCGGTCGAACGATTACGATCGCATATCAAGGCAAAGCCAGTAGGGCTAAGATGCCGTGAAACAAACTGCGCGACCGGTTCTGCGTTCCGGCACTCATATAGGACCTCCGCCGCAACAATGCGGTCGACTCGGAGCCCCGGGTAAGCTTCTCGCCAATCGATGAGAAGAGGCTCGATCGTTGTCACGCCATTTATTCGGGCGTTCTCCATCGTGAACGCCAGGGCATCCCCGTCATAATCCGAGGCGAACACCCGATAACCAAGACTTCCGAGAACGACGCTTACCGCGCCGAGGCCGCACCCGAGTTCGAGCACCTTCACCGGCGGCGCGCCCGGGCCAGGCGGCGCCCAGCTCGCGACAGCGTCCATCAGCAGCAGCGAGGCCGGCCAGAACTCCGCCCAGTATGGCATGTAGCCGTCGGCGGCGAAGCGCGCCTCGGCGTTGGGCGCATCGAGCAGGGCCTCCGGCGCACATGGTCCTATAAACGTGTACTGCCGATTCAACAGCTCAATGCGCCGTTGCCGCACGTCGTGCCCGCGAAACTTCCCTGACCATGTTTCCGTGAAAATCGCCATCAGTCCTGTATCATTACTGCCTGTCTCGTAGCCGGTCGCGTTCTTCCGCCCGGGCCGTGCCGGCAAGCTCGACCCGGCGGTGGCCATACAGGTTACACGGAGTGCAGGGTGGCCCTCAAACCCGGGCGCGCAAGTGCTCGGCCAAAGCCTTATCGCCTCGAGCAGTTCGACCCGTCACAGGCGG
>ERZ795052.2784-NODE-2784-length-20374-cov-4.299769_pt1 | contig 20374 bp, 17 predicted proteins | sample MGYA00375136_ERZ795052 | MGnify/ENA primary metagenome ERZ795052 (study PRJEB30181, sample SAMN05720156) | activated sludge metagenome | isolation source: Anaerobic digester | place: Japan | collected 2015-05-26 ... | reverse complement strand
GCTCTTTGGCGAGGCCATCCGCCGCATCCATTCGCGCGAGAGCATCAGCGTCCTGTTCCCCCAGTAACCGCGGAGCCAGCCTTGGCCTCGGAAATCCGCATCGACCTTCACGACGTGTTCAACCGGTCGGAGGACATTGACCGGGCGCTGAACGGCGCTCTGGAACAGGCCCGGCGCTGCCGCGCGCGCACGCTGCAGATCATCCACGGAAAAGGCAGCGGCCAGCTCAAGAAGCGGGTGCAGCGTTTTATCCAGCAGCCCGCGGTCCGGGCGGTGACGCGAAGCGTTGACAACGACTCCAAAAACTGGGGGCGGCTTTTCATTCACTTCAAGTGGCCTGACCGGCAAGCTTAGACCAGGGCCGTCGCGCCAAACCCGTCCTCCCCGTTCGACTTGCCTGATACCAAGGCTCTTCCCAAGCCCCAGAACCCCAAGACCCCCCTTTTGATCTACCTCATCCTCTCGATCACGGCCATGAGCGCGCTGGCCTGCGTGTTCCGCATGGCCGCCAGCGCGGGCGTAAACCCGGCGGGATACAACGCCTGGTTCCGCATCTGGGGCGGGGTGATTATGGTGGCGGTGTCGGCCGGCGCGGTGGACTGGAGCCAGGCGGGCAGCCTGTTCCGTGCGGCGGGGCCGTTGAGCATGGTGGCCGCCGTGTTTTTCTGGGCGGGCGGCTATTCCGCGCTGAAGATTGTGGTGTATGGTCCGCTGGGGGTGAGCTGGGCCGTCCTGCGGTGCTCCATGATCGTGGGCACGCTGGCGTCCATCTTCTGGTGGAGAGAGGTGACGCCGGAGACGCCGCTTCTCTTTGCCGCGCGCCTGGGGGGCGTGGCCCTCATCGTGCTGGCGGTCATCTTCCTCACCCGTCAACACGCGGACCGCCCCGAACGCCCGCTGGCCACATGGGACCGCCCCAAGTGGATCTTCTGGCTGTGCGTGACGTTCTGCTCCCAGGGCGGATGGGAGGTCTGTCTTCGCGCCACCAAGGACTGCCTGCCCGACGACAAGTCGCGCGTCTTCTTTCTCACACTGGTCTTTGCGCTGGCCGGCCTGGCGTCGCTGCCCCTGCTGCGCTTCCCCAAGGTGCGGTCGGGGCGCAAGGAGATACTCTGCGGTCTTCTGGCGGCCGCGGTCAGCGCCGTCGGCTCCGGCCTGCGGCCCTGGGCCATCCGCGACCTGGGCGGCGTCATCGTCTTTCCCGCCACGACGATCAGCGTGATGCTGCTGGTGCAGGCGGCCAGCTTCGTCTTCTGGCGCGAGCGCATCCATCGCGTCTTGGGGCCGCTGGCGTTTGGCGCGGCCATCGGGGGCATCGCGCTGATCGTGGCCAAGTTCTGAAAATCTTGTGCGTTGAGCCAAGAGACGCGGTTGCGCCCCTGGCCAAACGGCGCGCTGTGCCGCGGCTCTGGACGAGGCGGGTCTGGCTGGCGCGCAGCGCCTTGCACACGCGCTCCACGGCGCGTTGCGGGGTCTGGTCCCGCTCGACCGCGCCGTCCCGAAAGACGACACGCGACCCCACCGGGTACTTCTTGGTCATGCCCAGCCGCCTCACAACAGCCTTCCCGCCATCCGCCGCGCCTGACGCGCCGCCAGATGTCGCGCAACCTGCCCAGGCCGCGCCATCCTTTCGCCGAATTGTAGGTCTCCGCCAAGCCGGTATCAAGAGCCACGGGAACCTGTCGAGAGCGCCCTGGCCGGCGCTATTCCCCTGGGCCTCGCTGCGCGGGCTGGCCGTTCCCGCCCCTTGCCTTGCCGCTTTCCATGCCCTAATGTATAGACTCCCGCCGCGAGAGACCCGCGGGGAAGCGTCGGCTGCGCCTTTGGCGCTGAGAGCGCGGCGCGCCCGTGAAAAGGACCCCGGAGACGCCTATGCCCAAGACATCCCTGATGAAAGCCGCCGTGCTTCACGGCATCCACGACCTGCGCATCGAGAAGCGGCCCATCCCCAAGCCCAAGAGCGGCGAGGCGCTCATCCGCGTGCGCGCCGTGGGCGTGTGCGGATCGGAGATTCATTACTACCGCGACGGCCGCATCGGCTCGGTGGTGGTGGACAGGCCGGTGGTTCCTGGCCACGAGTTCTCGGGCGAGGTGGCGGCGCTGGGGCCGGGCGTCAAGGGCTTGACCGTGGGCCAGCGCGTCGCGGTGGAGCCGGGCGCGGCGTGCGGCGAGTGCGAATTCTGCGCCCAGGGCAAGTACCACGTTTGCCGCCACATGCGCTTCTGCGGCATGCCGGGGCAGGACGGGGCATACTGCGGCTACATCGCATGGCCGGCGCGCTTGTGCCACGATCTGCCGGCGAACGTGTCGTTTGGCGCGGGCGCGATGATCGAGCCGGCCGCGGTGGGCTTCCAGGCGGTAAAGGTGGCGCCGATTCATCTGGGCGGCACGGCGCTGGTGATCGGTTGCGGTTCGATCGGCCTGGTGACGATCCAGGCGGCGCTGCTGTCGGGCGCGTCGCGGGTGTTCGCCACGGACGTGCTCGATTGCCGGCTGAAGGTGGCCAAGCGGCTGGGCGCGGAGGCGGTGTTCAACCCCAAGCGCGTGGACGTGGTGAAGAAGGTGATGGAGCTGACCGGAGGCCGGGGCGTGGACGCGGCCTATGAGGCGTTCGGCTCGGCGGAAACCTTCCAGCAGGCGATTGACGCGAGCAAGCCGGGCGGGAGCGTGGGGCTGATCGGGATTCCGTCCGAGGACCTTCTGCCGCTGAACCTGCACGACGCGCGGCGCAAGGAGACGAAGATTCAGCTCGTGCGGCGCTTTGTGCACCAGTACCCGAACGTGATCGCCATGCTCAAGGCGCGCAAACTGAGCCTCGACTACCTCATCACGCATCGCTTCCCGCTGGAGCGCGTGGAGGACGCGCTGAAGCTGGTGCAGGATTACCGCGATGGCGTGATCAAGGCGTTGGTGACGATGTAAGCCCGATGCGGCTGGCGCCGCGTCGTCCTCTTGCCCTGTTCTGATCTGGCCTTGGCGCGAAGACCGCCACGCCCGTCCGCTGCGCGGCTGGGCTCGCGATGACGGCTTCAAGCCGTGGTTCCCCATTGACTGCGCAATCCTCTGCAGGAGACCACCCATGCGAAGAACCTCTCTGGCCGCCGGGCTCCTGGCGCTTTGCCTTGGCGCGGCCGCGCTGGCGGCCAAGCCCGTGGCGATCATCGCGGAGACATCGCGGAGCGCGGCTGGCGCGGAGGCGCTGGCGCTGGCGGACTTCGGCCTCAAAGACGCGCTGGTGGCCTTTGAGGTTAAGCCCAGCCTGTCGCCGGCTGGCTTCAAGAAGTACGCAGCGGTGGTGATCCCCACGCTGGACCGGGACGCGAAGCCGTGGAGCGACGAGGAAGTAAAATCGGCGCTGGCGTATGTGCGCGAGGGCGGGGTGATTGTCTTCATCGGCAACGGCGCGTCACGCGTTGCCGGCGCCGGCCGCGATCTCAAACGCATCGAGCCGCTGACCGGCTGCCTGGCCACCGCGGACGCCAAAGGCGAGGGAAAAATCCTGGCCAAGGACCACCCGATCTTCGCCGGCTTTGACGCGGGCGAGGGCAAGTGGGCGGAGATGAGCGGGGCTTTCGCGCGGCTGACGACGGCCCAGGCGCTGGTGGGCGCGGGCGAGGGCAAAGACATCCGCGCGCTGGTGGCCGTGAACAACGCAGGCAAGGGCCGCGTGTTCCTCTTCGCCAAGGAGTCCTTCCGCATGTTGTCCGTGGAGGGCTCGGAAGCCACACGTTACATTGACCTCATCACGCGCGCGGTCTTGACCGCCGACCCGGCCCGCACGCCGCCGCCCAAAGAGCGCTGGATCCCCATACCTCTCGGGAAGTGAGCCATGACCAGAAAGAGCATTCTCTCCGCCGTGGCCTTGGCGCTGGCCGCTGCGCCCGCAGCTCGCGCGGACTGGCCTCTGGCCGTGAACGGCCAGCCCCGCGCCGTGATCGTCATCGCCGACCAGCCCACGCCAGCCGCGGACGCCGCGGCCAAGGAACTGAGCGCAACGCTGGGCAAGATGACGGGCGCCGTGTTCACGATCGCCGCGGCCTCGGCCTACAAGCCGCAAGCGGGCTGGACGGCTATCTCCGTGGGCGACACGCCCTTTGCCGCCAAGGAAGGACTGCAAGGCGCCAAACTGGGCATGGAAGGCGTGCGCATGGTGACGCGGCCGGGGTGGGTCTACCTGCTTGGCCGCGACACCGGCCAGGGCGGCGCCCCCGCGCAGGGCACGTTCTGGGCCGTGGCGCAGTTTGAGGAGGACGCGCTGGGCTGCTTGTGGCTGTGGCCTGGGCCCACGGGCGAGGTGATCCCCCGTCAGCCCACGCTGACGCTGAAGGACGCGATGGACTTCTCCTATACGCCGCCGGTCATCCACCGCCGCATCCGCAACAACGCGGCGCGCATTCTGGCGGAGGACCTCAAGGGAATCGGCCGCACGCCGGAGGACCTGAAGGCGTTTGACGACGCGGGCAGGCTGTGGTTCGACCGGTAGCGCGTGGGCAAGAGCGTGGAACTTTGGTACACCCACGCGTATGGCGGCTGGTATGACAAGTACCACAAGGACCACCCGGACTGGTTCGCCCTGCAGCCCGACCACACCCGCAACCAGACGCCCCCCCGCGAGCGGCTGTGCGTGTCCAACATGGGGCTCATCGAGGAAATCGCCCGCGACAAAATCGCGTATCTCAAAGAAAACCCCAACATGCTATGCGCGTCCATCTCGCCCAATGACGGCGGACGCAACGCCTTCTGCATGTGCGAGAACTGCCGCAAGCTCGACCCCGTGGACGCGCCCCCCATCGAGTACACCTACTACAAGGGCCCGGTGAAAACCACGGTCCCCTATGTGTCCCTCAGCGACCGCTACGTGTGGTTCTACTCGCGCATCGCCGAGCGCGTGGCCAAGGAACTGCCCGACCGCTACGTGGGCGCCTACGCCTACTCCATCTACCGCACGCCCCCCGTGCGCCAGAAGCTGCACGACAACGTCATCATCGGCCTGGTCGCCTTCAGCTACATGAACGACGACGCGCGCGACAAGGGATTTGAGCAGTGGCAGGGCTGGCGCAAGAACGCCAAGAATCTGTTCCTGCGGCCCAACGCCTTCTTCGTCGCAGGCGGCGGCCCGGTCAATTTCGCGCGCGCCATCGCCGCCGACTTCAAGAAGCTGCACGCCGACGGGCTTCGCATCGTGGACTACGATGGCTGGGTGGGCAACTGGGGCTCGCAGGGCCTCAGCGTCTATGTCCTGGCCAAAGTGCTTTGGAACCCGGCGGCCGACGTAGACGCCCTCATCCGCGACTACGTGCAAAAAGGCTTCGGCCCCGCCGCCGGCCCCGTGGGCGAGTACTTCCAGGCCCTCGAAGACTTCACCACCGCCATCGCCAAAGCCCGCGACTACAGGGGCATGAAGACCGACAGCCGCCTGCTTATGGGCAAATACGACGACGCCTTCCTCAGCCGAATGCGCGCCATCCTCGACCGCGCCCGACAAGCCGCGGCCCAAGACCCCGTCGTCCTCGCCCGCATCGCCAAGCTCTCCGCCGGCCTCGACTACGCCGAAGCCCTGCGCGAGTCCATCCTCAACAAGAACCCCGAAAAGCTCAAAGCCTTCCGCCTGGCGCACGCGCTGGACTTCACGGTGAATGTGGAGTGTCTGAAGGTGTTGAGGTAGGGGGCGATCCATCGCCAGCGCGGAGAGTGAGATGAGCCGGCCGAACATCCTTCTGATCACCACGGACCAGCAGCGGTGGGACACGCTGGGATGCTATGGCGCCCCAGGCGCGCACACGCCGAATCTGGACCGGCTGGCCGCGGAAGGGACGCTTTTCGAGCAATGCTATTGCACAAACCCCATCTGCACGCCGAGCCGCTCCAGCATGTGGACAGGTCTGCACTTGCCCGGCCACGGGGTGTATCGCGTGCACGATATCCTGCCCGACGACAAGGTTCTGTTCAGCCGCCGCCTGCGCGACGCGGGCTATGACACGGCGCTGTTCGGCAAGCTGCACGTGTCGGGGCATATGTGGGAGGCGGAGCGCCGCCACCCGAACGACGGGTTCCGCGTGTATGAGTGGGCGCCGGACCCGCCGGGGTTCCTGGGCGCGGACACGGCGTACCTGACTTGGCTCCAGCAGCGCCATCCCGAGGTCCGCGAGCGATTCCGCCAGCGCGGCGCGAACCCGGGCCATCTGCCGATCGAGGCGCACTTCACCACGTGGGTGGCGGAGCGGACGATCGCGTTCCTGGAGCAGATGCGAGAGCCGGGCAAGCCCTTCTTCTGCTGCATGGGCATCTTTGATCCGCACGACCCGTACGGCAACCACCCAAAAGAGATGGAGCGGCTCATCAACATCGAAAAGCTGGCGCCGGCCGTGGCCGTGGACGAACCGTTCGAGGGCAGGCCGGAGTCGCATCGCCGCCACCGCGATTGCTGCTATCTGGGACCGGCGAGTGAGTTCACGCCGCAACGCGTGGCGGAGTTCCGGCGGGGTTATCACGCGGCCGTGGCGCTGGTGGATATGCAGGTGGGCCGCGTGCTGGACGCGCTGGAAGGCTTGGGCATGGCCGACGACACGCTGGTGATCTTCGCGAGCGACCACGGAGACATGCTGGGCGACCACGGGCTGATGGTCAAGGGCGGTTTCTTCTACGACGGGTCCACGCGCGTGCCGCTGATCGTGCGCGGGCCGGGCGCGGAGCGTGGGCGCCGCGTGAAGGCTCTGGCCCAGCTGCACGACATCGCGGCGACGGCGCTGCGGGCATCGGGCGCGCCGGCCGAGGCTGTGCGCGAGGGGGCGCCGGACAGCGTGGACCTGCGCGACGAGCAGGCGTTGCGGCGGCGGGGATACGCGGCGTGCCTCTACCGCAACAGCATCATCTGCGCGGACCACGTCACGCGGACCAAAGGCTACTTCGACCCACCGATCCTGGCCACGATGTGGCGCGAGGGCGCATATAAGCTGAACGTGTACCACAGCGCGCCGGAAGGGACACCGCGCGGGGAGTTGTTCCACATGGACGAGGACCCGCACGAGCTGCGGAATCTGTGGAACGACGCGTCCGCGCGCGCGATCCGCGACCGGATGACGCAAAGACTGGACGAGTGGTTGGCGGCGCAGGACTACCGCGCCGTGGCGCAACGGCCAGGCGCCATGCCGTCGGGGGCGAGTTACTTCGGCGTGGGGCGGGCGGACAGTCGTGGGTAGATCGGCGGTCCCGGCGGTTCCGCGCCCCCCTACTTCCCCCCCGCCAGATATTCCAACACGATGCGCGCCACTTCGCGATTGCCGTATTCGCTGAGGTGGACGCCGTCATCCACGTGGAGGTGTTCGGGGCTGTTGGTCTGCTGGCGCCGGGCCATGTAGTCGCTGAGCAGGCGGTGGGTGTCTATGAGGTCCGCCTTAAGGTCAGCGGCGGCGCGCTTCTGGATGGCGACGATCTTGGCGACTTCGTCGGGGAGGCAGAAGAGGTTGCCGCCTTCGCCGAAGACCTTCTTCTGCATGGCGAAAAAGTCGAGTGAGACGGGGTCGCCGGGGGCGCAGGTCATGACGATAACCTTGACCTTCTTTTCCGCGAGGCGTGAGACGATGTCGCGAAACGCGGCCTCGTATTTGTCCGCGGGCACGACCCAGTCGCTGAGTTCGCCGGTGGCGGGCTGGTATGTTCGCTTGCAGTCGTTGGCGCCTTCGAAGAGGAAGACGTGGGTGGGATTGCGGGCCAGGACGTCTTTGTCGAGACGCTCGGCCATCTGAAGGATGTTGTTGCCGCCGATGCCGGCGTTGATGACCTTGACCTTGCCGCCGAAACGCCACGTGAGGGCCCGGTCGAGCAGGGCCGGGTAGTTGCGGTTGGGAAAGTTGGCGGTGAGCGAGTCGCCCAGGAAGACGAGCGTTGCGCCGTCGGGGAGGTTGAGGGTCTTCAGGAGGGCGAGAGTCTTGTCGAGATCCGCCTTGGGCATGGCTGTGAAGTGGGCCGCCTTCGAGCCGCCCGTGGCGAGGTCCACGGCCACGAGGCGATAGGAGCCTTGGAGCGCGTCGGTCGGGATGGGGATGGAGACGGTGACCGCTTGCCCGGCCGCGCCTTGGACGGACATGGCGCTCTTGAAGATGTCGGTGAACGCGCCGGAGCCGCCCATGCCGCCGCCTGGGCCGGCGTCGCCGGTGGGCCCATAGAGCAGGAGCTTGACGGGATAGTGGGCGCTCTGGACCGTGAGGGGCAAGGCGCCGCCGATGGGCGCGGCGAAGTGACCGGGGGTGAGGGCAATATCGGCGGCCGCGGCGAGGGAGACGAACGAGGCTCTGCGCAACTCGGCGCGGCGCCACCAGCCGGTGACCTGCACAAAGGGGCGGACGTGGGAGACGCGGTCCTGAGTGGGCGTGTAGTCGAAGACGAGGACCTTGGCTTCAGGGGTGAGTTCGGCGCGCGTGGCGCTCTTGCCGATGACGGCGGCGGAGTATTTCCAGCCGTATTCGAGCACGCCGAAGGTGAGCGGGCCCACGCCGCGCGCCTCGATCTGGAAGCGGTACTTGCGGCCGGGCAGGACCTCGATTGTGTTGGCGGCCAGGGCGCCTTCCCACGATTCGCCGCCGTCGGGGAGCTGCACGCGCGTTGTGCCCAGCAGCGCGCCGCTCTTGGGCAAAGGCTTGACCGAACCGCCCAGCGGGCCGTAGAGGTCCCAGCCTTTGATCGTGGCGGCGGGCGAGCCGGCGGCGAAGTCGGTGTTGGCGAGCAGCTCGGCGCCAGCGGCGGCCGGAGCCAGGGCGCACAGGGCGAGGAGTCCTGCGGCGACATGGGTTGCGGTCATTGCGTTGTCCTCGAAATCGCGTTGGGGCGCGGCGGCCAACGGCGCTGTGTCAGACCAGTCGGACTTGTCCGGCCTGTCCGATGGGGCGCCGGCCATGCTCACGCCAGATCAAACGTCTCGCCCGGGTTGGGCGTGTCCACTCTCTTGGCGCCGGCCTCGGTGAGCATCTGGGCCACGGCGGCTACAGGCTCTTCTTCGCCGTGGACGCAGAAGGCGCGCTCCACGGCCGGGCCCATTTCGTTCAAGTAGCGCATCATTTCGTTGCGGTCGGCGTGGGCGCTCAGGGCGTTGATGGTGTGCACGCGCGCGCGGAGGCGATAGGGCTCGCCGAAAATTTTCACAGGGTCCTTGTGCTCCACCAGGCGGCGGCCCAGCGTGTGCTCGGCCTGGTACCCGACGATGAGAACGATGTTGGTGGAACTCTCGATGCTGTGGGCGAGATGGTGCTGGATGCGGCCGCCTTCGCACATGCCGGACGCGGAGATGATGATGACGGGGCCATCAATGTAATTGAGGCGCTTGGATTCCTCGAGTTCGGAGACGTACGTGAGGCCGCGGAACTGGAAGGGCTCGCGGCCGTTGAGGAAGACCTTCATCGCGTCGGCGTCGTAGCATTCGGGGTGGCTGGCGTGGACCTCGGTGGCTTTGAGCGACAGCGGGCTATCCACGTACACGGGCGTGAGGGGGATGCGGCCGGCTTCGTAGAGCTCGCGCAGGAAATAGACCAGCGTCTGGGTGCGGCCGACGCTGAAGGCGGGGATGACGAGCTTGGAGCGCTGCATGTGGATGTCTTCGACGAAGGCCTTGAGGCGGCCTTGCACGTCGGCTTTGGGCGGGTGGACGCGGTTGCCGTAGGTGGATTCGGTGATGAGCCAGTCCACGTCCTTGACGGGGACGGGGTCGCGGATGATGGGGGTGTCCCAACGGCCGAGGTCGCCGGTGAAAAGGAGGCGCTTGCCGCCGTTGAGGTTCTCGAAATCCAGGGAGGTGATGGCGGCGCCGAGGATGTGGCCGGCGTCGTGGAAGCGGAGCTTGAGGCCCGGGGCGAGCTCGTGCGTTTCCTCGTAGCCGATGCCGAGGAAGTGGGGCATGGCCTTGTCGACGTCTTCGGGGGTGTAGAGGGGCTCGAAGGGGTTCTTGCCCTGGCGGGCGCGCTTCTTGTTGACGAACTCGACGTCGCGCATCTGCAGGTAGGCCGAGTCGCGCAGCATGGCGTCGCAGAGGTCGCGGGTGGCGGCCGTGCAGACGATCTTGCCGCGGAATCCGCGCTTCACCAGGGTGGGCAGGTTGCCGCTGTGGTCGACGTGGGCGTGGGAAAGGACGACCGTGTCAATGGAGGCGGGGTCAAAGGGGAGGTTGCGGTTCTTCTCGAAGCTTTCCTTGCGATGGCCTTGGTAGAGGCCGCAGTCGAGCAGGATGCGCATGCCGTCGACTTCGAGCAGGTGCATGGAGCCGGTGGTGGTTTTGGCGGCGCCATAGAAGGTGAGCTTCACGGACATGAGCGGGGTTCCTGTCTAACGGGGGGTTGTGGGGTTTGGAGTCCTGGGGCTTGGGAACGTCGCACGGCGGGGACGGCGGGCCGCGGGCTTGGGGCTTGGAGGACGCGCGTGTGCGTGGCCAGGCAAGGCGACTCCTCTCTGCGCGAGTTCAACGGGCGCGAAGGCGCGGGCCTTCGCCGGTTCAATCCAAGTCAGGCGCTTCTTCCGCGGACTGGGCCGCTTCGGGCGGCATGGGGTGTTCGCTGGCGCGGCGGATGGTTTCGCGGCGCGCTTCCATCTCGCGCGCCATGTCCTCGGCGCGGGCGACCTGGCCGGCGACGGGACCATGGGGCGCCAACTCGAAGAACGCCCACCGCAGGGCGCCGACGTGGAGCAGGGCGCCGGCCTCCAACTCCTGGGCGGTCCACTCCAGCCGGCCCGAGGGCGCGGCGTAAACACGGCCGGCGCTCGGCTGGGACAGGCTGTAGGTCTGGCCGGGTTGGAGACCCCGGACCTTGAGCCGGAAAAACGCTTCGCCGCCGGTCCAGAAGTCGCCGGCGGCGAAGAGGCGGCGGTCGCCGCGGCGAAATTCCCAGGTTTGCAGCAAGGGACCATCGGCGACCGCGGGCATGGAGGTGAGCACCTCGACGGTGTGGTTGCGCTCGCGCGCGCCCTGGCGGGTGTAAATTTCCAGGTCGGCGGCTGCGTCGGCGGCTTGGGCCAGGGCCTGCCAGTAGCGGTTGTCGTAGCCGGCGGGAAAGCCGCACGCCCATGCGCCATCGAGGCCCGCGACCAGGCAGCTCAACAGGTCAAAAGCCACGGCCTCGGGAAAGGTGACGCGCCGCTGGCCCTGGTAGCCTTGCAGCATCCAGTGCAGCTTCGGACGCTTGCCTTCGGGGGTATTGGCGTCGACCCACGCGCGGAAGGCCTGGGCGCGGCGGGCCATGGCCAGGCGGCCGGCGGCGCCGGTCTGGGCGGCGGGGTCGAGGTAGTCGAAACTCGAGAAGCCGCCCCAACTGGCGCAGTGGGTGATGTCGCAGATGTACTCCTTAGGGTCGGCCGGGGCGGCGGGCGCGAAGGAGGAAGGCGGGACTTGGGGGACGTAGAACCCGCGCAGTCCGGCTTCGGCGCCGGCCTGGCGCGCGTCCCAGTCGAGAGTGGCGAGAACACGGCCGTGCTGCCATGCCCAGAACCGCGCCCACTCGGCGGGGTACTTCTTGAGGATATCCTTGGGCCAGGCGTCCATCACGTCGCGGCCGGGAAGCTTGCTGTGGGCGATGAACTCGGCGCGGCAACGGTCGCAGAAGCAGCCCTTGTCGCAGAAGACGCGCGGGTCCCACATGGCGTTGAAGCCGCTGGCGGAGGACTCGACGACCAGGCGCTGGCGGATGAAGTCGCGGAAGATGGAGTTGGCGTAGAAGCCGAGGCGGCGGTGGATGGCGGTGGGGCAGACGGCCTTGGGGAAGGGTTTGCGGCTGGCCTGGAGGAAGGCCCAGGCCTGGGGCATGGCGAGGGTCCGCCAGGCGAAGCCATTGCGCAGGCCGCTGTCGTCGAGGACAGTGAGGCCGAGCTCGCGGCAGAACTGGCCGACGCCCGTCTTGGCGCCGCCGGGGAGCCAGGTGACGCCGCAGCGGCGGATGAACTCGGCGTAGCGGCGCACGCCGGGGGTGTCGCCGAGAGACTGCGACGGCGCGCGGAGCATGACGCCGACGGCGAAGTCGCGGGGGGCGCGGCCCTGAATCCTGGGCAGCGCGAGCAGCTTGAGGCGCATGGGCTGGGTCTTGGCTCTGGGGCGGCCTGGCCGCGTTTCGACTTCGAGCCAGTACTCCATGTGGCCCAGGTCCGAGGGGGCGGTCTGGTCCAGTTCGGCGAGAAGGCACGCGCCGGCGCCCGAGGCGTGGTCGGGTCCGAGCATGGGTTCGAGGTCGGGCAGGCCGAACTCATAGACAGTATTGCCTTCGCCTTCTTCGGGCGGCCGGGCCTGGGTCATGCGGACCTCGGGCGCCCAGGCGATGAAGCGGACGCCGCGGGGGATGGAGACGAAGAGCCTGGCGGATTGGGGGGTGGGCGCGCCTTCGACGAGCTTGAGGCCGAAGCGGATGAGCGAGGGGTCGCCGCGCGACATGGCGAAGACGCCGTCAAGGAACTGCATGGGGACGCAACGGACGGAGAGAGGCTCCACGCTCGCGGGTTGGGCTGACGCGGGGAGGGCGACACTGACGCCGCCAGGGTCGAGGCGCAGGTCGTCGGCGCGGCCAGCCGGGCTCCAAGCGAGCGCGGCCCACGTCATGGCGCCCAGGGCCAGGCCGTTGAGCCACTTCGCGCCTTGCGCCATAGGGTGTTCTCCGTGTGGTGTTCGCGCCATCCAGCGCGGCGGCCGCGCCGGCGAGGGTGATTATCTCGCCGGGCTGGCGGCGGCGTCAAGGCGGAAGCGGCGGGACGATCAAGCACCTGGGACAGCGCGTCAAGGGGGCCGAGAAGCACTGGCGCCTGGACGGAGTCGAACGAGCGCTCCAAGTGATCGCCGCGAAGATCTTAGAAGACAGCGCCTGGGACGAGTTCTGGAAACGTTGCCCCCTCGCCAGATGCGCGCAGGAGGTTGCATGCGCCTCTCGGTTGGTGGGCGCTCTGTCTTGACAGCCGCCGGAGGGGGCTTGTATAACCATAGCGTCAATGGCGACTTGCGCACAGGCGCGAGGTGAAGGAGAGAGGCACAATAGAATGAATTGTCCGAATTGCGGCGCGAACATGAAGCCCGGCGTGACTCGGTGCGTGAAGTGCGCGTCGGTGGTGACGCCTCAGCCGCCGCCCATGAACGCAGGCGCCCCCGCAGGCCAGGTCCAGGCCGGGCCAGCCTTCGGCTTTCCGGCGGCCTCGGCCGCACCCGGCGCCAAGTCCAAGACAGTGGCGGGCGTGTTGGGCATCCTCTTGGGCAGCTTGGGCGTCCACAACTTCTATCTGGGCTTCACGGGCAAAGGCATCGCGCAACTCCTCATCACGGTGTTGAGCTTCGGCATGTTGGGATGGGTGTCGTGGATCTGGGCGGTGGTCGAGAGCGTGCAGATTCTGTCGGGCAAGAACCCCGTGGACGCCAAAGGCTGCCCGCTGGTGTGACAAAGTCTTCTGGCTCCAGGCCGGGGCGCGCCCTGGCCGCGCTTCGAGGAGTTGAACCATGGCGAGCGAGGGCCGTCCGAATACGCTGAAGTTCGTGGGCTTCGTTTTCCTCCTCACGGTGCTGGCCATCGGCATCACGTGGGGCGTCGTATTTACGTTCTACGAAAAGGGCAAGCCCCCCTTCATGGTGATGGTGGTGGCCGGGTTCCTGAGCGCCATCGAGGGCCTGATCGGCCTCGGGATTATGAACCAGATCGCCCGGCTGTGGTACAAATTCCGCCCCAGCACGCCCGCGTTGATCGCCACGTGGGCCGTGGGCGGGGCGTATGCTGTCTTGGGGCTGGTGGCGTTGCTCATCTACTGGGCCGTGCGGCCGGAGAAGGACCCGCCGGACAAGGTTTTCTTCGCGCTGTCCGCCGTGGTGACGTTCGGCTTCGTGGCGCTGGCCATGTTCATCTACAACTTCGATCTGTTCCGCCAGGGCCGCGAACGCCCCGCGCTGGACAAGCGCGCCGAGCACGGGCGCAAGGCCCACACTCTCGCCGAGGTCATCTCCATCGTGCGCGGCCTGGACGTCAAGGACCCGGCCCTGCTCAAGCGGCTGGACACGCTGACCAAGACGCTCGAAGGCGTGGAGGTGGCGCTGAAGCACTCGCATGGCGGCGGCGTGGGCAGCTACGAGGCCAAGAGCGCGGCCTTTGACGAAGCCACGGACAAGGAAGTGGGGGGGCTGGTGGCGCTCATCACCGCCGGCGCCGAGCGTCTGTGCGGCGGCGCCGAGCCCGGCCCCATCCTCGACGAGATGGACGGCCTGGCCGCCAAGTTGCGGTCGGCCATGGTGCGCTTGAACCTGGCGTGAGGGCGTTAGCAGCCTGTTGAAAATGTCGCGTCTGTTCCGGGGACACGTTGCGGTCCCGCCGTTGGCGGGCTGAGGCGCCATGTCCCCGCCGACGCGGTGTCTTTTTCAACGGGCCGTTAGGCCTGGAATCGGCGCTGCGCTTGTGAGGGCTTGGCATGGCCATTCTCGACATCATCGAATTTTTCGACGAAACCGGCGACATCATGGTGGCCAAGATCCCCCAGGAGGGATCGGCCGAGTTCCGCATGGGCAGCCAGTTGATCGTGCAGGAGAACCAGACCGCGGTCTTCTTTCGCGATGGCCGCGCGCTGGACATGTTCGAAGCGGGCCGCCACACGTTGACGACCCAGAATCTGCCCCTCCTCACCAAGCTGCTCAGCCTGCCCTATGGCGGCAAGTCGCCCTTCCGCTGCTATGTCTACTTTCTGGCGTTGAAGACGTTCATCAACCTGGGTTGGGGCACGCCCACGCCCGTGCTGTTCCGCGATTCCGACTTCCGCATGGTGACGCTGCGCGCCCACGGGTCCTACTCCCTCAAGATCGCCAAGCCGCGCACGTTCATGCAGACGCTGGTGGGTACCAAGGGGCTGGAGACGACCTTCGCCCTGGAGGAGTACTTCCGCTCCCTTATTGTGTCGCGTTTCAACGAGGTGACGGGCACGACCATGAAGTCCATCCTGGACCTGCCCGCGCAGTACAACAACATCGCCCTGGGCGTGAAGAAAGCCGTGGGCGCGGACATGGAGCAGTATGGCCTCTATCTTGTGGACCTGGTGGTGGAGGCGATCACGGTTCCGCCCGAAGTGCAGGAGATGATCAACAAGGCCACGGGCATCGCGGCGCAAGATGTGGACAAGTACCGCTCCGTGGCGGCGGCGGACGCGATGATGGCCGCGGCCAAGAATCCGTCGGGGCCGGGCGAAGGTATGTCCGCGGGCATGGGCCTGGGCATGGGGTTTGGCATGGCGCGCGAGTTCGCGCAGGGCATGGGCCTGGGCGCGTCCGCGCCGGCCGCGGCCCCGGCGCCTGCAGGCGGCGCGCAACCCGGCCGTCTCTCGGCGGACGAGATCAAGGCCAAGCTCAAAGACCTCAAGGGCATGAAGGATGACGGCCTCATCACCGAGGCCGACTTCGAGGAGCAGAAGAAGCGCCTCTTGAGCCAGATGTGAGACGAGGCCAGACCGTCCGGCCCGTCCGGCGCAGCCGTCACCCCGCCTTGTTCACCAGCGCCTTCAGCCGCGCTCCCGCCGATTCCGCCCGCCCAGCCACGATGTCGCTCTCCGTGATCGCGGCCATGTACACCTCCTTCGCGCCGTGGCGGTCAAAATCGTAGATGATCCGCAGTTGCCCGTCCGGACCTTCCACTGCGTCGGGATAGCTCACCGGCTTGCGCTCATCCAGCAGCAGGCGGTGCGGCCACGTGCAGCCGTCGTCATCGCTCAGCATCGCCGTCAGGTGCGAGCGCTTGCGGTCCGGGTTGCCCAGGTGGTTGATGAAGAGCAGCCGGCCCGAGGCGAGGCGCCGCAGGTGGAAGCGCGACGACGGGCTGGCGAAGCGGCTGGGCCGGCCGCGCGACCAAGAGAACCCGGCGTCCATGCTGAAGCTCTCCGCGATGCCGGTCCTTGTGCGGATGAGCATCCACAGGGTCCCGTCGCGCAGTTCCGCCACCATGGGCTCGTCAAAGACGCGCTCGTCGCACAACGCGCCGCCGCGCCAGGTCCAAGTCTGGCCTTGGTCCGTGGAGGCGATGACGCCGGGGCAGCGCATAGCGTCCAAGTCCCTGAAATGGTCGTACATCCACCAGAGGGCCGTGGGCAGGAGCCATTCGCCTTTGGCGGTGACGATGGCCTTGTTGAGCGCGACGCCATGACTGATGCGGCGCGGCGCGGACCAGCGAGGATTGGCATCGCCGGGGTTTTCCGCCACCGCCGCCCACACGCCGCCGCGGCCATCCCAAATTTGGCCGGGCATGGGGCACGTCTGGCACCAATACCACCATAGCCGGCCGAGCGGGTCCGCCCACACGCACGGGTCGAACGAGCGCACCATGCCCGGCGGGTCAATGACGGCCACGGGCTCGGACCACGTCCGGCCGTCGTCGCCGCTGGTGACGAGCAAAGAGTGGTTCTCGTTATCTTCGCCTTTGCCGCCGCTGTACCAAGTGGCCCAGAGCCGGCCGTTGGCCGCGCGCTCGATGCTGGGGATGCCCTGCCACCGGCGCTTGGCCGCGGCGTATTTTTCTCCAGGGTTGAGGATGATTTCCGGCGGCTGAAGGGCCGCGTCCATGGCGAAGGTCTCGGGTTGAGTCATGGGGGGGTCTCCTGGAGCCGGGCGCGTCGGACAAGTCTGGCCTGTCCGACAAGCCCGGCGGGTCACACGACTTGGTTGGGGGCAGCCGGAGGCGCGTTCGCGAGCCGGCGGAATTGGTCGCCGCGGTCGGCGTAGCTGCGGAACAGGTCAAAGCTGGCGCACGCTGGCGAAAGCAGAACGACGCTGCCGGGCCCAGCGCGGCGGCGCAGCTCCTCTACGGCTTGGGCCAATGTCGCCGGCCGCAGAATCTCGGCGCGGTTGCCGGGGCAGGCGCGGACCGCGGCCTCGATGGCAGGCGCGGTCTGGCCGATCAGCGCGGCCGTGGTCGCGCGTGTGGCAATGGCGCGGCCCAGTTCGTCAAAGGGCGTGCCTTTGGGCGAGCCGCCCGCGATGAGGTGGATGGGGCCGTCGAAGGCGTTGAGCGCGGCGATGGCGGCCTCGGGCGTGGTGGCTTTGGAGTCGTTGACCCACGTTACGCCGTCCACAACGGCCACGGTCTCCATGCGGTGGGCCAGCGGCTTGAAAGCCGCCAGGGCGGCCTCGATATCCTTGGCGCCCGCGCCCAGCAGCCACGCCGCCGAAGCGGCGCAGGCCGCGTTCATGCGATGGTGCGGCCCGGCCAGGGGCAGGCTGGCCAGGCTGGCGCGTTCCTCGCGTCCCGGGGCGCGCAGGACTAGATCGCTGCCCCGGAGCCACGCGCCCGCGCGGCCGTCTTCGGCGCCGCCCACCTCGAATACGCGCCCCCCGCAATGGCCTCGCCACGCGGCCACGCGCGGGTCCGCGGCGTTGAGCACGGCCCACCCGTCCGCTCTCTGCATGGCGCAGATGTTGCGTTTGGCGGCTTCATAGGCGGCGAAGTCGCCGTGCCAGTCAATGTGGTTGGGGTTCAGGTTCAGCGCCACGGCCACGGCCGGCGCCGGCGCGCCCCAGGCCAGGCGGTCCAGCTGAAAGCTGGAGAGCTCGACGACCACCACGCCGCCGGGCGTGATGGCGGGCAGGTCGGCCAGCAGCGAGCCGCCCAGGTTGCCGCCCAGCCACGCGGGCCGCGAGCGCCGCAGCATCTCCCAGGCCAGCGTGGCGGTTGTGGATTTGCCGTTGGAGCCCGTGACGCCCACCACCGGCGCGGGGCAGAGGCGCAGGAAGAGGTTGACCTCCGTGTCGAGGCGGGCGCCGTGGCGGCGGGCGAGCGCGAGCCAGGGCGAGCCGGGTTTCACCGCCGGGTTGACGATCACCGCGTCCGCCGCGGCGAAGTCGCTCTCCACGTGCCCGCCTAGATGGAACTCGATGGGCAGGTCCGCCAGACGCGAGACAGGCGCGGCTAATTCCGCCTCGGGCCGCAAATCCGTGACCGTGACGCGGACGCCTTGCTGGGCCAGGAACCGCGCCGCCCCTTCGCCGCCGCCAAAGCCGCCCAGACCCATGACAAGGACTCGGGCGCCGGGCTTCAGCAGAGGATCCTCGCGCCGGGGAGTCGTCACGCCAGCGCCTCCGCCACGGCGCCGTAGACCGGGATGAGGCGGTCGAGCTTGCAGTAGTTCAGGCTCTCGCGCACGTGGGGGCTGGGCCGGCAGAGGCGAAGCTCCACGCCCAGTCCCTTGAGGGTCTTGCGCAGAGACACAAGCCGCCCAAGGAACACGGTGGTGAACATCGCCACTTCGCCGACATCGAGGGCCACGATGCGGGCGCCGGGCAGGGCCGCGGCCGCTTTGACCGCGTCGGAGATGGTCTGGACGAGGGCAGGGTCGCTGATGCTCTTGACGTGGACGCGAATCAGCGCCGCGTCCTGCTGGGCTTCGGTCTCGACGATGGGGATTGGCGGGCACATAAAGTCGCGTCCAAGGGCGGTTGCCGGCCTTTGCGCACGGCTTCAGTATCCTAGGCGCGTCAAATGGACGCGTCAAGCGGCGCGCCCGGCGTCCCAAGGCTTGCGCAACAAAGACCCCGGCCGTAAGCTGAGGCGATGGACGATTCGGCCCGCGCCGCGGGGCGCCACCCGCCGGGCGTAACGGAAGGAGGCGAGGATGCCGGTCGAGTACCCCAACAAGGAGTTGCTGCACAGTGATGATTTCGCGGACTTCGCCAAATGGCATCATGAAGGCATCGGCGAGATCGCCCGGGCGCCGGCCGGCGGCATGAGGCTGGTCTGCTCGGGCAGCAGGCAAGGCGGCCGCGGCTGCATGGCCTTCTTCCGGCCCACGCTGCCCGACCTGATCGCCGTGGAGTATGATATCGTCGTTCATCGCCAGGGAGGGCTGGTGATCAACTACATCGCCATCCGCGGCCTGAACGGCGAGGACATGATCGAGGACGCGGCCCGGCTGCCCGCGCGCGAGGGCATCATGGCCAACTACTGGGCCAAGTACTACGGTCTCCAGTCCTACCACGTCTCTTTCAGCCGCTTCAACGACAAAGGCGAACACACACAGACCTCGAACTGGCGCAGGAACCCGGGGTGCTTGTTGGCGGGTCACGGCGTGGACAAATGCGCCCAGATCGGCCGCAAGTACCACATCCGCCTCGTCAAGGACAAGGGACACTTGCAGCTCTACGTCAACGGCGAGTTCGCCCACGGCATGATTGACCGCGACACCACGCGCTACCCCATCCCCGACACGGGCAAGTTCGGGTTCCGCTTGATCGGTTCCGACGTGATGGCGGACGTGGAGAGCTTCAAGGCGTGGCGGGTGGAATCCGACGCGGGCGTGTGGAGCAACGGCGAGGACTGGATGCCGCCGGGCAAATGAAGGAGGCGCGATGGGGCCAGGCTATCTGGACATGGTGAAGTCGCACCTGGACGCGATCCTAGCGGATGGAAGCGCGCGGTTGGGGCCTTCGCCCTGCGACATGTGGATGTCGAGCTTGGACACGCGGACCGGCCGCTACCCCGAAGACGACCGCCGCCCCCCTGAGATTCCCCGCCGCCACTACCGCGCCATCGACGCGCCCAAGGGGTGTTCGCTTTACTGGGACCAGCCCTCTTTGCTGGCGGCCGAGGCGCTCACGGCCGCTACGGGCGCCCCGCGCTACGCCGAGGCGGCGGAGGCGTACGTGCGCGATTTCCTGGCGCGTTGCGTGGCGCGCAACGGCGTGTTCCTTTGGGGCAACCACTACTACTGGGACGCCTTCGACGGCGTGATCAAGCGTTTCGCCGGCGAGGAGACGCCGCGACCCATTGACCCCGAGACAGAGGACGGCTCGCTGCACGAGACGCGGCCCACGCCGCCCGCCTGGGACCTGCTCTGGCGCGTCTCGCCGGAGATGACCGCGCGCGAAATCCGCGTTTCCGGCGCGAACTCAATCTTCGACGAGTTTACGGGCGGGTTCAACCGCCACGCGGACCGCAAGAAGGGATGCGCGTTCCTGGAGTCCGGCGGCATCCTGATGGAGTCGCTGGCGTGGCTGGGCGCGCGAACCGGCGACGCCTCGCTGATCGAGATGGCGGACAAGGTGGCGCGGTTCAGCTTTGGCTTCCGCAACGCGGCCACGGGACTCGTGGAGAACAACCCCACGCAGGACCGGTGGGACAAGCGCGCCTGCACCACGGAGATCGGGCTGTGGGGCGGATGTCTGGTGAGAGCCGCGGAGACGGCCGGGCGGTTCTGGTGGATCGAGATGGCCGCCGAGGCGGTGGGCGCTTTCCTGCGTTGGGGATATGACGAAGCGGCCGGGCGGTACTTCGGCAAGGTGCGGCTTTCCGACGGCGGCCCGGTCCGAGGCGTCGAGTCAGGCCCGGCCGACTCGGCCACCTCCGAGAAGCACCAGCCCGGCGAGTACTCGGACCCATGGCGGCCGCTCTTCCCCGCGCACGACTACCCC
>ERZ795052.2776-NODE-2776-length-20460-cov-5.363881_pt1 | contig 20460 bp, 16 predicted proteins | sample MGYA00375136_ERZ795052 | MGnify/ENA primary metagenome ERZ795052 (study PRJEB30181, sample SAMN05720156) | activated sludge metagenome | isolation source: Anaerobic digester | place: Japan | collected 2015-05-26 ... | reverse complement strand
TTTTGGCGCAACTGTTTCCCTTGATCGAAGAGAAAGGCCTCTCGGCGGCGGTTTATACGCAGACCACGGATGTCGAAGTGGAGGTCAATGGATTAATGACCTACGACCGCGAGATTGTGAAAATGCCGCTCGAACTGGTGGCCGAGATCAACCGGGGGAAGGTCCCGCCGCGACCGAAGGTGGTGGATGTGGTGCCCTCGGCCCGAACCGAGCGTGCCACCTGGCGCTTCACCACGCAAAAGCCGGCGGCGGATTGGTTTCGGCCGGGGTTCGACGCCGGTTCGTGGAAGGAAGGGTCCGGCGGGTTCGGCACGCGTGGCACCCCCGGCGCGGTCGTCCGCACCGAATGGAACACCGAAAACATCTGGCTGCGGCGCGAGTTTTCCTTGAGCGGCGTCACGGCCAGGGAAGACCTGCGGTTGCTGGTTCATCATGACGAGGACGCGGTGGTTTACATCAACGGCGTGGTGGCCACCGTGCTGCCGGGCTACACCTCGGACTACGAGGTGGTGACCATTCGGGAGCCGGCCCTGGCGACGCTGAAGCCCACCGGCAATGTGCTGGCCGTTCACTGCCGCCAAACGGCCGGAGGCCAGTACATAGACGTGGGCCTCGTGCGGCTGGAAATGCCCAGGTAGCCTGGGAACCCGGCGCAAGGACCTTCATGGGCTGGTTTGTCAATCTGACCGCGCACCTCGCGCCGCGACCGGGGCTCCTCGCGGTGACGACCCTTGTCCTGTCCGGCGTCGTCGGGTTCGCTCAAATTCCACCCGACTGCTTTTCAGTGCGGGACCACGGAGCGCGCGGGGATGGGAAGACGGACGACACCGCTGCGTTTCAGAAGGCGCTGGACGCGGCGGGCCGGGCGGGGGGCGGGGTGGTTTACGCGCCGCGCGGCAATTATTTCTTCGCCGGACACCTCACCGTGCCTGCCGGGGTGACTCTCCGCGGCGTGTGGGAGTCGGTGCCGGCTCACAATGGGATTCGGGACGCCGGCCTGCCGAAGCCGACGGACGACGGCACGACCTTCTTGGTTACTGAAGGACGCGGCAGCGAGGCTGGCGCGCCGTTTATTACACTCAATCACAACAGCACGCTCAAAGGGGTGGTGCTTTATTACCCGGACCAGAAACCGGACGAAGAGCCGCAGCCGTATCCGTGGGCGGTGGCCATGCGGGGGAAGAACCCGGCGGTCCTGGCCGTCGAGCTGCTGAACCCGTACAACGGAATTGATGCGACGCGCAATGAGCGCCACCTGATTCGCGACGTGCACGGTCAACCGCTCCGCCGGGGCATACTGGTGGACGCCATCTACGATATTGGCCGGATTGAGAATGTGCATTTCAATCCGTGGTGGAGCCTCAAACCCCGGTTGTTTCAATGGCAGCAGGCCAATGGGGAGGCATTTGTATTCGGCCGCACGGACTGGCAGTACGTGTTCAACACCTTTTGTTTCGGCTATAACGTGGGCTACAAATTCATCAAAACCCCGGCGGGCGTCTGCAATGGAAACTTTCTGGGCATTGGGGCCGACGATTGCTTTACCGCGCTGGTCGTCGAGCAATGCGCGCCGATGGGATTGTTGATCAGCAACGGCGAGTTTGTCTCCTTTCATGGTCTCGACCCGACGATGGTGAGAGTGGGCGAGTCCAACAGCGGCAGTGTCCGGTTCGTGAATTGCGCTTTCTGGGGGCCCTGCAACCAGATTGCCAAAATCGGCGGGCCGGGCACGGTGGGTTTCAGCGATTGCACGTTCGTCCAGTGGGATCACAAGAACCAGGGCCGGCATGCCTTGCAGGTTGAAGGGGGCACCGTGCTGGTGCGCGGCTGCGAGTTCCAGTCCGGCCGCCCGCACATTGCTCTGGCGGAAAACGTCAAACGCGCCATCATCAGCGACAACGTTCTGCCCGGCGCGTTGCGGCTCGACAACCGCAGCCGCGGCAAGGTGAAAATCAGTAATAATAGCGGCGACCCGGAACCATGATGGCGCTTGAGAAATCTGTCAGAGGGGCCGCAGCGATGAAACCGCCCTGTCTCCGGCTGGCGGGGGCGTTGATGTCGGGGCTGTGGCTGGCCGTTTTGCTGGCCGCAGGGGAACGGGCGGCCGCAAGCGACCTGGTGACTTTCCATGTTTCGCCGGAGGGCAATGACGCATGGTCGGGCCGTTTGGCTAGCCGGAACCTGAGGGGTAGCGATGGGCCCTTCGCCACGGTGGCGCAAGCCCTCAGCGCCGCGCGGTCCTGGCGCCAGAGCCAGCCTCCCGGCGCTCAGGTTGTTGTTTGCCTGAGGGGCGGGAACTATTTCCTTCCTGAAACCCTGGTGCTGACCCCCCAGGATTCCCACACTTGTTTCACCGCCTATCGGCGCGAGCGCCCCGTCTTGAGCGGCGGCCGGAGCTTAAGCGGCTGGCGCCAGGTTCAAATCGGTGGCAGGCTGCTCTGGACTGCGGAGGTGCCGGAAGCTCGGGGTGGCAAGTGGGTTTTTCGCGAGCTCTGGGTCAATGGCGCGCGCGCAACCCGGGCGCGGCACCCCAACAAAGGTTACCTGGCGGTGGAATCCCTGCCCGACGCCACCAAAGAGTGGACCGATGGCCATCTGCGGTTTCGCTATCACGAGGCGGACCTCAAGCCGTTTGATTTTCTGGACGGCGCCGAGGTGGTGGTAATGACCCGCTGGGTCGAGTCACGCCTGCCCGTGGTCAGCGTGGATAAGAAGGAAAGAGTCCTGAACTTTGGGAAACGGTCGGTGTTTCAGCTTGCTGCCGGCGACCTTTATTATGTTGAAGGACCGCTCGAGTTGCTCGATCAGCCCGGAGAATGGAGCCTGGATTCGCGGCTTGGCAAAGTTTACTACTTTCCGCGTCCGGGCGAGGACCTGAGCCAGTTCGAGGCCATTGCCCCTGTCCGGCCACAGGTGCTTCGACTCGAGGGTGAGCCGGCCCAGGGCCGGTTTATTGAAAACGTCGAATTCAGGGGCATTACCTTTGCCCACGCCGAATGGTATTTCCCGGAGGAGTTTTACGCCGGCGGGGACAAACCAGTAATCTGGCCCCCGCCCAAGGCGGAAGTGGGCGGGTTTGCGCAAGCGGCAATTGGTGTGCCGGGGGCGGTTTGGGGACAGGGCGTAAAGGGCGCTGTGTTCGATCATTGCCGGTTTGTGAACCTTGGGCCTTATGGCTTGGAACTCGGCCGCGGCTGCGCCAGCAATGTGATTCAACACTGCGAGTTCGCCCACCTCGGCGCCGGAGGTTTGAAACTTGGCGAGACCGCCATCCGCTCGAATCCTTTGGAGCAATCGGGCGGCAATGTGGTAACCGACTGCCACATTCATCATGGCGGGCGAATGTTCCACAGCGCGATTGGGATATGGATTGGCCAGTCGGCGGACAACCAGCTCGCGCACAACCTCATTCATGACTTCTACTACACGGGCATCTCGATTGGCTGGACGTGGGGCTACGGTCCCACGCTGGCGCGCGGCAATCTCGTGGCCCATAACCACGTGCATCACATTGGGGTCCAATCCGACGGCGACGGCCCCATCCTCAGCGACATGGGCGGGATTTACACCCTCGGCATGCAGCCCGGCACCCGGATTGTCAACAACCTCTGGCATGACGTCGCCGGCTTTCGTTATGGCGGATGGGGGATTTATTTCGACGAAGGCAGCAGCAGCATCCTCGCTCGCAGCAACGTGGTCTATCGCACCACTCACGGCGGGTTCCATCAGCATTACGGCGCGACCAACCTCGTCGAGAACAACATCTTCGCCTTCGCTCGCGACCACCAGGTCCAGCGTTCCCGCCCTGAGCCGCACGTGAGCTTCAGTTTCCTCACCAACATCGTCTATTTTGACTCCGGCGTTCTGCTGGGCGGCAACTGGTCCGGCGACAACTATCGGCTCGATTACAATCTCTATTATGATGCACGGTCCATCACGAATACCGCCGTGTTGAAAACCCCTGTGGGAACTTGGGAGCAATGGCGGGAACGTGGCCACGACCGCAACTCGCGCATGGGTGACCCGTTGTTTTATAACCCGCAAAAAGGTGATTTCCGGTTGCGCCGCAATTCCCCCGCGTTTGAGCTTGGTTTTCGAGCGATCAACCTGTCGAAAGTTGGGCCTCGGCGATAGGCCGGAAGCGGGGCTGGGCGCTGGCGCCCACGAAAAGCATTTCAAACCTGGGCGCTGCCGCCCATCCCCAGCGCAAGGTCAGCCTAGTCGTATCTTAAGCCACTTTATTCCAATGACTTAAGAAATCCAGCGAGCTGGTACGCGCCATGCAGAAGGAATAGACAGTCGTAGAAGTCATCGAAATCTTGAGAAGCGGATATGAAGACAAGAATTTTAACCACCATGGCACTCGGTTTGGCAATCACCTGCACCACCGCTCTGGCTCAGGGAACGGGCCCGCAGGGTGACCCAATCCAGCAACGGGATCAGGACCGGCTGCAAACCTGCAGCCCCGAGCTGGACCAGACGCGGCAGCGGGACCAGACACGGCTTCGCCTCCAGGATTGTCTCAGTGAGGACGCGAAGCGGGCGATCCAGGAGATGAAACAGGCGCGCGAGCGTTACCAAGCCCAGCTTCAGGAGAAGAAGAAGGAACTGACTGCCTGCACGGAGCAGGAGCGGGCCCAGATTCGCGAGCAACTGCGTGAAACGGTCAAGGAGCAGCTTCGCGACCGTGAACAACTGCGCGAGCGGCTGCAACAGTTGCGTGAATGCGTGCCGACCCATGAGCAAATCATGGAGCAGGCGCGCGAACGCGCGCGGGAGCGGGACGGCTCTCGTTGACACACTGTGAAGGGATAAGCCCTCCGGGACCCATCGTTTTCCATGGCGCCTGGAGGGTTTTTTGTTGCCAGGCCACCCGCCAGAGCTCAAGTCGTGATGAACGTTCCCATGATCAGGTTTGAGACGAGCCGCTTTGTGGTCCGCCTCCGGGCCGGCTCCGTGAGGCAGTTTGGAACGGTCCCCGCCAGGCGGAGCGCGTCGCCCCGCGGCCGGACAGGCAGCTTTGTCCCGCGGCATCCCGATTGGCGGTGGCCACGGCGTTGGCTGACCTTTTTGCGGCCGGTGGCCATGGCGGTGCTCTTCGGTTGTTTTCTCTCCGGTCTGGCCCGGGCGGGAGAGGTCCGTCCCGAGCGTTGGCGCTGGTCAAACCCGCGCCCTCACGGCAACAACATTCTCGACCTGGTCGTCACCCCCACCGTGGCCGTGCAGGTGGGCGACGCGGGCACGATTTACGTTCAGCGCGAAGACGAGCGCTGGGCCCCGGCGGTCACCGGCGTTACCAACTACCTCCGCGGCGTGGCACTCATGGGCGAGCGCTTTATCGCGGTTGGGGAGAACGGCTGCATTTTGTGGTCGGATGACGGGGCTGTGTTTCAACCCGCCCAGGTGTCACCGCCAACCACGGACTGGTTCGAGGGTGTGGCGGCTTCGGCGCAACGGGCCGTCGCGGTCGGCGACAACGGTTCCATCTACACCAGCACCAATGGCACTTTGTGGACGAAGGCAACTTCCGGCACGACCGAGTGGCTGCGCAGCGTCGCCTTTGGCGCCGCCGGCTTCGTGGCCGTGGGCGAGAACGGCACGGTGCTGCGCGCCGGCAGCAATGGCAGTTCCTGGACCCGCGCGACGATTTCCACCGCTCACCTCAACCGCGTGCGTTACCTCGGCGTTGGCAGCAGCGCCCAGTTCTACATCGTGGGAACCGGTGGCGGCGTCTGGTCCAGCTCCAGCTCGAGCGGCCCCTGGACCTCCCTCGCCAGCGGCACCACCAACACCCTTTATGACGTGGCCTTAAACGACACCGGTTTGCTCGTGGTCGGCGACCAGGAGGTTCGTTTCCGGGCCGCAGGCACGACCGCCTGGACCAACCAGATTACTGACCTGCCGACCAATGCGCCGCCGGCCTGGGTTTATCTCACCGCTCACGGGCAGACCAACTACTGGGTGGCGGCTGGCCGCACGGGCCTGATGGTCTCGGGCAGTCGCAGCAACAGCGCCGCCGTATATACCTGGCAGGTGCTGCCGGATTCCTCCCACGCCTGGCTCTGGGACCTCACGGTCCAGCGAGGCATCTATGTCGCCGCAGGCGACCTGGCCACCATACAAACCAGCCTCGACGGGATTCTATGGGCCAGAGAAGTGGTGCCCTTGCCGCACACCAACACCGTGCTGCTGGGCGTGGGAGGCACTTCCAATCTTCTGCTGGCCGCCGGAAACGCGGGCAACCTGCTGATCAGCCGTTCCGGCCTGACCAACCTCATTATAACCAATTATGTCGGAACCAACCTCGTGGTCACCAATACCACCTTTGACACGTTGGGGCTCCTCTGGACCAACCTGCCTCCCTTTACCACCAACACGCTCCAAGGCGTGGCCTGCGACGGCTCCACCTTTGTGGTGTGTGGCGACCGCGGCCAGATCTTCACCAGCGCTGACGGGTCCAACTTCACCGCCCGGGCCACCGCCACCACCAATTTCTTGTCCAGTGTGGCCCCCGGTCCCAACGGCTGGGTGGCCGTCGGCAGCCGTGGGACACTCCTGCGTGCGGGCCTTGACGCGGTGAGCTGGTCGCCGGTTTCGTTGGGCACCACCAACTGGCTCTATCGCGTTCGGTATCTCGGGGGGCAGTATGTGGTCGTGGGGCAGAACGGTTCGATTTACACCAGCGCGAACACTCTGAACTGGACCCTGCGGTCCAGCGGCACGACTCGCTGGCTGAATGATGCCGCCTGGCTTGACGGCCAATGGTTTGTCGTCGGCACCCAGGGCCTGCTGCTTTCCAGCAGCAACCTGGTGCATTGGCAGGCGCTGCCCGTGCCCACCGGTAAATCGCTCTACGCGGCCACTGCCTTTAATGGCCAGTTGGTGCTGGCCGGCATTGAGGGCGTCATCCTTCGCAACCAGGTTGTTCCGGCAACCTCACCGGTGGACTTTCTGGGTTATCACCGCAGTGTCGCCACGAACGTCGTGGGTCAAACCAATACCAGCTACACCGCGACCGAGCTGTTCCTTTTCGGGGGGCTGCCGGACCAGTTCTTCCAGTTCCAATCCGCGACCAACGTCACCGGGCCGTGGATCACCAACGCCACCTTCGAGCTGTTCGATCCCTCCGGAACCATCTACCTGCTTCGCACTCGCAACCTCACGAACACCCCCCCGCGAGAATTCTACCGGACCCGGCTGGTGCCCTGAGCCTCCTGCCTGGTATTGACCGCTTCGGATGCCGGCACCCCCTCCAGCAGGCTCTTCGCGGCCAGGGCGGGGCGGGACGGCCCCAGCGAAGCTTTGACGCCGGGCTGCGGCTGCGCTATGCAACCGGGGAGCATGATGGTTGAAAGCGCATTTCTTGGTGGCCGGGTGACTCGGAAGACTTTGCCGGTGATGTCGCCGCAACCCGGCGCGCCGCCGCTGAAACGGCTGGCCTTGCCGCAGGGGGAGCTGGCGCAGTTTCATGATGGAGTCGAGGCGATCCATTACATGGCCTATATCGAGCTTCGTCCCGGGGCCCTCCGAGGCAACCACTATCACAAGATCAAGCGCGAGTATGTTTATGTGATTGGCGGGAAAACCGAATTGCTGGTCCAGGATGTGAACAGCGCAGACCGCGCGGTGGTTCTCCTCCAGGCCGGCGACCTGGCCTTTATCGAAACCGGCATTGCCCACACGCTCCGGCCCCGGAGCCCCGGCCAGGCCATCGAATTTTCCGCCGCCCCGTTTGACCCGGCGGACATTTACCGCTTTCCACTGGAGTTTGCCTGAACTGGACCCGTCACGGCAGCGGGCAACCGTAACAGCATCCGGGGGCGCCGGGCGACAGCGGCTATGGGGTAAAACCCTACCCCCGGCTTTTTCCGACGATTGGGCTTGCTATTTTCCGAAAAGCGGTCAATGTCAACTCGTCAATAGATAACTTGCGCATCCATGGCATGGTGGATCCTCAGGTGAACTCGGTTCAGTGATGATTTGAAACCCGGCAGTCGGGAACAGTCTGGAGAAAGCAAAAGTTCGTCTAGGACAGAATAGAGATAGATGAGTGCAAAACTGTTTGTAGGAAATCTTTCCTTCAACATCACTGAAAACGACCTGCAGGACGCTTTCGCGGCGCACGGCACGGTCTTGGAAGCCAACCTCATGATGGACCGCGCCACCGGCCGGCCCCGCGGGTTTGGTTTTGTCACCATGAGCACGCCGGAGGAGGCGCAAAAGGCGATTGACGCAATGCACGGCAAGGAACTGGCCGGCCGTCCGCTGACGGTCAATATTGCGCGTCCCCGCGAAGAACGTCCTTCGGGCGGCGGCTACCGCGAGTCACGCGGCGGCCGGCGGGAGCGCTACTAACCCAACAGCTTTCTTCGGAAAGACAGACAGAGGCCCGGCATCCGGGCCTCTTTTTTTGTGTGCGCCCGGCAGGGCGCAGAAAACCGAATGGGGACGGGGTCAAACGCGGTCCAACCGTCGGGGGCTTTTCCATCAGGTCCCGGAGGTCCGGTCGCCCGCTTCAGCGGATAAATTCCTTGTAAAAGGTGATGGCCGCCAGCAGGAAACCGATGGCGGTGATGATTTGCCGGACGCGGGCCTGGGGGATGCGCTGGGAATAATGCGCGCCAAGGAAGTAGCCGCACAGCGCCCCCGCAGTCATCACGGCCGCCTGGGGCCAGGCGATGAGGCCGGAAATGACAAACCAAATCGCGGCCACCAGGTTGATCATTGAGCCCAGCATCGTTTTGAGGCTGTTCATCTCGTGGATGTTGTGCAGACCGATGAAGCCCAGCGAAGCCAGCATCAGGATGCCGATGCCGGCGCCAAAGTAGCCGCCATAAACGGCCACGGCGAGCTGGAACAGAATGGCCGCCCAAACGGCATGAGGTTGGGCGGGGTTGGACGCCGGCTCGAGTTTGACTTGACGGCGGAGCAGGCCCTGCGCCAGGAAGATCACCGTTGCGAACAGGATGAGGAACGGCACGAGGCGGGAAAAGGTCTGGTTGCTGGTGCAGGTGAGCAGCAGGGCGCCGAGGACGCCTCCCAGCAGGCTTACGGGCAGGAAGCGCCAGAGCCAGGTCTTGACCGCGGCCAGGTGGCGGCGGTAGCCGTAGATGCTGCCAGAGGTGCCGATGACCAGGGCCAGGGTGCTGGTGGCGTTGGCCGTGACCGGCGCGGTCCCGAAAAAGAGCAGGGCAGGGAAGGTGATCAGTGTGCCCCCGCCGGCCACCGCATTGATCGCGCCCCCGACAGCGGCCGATAACGCCAGCCCGATGATCTCAAACCAGGACATAGGCCGGGTTCAGCGCTCCCGGCGGATTTCGCGGAGCACAAAGGGTTCGAACATCCCGTAGGCCACGGTGTGGTATTGCGCGCCCGGCGGCGGTCCATTATCGGGCCCTTTGTGAAACGCGTTCGGCCAGGCGGCGCCCAAGGCGGGGCTGCCGTGATGCGGCCCGAGCAAATTCTTGAGGGTGCCAATGACGGTCACTTCGATTTCATTCGAGCCGCGCTTGATAAACCGCGTGGCGTCGCAAGTCCAGGGCGGCGCATCCACGTACCCCGCCAGTCTGCCGTTGACGGTCACCCGCGCCACCGCGCCGTGCCAATCGGGAAGGGCCACTTCGTAGCGGTCCGAACGCCGGGTGACGTTGAACCGCTGGGAATAGGCAATGCCTCCGCTGTAGAACGGGTGGCCCTGAGCATTCCAGCCATCCCGCGAAAAGCCCATCCCGCTGCCGTCGGTGAGCCTCCGCGCGCTCCGATGGCGGGAAGCCAGCTCGCTGGATGCCCCCGCCACGCTGACCGGCTCGACTCGCTCGCCGTCCCGGGCAAAGAACCGCACCTCGGCCAGCCCAACAAAGCCGTTGTCCGGCGGTTCGCCTTCCGCGGGGAAGACGGCGCCGTTGTGGTTTTCGAGAATGTCGAACCGAACGAAGCGAACCTTGGCGTCAGGCAGTTCCAGGACCGTACCCCCTTCCTCGCCTCCGCCGGCTTTGGGGAGATTGAAAACGCCCAGGTCGAGGTTGAAGGCGCCGGCGGGGCCGTGGGTCCCCCCCGAGATGCGCAGTCGTTTGACGCCCCGGGAGGTGAGGTTTTTGATATGACTTTCGTTGTAGTTATACACCTCGATTTTCCCCAGCGCGATTTCACGGCCCAGGTCGAAAACCAGGAAAGGCGAGCGGTCGTCCGGGCGGTTGTCGCCGGCCGATTTTTCGAAGTTGATTCCGGCGCTGAGCCACATGGTGCCATCCGGATTGTTGGTGTGGGTGGGACGTTTGTCCCGCCGGCCCAGCTTGAGGGGTTGATCGGGGGCGACGACAAAGCCGCGGTCCGTGGGGCGGAGGGTGAAACTGCCCAGGAGGTAGGCGGGTTCCAGTTCATGGAACAAGCTGAACGGGCGGGCTTGCAACGTGACGCGGTTGATGCCGGTCCGGGCCAGGGAAGCTATCGGGAGGCGATGAAAAGCCTTGTCCAGCCACCAGTCCTTGGGATTGGGGGTCACGAGTTGACCGTTGCAGGTGACGCGGTAAAGGTCCGCCCGCTCAATGACGATGGCCAGGTCAGACGGCACGGGGCCTTCGACGGTGAACGTGTAGGTTGCCTCGAAACCACTGTCCGCGGGAAACTGCCGGCGAATCAATTCGTCTTTGAACTGCACCGCGCTGTCCCAGGGGTTTCGTTCCCAGCCGTTTTTCTTCCAGACGAACTGACCGGCCTGGTAACAGTACGTGTTGGTTTTGGTTTCACCACCCGCGGTGACATCCACGTAGTCAATCGTCAGCATATTGGGGCCCAAGCGCCGGATTTTGGGAGGGCCATCAGCCGTGAGCACAGCCGGGGTTTCTCGAGCGAATTGGGCCGGACCCGCTTTGGGGCTCAGCAACAGCAGGAGGCTGCCTGACGGGGGCAACTCGAACGCAGCCGTCAGGCCGGCTGCGTGGCGGGTGGCGGGATAGGGCAGAGTCTTTCCGGTGTAAAGGTCCCATTTTTCCGCGCGGCAAAGATGCGACTCGATCGTGCCACGGGAGGGATGCTCGAGGCTGGTATTGACGAGGAACAACAGCTCGCCGTCGGGCAATTGACGGCGGTGATGGAAGAGGATGCCGCGGTCATTCGCGGCGCGGTGAATGCTGAAGCCTTCGGCTTGCTGGCGCTGCCGGAGGTCGGCGATGAGCTGGTCGCGCCAGGCGGAGAGCTGGGCCGGGTCCGGCGCCGCTGCCGGTCTTTGGGCGTCTGAAAGCAGGGCGCCATCCACGCGCGAAGGTTCCGGGCCCGCCGTGTACCGTTTGGTTGCGGTTCGCTCGAACAGCTCGCGGGTCTTCCGGTTGAGGTTTTCAGTATGGGGCGGGAGCACCACGGTATGATATTCGCGCCGGCCCACCTTCAGGTGCGTGGCGACGGTCTTGCCATTCACCTGGATGGTCTGGCCGCCGGGCGCCCCGTGCGATGCGAGGATGTCCTCGCATCCGAGGTCGTATTCGATTTGAGCGGCTTCCAGGGCCATGAGGAGGTCGAAGAAAGCGCTGCCCAGCGCGTTCAACTGTTGGCTGTCCCCCTGGTACATCCAGGCGGTGGTGGTGGGCTCCAGCACCAGCACGCGGTTGATTTGCTGTCCCTGAGACAGCGCCGCGGACAGGCGGGCGAAATAGCGGGCGGAAACGTGATACGCCTCCCACCACGGATCGTGATAGGAAAAGGACTGGGGATGATCGCGCTTGCGGGCGCCGCGGAGCGTCAGGAAGGTCAGGTGCTGATTGAGGGTGTTGACGCCCAGAACCTCGAGCCAGTCGCCGATGCGTTTCATGTCCTCGAACCGCAGGTCCCACCCGGCGGCGCCGTAGATTTCGCAGAGCGTTCGGGGCCAGCCAACCTGGTTGGCCACGCTCGAGAGCTCCTTGACTATGCGGACGTTGCCGAATTGCGCGTGGGTGTGCTCGGCGTATTGGTTCATCAAGCAATCAATTGCCGGGCGCTGGTGCCACGCGTACATCGCCATGTTGTCCGGCACGCCCCGGCAGTCCGGCCAGTCATGGTCCCAGTAGTGCCCGGTCCACTCGAGGCGGTTGGTCCGGCAGTACTCATAATTGGGCCGCGCCCAGCGTTCGACAAACAGCTCATGGAGAAGCTGGTAATAGTTGTGCCGGACCTTGCGCCAATCCCCCACCGGGTGGGACAGACTGGGCAGGTGCGCCAGCAGGCTGTAGCCCCAGCGTCGCTCAAATGCCCGGGGCAAATCCTCCGCCCAAGGAAGCCCTCTGGCGGGGCGGATGTTGGGTTCGTCGGTGAAGACGCCGGGAACCCGCCGGCCGAACTCCTTCCCGAGCTGCCGCCGGTAGGGCTCCATCGTCACTTCGAGAAATTTCTCCGTGACGCCCGGTGTCAGCAGGTTCACGTAACAACGATTCCCGTGCCAGGGCGAGTTTTCCGAGCGCACTTCGGCGGCCACCAGGTACTGCCCTTCCTCGAATGCGGCTCCAGAGCGGGCCTGCGCGGTCACGTTTTCATATTCCGCGCCGCTCAGACGAAACACGGCCACGAGGTCCGGGGACCACGCCGGCGGGGTTTTGACCTCGCGCAGGGCCAGGCCACGGCCCCGCGACTCGGGCATGGCGTCAGGCACCAACCCGCCCGCGAAGCCGGAGGGATAGGAGTTCTCGTCGTAGATCCACACCTTCATATCCAGCCGGGCAGCCTCCAGGAGCGCTACCTTCCAGAGCCGGAACCAATCCTCGCCCAGATAGGGGGTCATGAGTCCGGGCCGGGGGTGAACCCAAACCTGTTTGACGCCTTGGCGGGCCAGGTCGCGCAGGCTGTCCCGAAGCTGCTCCTCCGTCAGCCAGTCGTTCCACACCCAAAGCGGTCCGGTGCTGTATTCCGTCGGCGGGTCCCGAAACAAACGGCGGACCTTGGCCGAATCCGGCGGGCCGCCGGCCGCCATCCATGCCGCGGGAAAAAGCCAGAGAGACAGGGCCAGGAGCGCGATGCCGTTGCAGCCATGACGTTTCATAATGTGCCAGGTGCGCGCCATTCTGCGGCAGCCGGGAACCAAAGCAAGCACGGACCTCGGCCAACGACCCCGGGCAGGCGTGGACACACCAAGAGGGGGGCGGCCGGTCCGGGCCGCCGAGGGGAACCCGGGGAGGGGGGACGGGGCCGGAACCCGGAGGGTTCGAAAATAACGCATTACAACAGTTGACACATAAACAATAATATAGTAAACAGTATGCATGACAACAGAGCCTGAGGCCGGGCGGCCGCGCTATCGGACGCTGCTGGAGTTGCTCCGAACCGCGGATACCATTTGGGACGCCAGCCGTGTTTTCTTCGCGCGGTGGGACCTCAGCCCCAGCCAGTTCAACGTGTTGAACCTTCTGCATCTGAATCCCGAAGGGTTATCCCAGGCGGACTTGAGCCGTTTCCTGATCATGCACCGTTCGAATGTGACGGGCCTGGTGGACCGTTTGGAGCAGCGCGGTCTGGTGGCACGGCGGGATGTCGTTGGCGACCGGCGCGCCTACCGGGTCCGGCTGACCGCGGCGGGCGAGCGCCTGGTGCGGGAGATTCTGCCGCGGTATTATCAAGGGGCGGAGCGGCTTTGGGGCCGGGTGCCGGACCGGCGGCTGGCGGAGTTGCGGGAGTTGCTGCTGCTGGCCGCGGAAAACGCTCGGCGGATTGCGTCGGAACTGCGACATTAAACTTCAATTCACAACCATCATGAACCCGGCCTCTTCCTCCCCCGGCGCGACCCCTGACGCCCCCCGTTCGTTTCCCGGGGCGCGGCCCGCGCTGGCACTGCTGCTGTTGATCAACCTCTTCAACTACATTGACCGGCAGGTCCTGGCGGCCGTGGTGGACCCGATCAAACAGTCGTTGTTCGGCGCCGGCGAAACGGCCGCCGGCACGCTTGGGGTGTTGCAGGAATGGTGCCGGTCCCATTTGGGCTTCAAGCCGGAGCTGGCCTTCATTGGCGTGCTGTCCATGGCGTTCATGGTGACCTACATGCTGGGCGCTCCCCTGTTTGGGCGGCTGGCCGAGCGACGGTCGCGCTGGGTGATCATCAGCATCGGCGTGATGCTGTGGAGCCTGGCGAGCGGCGCCTCGGGTCTGGCCGCCACGTTCTTCATGCTTCTGCTGACGCGATGCATGGTGGGAATTGGCGAGGCCGCCTACGGCCCGGTCGCGCCGGCGTTGATCTCCGATTACTATCCGGTCAAGGTGCGGGGACGGGTGCTGGCCTTGTTCTACATGGCCATCCCCGTCGGCAGCGCCCTGGGCTATGTTCTGGGCGGGGCGGTGTCCCGCTCGGGAATCGGCCATTGGGGGGCGCAGTGGCTGGGAATTCAGGCGGAGAGCTGGCGCTGGGCTTTCTACCTGGTGGTGGTGCCGGGCCTGATCCTGGGACTGTGGAGTTTGTTTATGCGCGAGCCGCCCCGGGGCCAGGCCGACCTCGCACAACCGGGCGCCCCCCGCAAAGTGCAGTGGCGGGATTACCGGATTCTGCTCCGCACCCCCTCCTACGTGTTGTGTACTCTGGGCATGACCGCCATGACCTTTGCCATCGGCGGGATTGCCTTCTGGATGCCGTATTATTTGAAGCATCGGCCGGGCGCCGAGGGGCCGGTCGAGGTGATTTTTGGAGCGATTACTTGTGTGGCGGGCCTGGTTGGAACTCTGGCGGGCGGCTGGCTGGGGGACAGGCTTCGCGCGCGGATTCCGGGTTCGTATTTTCTGGTTTCGGGGCTGGCGATGCTGGTGGGGTTTCCCTTCATGCTGGCCACGCTGCGGGCTCCGTTCCCTGCGATCTGGATTTTGATTTTCGTCACGTGCTTTTGCCTGTTCTTCAACACGGGCCCCGCCAACACCATTCTGGCCAACGTGACGCATCCTTCGATGCGCAGCGCGGCGTTTGCCCTCAACATCTTCGTCATTCATGCGCTGGGCGACGTGATTTCGCCCGTGATTATTGGCATCGTGAGCGACCGGACCTCCATGAACCATGCGTTTACCCTGGTCGGGGCGATGTTCGTGCTGGCGGGCATTCTCTGGCTCTGCGGCATGCGATTTCTCCGGCGGGACACCGAACTGGCGACGACCCGGTTTGGCGTCCCGCAGCCGGCGCCGCCGGCCGCCGTTGAAAACCGATGAAGACCCTTCTCCGATTCCTGTTGCGGCTCCTTTACGGATTTCGGGCCTACAATGAGCAGGTGGTCCGGACGCCCGGCCCGGTTCTGCTCCTGCCCAACCACGTTTCGTGGTGGGACTGGCTGTTGGTGGGGGTTTGCCTCGAGGACGACTGGCGATTCGTCACCTCCCGAACCACCGCGCAACTAAGCTGGTTTCACAAGCGAATCATGATCAACCGGCGGACGTTTCCGGTGGACGTCAATTCTCCCTACGCGGTGAAACACATCGCGGAGTATCTCCAACAGGGCGGCCGGCTGGTGTTGTTTCCCGAGGGGCGCATCTCCCACACCGGCGCCTTGATGAAGTTGTTTGAGGGGACGGGCTTTCTGGTGGCCAAAACGCGGGCAAAAATCGTCACGGCCTACTTGCGCGGCGCGGCGCGGCTGCCATACTCGCGCAACCCGAACCGCAAGCAATGGTTCCCGCGAATCAGCGTCCATTTCAGTCCCATCCAAACCCCGCCGCAGTTGGATCACTTAAGCGCGGCGGCCGCGCGCTTGCGGCTCACCAACTGGCTCCGCGACCGCCTCATCCGCCAGCAGTTCGAGGTGGAAATGGAGTTTGGCCGGGCAACCGTTCCGGATGCGCTGCTCGACGCCGCACGGCGCCACGCGGGGAAGGTCATTCTCCAGGATGCCACCTATCAAAAGCTCACTTACCGCCGTTGGTTTGCGGCGGCGACGGTGCTGGCGGGGAAATGGAACCGTCTTGAAACCGGCGGCGCGCAGCGGGTGGGGGTGCTTTTGCCCAACGTCAACGCCCTGCCCGTCACTCTGCTGAGCCTTTGGGCTGCGGGCAAAGTGCCGGCGGTCCTGAACTACACAACCGGGATCGCCAGCCTGCTGGCGTGCGCGCGCGTCGCCGCCCTGACCCACGTGGTCACGTCCCGGACTTTCCTCACGCGCGCGAAGCTGGACTTGTCGGCGTTTGAGCAGGCTGGCATCGAACTGCTTTTCCTGGAGGATCTCCGGGCCGGCGTGGGGGCCTGGCAGAGGGTGGGCGCCCTGCTGCGGCAGTTTCCCCGCCTTCGCCTGCCGCGCGCCCCGCGTCCACCATCAGGTTCCGACCCGGCAATCATCCTCTTTACCAGCGGGTCCGAAGGCGAGCCCAAGGCCGTCGAACTGACCCACCGGAATTTGCTGGCCAACATCCGGCAGATGGATTCGGTCATTGACGTGATGGAGACCGACCGGTTCTTCAACGCCCTGCCGCTGTTTCACAGTTTCGGGCTGACGGTGGGTCTGCTGCTGCCGCTCGTTCGCGGCGTGTTCGTTTTTGTTTACCTCTCGCCGCTGCATTACCGCCTGGTGCCGGCTGCTTTCTACGACCTGAACTGCACAGTGTTCTTCGGCACCAACACCTTCCTCAACGGTTATGCGCGGCGGGCCAGTCCCTACGATTTCCGCACGGCGCGATACCTTTTTGCCGGCGCTGAAAAGCTTCAGGACGCGACCGTGACGACCTGGATGCAGAAATTCGGCGTGCGCATTCTCGAGGGATATGGCGCGACCGAATGCAGTCCGTGCATCAGTGCCAATACGCCGATGCGGCCGCGGCCGGGCTCCGCGGGCGAACTTTTGCCGGGCATCGAATACCGCCTCGAACCCGTCGAGGGAGTGCCCGAGGGCGGCCGGCTTTTTGTCCGGGGCCCGAATGTCATGCGCGGGTATCTCAACCCGGAAGCGAACGCCAAATTCCAGTCACTGGGGGGGTGGTACGACACGGGGGACATCGTCAAGGTGGATGAGGACGGCTATTTATACATCCTCGGCCGCTTGAAGCGGTTTGCCAAGGTCAGCGGCGAGATGGTCAGCCTTACGGCGGTGGAGGAGGCGCTCGCCGGGGCCTTTCCCCAGTACGGCCTGAAGTGCGCGGTCGCCGTGGTCGCCAAACCGGACGAGGCCAAGGGCGAAAAGCTGATTGCTGTGACCAACGAACCCCGGCTCACGCTTGACGCGTTGCGGGAGGTGATTCGCGCCCGGGGATTCAGCAACCTGGCCGTGCCGCGTGAACTCAAGGTGATTCGCGAGATTCCGCGCCTCGGCACCGGCAAGATCAACCACCGCGAGTTGCAGCGACTCGTGTGAAAGGGAGGGCGCATCCGGAGAACATGGCGGCGGATTCCGAGCCGGAGCAGGTGCGATTGCGAGTGCATGGCGCCCCGGATCAGGCGACCGTGGTTTACCTGCCCGGGTTGCATGGGGACTGGACCCTGGTCGGAGCCTTTCGTCTGGCCTTGGGCGGGCAGGTGCGGTTTGTGGAAATGACCTATCCGCGCACCGTGACCTGGACTTTGGAGGATTACGCCGCGGGAGTCGAACGAGCGCTGGCTGAGGCGGGAATTGCGAGCGGCTGGGTTCTTGCCGAATCGTTCGGATCCCAAGTCGCCTGGCCGTTGGTTGCCCGGCAGCGATTCCACGCCGCCGGTCTGATTCTCGCGGGTGGATTTGGACGTCATCCGCTCCGCTGGGCCGTCCGTCTGAGTGAGCGGCTTTGCGGACGAGTCTCGCTTTCGCTGCTTACGCGGATTCTGTTCGGATACACTCGAATGCTCCGTTGGCGCTATCGAAATTCGCCCGACCTTGCGGCCAGCCTGCGCGAATTCCTCGAACGCCGCACCGAGGCGGACCGGCAGGCTGCTGTGCACCGCTTAAGGCTCATCGCCGGGAATCATCCGGAGGACCTCGCTCGACGAATCCAGGTTCCGGTTTATGCCCTGACCGGGTTCGTGGATCCGGTCGTGCCCTGGCCGTTCGTCCGGCGTTGGCTGCGGCGAAACTGCCCCAACCTGCGTTCGTATCGGATCATCTGGGGATCGGACCACAATGTCCTCGGTACCGTACCTCGCCGTGCGGCCCAACAGGTCCTCGCCTGGATGCAGTAACGGTTGACTTGCGATGAGCCGGTTCCTGCCGGTCGCCGGCAGTGTCCGGGTCTCGGAGTCCAGCAACTGCCGTTCGAGTTCTTCAACCCGCGCCAGGAGGTCCTGCGCGTGCAGCGCGGTGGCCGCAGCGCGCGCCAGCACACGCCGCCGTTCCTCAGCGGTGGGCAATCGGGGTCCCTCGAGACCTTGGTTTAACATGCCCCGAATCCTGTCACACAAGGCGGGAGTAATCATCTGGGGTGTTTACCCCAAAGCCGGATAGGCAGAGCGGAACAAGCTGGCCTCCCTCCGCTCTCGTCCCCCCTGCCGACGTCCGACGTCGTGCAGTGCGGAGTTCCCGTGCCTGTTTGCCTCGCTGCGCAGCCTGCGCTCTTCAGGGAAGGTCCTGCGTTACCAACAGCCAGGTCCCCGCCACCCCAAATGCACGGAAAACCGGGGGTAAACCGGCCGATAATACCAGCCGTGGTCCGGGGGACGGTAATAGTGGGGCGGGGGTCCATAATACGCAGCCCTGGCGGCAGGATACGGAATGATGTGGAGGGTTGACCTTGGCGGGGCGGGCGAAGTCTGAACGACCACCGGGGCCGGCTGCGCCACGTAAACCGTGGCGGACGCGGCCGGAGCCGGATTGGCGGCAGGGGGTTGCGCTTGCGCCAGGTTTTGCGCGGCCGCAGCCTGGATGGGAACGACCCGGCGCTGGTCAATCATGGCGTTGATGACCCGGTCGGACACGCCCTCATCCCGCAACCGGACGATGTCTTGCGGCGTCAGGTTGTAAATTGTGCCTGACGTCTGGATATAGTTCAGGATGACTTCCTCATTCACCCGCGCGGCGCTGAGCCGCACCACGTCATCCGCCCCGTAGGGCAGCTTGGCCTTCGGGGGAGGATTTTGCACCGGACCCGCCGGCCCGGCGTCCTTGGCGGCTTCAGCCGCGGCCGCGCCGCAGGCAACCAACGCGCAATTGAGGAAAACGTATCCGACGATTGGAAGGAAACGACTTTTCATAACACGCCATCGTTTGTTCACCCTAGTCTCGGCTCTCCCGACTGAAACGTCAACCCGCCGCCAAACCGCCCCTTCGCCCTGCCCGAGCCCATGCCGACTGTGACCCGCGCGGGGACCGGTCGGTGCTCATTGGCGACGCCCCGCAGCCTTGGTGCGCAAGTCAACGGGGGAAATGCCCAGTCAATAGATGGGCAGCAAACGCCAATTCTGGTGTGGTAACCCGCCCAATGGCACCCAAAACTGCTGGCGGGTTTGCCCGGCCGCACCTCGGATTGCCGTCCTCGCGATTCGACTGCCCGGCGGCAATCCCTCGATGACGCACCATTTATGGAAACCAAACCAGATCGCAAATCATGGCTGCGCGGCGCCGCCGCACAATGTGAACCGCCCCCCAAGGCGCGAACCAACCCCCTCCGGCTGGTTTTGCTGGGCGCGCCCGGCGTCGGCAAGGGCACCCAAGCCGAGTTGCTGAGCGCCCGTCTGGGCGCCTGCCAGCTCTCCACCGGCGACATATTCCGGGCCGCCAAAACGCTCGAACCGTGTGAGCGGACGCCGGCCCTGACCGCGGCGTTGGATTACATGCGGCGGGGGGAACTGGTGCCCGACTCGACCGTGCTCGACCTCGTTGCCGAGCGTGTCGAATGCTTGCGCTGCGGCGGCGGGTTTCTGCTGGACGGCTTTCCCCGAACGGTTCCCCAGGCCGAGGCGCTCGAAAGAATGCTCGCGAAGGAGAAGATCGGGCTCGATGCCGTGCTGAGCTACGAACTGCCGCTCGAGCGGGTTGTGGCGCGGTTGAGTGGACGGCGCACCTGCCCGGGCTGCAAAGCGGTCTTTCATGTTCAGGCCCGGCCGCCCAAGGTTGAAGGCGTGTGCGATCATTGCGGCGGCAAGTTGTACCAGCGCGAGGATGACCGGCCGGAATCCATCCGGGTGCGGATGGAAGCCTACGAAAAGAGCACCGCGCCGCTGGCCGATTTCTATCGTCAACGGAACCTCCTGGTGACCGTCTCGGCCGCAGGGACGCCCGAGGAAATCTTTGCGCGGGCGATGAAGGCGCTGGCCGCAAGAGGGAAGTCGGTTTAGACAAAGCGGGGGGCTGTCGGCGGTTTGACTTGCCAGAATCCGCCCCGGGGCGTAGGAGGTAGGCCATGCAGCGATTGCTCGTCATGACCGTCATCGGGCCGGACCGTCCGGGTTTGGTTGAATCGGTGGCCACGCTGGTTTCGCAGCATGGTGGGAACTGGCTCGAGAGCCGCATGTCGCGGCTCGGGGGACAATTTGCCGGCATTCTGCGGATTGAGATGCCCGGTGATTCGGAGACGGCATTTCGTGAACCTAAAAACGGCAGTTGAAGGGGAAGCTCCGCCGATGCGGCGACGAAAAAT
>ERZ795052.2775-NODE-2775-length-20469-cov-60.823357_pt1 | contig 20469 bp, 20 predicted proteins | sample MGYA00375136_ERZ795052 | MGnify/ENA primary metagenome ERZ795052 (study PRJEB30181, sample SAMN05720156) | activated sludge metagenome | isolation source: Anaerobic digester | place: Japan | collected 2015-05-26 ... | reverse complement strand
AAAGGTTTTAGTGCGTTTAACCTTATAAAGAGTAGCTCCACGTCTGAGGACATCGCCCGATAACCGATAAAATGTAACGATGATGCGGAGCATTTTCGCCTGTTTTTGAACAGTGGAATAAGTATCTATCTGGTCGTAAGCCGATTGTTGGAGGAAAACGTTTTTGAAAAGGGTACAGACTTCCAGGATGAGGCGCTGAGATTCCGGCAGAACATCCGCGCCGACTAATTTGACGACCTGCTGAAGTTTAGCTTCTTTCTGGAGAAGATCGAGAATTTCCTGTCGCAACTCAGCCCAATCTGGATCGGCTTTCTCCTGCCACCAGGCAGTCACCATTTCGACATAATCGGAATAAGAATCGAGCCAGGAAATCGCCGGATAATGGCGCGCATTAGCCAGATCGCGATCAAGCGCCAGGAAATTGCGGACGAAGCGCTTGGTATGTTGAGTCACCGGTTCCGAGAAATCACCGCCGGGCGGTGAAATAGCGCCCACGATGGTAACCGAGCCGGTTTCCTGGTTGAGAGTTTCGAAATAACCGGCGCGCTCGTAAAATTCAGCTAAGCGAGTTGGCAAATAAGCTGGGAAACCTTCTTCGGCTGGCATTTCTTCCATACGGCCAGACAATTCGCGCAAAGCTTCCGCCCAGCGCGAAGTTGAGTCAGCCATAACGGCGACGTGATAACCCATATCACGAAAATATTCGGCAATGGTGATGCCGGTGTAAATCGAAGCCTCACGTGCGGCAACTGGCATATTGGAAGTATTGGCAATCAGCACAGTACGTTCCATCAGCGGTCGCCCGGTGCGCGGATCAATTAATTGAGGAAATTCAGTTAGGACATCGGTCATTTCGTTGCCGCGCTCACCACAGCCAATATAGACGACGACATCGGCATCTGACCACTTGGCGATCTGGTGTTCAACCATAGTTTTACCGGTACCAAATCCACCCGGAATAGCGACTGTCCCACCTTTAGCAATTGGAAAAAGAGTATCAATGACACGTTGCCCGGTTATAATCGGTTGACTGGTGGACAAACGGTTTTTAATTGGTCGTGGCTGACGTACTGGCCAGCGCTGAAAAAGGGACAATGTATGTCGGATTTGACCATTTTCGATGACACAAATTTCATCTTCGATGCGATATTCTCCCGGCGGCGCAATGCTGATGACCTTGCCGGAAATGTTTGGCGGAACTAATGTTTTTTGGGTAATGGAAACCGTTTCCTTTACTGACCCGATTATCTGACCACTGCTTACGTTTGTGCCAGGACTGACAGCTGGTTCGAATGACCATTTTTTATTGCGGTCGAGAGCAGGAACTTTAATGCCACGATGAATATATTGATCGGAAACCTTCTTGATTTCCGTCAGTGGGCGTTGAACACCGTCATATATAGTGCCAATTAGACCGGGCCCGAGTTCCACTGAAAGGGGCATTCCGGAACCGTACACTTCTACCCCGGGCGTTAATCCGGTAGTATCTTCATAAACTTGAATGATGATTTGATTTCCGTAAAGCCGCACAACTTCACCGATCAGATGTTCAGTCCCGACCTCGACAAATTCGAGCATCTGAACCTTAGCAGTTGCGACGGCATGTACAACTGGTCCCAAAACGCGGGTGACTTTTCCAATAACTGTTGCCACCGTTTACCTCTTTTAATTATTTTCCGAGAATTTCTGCATAATTTCCCAGTGATATTTTTCCAGGACACGCTGAACATAACGGGATAAGCGGTTATCGAATCGCCTCCGCTTATCTGCCGAATAAAGAATGACTCCCGGCTCATTGAGAACCACAGGCTCCAGTTCAAGGTGCACCGGTGGATTAAAAGATGCCTCAATTGATCTAAGAAATTCATCGGTTAGGATGGTGTGCTCTCGATCGCCAGCGCTAATGAGAATGTGATCAACTCCCAAGCCCACAATTCCTTCCACAATTAGCTCTTTCAGCAACTGGGCATATTCCGGCGAGTGGCGCAAAGCAAACAAACGCTCTTCAAATTGACGCTGGATTTCAGCAGTGATTAAAAGTCGTGATTGCAGATTCAATTTTTTGATTTCAAGATTGGTTTGAGCCGCTGATCGCTGGCGAATTTTCTCGGCATTTTGCTGGGCTTTACTGATAATTCCGGCGCGAATTTTTTCAGCCTCTTGGCGGACACGTTGAGCAATTTGGGCTTGCTCGCGGCTGGCAGACTGACGGATGGCTTCAATTTCAGCATCCGACATCTGGCGAATTTCAGCTACAATGGCTTCTAGAGTTGCGTTTTTATCAGGCATAATTCCTCATTCTAACCGAACACCAACCGCAGTTTGGACAACATCTCGCACTGAAATGCGGTCCTCCAGTGGTCCAAGGCGATCAGGGATTTCAACAATCAACGGATAAGGGCTATGATAAAAATAAGCATTGACCTCTTCCCGAATCATTGTAGCAACGCGTTCGGTAATTATAATGATGCCGATATCTTCGCGCTCCATAGTTTCATCCAATGCGCCTCGGGCAGAAGCCGCATCGTGAACCACAATTCCATCCACGCCTGCTAGGCTGAATCCCAAAACAGTCTCTTCGTCACCAATCACGAAAAATTTCACAACATCTCCGGCAAATTACAATTTTCCGAGAATCATAATAGCTACGATCAATCCGTAAATAGCGATACCTTCCGCTAGACCGACGAAAATCAGAGCGCTACCGGACAATTCTGGTTTTTCGCCAATTGTGCCCATAGCCGCGGTACCAATATTGCCAACGGCAATGGCGGCTCCGATCGAACCAATGCCAACTGCCAGAGCGGCGGCAATAAAACCAAATTTGATCGTATCGGAATCGCGAGCCGTATTCGGAGCAACTTCGACTGCGGTTTCAGTGCTCTCTACTGCACTCGTTTCGGTTTTTTCCGGAGTCTGTGCAATAGCCTTCAACACCAGTAGTGAAGTTCCGCCAATTGCCACGAAACCCAGCGTAATCACAATTGCCAGCAGTTTTTTAAAGGATTTGATTTTTAACATATTTGCATTACCTCCGCAAATTTATTTTTCATATTATTAGAGAATATTTACTCCAGGTTGGGATTCTCTCTGATTGGTTGATACTTAACCCTCGCTGGACGGAAAAAGCGATTGAAAAATTCATAAAATTCCAGACGAATTGCCTGGATGGTTACTACTAGTCCTTCCAGAGCAATGATGAAAATATTGCCTAAAATTAGAATTAAGATAGAAGCTACTCCACTTAATTTGCCACTCACCATATCCGAAAGAGCGAATATGGCGATAAATAATCCGGCATGGGCTAACCCAAACGCTCCCACACGGATGAAAGAAACCGTATTAGCCAAAAATCCCAGCACAATCTCAAGCATTTCTACAAGCGAATGCATTAATCCGGTGACAACTCCCGAATTATATAGACGCCGGTTTTTGCGGATTAAATTAAGGATTGGTTCCCGGAAGAAAAGAAGCAGAGCGCAAGCCACAAAGAGATAGATCACAAAAAGACCAACTCCACCACTAGTTTTCGTGAGTACCAGACGACTTACCAATATGATACCGCACCAATAGAGAATGCCGCTCAGTAAACCGGCTTTATCAAAGATATAATCGAGAATTCTGCCGCTACGGATGCCATTTATTAAATTTATAATAATCGAGACGGTTATCATCCCGGCACCAACGTAGATCACAACTTTGAATAATTGATTGATGTCATTCATCGGTTTCATCCAAATGGTTGGAAATAAATCTTCGATCCCGAAAAAACTACCGAATAGAAAACCGAAAATAATACTGGAACCACCGGCGTAGAGTAGTAAATAGCCGGCTGATTTGAATGTATCTTTGTGACTTTTTAATAGCAACGCTAAGCCAAGCAATGCCAAGACCAGACCGTGCCCAATGTCTCCAAACATCATTCCGAACATCAAAAGAAAACTTAGACCAAACACCGGTGTTGGGTCAATGGTCTGATACTTCGGCAGACCATAGACCGAAGTCAGCATCTCGAAGGGTTTGAAAAAGGCGGGGTTATTTAATTTGACCGGGACTTCCACACTACCATCTTTGACTGCTTCATGCGATTCAGCCGGTATCAGGTCAACGATAGCCCGATTTTGGGTGGCTTTCTGCAATTCTTTGACAAAAACCTCCTTGCGGCTATCCGGCAACCAGCCCGAAAAAAGACAGGTCTTTTCAGTACGGCGGAAGAAATGTAACATCCGGCCTTGAACTTGTTCCTGACGAATACGTAGGTAAACGCCGATTAGGAGCGCGCGATGGCGATTGACTACCGCCTGGAATTTTTCCTCGGCGTCACGCAGTTGTTCATTGAGATCGTTCAGTTCTTTTTCGAGTTTTTCAATTGATTCGGTGGCGAGACTGGGCAATTCTTTTTCAATTTTGGTCGGCTGGAAACCGCTGGCTTTGAGAGCCGCCTGAAGAACTTCGGCATCGCGTTTGAGAACGATTGCCACCAGTGAGGTCATTCCTTTCTGTCTCCCGATCGGTAGAATTACATGCAGAGTAGCGGATAACTGCTCTTCCAGTAGCGGTAGGTTATTGTCGGGGATTTCGCCTGTCTCAATGGCAAGATAGGAATAGTCACCCGGCATTTGAAGGGCTTTGCCGAGACCGGGAAAGCGATCGTAGCGGGTTTTGATTTCATTGAGACGCTGAAATTCCTTTTGCAGGCTGTCGCGCCTCTGACTAACTGATTCGATTTCAGCAATGGCAGTCTCGAGGCTCTGATCAATTTCCATCCAATCGCCGCTTAGCGGTTGAAAGTTATGGAGTTGGTCGGTTAATTTAAGGGTTTTAACTAACCCTTCCACTTTTTCCCGACGGGCTTGAGATTGAGAGGATTCCTCCGTTGAATATGTTCGTGCGAGGTCTTTGATCCAGGGATTAGTTTGGGCGGCGTCTGCAATTTGCAAATCGCCCTGACGTATAATCATGCGGACAACCTTGGGGGTATATTTATCGGGAAAGAGCGCATTGACCAAAAGCATTTTTTCCGGGAAAAACATCTTTATCCTCAATATACCAATTTATTTAAAACCGCCTGAGGTGCTAATTTATAATATTTAGCATTTATTAAAGTGCAGAGATTCCGGGTTTCGATATGAACTAGATAGTAGTAGCCAATCGTGGAGGCGATAGAAAGTGGATTTTCCAGAAAAAGGCGGTTAGCTTCATGAAAAAGCGCCTGATTGAGAAATTGCTCTAAGCGTTCAAGAGCAGTAAGCTGATCACGTTCCTGCGCAGTAATGGGCGTCAATCCCGGTAATATTTTTTCCAGCCCGTCTTCGATTGAGCCGGTAGTAATCATTTTTCGGAGAGTAGCATAAGGCAAACGATAGCCATTGGGTATTAGACTTGTCTCGGTGACTTTAATTTGAGACTGGTAATATTTACGGATGCGGGCGATCCAATCCAGGTTTTTCAGGTCAATTTCGATGCCGACCATTCGTCGTACTATATGTTGATCGGTTTTATTCAATAAAGCAGTCAGGTCCCAAAGGGACTGATACAGGCTTTTATCAATAGCAACTTCAATTTCAAAAAGGCTCTTACTTCGGTCGAAACCTTTAGCGGCTTTCAGGAAAGCTTCATAAAACGGTAGCTGATTGATATAAGAGGCAAATTGGGTTAAATCCTCCGCACTCAGCATTTTTGTAATCGGCAGAACTGCCAAGCCGGTGCATTCGATAATGTTACTGACATTCTGGTCGGATTTTTGCCAAGCCCTGAGAATAGTTTTGACGTTTTCAGCATCAATTCTTGAGAGCATCAAAGCCATAATGTCCCGAGCTGGTCCGCGACTGGAGTATTTCAAATCAAGTATCTGACGGGCTTTCTCTTGGATTAATAACCGCTCCAAAGCTTCAATCGAATAATCAGGAAGGTTTTCGAAACTGAGACGATTTTTATAGCGGGTTAAGAGATTAAGCATTTCCGGTAAATCAGTTGCGGCGGCTAAAGCCTTATAAGAGGAAGCAGAAAGCAAGGTAGAGCGTCGTGTCCGGACGCGAGCATTTACCAGTCCGTAAGTGCTAACAGCACTCATTAGGCGACCTTTTTGCCAATTGGAAGGGTTTGAAAAAGGAAATCCACAGCGGCGGCGATTTCAGCATGGTATTTATTGAAAATGTCGTTTTGTTGCGCTCGAGCGGCATTTAACAGCTCGGTGTGTTGGCGTTCAGCGTCGGATTTGGCGGTCGTAATAAGCGCCTCAGATTCCTGTAATGCCAATTGGCGAGCGGTTTCAATGGTTTTTTGGGCTTCAATCTGAGCGGCTTCTGTGTCGCGGCGGGCTTGAAGACGAGCGTTTTCTATTCGTTCGCGGGCAGATTTTTCTTCGTCTATTATTACCTGAAGGATTTCTTTCAAGTTAACCTCAAGTGTCTGCCGGTTTAGATATCCAGGCTATCATTAGTAAGTTTGTAAACCGGCTTAAAATAAATACTATTCAATCTGACATTTTCAAATAATTTCACAGAATATAATTTAGTCAAAATTAAGTTTATTACTAAACTAAATCTTGTAGGTAAGAAGGTGAATAAATCACTTTTAAATCAGAAGAGTTTATGGCAAAGAAAAAGTAAAAATCAAATACCATATTATTTTCAGCGCCCCATTTACCCATGGCCACTTTCCACTTTGCCGAGTGCTTAGATCGTTCGTAGAATGGCACATAAAACTTGAATTGACAATATTCATTTTGATTTTAATTGTATTTTTCTTATATATTGAAATGTTCTATATCATCAACTAATGATAAGATGTTTAAATATTCGTATGCTGTAAATTTAATTGCACACCAGATCTGCGGGGTTAAGTTTACAATCAATAATAGCTAAAAATTTTGAATATAAAACCTCATTCGCCAAAAAGCATCTACAAATCAGCTGAAAAGAAATTGCGCGGGCATTTAATTCTTCTAAGTTTACTCTTTGATTAAGGAAAATTCATGTATTTACTGATTGCCATATTGCTAATCGCCGCCATTTACTCGACTAAGATAACCTCCAAATTTGGTGTCCCGGTGCTTCTGCTATTTCTGGGGATCGGGATGCTATGCGGCAGTGATGTGCTCAATCTGATTTATTTTGACAATGCTGTACTGGCTCAAAAAGTAGCCAATATCTTTTTAATATTCATTTTATTCGAAGGTGGTTTTCATACCCGTCGCGAAATAGTGCAATCTGTTTTCGGTCCGGCTTTGACACTCGCGACGTTCGGTATTGCTCTGACGGCGGGAATTTTAGGACTTCTGATACATTTTATTATGGGGCTTGATTTACTTTATTCATTATTGATTGGCTCCATCATTTCTTCAACCGACGCCGCGGCGGTATTTATGATTATGCGTCAGCGTGCCATTAAAAAGCGGGTTTCCTTGACACTGGAAGTCGAATCGGCTACCAATGACCCTATGGCTATAATGTTGACAATTGTTTTTATTCAAATAATTACGGGGCATCCCCAGAACATCGGACTTTTTATCCTCAATTTAATCTGGCAATTTGGTGGTGGAATAGTGGTAGGCTGGCTTATTAGTAAAGTCGGCGCGTTTCTGTTCAATCACCTCAAGGTGGAAAATCGTGGCTATTATCATGTGCTAAGCATAGCGGTCTGCTTGCTGGCGTATGGAAGCGCAGAGGTTGTCAAAGCTAATGGCATTATCGCGGTTTTTTTTGCCGGATATTGGTTAGGAAATACGGATTTTGCTTATCGCAAAGGGGTCGGCAATTTTATTGAAGGGATTTCGACTTTCTCTAATATCGCGATCTTTTTACTGCTGGGAGTTCTGGTTTTTCCCAAAAGCTTATTGTCGGTTTGGCAAGAAGGATTATTAATTACTACGATAATGATCTTAGTTGCTCGTCCACTGACTATTTTGATTTGCACTCTGCCATTTAAATTTAAATTTCGAGAAAAAGTGTTCTTGATGTGGGGCGGCATTAAGGGGGCTGTTCCCATTGTTTTAGCAACTTATCCGGCTGTTTATGGCATTGACCAGGATCATTTTATCTTCAACATTGTTTTCTTTGCAGTCTTTTTGTCATGTTTATTACAGGGCATCACGCTTACCTGGGGCGCTTCGAAATTACGACTTTGTATTCCATCTCGACCGAAACCAATCCATTCGATTGAATTGATCACAACCCGTAAAACCGATGTGGATGTCTTTGAAATTCAGCTATCCGATAATTCCAAAATTGACGGTTTACAAATCCGTGACTTAGCTTTACCGCCCGATTCCTTAATTATTGCCATTATTCGAGATGATCAAATCATTCCGCCTAAAGGTCATACTGGATTGAAAAAAGGTGATATTTTATTCGTAATTGCCGCTCAGGACAATGTAGAACGGATTAGCGAAATTCTAAGTAAATAACCTGAAATAAGTAAAAGAGGTTGAGGCAGAGAAGGGTCATTGGTCATTAGTCATTAGTAAAGAGGCTGAGAAAGGGAGAAAAGGAGACAGGAGACAGTCTCGGCGATTAAAATTATTCGTTCCAATTTACCGTTGCGGCATCAAGAATATTACACTGGATTTCGGGTTTGTGATTTGGAATTTGTGATTAGAAATTTGGGATTTGGGATTTGGGATTTGGGATTTGGGATTTTTTTCATTTGGCGGTTTATTTTTCCAAGACCCAAAAAAAATAAGGCTGAGAAAAGAGGAGACCTACAGATATTTGGTCACAGGTAACAGGTTTTAGAATAAAAAATCGATGTATATTTTATAATAATGGAGCTCAATATGAAAAAACTTAATACAGTCGCTTTTTTTCTGGTATCAATTTTCTTTTTCTTGAGTTGCGAAGATATGCCGGTAACCACTGGCTCGCTGGATATTGAGGTAATTAAAAATATGAAGTTTGCTATCACGAGCAAATCTTACACAACGGACCAATTATCTGTTATTGGTACCATAAAGAATACCGGCTCCGAAACCGTTTATCCCGACTGGTTTGTGGAAGGTGAATTTTATGCCGACTCTACTTTTAAATTAAAATTAGGTGGAGACAATTATATGATGACTTTCCCTCTGGAACCAGGAGTAACAGCCAGCTGGCAATTAATTTTCTATTCTGACCTTTACATCGAATCGGATTACCCCCATTTCGGTATTAAAAACCTGCGCGCTTTTAAATACAAAGAAGAAGATTAAAACTGAAATTTGGGTTAAGCCGAATTCGTTCCACTTTCTTTCAATTGAAAAACTGATACCTCAGCTTGACCCAAATTGAGATTTTCAAATTGATCTTCTCAGAACTTAACTCAACTTTAATGAACTATTTTTCGGGAGCTGATTTATCTTTCCGGTTCATCAATATTTCCACCGGCGTTAGATATTTCTTCTTATTATTGCATTCTTTGCAGGCGGGAACAATGTTTCTTTTGATGCTTTTTCCGCCGCGGGCAATCGGTACGATATGATCCATCGTTAATTCCTGCGGCTTAAATTTCTTGCCGCAGTAATAGCATATCCCGGCCGCTATTTTCTGTTTCCACCAGTTGGATTTGCGTAATTCTCTGGCTTTCGCTTTTTCGCGAGCAATATGCTTCTCGTCTTTTTTTATTGCGATCCAATCAGTCATTTTTTTGTCTGTTTTAGAAACCATTCGTAGAGTCTGGGATTATTATAAGTCTTCGTCCAGGCGTCGTGACCGGTGTTCGGATAAACAGTAAATTTCACTTTTCCGCCGCAAGCTTTCAGCGCCGCAACCATCTCCTGTGATTTTTGAAGCGGCACGATTTCATCTTGGGCACCATGAAAAACCCAGGTCGGAACATCTTTTATTTTGTCGGCTTCGAGCGGATTGCCACCGCCGCAAATCGGCGCTATCGCCGCAAAACGTTCCGGGTGTTCGATAGCCCAGTCCCAGGTAGCAAAGCCGCCCATACTCAATCCGGTTAAATAAATACGTTTCTGATCAATTCGATAGAGCTTGACCACTTCATCGAATAGTGCGTCCAGCCATTCCAGCGACCACCAGCGATTGGCGGGACATTGAGGCGAGATTACGATGAACGGAAAATCTGGTTTTTTATCAATAACTTGGGGGAGTCCCTGGCGCCGGACGATTTCGGGATTGTTCCCTCGTTCGCCGGAACCGTGCAGAAAGAAGATCGTTGTCCAGTCATTTTGTGATTCGGCATAACCGGGCGGCAAATGGAGCAGGTAATTTCCGTGGAAATGCTTCTGGACTTTCTTTTGGAAGGTTATCACTGTTTGAGAGGTTGATAGCACTGATTGTTTTTTATGCGATTTAATGTCTGACGTCATTCGACAATTAATTTAAATAAGATTAAGCGTATCCTCAACTTTCAGGAATTTCGCTTCAGGTTTGGGGAGAGTGCTTATAATGAAATGTAATGCGATTTGGTGACGACCGCTTTGATCCGTCCGGTCAATTCCGCCCCGATAAAAGGTGTATTCTGAGAGCGCGAATAAATATTTTTACGATTGAAAACCCACCACTGGTTGGGATCGAAAATTGTTAGATTAGCGTCCGCGCCGTTTTCTAATTTCGGCAGGGCGATGTTCATTATCGCGGCGGGATTGACCGTCAGCAATTTTATCAATTGTAAAAGAGTCAGATGCCCTGGATGTACCAAATTGGTCATAGCCAGCGCAAAAGCGGTTTCCAATCCGATCATCCCATACGATGCGAGGTCTAACGAAGTTTCTTTGGTGTCAATCGTATGGGGCGCATGGTCGGTAGCGATAGCGTCAATCGTGCCGTCCTTAAGCCCAGCAATCAAAGCCTGGCGATCGGCTTCGGTTCGCAGAGGCGGAGCGACTTTGCCATTGGCATCAAAAGTGCGCATATATTCGTCTGTCAAGGAAAAATGATGCGGAGTAACTTCAGCGGTCACGTGTACACCTTCGGCTTTAGCTTGGCGGATCAATTCCACGGAACCGGCGGTCGAGACATGCGGAACGTGTAAACGCGCTGAGGTAAATTTCGCCAATTGCAAATCGCGATTAATCATTATTTCCTCAGCGATAGCGGGATTACCCGGTAGTCCCAAATGGGTCGAGACAACGCCTTCATTCATTAAACCATCGGCTTTTAAATCAACATCTTCGGCATGGTTGATAATTGGTTTGCCGGTCAAGCGGGAATATTCGAGAGCATAGCGCATAATCTGGGCGTTTTTCAAGGGAGTGCCGTCATCGGAGAAAGCCGCCGCACCAGCATTAGCTAATTCAACCATTTCGGTCAACTCGGCGCCCTGACGACCTTTGGTGATTGCCGCTATCGGATAAACTTCCGCCAAAAGGTTTTCGGCTTGCCGGTAGATAAAACGCACGGCTTCTTGAGTATCAATGGGCGGATCGGTGTTCGGCATACAGCAAATTTTAGTGAATCCGCCAGCCAGCGCGGCTCTGACTCCGGTTGCAATTGTCTCCTCATCTTCATTGCCGGGCTCGCGTAGATGAGTATGCAGGTCAATAAATCCCGGCGCAACGTATGATCCCTTGAGGTCTTCACATATTTTTACATTTTTCGGGTCGATCTTTTGCTCAATATTTTTTATTTTACCTTTTTCAATCAGAATGTCTGCCTCATAAATGTTGTCTTTGAATGGATCAACGATCACCGCATTCTGTAAAAGTAATTCTTCGTTAATGGCTTTAATTTGCATTTTTACTCCTAAATAATTCCATTTATTTGCCACCCAATAATAGAAAAAGTACTGCCATACGCACGGCGACGCCGTTCAGCACCTGATGAAGAATGAGTGAGTGCTCGCTATCGGCAACGTCAGAGTCAATTTCCACTCCGCGATTAATCGGGCCGGGATGCAGTAGCGTAATCGTTTTATGCAATTTATCCAGGCGTTCGCGCGTGATGCCAAAAACCGCTCGATATTCGCGTAGTGATGGGATCATACCTTTACCTTGTCGTTCCCGCTGAATGCGCAGGATGTTGATAGCATCGGCAAAGGCTAAAGCTTCATCCAGATCATAGATTACTTTTACGCCCAGCGATTCGATCCCGACCGGCATAAACGTCGGTGGTCCGCAGAGCGCGACATTGGCGCCCATAGTTAACAATCCGTAAATATTAGAGAGCGCTACTCGGCTGTGGCGAATATCACCAATGATTGCGACATTCAAGCCGTCGATCGAACCGAATTTTTCCTGCAACGACATCATATCCAAAAGGGCTTGGGTCGGATGTTCATGAGTTCCGTCACCGGCATTGATTACAACGGCATCTATGAATTGCGTCAGTAGTTTGGCTGAGCCGGGCACGCCGTGTCGCATTACGACGGCATCTGTTTTCATAGCATAGAGGTTACGGACGGTATCTTTAAGGCTTTCGCCCTTGGCGAGGCTACTTCCGCTGGATGAAAAATTGACCGTATCGGCTGAAAGACGTTTCTCGGCCAGTTCAAATGATATGCGCGTCCTGGTGGAATTCTCGAAGAAAAGATTGACAATGGTCTTACCCTGAAGAGTCGGAACACGCTTAATTGGACGTTCCAGAACTTCCCTGAATGAAAAAGCCGTATCCAGAATAGTGCTGATGTCATCCCGCGGCACACCTTCCAGTCCGAGTAAATGCCTAATACTCAAATTCATTTCTGTTCCTCCACTAACAGGATTTCATCCTTACCGTCGATTTCTTTAATCATTACGCGAACTTCTTCACCAATTGAGGTTGGTACGTTTTTCCCTACATAATCGGGTTTGATCGGTAGTTCGCGGTGACCACGGTCCACCAGCACTGCCAATTGGATCGCCGCCGGTCGCCCGAAATCCATCAGGGCATCGAGTGCGGCGCGAATCGTTCTGCCAGTATAAATTACATCATCTACCAGGATTAGGATTTTGCCGTCCACATCGAAAGGAATATCGGTGACCTCAACGCGCGGCAATTTGGTTTTCATTCGAAAATCATCCCGATACATAACGACATCAAGGACACCGACTGGTAGTTTGACATTTTCGATCTCTTCGATTTTACGTGCCAGACGTTTGGCTAAATAATCACCACGCGTGCGAACACCAATGATTCCGACATTTTCGGTTCCTTTGCAATTCTCAATAATTTCGTGAGCCAATCGCGTGATCGTGCGATTTACTCCCTGCTCGTCCGCCAGACGGGCTTTAACTCTAAATTCCATAGTTGATACTCCTGAAATAAAAAACCACCGCTCTGGGTGGATTTCTGGTTTCTCTTTTGCCTTTCCCAACTCACGGTTTGGTTTTAAAGGCTCCTTTTTTAATTACATTAATTTAGATGATAGTCATAATAAAGCCAAAGTATTTTTCGTAATCGAAAAATCTATAACCCATAGATAAACAGTTAGATTTCTCTGGAGTGAATTAAATATCAACTTATCTAATTCTCTAATTTTCCAATTTTTCATAAGTTACATTTACCCGAACAGCTTTTTTTAGAGTGGCAACGCAATCCGTTGAAATCGCTCGGACGATTTCGTCCGGGACACCATCTGCCGCTCTGGATTGCAAACGCAAATCAACTGGATCGTTAATATAATCTACCACCACAAATTTACCTTCTGCCGTCAGAGCAATTTCGGAGGAGAAAACATCCAGTCCCGTCACATCGGCAATTTTCTCGATTATTTCGTTTAGTAATGGCATTGGCAGGCTCTCTTTATCATTATTCGAAAAAGGGGTATAAATATGCGTCTTGACATCCCACCAGCAAAAATAAGCCTTTCCGAAGCCATAAATGACACGAAACCAAGCCAGCCGCCCGTTAACCTGTAACGGTTCGATTACAGCCTGTAAAAGATAAAAATCATCCGGATTTTCTCGACGAGCAGTCAATACGCGCTCCAGACTGGTCGCGTCCAGAATTACACCCAAGCCTCCACCGCCATGCGCCGGTTTGATTATAAAGCGATTGCCCAGAACGCTCAAGTCAATCTCGGGCAATATCGGTTGGACATTATAAGGGTCCAAAACTATCGTATAAGGTGTATTGACTCCTGCTGTGATAAATTCCAGGTGCATCGTGGCTTTGTTCCAGGCTCGGACGGCTTTTTCGTGAGGATTAATCTGGAGAATATTGTTATTCTTAGCCCAGTTTATCAGTTCTATAAATCGGCTATCGGTGTCAGCCGCCCTATCCCATAATGCTTGTAAATAAATTCCACCTTGCCCTATTTCAGTCAGTACCGATTCGATCTTTTCTGGAGTCACTTGAAGAAAATTTAACCCTTCCGACCGGCAATTCGCTTCTAATAAATTGGCAAAATCCCAATCATATTCCCAGTTCCAGGCAAAGCCGAAATCAACTACCTGCCGCACACAAAATCCACTTTTCGGTTATTAAACGCAGGTCAATATCAGGATAATTCATCAAATTGCACAAAAGATAATATTTTAAATAAAACCATTATTATCACTAATCATTTAACAAAAGTTAAGATTTTTAAACGAGCTATCAAAAGTTATTACTCGATGAAATTTTACCTATCCGATAATGAACCGAGGAATAGAAAACTAACTTTTGCAGCTTTATGAACCCAATTTTCCAAACTATTGGTTTCTGAACGGTTTCATCCCTCGTGATTTTTATAAAAAAATTAATAATATGCTCATTACTGAAAATAAGATTATTTGAGCGGGATTTTTTTACCGAAAAAAGTAAGTGTTTTAACGACAATGAGTCGAGAACCAGAGTGAAATGTCGGAATTACCATGCTTCAGAGGATCGAGCGTTTTAATATAGTTAGCCAGTTCTTCGGCATTGAATTCGAGGCGGTAATATTTTAAGACCCATAATAAAATTAGAAGCACCGTTGTGCGATTCTTGCTATTAAACGGTTCACCTTCAATCATATAATAAACAAACCATCCGAGTTGAGCATACAAATCCTTGCGATTGGATAGACGTTCGCCCAGAACGCAGGAAAGGGTTCCATTCCCCGGTAAGGTTACAGCCGCAGTTAGAGCCTTAATGTCTCGGATGCCTTTTTCAGCGCCAAATTTCTCGGTTACTAACCAGTTAGCATAAGATAACAACTTAATTTGCCTGATTTGTTCTTCAGTCATCGATACCCTCCAACAAATCAGCATAATCTTCCAATACTTCCTCGAGCTGGCGCAGGTGGTCTATCTCATAATCTTGCGGCACGCTGACTTTTAAACTCTTCAAATAAACTTCGTGCTTCTCTTCATCAACACTAAGCTCGATTTCGGAACCAAAACCCCAATCCATCGCCTTAGTCACCTCGCGAGGTAATAAGACTCCTTTACTGGAACCCACCCGGATTATTTTCCTTTTCATCTTTTTTTCTCCTAATTATTGGATTTGAGGGTCGTGATCGGCAACCAGAGTTCCCAGCTCCTTTCCGTAATTTTCGAGAAACTTGTCGAAATGCTCCATCATCGTTTTTTTCTCGATTGGCTGATTTTGCAGGTTGCGGAGAATTACCACTTCATTTTCCTCGTCTAGGATCAAATTGATTTCATCTTCGAAATCCCATCCCATAGCTCTAACTACCTCTTTGGGTAATAGCACACATAGGCTGGCACCAACTCTAACTATTTTTCTTCTCATTACATCGCCCCTATAGCGTTTTGTAAATTACATCTCAAAATAAATTAACTATTAGAAATAATCAAGCTTTTTTTACAATTATACTTATTTGTAGGCTTCATCTGGTATTAAATAGCCTATTTAACGTCAAAATAAATATCCCAATGGTTGTTATGTTCATCAGAGATATAAATTATTATTTTTAGATCCAAATATCTGATATTCACAGATAATTATTTAATAATCCCAAGCGAAAAATTGTATAGATAAATAAAATTATTTCAGGAATTTTTCGTCCTTCGGTAACGCTCAGGCCAGAGCTGCTCAAGGCGCTCGCGTAGGAATTTTTCACGACCGATACTGGTCGGTTGATAAAACGTCGGCGCCAGTCCATTGCCAGGGAAATAATTCTCTTTCACAAAATGGTCTGGATAACTATGGGGATAACGATATCCCTTATGATAACCTTGGGCTTTCATTAATTTGGTTGGCGCATTGCGCAAATGCAGGGGAACGCTGGGCGCACTGCCTTCTTTGAGCGCTTGGCGGGCATTCTCTAGGGCCATATAGGAAGCATTACTTTTGAACGTGGATGCCAGATAGGTCGTGACTTGGGCAAGAACAATAGCGGCTTCGGGCATACCGATAGCATGTACAGCCTGAAAACCAGCGGTCGCTAACGGCAAAGCCGATGGATCGGCATTGCCTATGTCTTCACTTGCCAGTATAATCAAACGGCGAGCGATGAATAGCGGGTCCTCACCGCCTTCTAACATCAAAGCCATCCAGTAAACGGCGGCATCCGGATCACTGCCGCGCACGCTTTTGATGAAAGCCGAAATAGTATCATAGTGATAATCACCAGTCTTATCGTATAACTGTCTTCTTTGCTGGAGTGCTTCTTTAATTAAATCAATAGTGATAGTAAATTCAGCGCCTTCCTCGGGCGCAGCTATCTGCTGGCAAATTTCGATCGCATTCAACAATTTGCGAGCATCGCCATTGACATTTTTTATCAAAAAATCCTGAGCACCCGGCTCAAATTTAATTTTATACTTTAATAGAATAATGTCTTTAGCGATAGCCGTATTGATAATACTTGCCAGATTTTCATCAGATAATCCCTCCAGCTTCAACACCCGGCACCGCGAGATGAGCGGCGAAATCACTTCAAAAGAGGGGTTTTCGGTCGTTGCTCCGATTAGAATTAACGATCCATCTTCGATGGCATGGAGGAGAGCATCCTGTTGAGCTTTGTTGAAGCGGTGAATTTCATCAATAAACAATAAGGTCGAGCGATTGCGACTGCGATTATAAGCCGCTTTATCAATAATAGACCGCACATCCTTCACTCCGGCTGAAACGGCACTGATCTGGTAAAAATCGGCATCCACATAATTAGCAATAATTTTGGCTAAAGTAGTTTTTCCACTGCCCGGAGGTCCCCATAGAATCATCGAAAAAATTTTCCGAGATTCTAAAGCTTTCCGCAAAATTTTGCCCTGCGCCACGATTTCTTCTTGCCCTTTAAAATCCTCAAGGCGTCGGGGACGCATTCGCTCCGCTAAGGGCGGTAACAAATTTGTATTTTTCGGATTCGCTTCGAACAAATCCATTGATATTTTTCCTTGCCTAATTATACCACATTTTAGCTGATCTGATATTGGCTCAGGTATTCCGGCAATTCGGTTGACCAGCCGAAATGCCGGTTGATTTTGTCACTCAAACTACGGGCAGGTTCCGGTTCGCCATGGACAATAAAAACTTTTCGTGGCACAGAATTAAAATTCGATAGCCAGGCTAAAATCTCGTGGTAATCGGCGTGGGCTGAAAAACAGGATGTACTTTCAATATGCGCCCGAATCGGGACATATTGCCCGTGAATCTTGACACTTTCGGCGCCATCGAGGATCGTGCGACCACGCGTGCCAACTGCCTGATAGCCAATAAATAGAACGGTATTTTTCGGATCGGGTAGGCGATTGAAAAGATGGTGCAGGATTCTGCCGCCGGTAGCCATACCGCTGGCAGAAATGATGATGGCATTGCTTTTTATTTTATTAATGGCTTTGGACTCTTCCTGGGTTTGCGCAAAGTGCAATTGAGCCGTTTCTAATACATTCTTGCCCTTTAATTCTAAAGTTTTAGATTTCAGATCGAAATCCTGCTTGTTTTTAGAAAATATTTTCGTAGCCTTGATGGCTAAGGGGCTGTCCATATAGATTGGTAAATGTGGAATTCGATTAGCTTCTTCCAATTCACGGATTGTGTAAATTAATTCCTGAGTCCGACCTACGGCAAAAGATGGTATCAGCAACACTCCGCCGCGTCGGATACTTTCGTTGATTATGCGCGCCATTACTTCTTTCGGGTCTTCATTACCGTGCAAGCGATCGCCGTAAGTTGACTCGACAATTAGATAATCGGCACCAAAAACCGTATGCGGATCGCGTAAAATAGGTTGATTTGGTCGTCCTAAATCACCGGAAAATAACAAACGCCGTTGCTCACCATCAATAGACAAACGCAGATCAATAAAAGAAGACCCCAGAATATGACCAGCATCTCGAAAGGTTAGAGAAACTCCGTCATCCAATTGTAAACGACTACCGTAAGCAATCGGCGTAAATAATTCCAGGGCTTGCAGAGCATCTTCCGTAGTATAAAGTGGCAAGGCTGGACTGTGTTTGGAAAAATGTTTTTTATTGGCATATTCCGCATCTTCTTCTTGCAAATGAGCCGAATCAGGTAACAATATCTGGCAAAGGTCAGTTGTAGCCGTTGTGGCATATATTGTCCCCTTAAAACCATAATGTACCAACCGTGGCAAATAACCGGTATGGTCAATATGAGCATGCGTAAGGATCACAGCATCAATATCTTCCGGCGAAATAGGAAACGGTTCCCAGTTCCGTAAACGTAATTCTTTTAAACCTTGAAATAAACCGCAATCAATTAGATATTGCTTATGGGCAGTTTTTAACAAAAAACGTGAACCGGTTACCGTACCGGTCGCGCCGAGAAATGTTAGGCTTGGCATCTTGTCCCCCTGAAGTTGCTACCAACTTTTAAATTTTTCAAGCGATTAATCGAATAATCGTTCATCAAAAAGAATATATTGAACTCTCAGGAGGTTTCCAATATGTAGCTGGTTATTTAATCAGAAGTATTCAAGCCCGGCTTTCTTTTATTAAACACATCTCCCGGTAAAAGTAAAAACTTCTGTAAAATATTATCAGAGCCCTTTTCCCTAAAGGCGCTCTCGGAGAGTTAATTTCCCTAATACATTATCAATTTATTTTAGTAAAACTTTTTAGACTTTCTTCGAACTACCAACAACTGGCTGAGATTACATAATTACCAGCTGACTAAAGCGTAGTGATTCTAAGCACCGATTTATAAGTTTAACAACATGAAAACTAAAACGAACACGGCAATAGTCTCTACAATACCAATTACCATAAAATAATTGGCTGTCCCTTTACCCGTTTCAGCCAGTGCATCCGCCGCGCGCGCAGCAACTTTACCCTGAAGAAATGCCGAAAAACCAATCGCCAAGCCCCCAAAAACACCCGCACAGAGCTGAACCAATGGCTCTTTATCACTTCCATTGATAAAAAGCATCAAAAGAAACCCATAAATTGTCTGCGTTAGTGGCGCACCGGCAAAAGCAACCAGCATAAAAGGCGCCGGCTTGTTGTTGGCGAAGCATTTCTTCCAGCCTCCGACGGCAGTTTGGGCGGCTATACCGCATCCCAGAACCGAGCCAAGAGCGGCTAATCCTAAAGCGGCTGCCGGACCGATCAATCCAATATTCATTGTATTTCCCTTTCTGTTAAATTTTTTATTTTTTCTCTGAATGGCTCATATTTATAGCCAGACCATTCCATACCTAATTGGCTGGAAAATTCGAGGACATTTAACCGAATACCATGCACAATTACTGATAGAATACTCATAACGATGTTCAGTCCATGTCCGATAATTAATATCAACATTCCAGCCGGTAAAGTAAAACCTTTCAATAACGATGCGGCAATCTGGTTAAAACTGGTAGCAATTGCCACAGTCGCCATACCCACAGCGAAGAGCCGTATATAGGAAATAATATTTGAAAACGAACTGATAACGTTCAAAAAAGTCGCAAATCCGTCCCCTAATCCCCGCGCGATTCCTTTTAAGAAGCTGGTACCACTCTCCTGGCGCATAAATAAAACTATTGCCACTACACTACAGCCAATCAGAGGCACCGTAAATGAAGGCAACGGCGATCCCAAAACTAAATTCAATACCAACAGAAAGGCACCTACTGTTACCCCAAACCATCCTAGATTACCCAGAGCTTTTAAATGCGGCAAGTTATTGATAAAATTCATAATATTAGCCAGTCCCAGTTGCGTTACACCAACGGTAAAACAAATAAACATAACCTGATCCTGGGGATTGACCGTCAGGTCGGGAAATAATTCCGGAAAAGTTGCCAGCTGAGGTATTGTCAAAGCCTTTAATAATGGCAATCCGGCAATCTGAATAGATCCAAACCAGTTGCCGGTTATAGTACCCCATCCAATAGTACATATACTAAGCAGGTAGAGCAATTTTAAAAAGAGCGGCAAAGACTTTCCTTGCTTTACCAATTTATAATGGACAAATATAGCTGCCAGGAAAAATATCAAACCATAACCGGCATCGCCGATAATCATTGCTACAAATAACGCAAAGAAAATTAAGAAGTACTGGCTGATATCATATTCCCGATAACCGGGCACAGTACCGAGAAAGTCTAAAACCGGTTGGATTAGCCGGGCAAATTTATTCATTTTTAATAAGGTCGGCGGATTATCGGTCTCATCCGGATCTGCGCTTAGAATACCCCACCCTTCGTCACTAGCCGCCTGCATCAATTGGGACACATCAT
>ERZ795052.2770-NODE-2770-length-20493-cov-8.163715_pt1 | contig 20493 bp, 18 predicted proteins | sample MGYA00375136_ERZ795052 | MGnify/ENA primary metagenome ERZ795052 (study PRJEB30181, sample SAMN05720156) | activated sludge metagenome | isolation source: Anaerobic digester | place: Japan | collected 2015-05-26 ... | reverse complement strand
AGCTGGAAGCGGTGAACGCGAACTTCACCAAGCAGCCGCCCAAATTCAAGGATCCATCCTGATTTTACGGCTTGTCGTTGCGGATAGAGGTTTTTTTAAGAAAAGAATGACCTCATGAAGCGCGTCATAAATTTTCTCACCCAGATTGAGATCGCAATCCACCGGAACAAGGGGCTGCAACCCCCATAGGCTGAGCGAATTGAAGTTCTGCTCGATCCATTTTTCGCTGAGGTTCATTGGACTCGGGACAAAAAAGAGAACATGGTCCGTCTGTGTTAAAAAGGAGGCGCCCTCTCGTGAAATCCATCGTGGAACAATTAGATCCCATTTTCAAGCCCAAGTCTATCGCCGTGATCGGAGCGTCTAATCACCGCACAAAATGGGGATTTCGGATGATCAACCGGCCGCTGCGCACGGGTTATCGCGGAGCTGTTTATCCTGTCAACCGACAGGGAGAGCAGATCAATCATTTGCCCAGCTACAAAAGTATTCTGGATATTCCGGAAGCCGTTGACCTGGCCGTGATTACCCTGCCTGCTCCACAGATTCCGGGGGTGATGAAGGAATGCGTAGATAAGGGAGTCAAGGGCGTTGTCCTGATTACCGCCGGATTTGCCGAAGTCGGACGGGAGGGAAAAATTTTGGAAGACAAGGTGGTGAGTATCGCCCGGAAAGGGGGCATTCGGTTTGTAGGACCTAACTGCATGGGGATATGGAGCAGAGCGGGAATGTTGAGCCTGTCTTTTGACAAAGCGCCCCTGGCCGGTCCCATTGCGTTTGTCTCCCAGAGCGGGACCTTCGGCGTTTCTCTTTCGGAGATCGCCGGAACAAAGGGCTACGGTCTCAGCAAATTCATCAGCATCGGCAATCAGGGGGATCTCGATGCGGCGGATTACCTGGAATATTTAGCATCCGATGAAGAGACAAAGGTTCTGGTGTTCTATATCGAAGGTTTCAAAGATGGAAAACGGTTTATGAATCTGGCCCGGGAAGTGGTAAAACAAAAACCCATTGTTATCTATAAGGCGGGCCGGACGTCCGCCGGAAGCAAAGCAACACAATCACACACGGCCTCGCTGGCCGGCTCGGATGAAATCTTTGACGCGGTTTGCCGGCAGGCAGGCCTGATTCGGGTCCACGAGACCCTTCATGCCTTCGATGTGGCGGAAGTCCTGGCCAGCCAGCCTCTTCCGCCCGGCAGGCGCGTTGCCATTCTGGGAAGCGGCGGACAGGGTGTCGTCACCGCCGATGCCTGCGCCTCTCTGGGACTGGAAGTGCCGGATCTGGACGGCGATACGGTTCGAAGCCTGATGGCGGGTCTGCCGCCGCACGCGCCCAGACCGAACAATCCTGTGGATTTTGCGGGAAGCGCGCGCACCGGTTTGGAAGAAGCGGCCGTGGTGGAGAAACTGTTGAAATGCGATTATATTGACGGCGTGATCTCCAACGTCCCCATCAACCCTGCAGCCTGGAGCGACATGTTCGGGTTTTCGGGGCTGCCGAAACCCTTGCTCGATCTGACCAAAATAGCGGTTGAAGGCGCCGATTATTTTTGCTCTTTGCCCGCAAAGTACGGCAAGCCGGTCATCACGACACGATTTCGACGGGTTGACCACGACATGGTCATCGACATCCTGAAGGGAGCGGGAATCCCTGTATGCGATACCCCGGAGGAAGCCGCCCGCGCCATGCACGCGCTGGTTCAATACGCAAACATCAGGAAAAAGGCGCAATCACGCAAGGCCATAACGGAGGGGCGCGGTTAGCTTATCAATTTATTTCTCTTTGAATATTTGAACGTTCAGCTTCAGTGCTTTCAGGCGCTCTATGAATTTCCGGTCGAATGTGACAACCACCGACCCTTTGATGTTTTTGCAAACCGATGCGATCACGGCATCGCCGAAGCGGTCGTAAATTTCCCTCAAATCTCCGGACATGGATTCACCCGTTTGCGTCGAAAGGATTTTTACGGTTGAAGTCCGGCGTCAGGGCTCTTTCATCCACTTCCTGGATGAATAAATTTTCAAATCCCAGGGAAAGGGCGAAATCCACAATCTCGCCATATTCCGAGGCCGTAACCCGCCGTCCCAAAAGGGGGTGCGAGCGGACTTTCGGGACGGGCGTGTATTGCGACATGAGGCTGATCGGAAGGTTGGTCGATATTTCTTTTTTCAGCAGTTTCAGCGCCTCCTTCGAGTTTTTCAGAAGCCCCGGCAGGACCAGATGGCGGATGATGATGCCGTGCGACGCGATGCCGTTTTCCACGTCCAGATCGTCCCCCACCTGCCGGACCATTTCCCGAAGGGAGGCCAGGGCGAACTTCGGATAGTCCGGCGCGTCGGAGAACATTTGGGCGTCTTGCGAAAGGCCGTATTTGAAATCCGGCAGATAGATATCGACCATGCCGTCGAGCATCCGGATGACGTCCGGATTTTCATAGCCGCCGCAGTTGTAAACCAGCGGGACGGTGAGGCCCTGGGCCCTTGCCAGGCAAAGCGCTTCCATGATCAGAGGCGTCTGTGGCGTCGGCGTGACCGGCTCGATATTATGGCAGCCGCTTTTTTGCAGGTCGATCATGATCCGGGCCAGTTCGATCACGGTCGGACGGCGGCCCTCCGCCGAGTGCGAAATTTGATCATTCTGGCAGTAGACGCATCCCAGGTTACAGGAAGAAAGGAAAATGGTTCCGGCTCCGCCCGTTCCCGAAAGAGGCGGCTCCTCTCCGTGATGGGCCAGAGCGCAGTCCATGACGATCTCGGAAGGCAGGCGGCAGTAGCCCGGCTTGCCTTTTGTCCGGTCAACGCGGCAGGCGCGCGGGCAAAGCGTGCACGAACGGTATAGCTCGAGAAGCTGCGGAATGATCATAAACACAGAACGAGGGCAGCAGGCCCCGGATTGAAGCCTGCTGCCTGTAACAGCAAAAGGAAAAATTTTTTACAGAAACGGTCCGGCTGCCCGCGTCGCCGGCACGGAGTCTGCGACGGCTTCCGGCCGTGTTTCGATCATTCGCCGGTGAAGTTCGGTTCGCGCTTCTGCAGGAAAGCGGTGATGCCCTCCACCGCGTCCTTGCTGGCGCCCAGTTTCTTGGACCACTCGATGTCCAGCTTCAGGCCTTCATTAAACCCCTTTTCCATACCGACGCTGATGCCTTCGAGGACGGCGGCCACGGCCAGCGGCGGACGTTTGGTCAGCGCCTGGGCAAAGGCCGTCGCTTCCTTCATCAGATCGGCGGCCGGAACGACTTTATCGACCAGGCCTACGGCCAGCGCCTCGGAGGGGGTCAGTCGCTTACTGAACAGGATCATGTCCAGCGCCCGGGATTTTCCCAAGAGCCTCGGCAGTCTCTGGATGCCGCCCCATCCGGGCGTGATGCCCAGATTGACTTCCGGCAGTCCGATGAGAGCCTTGGGGTTGTCCGTCATGATGCGGAAATGGCAGGCGATCGCCGTCTCACAGCCGCCGCCCAAGGCATGTCCGTTGATCGCGGCAATGTAGGGCTTGGTGGAGCGCGAGATGGCGTTCATGATGTCGTTGCCGTTCGGACCTTTGGCGATGTTGGCCACGTCGGAGACGTCCATGCCGGCGGAAAATCCCTTGTCGCCCGCGCCGGTGATGATGACCGCGCGCGTCTCCTTGCTTTTTTCAAGGTTCGTGACCGCGTCGAAAAATTCCTCGCGAATGCCCAGATTCACGGAGTTCATCGGCGGTCGGTTGAGAACGATCGTCGTCACGAAATTTTCTGTTGTTACAATAATGTTTTTGTATTCCATCCTCTTTTCTCCTTTCTCAATTTTAATGGTTGATCCTTTAATCTTTCGTCATTTTATCCGGCAGCGTTGAACCCTGAAACTTCAGCCCTCAGTCTTTTTTTGATGAACCAGCCGAAGGCCCGGGTGCGGCACTTCAAAAAAGGGGACGTTCGCGCCGCCCAAGCTTCCGATAAAAGCGGTGCGGCGATCTTTTCCGCCGAAGCAGATATTGGCCGGATGGTTCAGCACGGCGCCCTGAGGGTCTTGCGCAAAAATTTCCAGGGCGCCCCCCGGATCGATGTAGCCCAAGGCGTTGGCCATCGGAAAGGCGACCCAGAGGTTGCCGGCTTCATCAAACGCAATGCCGTCGGGAAAACCGAACTTCCCCAGAAAATCGGGGCCGTAAACCTCCGCCGGTCCGACGGTGTCGTCCGGATGTATCCTGTAGCGCAGAATGCGGCGTTTCATGGTTTCGGCCACATATACATATTTTTCGTCCGCATCCAGCGCGACGCCGTTGGCAAAACAAATACCCTGTGCGACTATTCGGGGCGCCCTGCCTTTCGCGATCAGGACCAGGCATCCGTCGGGGACGGGCGCTTTCAGGGATGCTTCAATATCCGGGTTGTCCGTGGAGTTGGAAACCCAGAGGCGGCCCGCAAAATCCAGGAAGGGGAAATTGGGTGTCGACATTCTTTTGCCCTGCGCCTGTGTCATCAGGACCGTATGGCGGCCGTCGGAGGAAAGAGACTGGACTTCGCCGTTGCCGATGTTGGCGACAATGCAGTTGCCGTCCGGATCGATGCAAATGCCGTTGGGCAGGCCGCCCAGCCGGCCGAAAAAAGTCGTCCGTCCGTCCGGATCGATACGGGCGCAGCGTCCGTGGGCGTCCGCCGTACGGACGCTGCCGTCGTCCAGCGCCATGACGCCCTCGGGGCGCGTCAGTCCGCCGCCGATCGTTCGAATCTGTTGGATATCGATTTTCATGAGTCCCCTCCGGATTTGCTCCGGCGTATCGCTGCGGAGCTTTTTGACGTTTTCGGTTCTCCTTTGCTGAAGGCGACGCAGCAAAGCGGGATTCCCCGGTGCACCGCTTCCAGGCATTGATTGCAGTACACACAACGCGGTTTTTTCGCAGGATCCGCTTCCCAGCTCCGGATCAGATCCGGCTCCGATATCAGCGGCCGGCAAAGCGATATGAAATCCGCCTCCCCGCGGCGGATCATTTCCTCCATCATGGCGACGGATTTCAAGCCGCCCACGGCAATGACGGGGACGCCGATCCTTTTTTTGATATCCCGCGCCCACTTTCGGAAATAGCCTTCCCGGGAAGATTGGTGGATTCTGGTTCTGTATTCCGTTCCCTCGTATTTTTCTCCCCGGACGCCTGAGCTGATTTCCAGGGCGTCATACCCGGCGTCGGCCAGCATCCGCGCAGCCCGCACCCCCTCGTCAATCGTCAACCCGCCGGGGAAGCCGTCCTGCACGCCCAGTTTGATCATGACCGGGTAATCCGCGCCCGCCTCACGGCGAACGGACGCGTACACCTCTTTATGCAGGCGCAGGCGGTTTTCCAGCGATCCGCCCCACGAATCCTCTCTCCGGTTGGTAAAGGGGGAGAGGAACTGGCTGAAAAGATACCCGTGCGCGCCGTGAATCTGAACGGCGTCAAAGCCTGCTTCACGGGCCCGGCGCGCCGCCTCGCCGAAGGCATGAACAACCACCCGGATCTCCTCTTCGGTCATTTCACGGTAATTCCAGCGGTAAAAGGGGTCGTCGGCGATTACGGACGGGCCGGCGGGCAGCCGGCCCCTGGTTTTAACGAAGCGCGCCTCGCGTCCGCCGTGATAAAGCTGCACGGCAATTTTTGCTCCCCGTTGATGAGCCGTCCGGGCAAGCTTTTGTAAACCCGGAATACAGGCATCTTCGGCGATCGAATTCATGAAGGAGGAAACCTGGCCGGAAGGATGAACATACATAATGGCGGTCACGATCAGGCCGACGCCGCCCGCGGCAAGATCATCCATCCATGAGATTTGACGGTCCGTCACCTGCCCGGTGGGATCCGACATGCCGTCATAGGTGGCCGACCGGACAAACCGGTTTCGCAGGGTCATGTTTTTCAGACGGGCGGATTCAAACAGGATGCTCATTTCAAACCTTCGGACCGGTTCTTTTGTTTTCTTGTATGGTATATTTGCCGGCACCCTATCATGATTTGCCGGTTGCAGGCAATCATTTGTGAGAGGTGAGGGCCGTTCTTTTCTGCCTGAAAAGGATCCGCGTCCGCCGATCCGGCTTTCGGCCCTGTGATGGAATGTGATTGACAGGCTTTGGCCTTCTGTTTATACTCCGCGCCATCCTGACAGGGAAATAATCGGAAGGAAAAGGATTTTTCATGTTTAATCGCATGGTCAGCATTGTTTTTCTGATTTTTATCTCCTTGACGTCCATTCCGCTGTTTTTGACGGCTTTGCTCCTGCGTGTGGTTACCTACCCCTTTGACCGACGGCTGCGGCTTTTACATCTGTTCACATGTTTCTGGGCTTCTCTTTACACCTGGACCATGCCGGCCTGGCGGATTCGCATCGAGGGGCGCGAGCATGTTCGCAAGGATGTTGCGTATGTGATTGCTTCCAATCATCAGTCGCAACTGGATATTCTGGTCGCTTTCCGGCTTTTCTTTCACTATAAATGGGTATCGAAGATTGAAATATTCCGGGTGCCGCTGATCGGCTGGAATATGATGCTGAACCGCTACATTCCATTGAAACGCGGCGACAAGCAAAGCATCGAACAGATGCTCAGCCAATGCGCAGTGCACTTGGCCGAGGGGAGCTCCATTTTCATGTTTCCGGAAGGCACCCGCTCGCCCGACGGCGAGGTGAAGGCGTTCAAGCTGGGCGCATTTCAGCTTGCGCACCAGAAGAAGGCGCCCATTCTGCCGATCGTCATCAGCGGAACCAATAAGGCCCTTCCCAAATTCAGCATGAACTTTACCGGCGTGCAGAAAATTTACATCAAAATATTTGAAGAGATTCCGTATGACGCTTTTGCGCATCTTTCAGTCCAGGAGACGGCGGAAATGGTGCGGAAGTTCATTATCGAAAAGCTGAAGGTTTTGAACGAATACACCCTGGGCGGGTAAGGGACTGTTGACCGGGCGCGCGTTTCCCTGAGGAAGGCGCAACGCAAGGGGAACCGTTTGTCATAGACCTGCATCTCCTTATGGGTGCCAAATCATGAAAGAAGAAGAATATAACAAATTGTCCGTTGGCATTTACGTACTTCAAAGAGAATGTTTTTGTCATGCGGATCAAGGGCTCGCGCATATTCTGGGGAAGACGGTTACGCCGTGGGCAAGATCCTGAGGAAAATTCTGAGGGAAGAGGAAATCACCAAGACCACAAAGCAGACGTAGCTCGCAGCTCATGGCTCATCGCTTGTGAATCATGTTACGTATTTGTGCATCGATCCGCCTCAATGGGCTGCAAGCAGGGCCGCGCCGATTTTTTCCTGACGGATCTGCAGGCGTCTTTTTTGAAGGACTCCCAGCGATTCCATGTCCCTTTGAAGATAAGCATATGGGTCCGGCACGGGAATGTTCCATCGTTCGGACAGTTGCGCGATGTCGATATGAAATTCCGCGGCCAGACGCGCAAAGGTAATGCCGAGGGGAAGAGGGGAGTCCCCGCCCCGATCAAGCCTGCCGGCAGCTTCATAGGCGATCATCCGCAGCGTTTGCCGTAGGGCGGAGAGCGCGCCCCATTCGCCTTGCAGGGCGCGGTCTCTTGACGTAGAATTTTCCCGGATGGCGGACGCGAGCAGATCCAGCTGCGCGGCCATGCCGCCCAGCACGGGACCCATCATCACCACATCTTCTATTTCTCCCAGCGGGATGACGATGTCCCGCCAGGCGCTGCCTTCACGGCCGAGAACGGATGTCGCCGGAACCCGGCAGCGGTTCAGTTGAATGCCGCCGTGCGGTGAAGGTTTTAAAAAATTCAAGGGCATCGGCAAAGTGACGGTGAGGCCTTGCGTATCGCGCGGCACGATGAACGCGGTGAAGCTTTTTCGCCCTGCCGCTTCGTCCGTCACGGCGACCACTATAAACAAATCGGCAATCGGTCCGTTGGTCAGGTAGGTTTTTTCTCCGTCCAGGAGGTAGGACCCCTCAAGTTTTTGGGCTTTGGCGGCCACGGTTTTCGGGGAGGCGCCGCGCTTCGGTTCGGAAACGGCAAAGCTCAGAGTGCAGTTTCCCAGGGCTGCGGCGCGCAGATATTGCCGGCACTGTTTGGGCGTACCGAACGCTCCGACGACAAAGCGGGCGATCACCTGCTGGAAGATCCAGGACATCCCCATCCCCAGATTCAAGCCGCTGCGGACAAAAGACTCCCCGGCTTTCAAAAGGTCAAGATACCCGTCGCCTGTGCCGCCGTAAATTTCCGGAATGCCGATTTTGAAAAGTCCGGCATCGCCCATCGCGCCCCACAGGTCCGTTGGGGGTTCTTGCGCGGTCTGCAAATCCGCGCGCGTCGCGACATGCCGGGCGGCGAAATCCGCGGCCAGGGTTTGGGCTTTCATCGAATCCTCCGGTGGTTTCATATCACCAGCTCCTCGATGAACGTGAACAGCTGGTTGACGTTGCGGCAGGCGCGGACTTCATGGCAGTGGTGCAGGTATGTCCGGATCTCGCTGTCGCCGGTCCCCCACAGGTTTTCCGGTTCGGGATTGAGCCAGATGACCCGGCGGCACCGCTCCCGCATGGCGCCCAGGATCGCGTCCTCCGGATTCAGGTAATTCGACCGTCCGTCGCCCACGATGATGAGCGTCGTCTTCTTCGTCAGCAGATCCATGTAGTCTTTTTTGAAATTTCTGAGCGTCTCGCCGTAATCGGTCGGCGCTGAATAATGCACGTCCGATTCTTCCATGACCATGCGGACGGCGTCGGAAATATCGTGCTCCTCGAAGATGCCGGTGACGTTCGTCAACTGGTCGATGAAGACAAAACTGTTGACTTTGTCAAAGCAGTCCTGAAGAGAGTACACGAGATTGAGCATAAAGCGGGCCGCGGCCCAGACGGAGCCGGAAACGTCGCAAAGGGTGACGATCCGGCTTTTGCGCAGACTTTTCCGGCGGTACTGAATGTCGAGGGGCACGCCGTCGTATTTGGCCGACGCCCGCAGGGTTTTTTTTACGTCCAGGCTTCCCCGGTCGCGGACGGCAAAGCGCCGGCTGACGATATTTTTCAGTTTGCGCACCAGCCGGTCGATGGCTTCGCGCATTTCCTCCACTTCCTCGCGGGTGAAGGATGAAAACGTTTTTTCGCCGAGGTCGCGGACGCGCTGTTCGTGCGTTTTCACTTTTTTGGCGCCGGCTTCGCCGGCCTGCGGATCGTACACGAGGATGGACCGCGCAGCCTCCACGCGATCTTCGAAGTGTGCCGCGAGTGCCTGCCGGTCCGCCGGCTGCATGTGCAGATCGTTGCTTTCCAGGAGTGCGGCGACGGCGTTTGCCGCGGCGTTGATCTGCAGCAGCACGTTGAAACGGCTGGCCAGCGGCCCGAGATTGAACCGGGCGGGCGATGCCGCGTCGTCCGACTCCGAATGGATGCGGCGCATTTCCGCCAGCAGGGCCATGGGGTTGCCGGCCAGAAAATCCACCACGGCGTCGTACACCGGATTGTCATGCGGATTTTTTCTCAGCCGGTCCATCGCCTGCCGGATGCGGTCGATCTGGGCGGCCGCCTGCTGCATGTCATCCGCGTTGACGCGCATTTCGTGAAAAAAGAGATGGTAGAGTCGTTCGAAGTGCTTCAGTTCCCTCAGGCTTTTGGCAAAATTGGCCCGCAGTACCGCTTTGAACTGCACCTCATCGGTCGGGTCGATCAATTCGAGCTGTTTCAGGGTGTCGAGGACTTCGGATGTGGAGACGCGCAGACCCGCGGCCCTGCAGCAGGAGACAAATTGCCCGATCAGCTTGACCATACATCACCATGACAAAATACCCGAGGCGCACCCGCGAAAGACGGCTGCCCTGCGGTTTGAATCCGAAGATTCGGCGCGCCTCGTTCGTCTTTTGCCGGAACGGAAAGCGTCATGCAGATTTCATCCGGCGACCACCCGGTCGATGTTTTTCCGCACTTTTTCCAGATCCGCCTGGTATTTGCAGATGACGTTGAGGGTTTCCGAGATGACTTCCGGCGTCAGTTCGGAAATCTGCAGCGCCAGAAGCGATTGCGCCCAGTCCAGGGTTTCGGAAATGCTGGGGCTTTTCTTCAAATCCAGAGAGCGGATTTTTCGAATGGCGTCCACCAGCACGGCGCAGAGCCTTTCTTCGATGTCGGGAATTTTCAGGCGGACGATCGAGATTTCCGTATCGCGTGCCGGATAATCAATATAGAGATGGACACAGCGGCGCTTCAGGGCGTCGCTCATGTCGCGGTAGTTGTTGGACGTGAGCAGGACAAAGGGGATCCGGACGGCCGTGCGCGTTCCCAGCTCGGGGATGGAAACCTGAAAATCGGAAAGCAGCTCCAGCAGAAAGGCCTCGAATTCAGGGTCGGATTTGTCCACTTCGTCCAGAAGCAGCACCACGGGATTTTGCGAACTGATTGCCTGCAGAAGCGGACGAGGCTGGATAAAACGATCGGAAAAGAAGGCGTCTTCCTGTGCGGCGATCGCATCGACGGCTTCGGCAAGCGTTGCCGTGGCGCCGATGATGTCGTTGATCCGGTCCTTGACCATTTGCGTGTAGAGCAGCTGCTTGGCGTATTCCCATTCATAGAGGGCTTTGGCCTCGTCCAATCCTTCGTAGCACTGCAGGCGGATCAGCTCACGCCCCAGGCTGCGGGCCACCGCCTTGGCCAGCTCCGTTTTGCCGACGCCCGCCGGCCCTTCGATCAAAACGGGCTTCTGGGTCGCCTGCGCCAGAAAAATGACGGTGGCGATTTCCCGGGAAGGGATGTAACCGGCTTCAATCAATCTTTGTTCTACATCTGATACGGTTTTATAAGACATATCCGACCTTTCTGGCAAAACCCTTATAACAAACATTCCCCGCGGTCAAGAATAACGGGAACGCGTCGTACGGGCGTTGATGCGACCCGGGCGACTCCGGCACTTTCTGATCCGCGGCGTCCCGATCCTGGTGTTCATCGCAAAAGAGTGTTTGACTTCCTGAAATGTAATGTGGTAGGTAGCCCGAAATTTTTTTCGTAAAGATGAGTGATTTCAAGATGCTGAATTGAAAAGGGAGTCCGGGCGATGACGTGGGAGGCGATAGCGAATATCTTTCAGGGGATCACGACGCTGGCAGAGTCCTTTTCCCATAGTCCCCGAATGGCGGCGGCCAGAATCGGCTTGATTCTGCTCGGGTTGTTGATGATTTACCTGGGCAGGAAGGGCATCCTGGAAGCGCTTTTGATGATTCCGATGGGATTGGGTATGGCGACCGTGAACGCGGCCATCATGTTCTTCGATCCCCTGAAACTGCACGGCGGCATGGGCACCCTTTTTGTGGAAGCGCAAGCGGGCGCCACGGCCGACGCCGTGAAGAATGCGGCTGAAATCATTACCATTATGCAGATTGACTGGCTCCAGCCCGTCTACACCCTCACCTTCAGCAACGGCCTGATCGCCTGCCTGGTCTTCATGGGCATCGGCGCGCTGCTGGATGTGGGTTATGTCATGGCCCGTCCGTTTCAGAGCATGTTCATCGCCGTGTGCGCGGAACTGGGAACGATTATCGTTTTTCCCATTGCCCAGTGGTTCGGCTACACGCCCCAGCAGGCGGCCGCCATTTCCATCGTCGGCGGAGCCGACGGGCCGATGGTCCTGTTCACGTCGCTGCGTCTGGCGCCGGAGCTTTTTGTGCCCATTGCCATCATCGCCTACCTTTACCTGGGTTTTGCCTACGGCGGCTATCCCTACCTGATCAAGTTCCTGGTGCCCAAAAAGCTGCTGGGGATCAAGCCCGCGCCGCCCAAAAAGAGGCGCAACATCACTTCCGGTGAAAAAATGCTTTTTGCCATTGTGGCCTGCGTCTTTCTGTCCTTCCTGTTGCCGGTGGCGGCCCCGTTGATTTTCTCCCTGTTTTTCGGCGTGGTCATCCGGGAGTCCGGCATCAAGGAATTTATCGATCTTTTGCAGGGCCCCATCCTGTTCGGGTCCACGATGTTTCTGGGCCTGATGCTGGGTGTTTTGTGCGACGCCAACACGATCATGGATCCGAAAGTATTGCCCCTGCTGCTTCTGGGGATCCTGGCCCTTTTGCTATCCGGAATCGGCGGCATCCTGGCGGGCTACATCCTGTATTTTGCGACGCGAGGGAAGTTCAATCCCGCCATCGGCATTGCCGGCGTGAGCTGTGTGCCGACCACGGCGAAAGTGGCCCAGAAAGTCGTTTCCAAGGTCAACCGATCGGCTGTCATTCTGCCGGAAGCGCTGGGCGCAAATGTCAGCGGCGTCATCACCACGGCGATTATTGCCGGAATTTTCTGCAGCCTGCTGGCGAAATAAAAGGAGTACCCTCATGAGCGGATGGCCCGAAGCTTTACTAACCTACGGACTGACGATCGTCATCGCCTTCGGCATCGCCGGGATCATTCACGGGATGGTCGTGCTGCTGGAAAAATTTTCCTCGAAAAAGGACTGATCGCGGCGCGCGTACACCCTTCGTCCATCGAACATTCCTTCCTTGAAATTCGTCCGGTATTCTGATTTATTGCCCCAGGCGAGGTGATTCGGTCCATGACAGCAAAATCCCCATCCACGGAAAAAAACGACGCCTGGGTTTCCTCGGCACTGAAAGTCAATCTGGAGCGCACGGCGGCGGAAGTCCGGATTCCTCCTCGGTACGCGCCGCTTTTGCGGATGGTCGAGAACCGCTACGGCCTGCGGAAAAAGACACAGGAACTTTTGACGGAGCTCAACCATCCTTACGTCAACTGGGACTTTGTTCTGCGGGAGCTCAAGTCCATCTCCATCGGTAATTTTCACATTTACAGCCGCCATGCGGAGGGGCAGAGCGGCCTGCGGATTCTCCTGACCGTTTATTTCGACATTCTGAAATCCACGGCCGGTGAAGACGTAAAAGACAGTGCGCTGCACTATCTTTTTGACTTCGCGGACGCGGTGATCCTGCACAGTGAAGAGCATCTGGAGAGAAACCTTTCGCTGTTTCCGGAAATGATCGACTCCCTGTCGGCGATGGCGGACGACGATTCGGCCCTCTTCAGGAAATGCTCTTCCTATCTGAAAAGAATCAACCGGACGGCGGAGGAAAAGAACGTGGATCTGTCCTCACCGGCCTTCGACGCGCTCCTGTACAAAATGTTCCACGCGACCTACGCCTTCTGGCTGAGTCAGCCGGATCCGGCGTTATGGCTGATCGCCGAACGCCGGGGCGAGGAACCGCCGAATGAGACCCCCTATCTGGAACTGATCCGGCCGATCAGCCACCACCGGTTCCGCAAACTGATGCTGGAGCTCGAAGCGCTTCGTCCCCGAAAGGGAGAAAAAGCAGGAGCGCGCGTCCGGGACTACTGGATCCTTCCGGATTATTTCCAGATTCTCGACACCTACCTGCAGGTAGCCTCCGCTCTGGAAAAAACCGAAGCTTACGCGAGTCGCCACCTCGTGAAACTGGATTTCCTTTTCGGCATCATGACCGCTCCGGGCCTGCGGGATATTCATGCCGGCGCCATGCGGGAAATCAACGCGTCGCTTCGGCTGGTCTTTCGGGAGGAAAAAAAGGAGAATCTGGATATTTTCATAAGGAAGATCTTCAGCTTCCTGAAAAAAAACACGGCGAAGAGCGAATTCCGCGGCGCGGGCATCGACTGCATCCTCACGGCGGCCCGGGAAATTTTTGCGCAAAACGACCACCCCCTGGTGGAAGCGTTCATGGAAGAACTGATCGCCTACGGGTTTGAATATCCGGAGATTCAGGGGGCGACGGCCGAATGGCAGGTGCGGGTCAACCCCGAACATATCCGAATGATCCGCGCCTGGCTGGAAATAATCGCCCTGAAGCCGCGCTGGACGAAAAGACTCATTTCCGCCCTGATCATTCACCTGAAAACCGGCGGGATTTTCATCCGGGACACGGACCTGATTCAGCGAGATATTTCCCGCCTGCTCAACGCGGACATCGCGCCGGCCTACAGCCTGATCAAACAGCTGTTGCGGCTGTTCCCCGTGTACTTCAGCGAAATCGGCGCGGAAGGCGAACTGAGGGATTTGACGACTCGCGTGGACGAGCTGTCCTGCCGCAACGACCGACTGGTCGATTTTTTCCGCAAGCAGTCCCACGTGGAGAGCAACAGCCTGCTGGTGGAATTCATCGAGGATATGTTCCGCTTCTGGGTTTCCGGCGACAAAAACACCATTCGCAAGCATGTTCCCGAGGAGGTGTTCGATCAGGTGGCGAACGAAGGCCCGTATTTTGACGGAATGCACCGGGCGCTGCTTTGCCTCTTTCCCCTGGTCGGCAATCAGCCGCAGAACTTTCTGGAATGGGACCCGGAGAAAATTGCCGGGGAAATTTCCCGGATTCAGAATATTTCCGACACGGACCGGGAGCGCTCGTCGCTGATGATCCGCATCTATCAGTTGATCTACAAGAAATATCATCCCCGTTATCACGATCTGTTGAGCGATCTGGAAACCGCCGGCGTCTTTACCGCGCAGGACCTTTTGTCGCTGAAACGATCGCTGGCCGAGAGGCACCATTACCGGAGCCTGACGCTCATCCTGAAATGCCTCGGTTCGCTCAAGGCGCGCATTCTTTCCGGGAAGAAAACCCGGTCATTTGAAAACATCTACTACAAAAGGCACATTGCCGCGGGCATTCCGTCCATGTACGGGACCTACCACGAGGAAAAATTCGATGCGCTGGGACTTTCCCTGCGCCTGGAAAGCCTTGCGGGAATGCTGTTTGAAGAGCTGATTCAGTCCCTGAACCTGCAGTTCATCACCAAGCGCACCATTATCCGGATTCATACCTATCTGTGGACCTATCTGACCGCGCTGGATCTGGAGGGGATCTCCACGGAAGGACTGGTGGCCAAGGTGCGGTTCATCACCAGCGCCCTGCCCGTCAAGCAGTTTTCCATGGAGCAGTACCTGGATATTTTCCGGTTCATCTCCAGGGGTATTCAGGACGTCATCCGCGACTACTATATCGACGCGCACAGCGTCAATTTGCCGGTGATTCTCCGGCAGCTTCAGGCGCGGGCGGATCAGGCCGGCGGCGGGGCAGGCGAGACCCGTCCGAATGAATTCGTCTATCAGCAATCGGAGAATTTTCTCCGCGCCGTGATTTCGTCCGCCTTCGGACTACAGGTGCTGGACAATTTTGTCCATACGGTCATCAAAACGCTCAACGCGGAGCTGGAAAAGTTCAAGGACAACAAGAGGATCATCAACCTCCTGATGGATTACAACCCGGAGCTTACCGTGTCGCCGCTCTACGGCAGGAATCCGAAAATGGACAACCAGATCCTGCTGGGCAACAAAGGCTATTTTCTGAAGAAGCTGGTTTCTCTGGGGTTCCAGGTGCCGCCGGGCTTCATCATCACCACGGAAGTGTTCCGGGGATTTGACGCGGTCTACGGGTACAAATACATTTTCCGGGACCTGGCGCGGCGGGTCAACCGGGAAATTGCTGCGCTGGAACGCAGAACCGGCCGCCGCTTCGGAGACCCGGATCATCCGCTCCTTTTGTCGGTGCGCAGCGGCGCGACGGTTTCCCTGCCCGGCATGATGCGCTCGTTTTTAAACGTCGGCATCAACGCTGAGATTGCCGAGAAACTGAGCGCCAGAAAGGATTTCCAGTGGGCGGCCTGGGATTCCTACCGCCGTTTTCTTCAGACCTGGGGAATGTTCCAGGGGTTGAGCCGGGATTTCTTTGATGCCATCATGGACGGATTCAAGCAGAAGCACGGCGTGCAGAGAAAAATTCAGTTTCCGCCCGAGCGGATGAAACAGATCGCGCTGGCCTACCGGGAGGGAATCCTGGACAGCGGCATTCCGTTGTCGGATCATCCGCTCCGCCAGCTTCGCCACGCGGTTTTGAAGGTTTTTGATTCCTGGTACGCCGAGCAGGCGCGCATCTACCGCCACCAGATGCACTTGTCCGACGCATGGGGAACCGCCGTGATCGTGCAGGCGATGGTTTTCGGCAACCTCCATGAACGGTCCGGTTCCGGCGTGATTTTTACGCGCGATCCGAAAAGCGCCTCATCCGACGTGGCCCTTTACGGGGATTTCATCTTCGGCGTTCAGGGGGACGACATTGTTTCGGGGCTCGTTGAAACGTATCCCATTTCCGAGCGGCAGCGGATCGCGGAACAGCGAACCACAGGCATTTCCCTGGAGGCCGACTTTCCGGCCATCTATGCCGAACTGGTCAAAATCGCGGAAACGCTGATTTACGAAAAAGGCCTGAACCACCAGGAAATTGAATTCACTTTTGAAGGTCCGGAAAAAGAACAACTGTTTCTGCTGCAGACGCGGGACATGGATCAGACCAAGGCCAAAAGCCTGCGCCGCTTCCGGGAGACGGACCTCCTGAACGCCTCCATGCTGGGGACGGGAATCGGCGTGAGCGGAGGCGCCCTTTGCGGCCGTGCCGTTTATTCCGAGAAGGACATCCAGCGGTTTCGCGCCGCGGAGCCTCAAACGCCGCTCATTCTGGTGCGTCCCGATACGGTTCCCGATGACGTCGGCGTCCTTCTCCAGGTGGAGGGACTGCTCACCGCCAAGGGTGGTGCGACTTCCCATGCCGCCGTAACGATTCCGCAACTGGGCAAAGTCGGAGTGGTGGGGCTCAGCAAGCTGAAGGTTTACGAAATGGAAGGCTATGCGACGCTGGAGGGCCGAACCATCCAAAGCGGCGATTTTATCGGCATTGACGGCTGGAGCGGCACCTTGTATCTCGGAAAGCATGAGCTGGAATCGGCTCCCGGCAACACTCTTACGCTGTAGGGCTCTGCGCGTCTTCGCCGTTGCCTTGTTCGGGGCAAAGAGCCGTCGCTTTAAACCAATTGCAAAAAACGAAGGATCCGGCTTTGAATCAGCGGGGAGCGGGCGTCTGCCCGCTCCCGTTCAATGGCGCTTACTGAATATTTTTGTGAATATAGACGGTCAGGTCTCCCATCCGGTTGGTGTAGCTGCCGTATTCGTTGTCGTACCAGCCGAAAATCTTGGCATGGACCACGGGAACCTGAAGCATTTTTTCTCCAAGGCTCCTGACGAGGTCCGCCGGAAGGTTCGGAATGTGGGAAAGGTCCACCGGGATGAACGCCGTCCGGGTGTGATTGAACTGCCCTTCGATAATGACCGCCGCGTCTTCGCCGATCAGATCGGTGGAGACATTCTGCTGCATGGTGAACCGGACAAGCGGACTGTCCTTGGCGGCCTTCTCATAAATATCATTGAGCTTTTTGGTGTCGAGGCCGGCCGCGGCCGCCTTGTCGTTGTTCCGGGCCTGGAACGTCGCGTTGAGCACGATGAGCGAAAGGGTGTTGGTCGGGACCCGTATGGAATCGCCCATGAAGCCGATGTTTTTGACTTCCGGAATGACTTCGGCCAGGGCCTTGGCGGCGCCGGTCGAAGTCAGAATGATATTGTTCAGGATGCTGCGCGTTTTGCGGATGTCTTTTTCGCCCGCTTTGGGCAGTTTGTCCAGAACACTCTGCGTGTTGGTCACGGCGTGAATCGTGGACATGGACGCCGTCAGAATGGTGCTGGTTTCCTCGTTGTCCAGAAGCGGTTTGACCATGTGCGCAAGCCCCGTCGTGGTGCAGGACGCGGCGGAAATCAGAAGGTGCTTCTTGGGGTTGAACGCCGTGTGGTTGATGCCGTAAATCAGCGTGGTGGTGTCGTCCGGCGTCGAAAGCGCCTTGTTTTTGATCTTGAAGGGTGCGGAATGAATGACCACTTTCGCGCCGCCGTTCAGATGACCCCGGATGGAGCCCTTTTTGTCATCCACGGGAACGGTGGGATCTTTGAAACTGCCGCTGCAGTCCACGACGATATCCGCCCCGTACTGGCGCCACGGGATGTTCAGGGGGTTGCGCTGTTCCCGCAAAACCGTCACCGGCACGCCGTCGATGAGCATCTTGCCGTTTTTATCGTCTGTAATCTGAATGCACGGCTGGGCTTTGATGCCGTACAGAAACCGGTGGAGCAGCCCGTAGGTCGCGTCGGCTTCAATCAGGCGGGCGATGGTTTCCATTCCCATGCCGATGTCCCGGCCCTGGTTGACGATGATTTCCTTGAAGTACTTTCGGTTGACATGGTGCCACAGAGTCAGTTTACCGATTCGTCCCAGACTGTTGATGCCGAGCACCGGCACCCTGTTTTCTTTTGCACTGCTGTTGGTCATGATCTATTTCCTCCTTTACCCCCGGTGTGGCGGGTATGATTTTTTGTGCGGCAGAAGTGTTCGGGGGGCATAGCTCCCCGATGATGGTTATGGAAGACAGGCTCTAAACGATATGGCGAGTATCCGGAGTCCATAGTATTTTAGAGGTCGTTTCGGGAAGACCGGAGTTCTCTTATAGGAAAGGGCGGTCAAAGTCAACCTTTTAATAGAATGCTTGTCATATTGATAGGATAGGATAAGATTTACGAGCAACAACCGCCCGTTGCCCGGCCTTTCTGATCCGTCTGCGGTCCGCCGCCGTTTCGTCCCAGAAGGCTCTTGATGACGGCAGCCGCGCAGCCGACTCCCGATTGAACGCTGAGTGCGCCGGCCGGACGGTTCCGGCTGCATGCGCCGCATTCCATACAGGCATTCCGGTCGTTCACGATGACGGACTTTCCGTTTGGGCGAAAGACATTGTGGGGACAGACCTCCAGGCAGATCTGAACCTGGCGATGGGTGTCCCTGCCGCTCTTCGTGAGGATCAACCGGAAGGCTCTGGAATCGGATGCGGATTTTTCCTTGGTTAAAAGGCCTTTTACGAGAAGAGGATTCAGCAACCGGGTTGTCGTATGCAACCCTATCAGGATTTGTCAAGAGAGATTGGAGAAAGTGAAGAGCAATGAGCAATGAGTGACGAGAGAAATGGTAAAACGCCCGCAGCTCATGGCCAATGGAAGCAAAAAGTGAATGGTTTATCGTGGGTCGTGGATGGTAAAAAATAGGCGATGGGCTAATAATGTCTTGAATATTAAAGTAAAAATGTTATTTTAAACGCGCAGGCCCAATGACATGCGATACACAATTCAAAAATGAAAAATGATCGAAAGGGATAAGATATGAACCCTCGTTCTGAAACGGCCGACGCCAAATTTGTGGAAGGATATAATTGCGCCCAGTCGGTTTTGTATTCCTTCTGCGAAGATCTGGGTCTGGGGGCGAACACCGCCTTGAAGATAGCCTGTGGGTTTGGCGGCGGCATGGGCCGCAAGGGAGAAATCTGCGGCGCCGTGACCGGCGGGATCATGGTTCTCGGATTACAATACGGCAGGGGGGAAAAAGAGGGGCGGGAGCAAACGGATGCCGCTTATGCCAAAATCCGCGAGTTGATCGACCGTTTTTCTGCGAAACACGGTTCCTGCCGTTGTCGGGAATTGCTCAACGGATGCGACCTGACCACTCCGGAAGGGCAGTCGTATTTCAAAGACAAGCAATGCCTCCATCTCATCTGCCGCCCCTGCGTCCGCGATGCCGCCCAAATCGTTTACGACCTGCTGGCCGACCGGTAACGTTCGGTAAAAAAAGAGGGCTTTCGGGGAACGCCGACGGGCGCGGCCCCTTCTCCGGAAAGAAACGCTGCGATTGGATTATTCCGTTGACACAGGCAGTCCCTTTCCATATACTCCCCGCCAGTAAAAATTGTTCGAGGAATCACCCGATGGCGATCAACGTCAAAACCGACGAACATATCCAGTTCATCGAAATCGACCGGCCGAAAAAATACAATGCCATGACACAGGAAATGTATCACGAGCTGGGCCGGGCCTACTTCAAGCTCGATGCCGATCCCGAGGCCCGCGTCGGCCTTGTGTATGCCGTTGGCCCTCATTTTACTTCCGGTTTGGAGTTGACCGACTGGGCCGGCACGTTTGACGCGGGCAAGGGCTTTCCTTTTGTCGCGGAAAACGAAATTGATCCCTTTTACATGATGAGCGACAAGCGCTGCGCGAAGCCCATTGTTCTGGCTGTTCATGGCTATTGCTACACCTGGGGCTTTGAAATGATGCTCAACACGGACATCCGGGTCGCCGCCACCGACACACGCTTCGGCATGCTGGAGGTGAAGCGCGGATTTTTTCCCGGCGCCGGGGCGACGCTCAGGCTGACGAAGGAAATCGGCTGGGCAAACGCCATGCGCTACATGCTGACGGGCGATGAAATGAGCGGGCCGGAGGCATACCGTCTGGGGCTGGTTCAGGAGCTTGTCCAGCCGGGCGAGCAGTTCGACCGCGCGCTGGCGATCGCCAGGCGTGTGGCCGCTGCGGCTCCGCTGGGCGTTGCGCATGCTTTGAAATTAAGCCGTCTGGCTGCGCTTGAGGGAGAAGAAACCGCCAAGGGATTGATTTATCCGGCTATGGAAGAAGTGATGAAAAGTGAAGATATGAGGGAAGGTCTCTCATCTTTCATCGAGCGGCGCGCCGCGGTATTCAAGGGGAAATAGCCTTTAAATTTCAACAGGAGGAATTCAGTATGGCTCACAGTAATTGGTTGTATCAGACGCGGGACATCATGTTCCAGATCAAAGAATGGCTCG
>ERZ795052.2767-NODE-2767-length-20502-cov-4.057612_pt1 | contig 20502 bp, 2 predicted proteins | sample MGYA00375136_ERZ795052 | MGnify/ENA primary metagenome ERZ795052 (study PRJEB30181, sample SAMN05720156) | activated sludge metagenome | isolation source: Anaerobic digester | place: Japan | collected 2015-05-26 ... | reverse complement strand
CATATTAGATTTAAAAACTTCTAAAAAAGATACTCCAGATTTAGAAAATTATAGAAAACAACAAGAATTTTTTGCATTAGCTATTAAAGAATATTTGAACTTAGATTATATTCCGGAAATGTATATTGCTTATGCTCAAGTTGAATATGATAAAATAGATACACCAGCTGGAGAAGATGTAAATAGTGGTACATTATCTATAAAAAATATAAGTACACACAAAATAGAACCAATTGTAAAACAAACAGAAAACAAACAAGATAATCAATCTGAAACAGAAGCTAAAAAAGCTGATATAGAAATAGGTAAAGTAGGTAATACAGAATATGAAGTTAAAGTAGATGGTGTTTATTATCAAGGTAAAAAGTTAAATAATCCTGAAAATAAAACTCATAGACAACTCATTGAAGCTGATATAGAAAGAAGAAGACAAGAAAGATTAGACTCTATAGATTTTGATAAAGGTGTAACCATACTGGGAAAAATAGTTACCGAAGATAGTTGGGGATATGAAGAGGAAGGAACTCTTAAATTTAAAGCTGGTTTCAAAACAGAACAAGATGTTATTAATGAAATCAATGCTAAATATGATGCAGAATTAAAGGAATTAGATGATAAAAAAGCTGATATAGAAAGAAACGTTCCAGATAGGGCAAATATATTAAATGCTGCTTATAAAGCTCAAGAATTTTTTCCAAATGAAACTAGAGAAGAACTTGAAAAAAGATTACAAGATGAAATTGATTATATTAATTTATTAGTTAAAAAATTAAAAGAAAAAGGTATACCTGATGAAAAAATAATTAAACAAATTAAAGACTATATATCTAATGGAGATAGAGTTATTTCTAGAAGAGAAGGGTTGGGTGATTTTGCTACGTATTTAGTTGAAAATAACACTCGAATAAGTACTGATGCAGAACTAAAAGCATTAGAACAACAAGATGCAAAGGTATCTAATCAATCTGAAATAGAAGCTAAAAAAGCTGATACAGAAAGAAGAAGACAAGAAAATGATAATTTAGGAAAATCTATTCTACAAAAATTAGGGTATAAAAATGAAGATAGGCTACCTAATGATAATGTTAAAGGAGGTCAAGCTGGATGGAAAATAAGATTTAATATTAAAAATCCTAAAACAGGAAATTCTTACTATGATAATGGTAAAGACACTTTAGTTGATGTTGAATATAATAAAAGAGCTGAAACTTTAATAAATTTTCTTCTTAATTATTTTGGTAGTAATGAAAAAGCAGATTCTAAAAATCTCCAAAAACATTACATATTAGAAGATAAAGATGGAACTAAAAGAGAACCTTTCAAACATTTATCAGGTGGAGAGATAGGTGAATCTGATTTTACTATATATATAGGAAGTGCTGACGATGTTATGAAGTTTATTTCTGATATTAGAACAAAGCACCCTGAAATACTCGAATTATTACATACAGGAAACAAATCTTCAGATGTAGTAATAGATGATATATTTAAAGGAAGGATTGAAGGTCGTAAAATAGGGTTTAGTGGTTATCATGTGCCTACTAATTTAAACAAAATCATTAATTCAGACATTTTTACGTTTAACTTTAACCAAAGTAGAGTTAGTATAAGTTATAAGGGTAATAGTTTATCAGATATAGTAGTAATTGTAGAAGATAGTAATAAAGGTTACAATGGAGCATTTGATGAAAATCTTAAAAAAGATTTTCCTGAACTATATAAAAATATTAGAAATATAATAGGGTTTCAATTATATGGAAATTATTTACAGGGTAGTAATAATGAATTTTTAAAATTAACAGGTGTTGATAAAATCAATGCTAAATATGATGCAGAATTAGCAGAACAAACCGAAGTTCCCCCAGCAACAACAGGAGAACAAGATTTAGCTGATAGTAAGAAGAGAGAGGAATATGGACTAGAACCACTACGTCCTACATATCGTGGTACATCTAGAGAAGAATGGGAATCGGTAAAGAATGGTGGATATTTTGAAAGTGAAACAGGATTTGGTGATAATCCTAATAAAACTACATGGGTCTCAGATAAAAAAGAATATGCTGAAGAATATTTAAAGGCAAATGAAGACGGAGTATTAGTTGAATTTAAACCAGAAGCAATAGACAAGTCAAGTACAGAATCTGGTCAACAAAATGATGATACTGGTATAAGATTGGGTCGTCATTTAAAGTTAGAAGATGTACAAAGAGTTACTGATAAAGATGGCAATGTTCTATATGATGCGTCTATACCAACACCTGCTCCTACTGCCGTAGAAGAGACAAAAGAATCCCTTGCAGAGAAGAGAGATAACCTTCTTAAGGAGAAGGAAGAGCTTTCTGAGGAAAAGAAAAGTCTTCAAAAGGAATTAGAGGATATAGAGAAGAAGAGACAACTTGAGCAAAAAGCTAAGGAGGAAGCTGAAAAAGAAGTAACCGAGCAGGAGAAAAAGGAGATTGCAAACGAACTGAGTATTGCAGAAGCACAAGTTATTTCAGTAGTAGCTGAGGCCGTAACTGAAGAGTTAGCAGAAGGAAAGACAAGGAACACAAAAGGAAAGTCAGTATTCAGAAGAATCATAGACAAGATTAAGAAGATAATTCTTGCTTTATTTGCAACAGGTACTCTGTGGACAGGTATTGGTGGAACTACTATAAATAAAGGCTCTATAAGCTGGAGTAAAGATGTTCTCATCGAGAGAACTGTATCTGTATTACCTGAACAACAAGAACAGTGGGCTAAGAGATATCTGGAGAAAAACGGAATATACGAAAGCAAAGATAATATTGTAAAGATTACAGATAGTCTTGACACAGCTAACCCTCAAGTTCTACAAAATAATAAAGTTACTCCTACCTTAGAGATAATTGGTTCTGTAGCAGACTCTTATAGTCCAAAGGATAGCTTACTGATGTATAGAAGTACGTGGAATAATGTAGATGGATTTGAATATGTTCCCGGCCCAAATCTAACACAGGGTAAGAATGTAGAATCAATTCCTAATGTTATAGGTGTGGGGCACTTCTTATTAGATGCCTCCCTATATGAGTCTACTCCATATGCTCACGAATATAGCCTGAACTTTGTCGAACAGGCTAAGCGTAAAAATGAATATATACCAGCATTTAGAAGACTACCAAATGGCAGAGTTCTCTTAAAATATAAGAGACCTATAAATATTGAGAAAGATGACATAGTGATTACCCCTCTTCGTCAATTTAAGGTATCAGATATAGACTGGAATACAGAAGGAAAATCTGTAGGATTTACCTATAAGATAAAAGAGATAAAGAAAAAGGACGGAACTGGTACCTATCTGATATTTAAGGACAGAGACGGATATTCTAGATTCAGTGGAGGAAGTGTTGTATTCATATTCACCAAAAACAATAATGAAATCGTTATTGATTTTGCTGGGTCTCTCAATATGATAAGAAATGAGATAAACAGAATACAACGTGAATACGGAGTAAGTTCGGAAGAACTCATACTTGGTTATCATGATGTTGGTTCATTTAGTGCAAAGCCAAAAGCAAAAGATGGAAAAATATATCCATCCCAGTATTCTGGTTATAATAATACTGGGTGGACTGGTGGAAACCTTTTAATTCCTATGCCAGAAAGTGGTCCTTCTAAAGGAAGTGTGCCAAATATCACTATAATGTCTCTACTTCTTGCTATGATTAGGAAGAAAAGAGACAATAATGAGCCTATTACTCCAGAGGATATAGAGGCTATAAAGAACAGAATAGCTGAAATTACTGGCAGATTAGCCAAGATAAATAAACAGGTATTTGAAATTCAGAGCAAGTTGGATAAAATGACAGAGAAGGAAAAGAGAGCTACTCCACCTCCCCCAGCTCCACCTGCTCCTATAGCACCTATGGCATCTACTGAGCCTCCTGCTCCAGTTGTACCAACACCTCCTCCGGCTCCTCCGGCACCACCAGTTTCTACTAATCCTCAGGAAGGTGGTGATTTACCATCAAAGCTTCAGATGGAACTAGAGGAAGTATACAGAATGCATGAGAGAGCACTTGCTTTGGATATAACATTTGAGGAATTAGCTAGAAGTGAGGGCTATGTCATAGAAACAAATATGATTAGTGACTTTTCTAACCAAGGAAAGTTAGATGGCACACTCAATCTGATAACTTCAAACCCTAAGGATTTGGAGGATGGAAAGGTAAAAGATAAGCACTATAACAATATCAGATTTAAGTTTCTAAACAATATAGCAAATAGAAAACTGAATACGGCTGATTTTAAATTAATCTTAACGCTAAAAAGCGGTGAGATTATGGCTTGGGTTGCTGATAATAATGGTGAACTAATTGGATTTGATAACGAAGGAATGCCACTGGAAAAGGGTGGACAACCACTACTTATGGGAGTAGATTGGGACTTGTACTCTGCTGAGAATATCCTAAAGAGAAGAGAAGAAGTAGTCTATAAAAAGGGAAAGGTTGCTCCCGGACAGATGGTAATGTTAGCTAAGGAAACAATTCACCCTTCATTTCTGACAGTTAATCCAATAGAGATACTGAAATCACTAATAAGAACAACCAAAGTACTTGCATCTATTGAGTTTATTACTCAGGGTATGTTGTTCAGAGAAGGAGTAACTAACTCGTTGGATGCCAAGAGTTTACCAAAACCTACACAGTTTAAGACAGCAGAGCAACTATTCTCTGAAGGACATATACTAGAACAAAAGGGTATCATTACTCAAACTGGTTCTAGTCAGGGTAGACATATCCAACCTTACAGATTGAATTTCAATATGTTACAAGATATCTCTAACCCAAGTAAGGGATATATGACCGTTGAATTCAGACCAGTTGCAATAAAAGATGTGGTAACAGCAAATGGTACAAAGCTTTTGGATGTTCTGAAAACACAAGATGGCAAGGATTTAATAGAGGCAGCAGTTACTGGAAATCTCCTATATAGTCTTGACCACTATGATAGACTGCAGAGACTCCTTCGTCCTGATAAATTCTTAGTTCTGAATACAGGTACCCATATCATGGTAATTAATCTGGCAAATCTAAAGAAATTACTAAAGAATGGGAAACCTATCTCATATGAACAGTTGATGTCTATAACCAAGCCATCCGATGTATATGACAGCCCTCTTAATATAAATATTGTAAATTATACAAGTTCTAACGAAGTATTAAGGGTAGATGACATCTTTGGAACAGGTGAGGATAATTATTCTAGGTTTATAAACAAAAATGTCGTATCTTCGACACTACCAATTGAGGTAGATGGTAAAATGGGTTATAATACTATTAACAAAAGATTAGGAATTAAGCTTGATATGGGAATAGATGAAATGATAAAAAATGCAGAAATGCAGAAAGAGGTAAAAGCTGCAGCTACTGTAGATGTCGTGGATGAATCTCCAGATAAGGCTGTGTCTACCCCTGCTCCAACTGAAGAGGAGGAGACTATTAATGAATATAAAATTAACGTAGATTGGGATTCATTCTTTAAAGATATCTGTGAATAATTATGAAAACTTGTACAATATCAGATGGTCAAAAGCAAATTATACGAGGTATTACTTCTCAAGTAATAAAGCAATCTCCTAAAGAGTGGAGTGCAGAGAAAGTGACCAAGCAGGTATATAACGTATTGGTTGACAAGATGTTAACTCAAAGTAGTACCAAAGAGTTTGCCTATGACTATGCATATGCCTATACTAAGCACATTGTTCCATTTCTTCAAGATATAAGAAAGGAGGTTTTCTCCGAAGATGTAGAGAAGTTGGAGAAAGATGGACTTCCTGTTTCCCTAATTGAGTTTCCTGAAAAGGAGATTGTAAAACTTAGCACAGAGGAAGGTTTCAGAGAAGCAATCGGAAGAACCGTTCCTGTTCCATATGTACCCTCTTCTGTAACAATGGAGAGTGTGCAAAAGCACTTAGATAATATCGAGAAGGCATTCCCAAAGATAACATCTAATGCAAAATATGCCCCAATAACTCCAATGAAAGGAGTAAACAGAGAGCTTACTTATGATGTTATATCTACTGCAGCAGGTGAGGTAAGATTGACAAGAGTTACTGAAGTAGTTAGAAAAGAAGTTTCTACGGCTACTTCTGATACTGCAAATATCATTGCAGGTAACATTGTAGATAGACTGGTTAGAAATTTCTTCAGAAATCCAAAGGATTATGAGGAATTTAAAAAGGATATGTTCATAGATGATAAAATTCGTGAACTATTCAAGACCTTCTCAAATAATCCAAAAGAGCTAATTCCTGTAGATGAAGATGTTAAGAAACGTGTGGTAGAAGACGAGGAAATGTCACAATTAACAGACCTTCAATTGAACTATCTAAATGAGATAATAGATAATACTATTATTCTTATAAATAAAATCAGGAACGAATTTCCAGATTCATACATAACAGACCTATCCAAAGATGAAAAAACTGTTCGTCTTTATTCTCAATCAATGGGAATTGTGGGTGAACTTGACTTGCTGGCTATAAAACCAGACGGAACATATACAGTAATTGATATTAAGTTAACAAACAAGTATACCTCTATTAAGGGAGAGAGTTTTGCACTTCAAACTTCTTACTACGATAATGCTTTATCAAATGTTCCGGGATTAAAATCATCTGGAAAGACTGCTGCATTTGTGGTTAATTACTTTATTACAGAAACACATAAAGATGCAACTGGTCTAAAACAAGCATATAGACTATCCCTTTCTTTGTTCTCTAAAAAAGAATTTAATACTATCTCTGAGGATAAGCTCAAGGAAAGAAGAAATAGTTTTGAGGAGATATTTAAAAAGCATTATGAAAAAATTCAACCTTCTACTATAAGAGCTGCTACTCGTAGAAAGTTATTTATGTCTTTCTCCGATAAAGAACCTATTGCTAGTGAGGAAGACCTTGACTCATATGTTGAATGGGTAGAGGAGAGATTTCCAGAACTAAAGGGTAGAGTTAATATCATAAGAAGTATCAACTCATCTAATGGTGCTGAGATGTTAATGGATGCTATTAACTTTTATAGTAAGGTTAATAAGGGTGCCCACTTCCATGAAGGGTGGCATAGATTTTCTCAATTCTATCTTACAAAACAAGAAAAGACAGCTTTATATAAAGCAGTTCAGGATGCAGAAATTCCATTTACATCAAGAGATGGAAGAAAAATGAATACAAAAGACGCATCCTTCTTTCATATAGAAGAATTCTTAGCTGAAGAATTCCGGAAGTTTGCCAAAAACCCATCTGCATATAATCTTCTGTCTGGAGTAAAGTATTCGAGACCTGAAAACAAAAAGGTAAAGAATATCTTCCAGAAGATGTGGGATTTTCTAAAGAGATTATTTGGATTTTATGAAACAAGAGGTGAGCAGTTTGTTATAGAATTGTTCCAAAATCTGTATAATAATTCATTTAGTAGAAATAACTACTCATCGGATAACGTATTCTTCAACAAACTTGCTTCCTTATTTAAGGGTCAAGAAATGAGCAATGAGATGTTCATTGAGTTGAGAAACTTATCGGATACAAGAATCTCTCAGTTCTTATCAGAAAATGGATATATTGCTCAGGAGCTTGCTAATGAAAAAGGTATTAAAGAAACAATACGACCAGAAATATATAAAAGCCTAGAGTTATACAGAGATATTTTATCTGACGAACTTAGTGTAACCGAGGATAAAAAAGGGAAGAGCGGTTTGCAGATTGCCATAGACGCAATAGATAGTGTAATAAAAGACGGGCAAGAAAGTAAAATATTTGGAGACTTTGTATACTATTATATGAAGTACTCTCAGTTTAAGACGTTTAATGTATTAAGTAAAGACTACTCAGAAGAAATAAGAGAACTTCTTCTAGAAGAGGTTGAGATTGATAAACTTATAGCTGAAAACACAGAAGGAGATATTTCTGAAGAATTTGACGAAGCAAACAGTAAGGATGGTGATTTTAATAATCCCGGTAATAAGTATGCAATCCATGCTCTGGCAAGTGATGAGATTTTAGACTTCTTTGTTGGAATAAGAAGAGTATTACCAACAGTATCTATAACTCAAAGAGATACTGCTATGCTTGCTCATAAGAATTATACATCTGAGGAGGATATAAGAGATGCACGAAATGCAATATTTGATTTTACAAAATCTGGTTTTCCAGAAACTCTTTCTCCAAGAGAAGCATTCTATAAGACCCTTGAGCTTGTAAATGGGGCAATTTCTATAGATGATATAATCAAGAGATTAGAAAATCCAGAAAACTTTGCAAAGTTTCCTGAGGCTTTTCAGATAATAGATAGACTTATAGGTACATCCGAGAGTTCTCCCTACGTCAAAAGAGGTTTAATTCCCAGAATGAGGGAGATGAAGGAAAAGCTGGATATAAACAGTAAGATTGTAGATAAGGTTAAATACGAGCAACTCCTTAAATTCTTATTTCACTTCGAAAGTCTGTTCCAGTCTACTTTTGTAGATAGTGACAACTTTATTATCAATAAGACAGTAGAGTCTACATTTACGGAATCTGGTAACGAAGTAAAGGCAACCGCACCCGCAGTCTATACAATAGACAACGAGGAGGCTATAATCTACTCTATAATTGATGAATTCTCCAGAGGATTTCAGACAAATTCTGCAAAGGATACACGCAAAAAGGTTTCAATATATGACCTATTATCTGATATTTTTATACAAAAGCGTGAAAACTTCTCTGAGGAATCAATAAAAAAGGCACTTGGTTCTGATGTCCTTTTATACGACTATGTTTATCAGACATACTATTTCAATCCTTTCTCTCTAGAGTGGTTAAAGACAAGAACCTCGCTAGTAGGTGATGAGATATTAAATCTGTTCAAAACATTAGGTGTAAATCTAAATGAAAACATAGTTCTTCATAGTAAGAATATAGATATTATTAATAGAAGAGTTCTTCCTATTATCAAGAATGTAATGGAAGCATCTCAAAAGCTTCTCATTGATAGAGCAGTTACGTTATATAATGATAACTACAATGACAGAAGTGTGCCTAATATAAAGGCACTTCTTGCAGAAAGAAAAGCTATAATACAAAAAATAAACGAGAAGAGTGTAGATACTCCAAGATTATCAGTTCAACTTGTAGATATTGAGGAACAACTGAAACCATATGTAAGCAGACTATTTTATGATAATCCCGTAAATAAAATACTTCTTGATGGAAAGGACCCGGCTATCTTATCTGTAAAAAGATACAGACCAATGGCATCTGCATTCAGAGTATTCAAGGAATTAGCAAAGATTCAGAAGTCCTATCATAAGAACTTTTCATCAGGTTCTCTGATTGTTGGAGAAGACAGGAGCTGGGGATACTTTAGACCTAGCTTATATTCTCATGTGTCCAATCTTTTAAATAACCATGTAGTATCTTTTAGTGACTTTGCAAAGTATCCCTCTCTGTCTCACCTTGACCCAATAAAGAATCCTGCAATTCTTAACTCATATATATTCTCTAATATATTTAATCCATTTAGTGGGGAAAAATCAGATACCCGTGGATTAGGATTATCTACAATTGGAGTAGTTCATATAATAGATGAACTGGATACTGGAGCAAAGGTTATTGAGAACTTTAATCTTGTAGAGCAGGATGTAGATAAAAAACTTCTAGTAGATATCCTAATGTCCTTATCAGAAGGATGGACAGAAACCAGAAGAGTTGAGATATCTACTAGCTCTTGGAGAGTTGGTCTTGTTGATAAAACAAGTGGTCAGAGAAGATTCATAAAACCAGTAGATAATCTTGAGTCATTTTCTGATGTACAGTTTACAAACAGGGTATGGGCATATATCCAACATGCAGCGTGGGGATATAAATATTACCAAGATAATCCTGATGAAGCAGGACAATTCAATCAATCAGAGACCCTTAGAAACAACCTAGGAGTCTTTGATAAGATGATTCCTAATAGTGTAAAAGAACTTAAAGAGTTTATAAAATCATTTAAGGGAGACCTTAATACCCTATCATATCAACTTAAGGTTGATAACCCTACTCTTTACTATAAAATAGAGAGCGAGATAAACGATTATTTTGAAGGAGTTGCATTTAGTAACGAGGATGCTTACTCTAAGGAAATCTATAAAATCTTATCTAATAATAGCTTAAAAGCTCTTGATACGATTTCTAATATCAACTCTGAGGCTAACAGAAGATTGATGGGAATCACAACAAGAGAAGGAAATGAAATTCGTCTTACCAAAAAGGCTGTAATAGACATTATAGCCAACGACTTCATCCAAGTCATGGAAGACTCTATATTGTTCTTTGGTGAATATCATTACTATGCTGACCCACTTAAGAGAAGAAAGATTGTAGCAAATAATGGGTCAATTGCCCTATTTGGAGAAACAGTATCTGAGTTTTATACTCATCTTATGAATGTTTCTTCACACCAAGCTATCTGGAACCAAATCAACAAAGATGCTAAGAATAAAGGTAAAGATAGATATGATTTAATAAGAAAGATTGTAATACAAGATAAAGAAGCACAAAGTTCATTACTTACTGGTAATCAATTAGTTAAGAACTTACAACAGGTATTCAAGGATATTTATGGATTAGAGCTTACAGAGGAACAAATTAAAGAAGACCCAATGTATACCTCATCTCTAAAGGGACTTGAGAAGATGAAGCTAGCTGATGCTGCAGGGTGGATAAACCCAGATACCGCTCGTCTTATGAGAATGAAAGACTCATTGTGGAGTGAAGAGGCCAGCTACGAGTTCCAAAGACAAATGATACTATTTAAGTATTTCTTCTTCAATAGACCACAACTTAGTGATGAAGAGAAGACAATAATGTCAAGAACTCACTCTAAGTTTTCTGCATTAAAGGATGCTACAACTGGCCCAGTATACCACGAAGAAGGTGCTCCTTATCAGCCAGTTTTTGATAAAATGGGATTAAGAATGCTTCTTGCAGAATTTGATGCAGATTCTGAGATGAGAGACTTATTCCTTAAAATGATATCACAAGGTATCGACTATGCTGTAATGGATACAGGTAGTAAGGTTTATGTAAAAGAAAAATTAAAACTGGTAGATGAAAATGGATTTATCAGTGTTCCAAAAACAGGAGCACAATTATCTTATTCTGAACACGCAGGAGCTTTCCATAAACTTCAGCTGAATACAACAACACCAAAATCTTCTGTAAAGTATGCTGTACAGTTGAGAGCATTGATGTCAGAAATAATACAAATTGTAGAAGAGTTAGCACCTTCAAGTGATAATAAGTTCCAAAAATTAGCTGGATTAAAGAAAACATATAGTAAATACATAGGTAATCTTGTAGAGCTTATTGGTATCAATTCATCATCTGCTATGTCAAGAATGGGACTATCAAGCGATGGAAGAATTCTTGATAAAGCACTGTTTGCTGATTATATAAGAGAAAGACTCCTTGAGAATAATATTGAGATAGAAGATGAATTAGTAAAGCTCGATACAAACTTGGATGGAACATTTATAAACTATCTAGAGGCACTTCCATTCCAGAAAGAAATTGCAGACCTATTGGTTGGTATAATTGATGATAATTTCAGAGAAATCGAGATATCTGGTTCAGGATTGGTACAGACTTCTGAGGTAGGTACGGGAGGTATAAAATATTCATACAAACTAAAACCAATATCATTAAAGTATGATAAGAATGGAAAGGTTACAGGTATAAACCCTTGGGAAGCAAAAATTTCATTTAGAAAAGAATTCTATTCTCTTCTTGATTTGGAGCACCCTGATGGAAAAAAGATAAGAGATATTGGAATATCAAAAGAAAATTTCCATCTAAGACAAATCTTTGAATTAAGAAGATTAAATGAAGCCCTTAGAGATGAGGAATGGAGAAAGAAGAATGAAGAAGCACTTACATTTATGGGTATTCGTCTTCCTTTCCAAGCACTGAACTTCGGTGGACCAATGACAATTGTCGAGTTCCTTCCAGAAAGTATGGGTGATGTAATTGTATTACCACCTGAGTTTTATGTATTCAGTGGTGCTGATAATGACATTGATAAGATTATTACTCAGTTCCCACAGCTTAAGAATGGAAAACTTATAAAGAAAGATGAGAAGGGGTACTTTGACCTAATAAAAGAGCTGGAAGAAGTTACACAAAAGATAGAAGAAGAATCTACACAGTCTGATGAAAATATACAGAGTACTGATGTAGAGCTATCAAAAATAAAGGATGCTTTCAAAGAAAAGAGAGTATATACAAATAGAGGCTGGACAGAAGATGAGCTAGATGAAGACTTAATGCTCCTACTCCAAGATGGGGTATATGAGATAGCAGGTCTCTCAAAAGGAAAATCAAAGCTGGCAACTCTGGTAAAAAAATCAATAGAGCCAGAATTGATAGAACAACTATATGAGTATCTTGACAGAAAGAATTCAAAAAGTAAACCTACGTCTGACTTAAAAAGTAAGCAACTTGACCTTCGTAAGAGAGTTAGATTGTACAAAAAAGGAGTTCTGAATGATATACTAAGTACAGGAATAGACTACTGGACAAGACCGGAGATGTTCCCTTATCTTGTTACATCTGACTCTACAGCAAAGCTTGAAAAATTTGGAAGCTCTATACAGAGTTTAGTCCAAGGAAAAGATGTAAAAGTTTCTGATTCAAGGCCACCTCTTGACCCTTCAGATAATTTAAAATTAGTCAAAAATTACGACGACCATGGTCTTATGAGATTGAGAGCGTTATTCTTAGGTAAGGCAGTTAAGAGTAGGTCTGTTTTGCCTAACTTGGCTTACTTGGGATATAAATTCCCAGCAAAGTACCAACTTGGTTCCTTTAAGGATATGGCTGCTCACTCTGGAATGTTTACTGTTAAAAAGGGAAATGTATACGAAGTAGTGACAAGCACACCTCTTCTATATAAGAACCCTGAGGCAGAAGGATTTAGAGTTACTTTATATGATGAAAATGGAGGATATATATCAAAAATCTTCCAAGAAATAGCTTCTGCAGCAATTGACTCTATAAATAAACCAGAAGTTCTTCCTTCTTTAAGGGTTGCTCCTATGTCACTTGATGCTTGGATATTCCTCTTATTCCAAAGGGTTCCAAATGACAGAATTCTAACATTCCTAAATACTCCGGTTGTTCAGGAGATACAGAATTTATATGCATCATTTGGACAATCGGCAATGCCAAAGCATGCTATAATTCAAGTAGCTAAAGATATACAGTTCTTTGGAGATTATACTAAAAAACTTCTTCCAGAGGATGTAGATATCTATGACCAAGATAACAACTTTAATTTCATGTTGAAATCTCCAGCTGCTTATTTTGGTAAATATTTAGGAAGAGATGAGAAGCTTGATGAGACACAAATGATAGAATTTACAAGAGATTATGTTGAATATAAAGGAAAGAAGAAGGACGCAACTCTTGTATCATTCTTACAGGAAAATCCTAAATATGCAGATTTGGCCAAGGCAATTGTTGCCTATTATGGTATAATAAACCAAACAGGAACTGCTTTCTATTCATCTATGATAACAAGATTAGATAGAGCTTCTTCTAAAATGGGAACCAGAGCAGACCTACAAAGAGTTGTATTAGGTGATGCTATAAGATTAGGAAGTAATTTCTCTACTCCAGAATTTGAAGAGAAGCTAAAGAATGAAAGTATATACAGCATGTTCTATAAGGACAAGCAGTTGGCTGCAATTTTGGATAATAGAACACCTGAATTATTTAGAGGTAACATACCCTTAATGAAGAGATATGATGAGATTGTAAAAGACGTACTGCTTGATACTAGAGGTTCTCAGGTTGAAAAGAAAAGAATCGAAGAAAAGATACTTGTTGACTTTATGGATAATATAGTAAAGAATTTCTATGTTACAAGAATTGGAAACTCTGTAGATACTATATATAATCTATTTAAATTTGATATTACTCCTCTATGGAGACTTGCTGATAGCAATCAGCAAAGAGCAAAAGAATCACTTAGAGATGTACTTGAAGGAAAAGATTTCAAAGATTTACCAGAGCATATCAAAATCAGCAAGATGATGTCCAGTGACCTGTTCTCTGAGCAGATTGATATATTTAAAGCAAAGTATCCAGAATTAAGAGATTTAAAAATATTCTCACTACTTTCAACAGAGATATCTCATCCTATAATATTTTCTAAGAAAAGAGATACGTTGGCTGAGAAATTAAATGCTCTTCCTCAGTACTTCCTAAAGTTTAATATCAACTCAGACCCTGTAACAAGAAGTATAGAAGAAAGAACAATCAGAGAAGATTTTGAGAAATTGATTGACTTTGATATATCTCTGTATCCAGAAATCAATGACTTCTTAAGTGAGGATAGAATGGATGTATATAAGAATGGAGATAATATTGCAGAAATAAGAGAGTTTATACGAGTACTATCTCTTAGATTGGTGGCCCAATCATCTATTCTACATAGAGGTGGTTCATCTTTTTCACACCTAATTCCTTTTAATTTAAAGAAGCATATAATAGAAACTTCTATTGATAATTTCCATAGATATCTAGAATACGGCACAGAGAGTGTTCCTTTGGATGCAAAGGCAAAAGCTATTCTTCTCGACCAATTTATGGATGGATTTAAAAAGGCTTTCCGTGCAATGAATCCTGATATAGAATGGTATACCAAGCAAACTGTTTGGGAAAGAAAATCAGAAGAAAAGAGACAAGAGGCAATGGAGAGAATGGCAGAGGAGGGTGAGGAAATTACGGAAGATTATTCTCCATATAATGATATTGACCAATATATCGAAAACCCAATGGGTGAAGATTTTGACCCCCTTTCCTCTTTCAAGGCAAAGAATCCAAGACAAAAAGAGGTACCAGATAACTACTATAAGTACTATACTGGTGCAATCTATGGAGAAAAAGGCTACGGAAGCTCACCTGTAATTGAGCAGTTTAGAAGTAATCTTGCCAAAATAATGGGAGGAATAAGAGGTGTTAACAGCTTTAGAATTACTAAAAACGATAATCTTAAGTGCTAATGAGTAGTTGTTCATTAAATACAGCAAAGAAATATCTCATGAAGAAGGGTCTTATTGATAAAAATATGACCGTAACATCATCTACTGATAAGGTTTCAGCTGCAATAAAAAAGCTTACAGCTCTTGCAAAAACCAATTATTTTGTAGATTATGGCTCCTTGTTCTCTATGAGGCAAGATATATCCCCAAAAGATGGATATGTTGTGAAACTAATTCCCAATGAGGGTGCATTTTCTGCCATAGATGATGTATCTGAATTTCAGAATATAGTAAATATTCCTTATAATTTAGATAGCAAAATTGATATAAATATCACAGAACTTGGTGAGGAGGGGACCATGCTTATATCATATCTGGGAGAAAAGATAGGTCACATCTACGGAAGCATTGATGGTAGTAACTTCAACGTAGAGATGAGCAATATTGATAGCAGATATACTGGCAGAGGAATTGGTGCAATTTCTTATATAAAAGCTGGGGCAGAATTAAATAAATTGGGATTAATCCTAAGAAGTGATAAATTTGCAGAAAGAATGACTGATTCAGCTACTGGAATGTGGGACAAGCTCGTAAGAGCAGGACTTGCCGTCAAAGGAGAAGAAAGATATGAATTGCTAGCTGTTCCTTCTGAACCAACCATTCCTATTACTAATACACAAATAAATAATACAGAGCAGGAGGGTGACCTTCCTTCTATTGAAATCAAATGTTAAAATATGAAGTGTTCAATTAACATAGATAAAATTACTTCCGCTATAAAGGAAAAGATAGCAACTCAGGTTCCTACGAACCTTTTCTCTATTCAGGGAGATACACTTGTACCCTCCGAAGATATAGGAGAAGTAATGTTTGAGCCAAACATGGATATTGTAAATGAGGCTGTGAAATTTTCTGGAGAAGTAAAGGAAAGTCATAGAGAATACCTTGAAAATGAACCAGTTATGTTCTTGAAACAACTGGCATATTCTGCTTCTGTTGATGAGACAGAGGCTCTTGATGTAGCTAGTCCCTATATAGTAGGACTTGCAAAGAAGTTATTCCCGTATGAAGGAAAGGAATCCCCTCATATTTCTTTTATAAACAAAATAAATAAGGATTTTAAAGCAGATGTACTCGTAAGAATTGCTCCTAATAAGTGGAAGATGGATGTCCCAAAACATCTATCTATGGCATATGCTGCAATGGACCCTGATGGTTTTGAGACAGTTGCAGCTTACGCAAGAGAGGAGTACATTAAAAAGATGGGTATATCTGTAAACCTTATCGAGGAGCATAACTGGGTAAACTTCAGAGAGCTTGCAGACCCAAAGCTTCAGACGCTCATGAAGTTTATGAAGAAGCTTAATCCTAAGGCAAGAGTCTCAATGTTTGCAGATTTAGATGCAAAGGCTGTCTCACTTATATCAGATTATATAATAATGCTAAAGGCTGGGGATACTTTTGAGGAAATTCCACACGAAGTTGCCCACTTCTTTTTAGAATTGCTTCCAGATTCTCATCCTCTTAAGAAGGAGATGCTAAAGTCTATAATAGACCTTCCTAAATATGCTGAAGTATACAGAAAGTACAAGGATAATATCTTTTATCAAAAGAACGGGAAACCTGATATTGATAAAATCAAAAGAGAAGCAGCTGCCCAGTTAATAGGAGATTATGTAAATGCTGCATTTACCGATAAAGCTGATGAAAAATATGGTAAGAAAAGGTCTTTTATAAAGAGATTGGTAAATGGTATCCTTAAGGCAATAAGAAAACTGCTCTTCATAAAGGTTCCTGTATACTATGAACATACCCAGAACCCATTCAAGGAAGCTGCCCAGCAGATTATCAACCAAGACATCTCTCAGCTTGACTTAAAAAGGGCTCCAACTCCATATGATTCAATATTCTTCTCAATAGTAGAAGATAATAAAGAAGAGGGCCACGAACTTGGACCTGTAGTAAAGCAGCTCCAAATCTTCACATCTGCCATGAAGAATAGACTTGGCCGTCTTTTCAATGAAGATTTAAAGGACAGTAAATATGATGCTTTTAGACAAGAGCTTCAGGATGGAGATATTAATAAAGCATATGCTATTATTGATAGAATGAAGGCAGCAGATGATATTCTTAAGTTAATGCTTTCTGATACTACATTCAGTTATATATCAATTATCAATGCTCTTGAGAATGTAGCAGCATCTTATAAGGCATTTGAGGTATTGCCTCATGCTATAAAAGAGGCAGTAAAAGTAATGTTATCAAAACAAAATGGAGCTGATGATTTTCTTAATAACATGAGAGAGTTAGCTGATTACTCCAACATGGCTCAGAATTTTGATAAGCTAACCAAAGAGTTGCAGGTATTACTTAGAGACCTAAAGCTAAAGTTTCCCGGTGAAACCGACGAAGATATGAGAAAAAAAGAAAGACTTCTCGACTTGGTTAAGTCTGTAATTGAGAAAGGGGTCTTGACTTTTAAGGAAGTAGAAGCAACAGTAGAGGAGGAATTTAAGAGATTTTATACTACATTTATCCAAAAGTATGCAGGAACTTGGACAGAAGATGTATTAAAAAATACTATTAAGGGATACAACGAGGCAGAACATGGCAAGCTAAAAGATACACTATTAAAACAAATATATTCTGACCCACTCCTTAATAAAGAAGCTGTTTGGAAGATGTTAACAAATAGGTTAAATAGATTTGTTCATGTTAATCCTACAGGAAAGCTTGATGAAAATCTTAAAGATTTTGAGGTGTTGAGAGGAGGTCTAAAAGTAGATATGAGCCCCATACTGGATACAGATAATATAGACATGGGTATATTCTTTGGTTCATCTCCAGCTTTATTGAAAGACCCTCTTGTAACAACTACAGTAAAGTTTATTATCGAAAGTATATTGAAGGGAAAAACAATAGCATATGGAGAATCTATCTCTTTCCTGAGAGATATAACACCCCTACAAAAGAAGACAGGAATGGAGTGGTATGATTTAAATAATATGCTCCAAGATGTGCAACCTATATTCTCACCTTCTGCTAAAGATAAAATGAGAGAGGTTCGTGTATTTCTTTCTGAAACAAAGAGGTTTCAATTCTTTTTTGACAAGTCTGTAATACAAAACGAATTAAGTACTCTGCAATCTGATTTAGGAAACCTTAATAGAGCTTGGTTGGAGAAGCCCGGAGATGCAGAAATAGTAGCTAAAATAAAAGAAAAACAAAAAGAAATAGCCGATAAAAAAGAAGAACTTAATAACTTCTTGAAAGAATGGTCAAATAGGCCATACACTAACTACTATTACGATACTATTGCTAAACTTAATGAAAACAGAGGTGACTCAGAAACATTAAAGCAGGTAAAAATACTGAAACAAAGAATAAGAACTCTTAGAAATAGACACTCATCAATATTTATGCTCAATATAGAGGATAGTGTAAATATTGATTTCTCGGACTTAGAATCATTTATAAAGGATTCCATGGAGTTGGCTATGCTTGAGAGAAAACTAAGTCGTCTACAACAAGATTTGCCTCCTATGGATAAGGCACTCATGGAAGAAGTAGATGCACTATATACAGTAGATGAGAAGGGTACAGAGAGAATCAGAGCTAACCATAAAGAAAAGGTAATATCCGATGCTCTTGCAAAAATTAAAGAGGCAAGACTTTATGCTAATAAAACCGATTCAGAAATAAGAAATGATTTAGAGAAATCATATAATGCAATTTATAAGATAAATAGACCTACTGAGGAATTTTGGAAAGTTAGAGAGGAGATTTATAATGAAATTTCTGAACTGATGTTTAGTGCAGGAGAATTTACTCCATATAAGTTTTTACTAGAAGACATCAGAGAGACTGAAAAAAGACTAAAGAAAAATCTATATACCGAATCAGGAGAGATTGACCTGTTCTCTGCAATGTTTATAGAATTAGATTCTGATAAAACTCTTATTAGTGAGTTCAAACAATTGGAACAGGATTCTTCTTGGTTTAGAGCTAATGCCAGAAATATAATGACATATATAAATGCTACAGCTGGAAATCCGGCTGCAGTAGCTGGGTTCTCTATACTTGCAGGACTGCAATATATTTCATATATGTCTGATGCTCTTACTAAATATGAGAACTATTTAAAAAATGGAGAGAGTATAGATTTTGCTAAAGCAAACATAAAGAATATTGAAGATAAGATAAAAGAGATATTTAAAGCAACAGGGGATATATCTGATGTTGAGTTAAAGAAGCTAATAGATATAGTACGTTCGTCTCCAAATCTTGGTGAATTGGGTGATAAGCTTAATACCATAAATTTTGGACCGAAGACATTTGAACAACAAGCTGGAATCGGACAAGCAAGAGCACTTCTAGCACAATATGCTAATACTCAAACTATTGCAGATGTACCTCTATTAGAGGGAGTTCAATCAATTATTGATATTCTTTTAAGCAATGTACCTTATATAAAAAGTAATGCCCGTAGAGAAAATGAAGATAGATTAAATGAATTATTTGCTCAGTTAGATGAAATGGCAGGAAGAAATGTAACACATAATTATACTATGATGATGCAATCTTTCTTGGCTTATGCTGACCAATATTTAAAAGATGATACTGCATATTCTTCATATAAGACTGCTCATCAAGAGGCATATGATACATTTATGAAAGGTAAGGGTGATACTCTTAGGGCAGCTGTGTACGATTGGGAAAAACTTTTAGGCGGAAGAGAGGATGGATTATTTGTTGCTGTAGTAAATTATATGGCAAATGTTTCTTCTGAAAGAGTAAGTGATGCAAGTAATAAGAGAACTGAAAAACTGGAAGGGTTCGAAAAGATTAAATCTGAATATAAGAGTAATCTACTATCTGCACTTACAGAGTATTTAAATAATCCAAAAGAGGAAACAAGACAGAACTATTTTAATATTTTTGGTGAGTATCTAAGTAATGATGAATATGACAAAAGTCATGTTAATAAACTTGCTACTATTATTCGTGATAATTTAAGAAACCAAAAAGAATTAAAGGAGAAAGTAGAACAAGAAGTTAATAAGTTTATAGATGGGTATGAGGAAAGTGTGGAGAGAGAATATAAATTAGAAGAATTATCTGCAAAAAACCTAGCAAAACTGATAGAGTTTTATAATGATTTACATACTACAAGGATTGTAAGAGATGATATGAATCCTGATGGATATGAACAATTTAGTCCTTTAAGACTTGTTACAAAATTTGAACCCACAGATGAAAAGTATTATACAGAAGAATATCCAAAATTTTTAACATATAGGGTTGTAAAGGATGAACATAGAACTGAGAAGATATATGATACTGACCCTAGAGTTATTAGCGGACAAGTATCTGCAACTGTAGATATTAATGGAAACTGGTTACCATTACCTAAAAAAGGAAAATACTGGAATGATAAATATCATGAGTTAAAGAATAACCCATCAAAAAGACCTGTATTTG
>ERZ795052.2764-NODE-2764-length-20516-cov-4.715165_pt1 | contig 20516 bp, 19 predicted proteins | sample MGYA00375136_ERZ795052 | MGnify/ENA primary metagenome ERZ795052 (study PRJEB30181, sample SAMN05720156) | activated sludge metagenome | isolation source: Anaerobic digester | place: Japan | collected 2015-05-26 ... | reverse complement strand
AGAACAAAGATTAGATAAACGTGGATGGTAAGGTGATTTAGAATATCAAGATTCGACAATCGAACATCAAAAAAACAGTTGAATGATTAGGGCTTAAGTTCCGATTATGAAATAATATTCTCGTTTCCTCATTTCATCAGAGTTTAAGTATCATCGTTATTTTTTAATACGATTAAAGAAAAGTAAAGGATAATGATATATGAAGGATAGCAGTATTGAATTAATAAAAAAACACTTTTGTTTAGATGATGATAAATTTGAAAAAGGAAGCAACATTATCGGTTTTTCCGAACAACTGAAAAAGGAAATTATGCTATTTGAATTATTTAAAAAAATCATCATTTATTCAGACATGAATATCTTCAATATTGTTAAGAAGAATAAAAGGATGACCATCGATAAAGCAACAAAGATCATCGGTAAATGCTCTGAAATAGCTGAAATTCGCGATGAAAAGTATTACTTTTTAGATGAGGAAGGAAAATGGAATCCCCAACACTTAGAGGGATTAACAATCAGAGATTTAAACAATGAAGATAAAAAGATTGTAGATGCATTAAAGAAAAAATGTAAAAGCAACGAAGTAGAAATGGGCCAAGTAAATTTATATGATATTCTTCCGATTGGAGGATTTATCGGAAATAAATTGGTTGGAATCGCTAGTATATTAGATATTGATGGAATTTATGACATTGGTGTCATCGTTCATCCTCAACATCGTAATTTAGGAATTGGTAGAAGTTTAGTGACCCATTTAATCGGCTATAGTTTGATTAATAATAAGGTTGTCAGATATCTTACCACGACTAAAAATGGTAGTGGTATAGGACTGGCAAAGTCATTAAACTTGCCAGAAATTGTGAAATATCGTAAAATTAAACTGAAGTAATGCATTTTTAAGTGAGATAGATACTATCTAGGGAAGGAGAAAAAATGTTACACACGGATTTTATCTTGTATTTCAATATTACTGTTATTGCTATTATTGCATTAGGAGCTCTGATTGGATTTATTCGAGGAGCATTTAAGTCAATTTATAGCTTGATAATTTTTGTAGGATTATTAGTATTGGGATGGTTTCTTACCCCACTCATTGCTAAGGCAATTATGAATTTTGATTTATCGACAATTTATCCGCTTCAGATTGATGGAGTGACTATCACAAAACTAAATGAGTCGATTCCTTTAATTGCAACAGCCATCAGTCCAGATTTAGGAAACATATTAGTAGCTGATAGTTTGGCTTATGAACTAGTTTATGAAATAATCTTTATGGTTGTTAGAATTGTTAGCTTTGTTATATGGCTAGTTTTGATGGCAACCGTTATCAAAATTATTGTGAAGATTATTCAAGCAATCATTCTTAGGAAAAAAGCAAAAGCTAAGAAAAGTGCAGCGTCGCGATTTGTTGGTTTCTTTGTAGGTGCGGTTCATGGTCTGGTAATTGTTTTCATTATCAATGTCATTTTATCAGGGATTGCAGCGGTAACGCCAATACTATCGATTTCAATTCCAAATGAAGAAGAAATTAACGTTAGCGTTGTTATTGAGGATAATTTTATTGAACTTGGAAATGTTGCAGTAGATGACAACGAAATGATTGAAGAGGTTGTAAAATTCTTTGATGGATATCGCGATACCCTAGGAGGAAAGATTTCTGGATTACTTAAGATTAAACAACAACCATTTGATGAATATGTCTTTTCAAGCATGCTTACTTTTAATTTCAACAACCAAAAAGTTCACTTAATGGATGACTTACGAACTGGAGTTAAAATATATGTGAAATTGCAGGAAAACATTACGGGGGAAATCAATCTTGAGAGTATTTTAGCTTTGGATGAAGCAGTTTTAAATGAAGTATTTGGTTATGTTGCAGAATTAGATTTAATTGGAGTAGCAATTCCTGTTGGAGTTGAATATTTATATAAACAAACGGAAGTAATTTCTGAAGATACTTATAATAAACTAATAGCTGACATTTTAAAAGTTGATTTTACCGCTGAACTTAACAATCTAAAATCAGCATTAATTGCTGCTAATAATATGGGATTGTTTGGTGAACATGAAGATAATAATTACTTATTAACATTAGATGTTAATCAAGTAAAAATACTATTTACCAATTTAGGTAAATTAGAACTGATTGAATTATTAGGAAAAACCGGATTAGAGTTTTTATTAAATAGTGATAAAGCGAACGATTTCTTTGAAAAGAACAACATCGACAAAGATGATCTAGACTTTGCCAATGTGGATATAGGAAATGAAATAAGCAATCTAGGAGAGATCTATGAGGCTTTCCGTGGATTAAATCTTGGCTATGATGAAGAAGGAAAGTTAGTTTTTGATAATGTGACGGATATTGGAATTAATGCCTTTGGAGCAGCAGTTTATGACTCTCAATTATTAGCTAATAATAGCAAATTACTAGCGAAGACTATGGTTAGTTTGATGCCTGAAGAATTCCAAACAATGTTGACAGTTGAAGACTTGAAAAAAGCAGATTTTGTTTCTTTGTTATCTTTGGCCAATGTCTTATTAAAAGCAAATATCGGCGATGAAGAAAACTTTGATCCGAAGAAATTATTAACAGAAGCGAATATCGAAGCGATTTCTGAATATATTTCTTCATCAGAGTTACTAAGTTCCAATGTAGGGAAATTACTAGAAACATTGTTATCACAAGTGGGAATGCCAGTTACCATTGAAATATCAGAGGATATTGTTTGGTCGGGACCTGAAGGAAAAACTGAACTTAGTTCCTTATTCCATTCCGCAAAAATTTTATTAGAAAAAGAAAATTTACCAGAAGATTTATTCACTCTTACTAAAACAGAGTTAAACAATATTCTTTCATCTTCAGTCATTTCTCAAGCAATTGTAAAGATTATTGAACAGGAAGCAGCAGAAGGTGGTAGTTTAGCAGGATTCTTAATCATTGACCGTGTTGTGGAGTGGTATGATACTATACAAGATGGTGTTAGAATTGATGGTGAATTACGTAAATTATTTGCATCTTCAAAGATTTTATTTGGAGAAAATCCAAATTTTGATGATATGGGTGATTTAGTAAAAGTAAATAATATCATCGCATTATCTGATGAAGAAATTGATTTATTGATAGATTCAATTATCTTAAAAGATTCTTTGGCTAATCAACTAATCAAAGTAGGAGAAGAGGGAATTTTGAATATCAATTTACCACTATTCGATGTGAGTTGGGACACTGAGATTAAGAACTTCATCATTGGTACGAAAGTATTGTTTGGTGAATCTGTAGATTTAAACAACCTAAGTTTAAGCGTTGACACTGTTGTTGACTTAAGTCCAGAGAATATGAATAAAGTTGTCAATTCAATCATCTTGGTTGATACAGCGGTAAATAAAATAACAGAATTAACAACCACTGGTGGTTCAATGCATGGAATTTTAATAATTCCTGCCGGGCTACAGGCTGAAGATTATAGAGGAGCTAACGGAGAATTAAAGAAATTCTTAGTTGCTTCTAAGATTATCAAAGGAACAGGCTCTATTGAAAATGTAGTATTTGATGTTGATAAGTTCTTAGGTCCTGACCAAGAAGAATTGTTAGCTTCAAAAATATTTGAAGCATCAGCGATTGAATTTATCAAGAAATCAGATAAATTAATCGTTCCACTAGCATCAGAAGGCGATAAGTATTATTATTTAGCCGATACTACTATTGTTTGGGAAAGAACATATTCAGGAAATACCATTACTGATATTGGGGAACTACGTAAGTTCTTAGCAGGAGTGAAGGAAATCATCGGTACTAGCAGTTTTGCTGATTTAGCATTTACTATGGATACAATGTTAGCAGTGAACTTTGATTCTGTATTACATTCAAGGGTACTAGAAGCAACAATAGCAAAGATGATTGCTGATTTAATAACTAGCGGTACTCTAACAGGATTTGTAAAAGAACCGGCATCAGGATATCAATGGTATTATCACAAAACTAGTACAGATGCTCTTAATGGAGTGGTTCGTCGTGGTGAATATGAGTTGACAGCACAACCAACATATCAATATTCTGATTTATCAGGATTAATTGAAGCCATTCAAAAGATGAATGCCGCAGGTTTGAATTATAGTAATATTGACTATAATACCATTGCTGCTGGTAATACAAATGATTTGGCTGATGCTTTATGGGATTATTCAAGGATTATGCGCGGGTCTATCGCTTCATTATTGAATCAATCTTTAAGCGGTGTTGCAAATCCACTAAAACCAGTCTTTACAGATGATCAATTCACTACTAAAGCGGATGTATTAAATGCATTAGTAACATTCAAAACCTTTGTAGCTCTTTTATAAAATGAATAATTAAATGGAGAAAGGTAAACACCCTTCTCCATTTTTATTTTGACTTTAAAACAATTAAACAATATGTTATAATAAACCTAGTTTCAAGGAGATTGTTATATGAAGGAAAAGCGAAGATTTGTAAATATTGGTGATTTACCAACTGGTGATTTAAATAATATTTGTGATGTTCCAGGAGTTCTTGTCGGACATTATTCGGTTAACAATCAAGACCATCATACCGGTATAACTGCTATTTTACCTCATGAAGGGAATATATTCCGCAAAAAAGTTAAAGCGGGTTCCCATGTTTTCAATGGTTTTGGTAAATCGGTAGGAGTTATGCAAATTGAAGAGATGGGGACAATTGAAACACCGATTTTATTAACCAATACGTTAAATGTTGGCAAAGTAAGTGATGGTCTAATTACCTACATGCTTCAAGACAATAAAGAAATTGGCGTTACTACTGGAACAATAAATCCGCTCGTTCTTGAATGTAATGATGGGCGTCTTAATAAGATTCAAGAACGTATCTTAGGTGAAAAGGCAGTATTCTCAACGATAGCAACGGCAAAAAATGACTTCATTCAAGGTAGTGTTGGTGCTGGAAGTGGTATGATTTGCCATGGTTTAAAGGGAGGAATAGGTTCTTCATCACGGGTAATCACCTTTGATAATAAGAAATACCATCTTGGAGTTTTAGTAAATACTAATTTTGGAGCATCTAATTCAAAGTCGCTCATTTTTAAAGGTAGAAACATTGGTGAAGATATTTATTCTAGAAATAAGAATAAGAATGAGGATGATAAAGGCTCTATCATCGTTGTTATTGCTACTGATATTCCCCTTGAAACGAGACAATTGAATAGAATATCAAAACGTGCTGCTTTAGGGATTGCTCGTACAGGTTCATTTGTAGGGAATGGTAGCGGGGATATTTTCGTTGCTTTTAGTACCTCAAATCAAACTAATCATTTCACCGATACTTGTATTGAAAAGTATGAAATGCTCCGCGATGATTATTTAGAAAAAGTATTCAAGGCTGTTGTTTTTGCTACAGAAGAAGCAATTCTCAATTCCATGCTTTATAGTTCAAAAACAGTGGGATACTTAACAACTGTTCATTCAATCACTGAATATCAAGATTTATACCAAGATTTATTGATAGATGAGGAACTTTGAGGCCATGAAAAAATATAATTATGATTTGGGTATTATTGGTGGAATGGGACCAGAAGCAACCGCAGAGATTTTTCAAAGAATTATCTCTAAAACAAAAGCCGACAAAGATCAAGACCATATGCGAATTTGTGTTTTAAATAACGCGAATATTCCCGATCGAACAAAGTTCATTTTAGAAGAAGGAGAAAATCCTTTACCTTATTTAAAAAAAGCAGTAAAACAACTGCTTAAGTTAAAGGTAAAAAGTTTTATTATTGCTTGTAATACAGCTCATTATTTTGTTGATAAATTAGATTATAATCATCATAAAATTACTTTTTATAGTATTGTTGATGAAACTATTGAGCATATTAACAGGCATTATTCGGGCTATCCGATTTGTTTATTAGCTACCAATGGAACAGTAAAAACAAAGGTATATTCTAAGAGACTGGATGAATTGTCTATTAAGCAAATTTCTCTAAGCGAAACTAAGCAAGAAAAAATAATGTCAGCGATTAATATGACAAAAGCAGGATTTCCAAAACAAGAAATTATTAAGACATTAGAAGAAGTCATGAGTCAGATAAATATTCAAGAAGAAAAGTGTTTGTTTGTTCTGGGATGTACAGAATTATCTTTATACAGGACAGAATTAAGTAAGAAATATCGTGTAATCGATGCTATGGATATTTTGATTGACAAAGTGATTACAGCCAATAACTATCAAAGCAAGTAAATTCTTGCTTTTTTTGTTGTCCTAAATGATTTAATATGTTAAAATGATGGCATAATATGCAAAAAATGCAATCATATTTCACTTTGAAAGGAGAAGAATTTAATGAAATTAAATTCAAAAAAGATTTTTTGGGTTGGTTTTGCTTTTATGATTATTTGCCTGTTTTGGCAAGTTTATGACAATATTGTTGCTAAGATGTTAATTAACTCTTTTGGTCTTGATCAGTTTTGGTCAGGTGTGGTTTTAGCAATCGATAATGTATTGGCTTTATTTATGTTGCCACTATTTGGTGCCTTATCCGATAAAACTAAAACGAAATTTGGCAAGAGAACACCGTATATATTTTTTGGTACTTTAGCAGCGGCTTTATTATTTATCGGCGTTGCGGTTTTCGACAATTTGCAACAAAAATCGGTAGAAGGTTATGGAATTCCTGAGATTGTTGAAGTGACAGATGCAACAGATCCAAATTATGGTTATTTTACTTTCCGTGATAAAGTCTACGGCGATAAAGAATTAAAAACTTATGGAACAAAAGAAGCAGCAACTACGGTTCGAGCTGCAGAAGTACTTGAATATACAAAAGAAAATATTACTTATTTTATTTTCTTTATGATTACATTATTATTAGTTTTAATTGCGATGGCAACTTATCGTACACCTGCTGTATCGCTAATGCCGGATGTAACACCAAAACCTCTGCGAAGTAAAGCAAATGCGATAATTAATTTAATGGGGACTGCAGGAGGGATTATCGCTTTAGCTTATCCTATGTTATTATCAAAATTTACTGATAGTTACCTCGCAATATTTGTAGTTCTTGCGATATTGATGATTGTTTTCTTGAGTATTTTTATGGTGAAAGTTAATGAACCGAAATTTGTTCAAGAAATGCATGAAGATTCAATTAAATATGGAATTGAAATAGAGACTACTTCACCAGAAGAAGATAAAGGACCAGATATGACTCCTGATGTAAAGAAAAGTTTTTATTTAATCTTGGCATCTATCATTTTTTGGTTTATGGCTTATAATGCTGCGACTAGTAAATTTTCCGTGTTTGCTGAAGATGCGTTAAATATGGGCTACAATGTTCCTTTATTGATTGCTCAAGGAGCTGCAGTGGTTTCTTATATACCTATTGGTATTATCGCTAGTAAATATGGTCGTAAACGTACAATTCTTGCAGGAATAATCATTTTATTTACTGCCTTTTTGACTGGCTCTATTGTAGCCTTTACCAAAACAAAACCTTTAATCTATGCAACAATGGGAGTTGCTGGTATTGGTTGGGCAACGATTAATGTCAATTCATATCCAATGGTTGTGGAAATGTCAAAAGAAGGAAATATCGGTAAGTATACGGGATACTATTATACAGCGTCAATGTTTGCTCAGATTATCACACCAATGCTTTCTGGTGCTTTAATGGCATTTGTTAATAATAAAGTTTCAGCTGGCTTTGGTTATCGAGTATTGTTCCCTTATTGTGTTCTATTCTGTATCATTGCTTTTATCACTATGAGTCAAGTAAAACACGGAGACTCAAAACCAATTCCTGTAAAATCAATTGAAGCATTGGGTGCTGACGATTAAAGTATAAAAACTACCTTAAGGGTAGTTTTTTATTTTAAAAAATTGATTAAATCTTTTATGGAATTTACTACATAATCTGGCTTAATCGGAGATTCATCAATGGTTGCTTGTGTGCTTTCACCGCTTAAAACACAGATAGTCATTGTTTTAGCGTTATATCCTGCCATGATATCGGTATATATTCTATCGCCTATTACAGCAATATTCTCAACCTTGATCCCTGTTTTCTGAGAGATAATATGAATCATATATGGACTTGGTTTACCGATATAGGTTGGAGTTTTTTTAGTTGCTGTCGTTAACATGTGACATATGCTACCACAATCAGGAACATATCGATGATTGGCAATCGGACAAACCAAATCGCAATTAGTTGCAAGGAAAATAGCTCCATCATCAAGGAATTGACAAGCTTTTTCCAATTTATGGTAGGTTAATTCTCGATCATAACCAACTACGACGATATCCGGATTATCCTCAACAAGGGTAATATGATAAGATTTCAATTCTTCTTCAAGAGATTTTGTTCCTAAAAAATAAACTGTTTTATCGGGATAATTCGCGTTTAGATAAATTCCCATTGCCATTCCTGAAGTGAAGATATTCTCTTCTTGGCAAGGAATTTTTAAAAAGTTTAATTTATCTAAATATGCTTTTTTGCTTTTTGATGAATTGTTTGTCATAAAAATATATTTTTTCTTTGTAGCAATCAAAGCATTAATGAAATCGAGTGCACCATCGATTAAATCATGGTCTAAATAAATAGTTCCATCCATATCGAGAAGAAAAAGTTCAATTTTACTAAAATCCATTATTAATACCTCACCTTGTAGTATTCTATCATTTTTAAAAAGCAATGTCAAAAGAATAACTTTGGGCGGTATTTACAAATAAAAAAAGGTATGTTATAATTTTACTATCTTGAAAGAAGACCAAAAGGAGAAAACTTAAATGGCTAATTTTGACAGTATTACTCTTTTAAAGGCATTGGATTATTTTGTCCTTTCGATTTTTGCAATATGTATTATATCTGGTTTTGTAAAAGGTATGTTTAGAACCACCTATAATTTAGTTGTTTTTGTAGGATTAATATTATTAGGATGGTTTTTAATGCCGGCTATTATAGAATTTATTTTGGATTATGACTTTTCTTTCCTTAATTTAACTATTAATGGTAGCACTTTAACTACATTTAGAGAAACAATCCCAGCAATTGTTGGAAGTCTCGATCCGACTATCGGATCTTTGATGGTTGAAGGAACCGAGACCTATACCTTGATTTTTGCGTTGGTATTTTCTGCAGCTAGGTTAATACTAATGTTAGTTTGGTTACTATTAACATTAACTGTATTCAAATTTGTATTTTGGATTATCTATTTAATTATCCGCCCAAGACGAAAAGATGCTCAAGGAAACTTGAAAAAGAAAAGTTCTGCATCTCGTTTTGGTGGAGCTATTATGGGGGGAGCATTCGCTTTTGTAATCACTGTTTTAGTGGCAATTCCTTTTGCTGGACTGACTTCAATTGGTAATAGTTTTGGAGAAATAGCGGGTAATGAAATGACGGTGAGCTATCATTTTAAAGCGGCAACGACCAATGGATACCTATTCCTTGAAGAGAAACCGGAAAATCCCCTATCAGAGTATGAAGAAGTGTTTAAATTCATGTCACAATTCAGAGGTGCTTCTCTACTTGGGCAAGTTGGTGGTATCGGTAAAACAGAAGATGGAGAAGGATCAAGCATTGATGAAGTTTTGTTTGACCAATTATTAGAGTTTAAATATGGTGATATTCAAGTTGAACTACGTAAAGAGATTAAAACGATGGCTTCTGTTTATGCAAAAGTATACAATGCTACTGGCGGTAACGTAAACATGAGTACGATTTCCAATCTCGATAGCAATCTTCTGGATTCATTGGTTGGAGAAATCTCTACATTACAAATATTAAATGTCATTGCTCCGGTAGCAATTGAATATGTTGGTAATAATGAAGAAATTATGGGCCAATTGAGTGAAGCCGGATTAAGCCAAGAAGATATTCATCAAATCATTGAAGATGTTAAGAAAATAGATATTGCCGCTGAAATTGGAACAATTGCAAGTGCAGTCGTTGATTTAGGAAAGAGTGGTCTTTTTGACCAACAAGAAGAAGGTGAAGAAAACAATATCTTTACAACTCTACTAAATGCAGATTCTGCAATGTTAAGCAGTGCTATGGATAAACTTGGTGGTTTAGGCTTAGCTGATATGATTGGTTCATTTGGAGCAAATGCTATCTTAAATGGTCCATTTTTCGAGCAACTGCTGATTGAGTTTGGAATCAGTAAAGAAGAGATTAATTTAGATGGAATTGATTGGGGTAGTGAAATTGCTAACCTTGGAGGTATCATCGAGACTTTACAAAATATGGGATTAGTAATTAGGGAAGATGGTTCGCTAGACTTCACTAATTTAACAACTGACGGAATTGCTAATTTTGTTGATGAATTATTTAAATCTACATTACTTGCCAATAATACAAAGATAATTGTAGCAACAGTTAAAGAAGCATTGCCAGAAGAAGTTCAAGATTTCATTCAAGTCGATGACTTAACAGGAGAAGATTTTAAATCAATCTTAGAAGTTGGCTCAATAATCGCTTCTCATATGGATAAAGAAACGGGTCAAATCGCTTTTGAAGAATTATTAAAATCAGAGGATGCCGCAAAATTAGGCAATGCGATAGAAAAATCTGATGCCATGGCTAAAACAATAGAAGAAACCATGGGTAAAATCTTAGAAAACGTTGGTATTAATATTAAATTCGATGATTTTGATATTACGAATATTGACTGGGGTAAAGAAGTAGTTGCTCTTGGAGCAATTATGACTTCACTTGAAAAATATGGTTTGAAGTTTGGTGCCGAAAGCGTATCGTTTAACATCAATAATTTTACAACTGTAGAAATTGAAAATATGGTTGATACATTATTCACTTCGCAAATCTTAAGCAAGAATACAAAAGTCTTAATGCAAGCGATTAAAGATATGGTACCAGAAGCCTATAAAAATCAAGTTGAAGTAAAGACAATGACTGCTGCTGATGTTAAAGAGATATTAAATAAATTGAGAAGTTAACATGGATTACAAATGGGAGGTGGACTAATGAAATTGATTATTGCAATTGTCTCAAATGAAGACAGTTCGATAGTTATGAAAGAACTTGTTAAAGAAAAGTATTTCGTAACAAAGTTATCATCAACAGGTGGATTTTTAAAAAGCGGTAATACAACATTAATGATCGGTGCAAAAGATGCTGATATTGATGCAATTATTAAAGTTATTTCAGAGTATTCAAAAACAAGAAAAGAGATGGTACCAAGTTCTATTGTCAGAGAATTCGGTTTCGTTTCAACAATGCCTACAGAGGTAATTGTAGGAGGAGCAACATTGTTTATTGTCAATGTTGATCAATTCATCAAATTATAACAGGGTATGGGGATTATTCCATACCCCTTTTTACTAAAATAGTTAATTTCTTTTGACATTAATATTATTTTTTGATATAATAGCTACTGCTTGGATATCAAATAATTATATCTGGCTCCATAGCCAAGTGGTAAGGCAAGGGTCTGCAACACCCTGATCGTTGGTTCAAATCCGACTGGAGCCTCCAATTAAATCTTACTTTAGTAAGGGCTTTATTAAGCCAACAAAGCGATTATAGAAATTTATAGCCTTAGAAGAATTCGTGTTTCTGAGGCTTTTTTCATGTAAAAAGTATCAAACTCGACAGGTGTCCGAACCAAATTATATTTTATAATGAGTTTGCATATTTTAAAAATGTGCTTCTAGCCATATTAAGTAAATTAGCAGCTTCATTTGATGTAATTTCTCTATTTATATAAGCGTTTGCAACTTCAACAAAGTTATCTGGTAAGACATATCTAGGGCGTCCCATGTGGACGCCTCTTTCTTTTGCAAGGCGAATTCCTTCGGCTTGTCTTTGTTTTATATTTTCTCTTCCAGGCTCTGCAACGAAAGATAATATTTGCAAAACAATATCACTAATAAATTTTTCAATTAAATTAGTAGCGTCATTTCTTGTATTTAAAAGCGACGTATTGATTACTAAAATATCTGCTTCAATTATTTTAGTAATATAATGCGCTCCTCAATTATCATATTATAATCTCTACCTAAACGATCAATTAATTTTATTATGGCTATGGTACTAGAGCGTATCATAGCCATATTTTTATGTATATACCACCATGGCTTGCAATTTTTTCCCATATAATGTAGAATACAACTATATTTGATAAAATTGTGTCTAAATTTGTTAATGAAACAATAATAAATTAATATTTTTATAAACGGAGTTAAGAAAATGATTAGTGCTTTTGGTGTGGTAATGCGTAAAATTAGATCTGCTACAGGAGATTCTCTAAGAACATGTGCTACTAAACTTGGTATCACAGTTGCATTCTTATCTTCTATGGAAGTAGTAGAAAATCAATTCCAACATTCTATCCTAAAAAAAATAAAAAATCTATATGGTTTGGATGAACAAGGCTATATGGAACTTTATAATGCAATGATAGAAACTAATAAACATGTAGATATAGAAATAGAAAAGATGAATGAAACACAAAAAGAAGTATTTATGGTATTTGCAAGCCGAATAGAAAATGCTGATTTTGAGTTATTAGAAAAGTTTAAAAAAAGTATTAGTAGAACATTATGAAAAAATATAAAATTATTGATTTGTTTTGTAATGTGTAAAAATGTTGTTTGCGAATTATTAGAAGCTATTGGAGATTTTTAAAATCAAATAATGATTGCTTTCTAGAGAAACAAGAAGATTGTAATGAAATATATTAATTCATTGGAATCCGTAACATTGTTAGAAATATTATTTGTGAGGAAGTTATCAATATCGTTAAAAAATTTATAAATTATAACGAAAAGTAAGTAAGAAATTGGAGGATAATTATGATAGTTTATCAAAATACTAAAGGCGATTTTATAAAAGATGTTGATAGCGGATTTATAGCTTCAATCATTAAAGATGAATTTGCTAAGCATAACATTGCGCATAATAATGATGCAGAACATAATGCCTGGGATAATTCTCTTCCTTTTATGAGAGATGTTTTAAATACAAATGAAATATCAGATGATTGCAAACTTGCAATTGAATTTCAAATACCATTAACTAGTAAAAGAGTTGATTTTTTAATAGCTGGAACAGATAGTGAAGGAAATAATAACATTATTGTAATAGAACTGAAACAATGGGAAACGAGTGAAATGACATCACGTCCTGATATTGTTACCGCATATATTGGTGGAGCAAAACGAGCTGTATGTCATCCATCATATCAAGCTTATAGTTATGCTAAAATAATCGAAAATTTTAATAGCGATGTATATGAAAATGACATTAGTTTAAAACCATGTGCATATTTACATAACTATAAAGAAGTTAATAGAAAGAATATTGATAATGGTTTATATAGCGAAGCTATCAATCTTGCTCCAATTTTCTTAAAAGAAGATCAATTAAAGTTACAATCTTTTATTAAAGCTTATATAAAAAAAAGAGATAACGTTAATCTATTAATGAAAATAGAAAATGGGAAACTGAAACCATCTAAGGCTTTACAAGATTCTATTGTTTCAATGATTCAAGGTAATAGAGAATTCTATTTAATAGATGAACAAAAAGTAGCATATGAAACAGTTAAAAAATTAGTTGAGAATTCACTTAAAGAATCTGATACTAATCCCAAAAAATATGTTGTTATAGTTGAAGGTGGACCTGGAACCGGTAAATCAGTTGTAGCTATACAATTATTATGTGATTTAATTAGACATAAATATAGTGCTAACTATGTTACTAAGAACGCTGCACCTAGAAATGTCTATTTTGAAAAACTTAGACAAGGTAAATACCAATTAAATTATATAAAGAACTTATTCAAGTCATCAGATTCTTTTTGGAATGCACCAAAAAATATACTTGATTGTATCATAGTAGATGAAGCACATAGGTTAAAAAGAAAATCTGGTATATTTAATAATTCTGGAGAAAACCAAATTAAAGAATTAATCAATGCTGGTCGTGTGGTTGTCTTCTTCATAGATGAAAACCAGCAAATAACTACTAAAGATATTGGGACTATTGATGAAATACATAAATGGGCTAAATATCATAATGTGGTTTTATTTGAAGGCGAGGAATTAAATTTAGTATCGCAATTTAGATGTAATGGTAGTAATGGTTATCTTAATTTCCTAGATAATTTACTAGAAATCAGAGAAACTGCTAATTATGATTTCGATTTGGATTATGATGTTAGAGTATTTGATTCTCCAACAAAAATGAAAGAAGCATTAAGAAAAAAGAATAATATTAATAACAAATCAAGAATGATAGCTGGATATTGTTATGAATGGATTACAGAAAAGAATCCAACGGGTGATGAATATGATATAGTTTTGGAAGATGGATTTAAAGCAAAGTGGAATTTTCAAAATACTAATTTTGCAATAGATCCAGACTCATTTGAACAAGTTGGCTGTATACATACAACTCAAGGATTAGAGTTTGATTATTGTGGAATAATAATTGGTAATGATTTAAGATATGAAGATGGTCATGTTATTACAGATCAAACAAAAGCAGCAAAAAGTGACCGTTCATCTGGAATAAGAACTTGTAAAAATAGTAAATTGGCTGATAAACTTATTAGAAATACTTATAAGACATTACTTTCTAGAGGTCAAAAGGGATGCTTTATTTATTGTGAAGATAAGCCATTAGGGGATTATATAAAAAATAGTATAAATCGAGTAGTTAAGTAAAAAATGAAGAATTATTTACTAAAATTCTAGATAAGTCTACCCGAATATTCAAAGAAAAATATCATGATGTAAACATGAATGGATAATACAACGAATTTGAGATAACGATGTTAGCTATTGTTCGAGTGAAACATATAAGGAAATTGAAAACGAATTTTATTTAAACAAGAATGAAAAATATATAGATTTCATTTTTCCTAAATTTTCTTATTCTTGCCTACAAGGTAAAAACTAACTAGCTATACTTTTTTGGGATTTTTGGAGCCTTATCCATTTATTGTATAGGCGCTTAATAAGGCGCCTTTTTATTTATACTATTATCGGCAAAATATGATAAAAAAATAACATTTAAATATTGATATATTGCCGATAATGTAGTATAATATAAATGTAGGAGAAAGATAGATATGAAATATTTAAGTGTATTAGAAACTGCAGAAAAATGGGAGTTATCAGAAAGAAGCGTAAGAAACTATTGTAATCGGAGAAGAGTGCCTGGTGCTGTTCTTTTTGGTAAGACTTGGAAGATTCCCCAAAATGCCCCTAAACCGGAAAGAAAAGGGAAGAAGGTCACTAAAAAAACACTTCTAGAGATATTAAAAGAGGAAAAAGAGTCTCAACTTAAGGGAAGTATTTATCATAAAATACAGATTGAATTTACATATAATTCAAATTATATTGAAGGCAGTCGCCTTACACATGATCAAACTAGATATATTTATGAAACTAATACGATAGGATTAGAAAAAGAAACGATTAATGTTGATGATATTATCGAAACGGTTAATCATTTTAGATGTGTGGATTTAATTATTGATAAAGCTAACTTTACAATAACTGAAAGCCTATTAAAAGAACTACACCAAATACTAAAAAATGGCACTACGGATAGTAGAAAAAGTTGGTTTATGGTAGGAGACTATAAAAAGATACCAAATGAAGTCAGCGGGATAGAAACTACTAAACCAGAAGAGGTCAAAAAAGAAATAGAAAAGTTATTAAATTGGTATAATGGAATTGAGATAAAGACATTTCATGATATTGTTGAATTTCATTATAGATTTGAAAGAATTCATCCATTTCAAGATGGAAATGGCAGAGTTGGAAGATTAATTATGTTTAAAGAATGTTTAAAATATAATATTGTTCCATTTATTATTGATGAAAATCTTAAACTATTCTATTACAGAGGATTAAAGGAATGGAGTAATGAAAAAGGATATTTGATGGATACTTGTCTTACTGCACAGGATAAATTCAAAAAATATTTAGATTACTTTAGAATTGACTATGTTTAATCAGAGATTTATAAACAATATTTTTTATATTGTATATTCTTTAAACGAGTTCTTGAAAAAGAGAACTAAAAACTTTATAATAATTCTGTGAGGTGTCTTATGATTGTGTTTCATAACCATTGGGATCATTTACTAGCGGAAGAGTTTCAAAAAGAATATTATCGCAAATTGCGAGAATTTTTAGTAGAAGAGTATCGCACAAAGGTAATCTATCCTTCAATGTATGATATTTTAAAGCATTAATATTAACTGATTATGAGGATGTTAAAGTAGTTATATTGGGACAGGACCCTTACCATGGACCAGGACAAGCCCATGGCTTGTGTTTTTCTGTGCCGGAAGGAATTTCCTTACCTCCTTCCTTGCAAAATATTTATAAAGAAATTGAAAATGATTTGCAAATTAAAATGAATCCTTCTGGTGACCTTACTTGTTGGGCAAAAGAAGGGGTTTTACTCTTAAATACAGTTTTAACTGTAAGAGCAAATCAAGCAAATTCTCATCGTGGAAAAGGTTGGGAACTTTTTACTGATAAAATCATAGAATTATTAAACGCCCGAGAAAAACCAATAGTGTTCATTTTGTGGGGAAATAATGCGAAAGCAAAGATTGAAAAAATCAATAATCCTCATCATTTAGTCTTGACTGCACCACACCCTAGTCCACTATCTGCGTATTATGGATTTTTTGGCTGTCGTCATTTTTCAAAAACAAATAATTTCCTAAAATCAAGGAATATTCCACCAATTAATTGGCAAAATTAAAAATATCAAACAAGGTTTTTATCAAGCTGTAGATTTGCCGTAAAATTACTTGATTAAAATTTGAAAAAGATGTATAATAATTATAACGAGTTTAAATAAATAGATTCGAAGTAATAGTTTGTCAGAAAGATTTATAGGTGGGTTTATGGGTTTGAAAGAAAAAGTTCAAGAAGTGAGGGATTTTCTAAAAGATTATCCAAACGTTAAATTAATCGCAGCAACAAAGTATATGACTTTAGAAGGAACCAAGGAATTAATTGATGCTGGAATCACTGAAATTGGTGAAAATAGAGCAGACATGTTTTTAGAAAAATACAATGCTTTAAAAGATTATAAACAAATTAAATGGCATTTTTTCGGTGTGGTTCAAAGCCGTAAAATTAAAGACTTAGCTAATAAAATTGATTGTCTACATTCGTTAGATCGTTATTCATTGGCAGTTGAATTAAATAAGAAATTGAATGAACCCTTGGATTGCTTTGTTCAGGTAAATATATCAGAAGAGGAAAACAAACAAGGAGTTCCAGTAAAGAATGTAAAAAGTTTTGTTAAGCAGTTAGAAAGTTGCCCTAAAATAAGGGTGATAGGATTAATGTGTATTGCAAAAATGACTTTTGATGAAGAAGTCATTCATAAATCATTTAAAAAGATGAAACGATTGAAAGAGGAAATTGAGAGTATGAATTTAGAGCATGCTCCTTGCCACGAACTTTCAATGGGTATGTCTAACGACTACAAAATTGCTCTACAATACGGAGCGACGATGATAAGATTAGGGCGAGTTTTTCTAACATAGGGAGGAAATATGGGATTGTTTAAGAAAAAACAAGTAAATACCATTCAATTCAGTGATTATAGCAATAAAAACAAGGGCACTAGAAAATCTGGTGGCTTGTTAACTTCTTTTGATCGCTTGCAATATTTTACTGTTGCTAATAGCTCACAAGAGCAATTAATGGAAATGTGTGATATTATCTTGGGAGGGAAAGCGATACTTGCTAACTTTGATCAAATTAATTCTGAAGAAGCAAATTACATGTTATCCTTTATATCGGGCGTTGTTTATGCTACCCAAGGGGAAATCTTTAAATTAGATAATAAATTATTCTTGTTTGGACGCAAGGAAGAATTTGAAGATGGTTCCTTACATCAATATGTAGAGGATAGTAGATGATTTTAAATTATTTGATAAAAGCCCTGTATTATTTATTATTAGGGTATGGATTTATTATGATGTTAGGTATCATTTTATCTTGGTTACCTGGACTACATCAATATAAAATTCCGCGAATGATTAGGAAAGCAACCAATTGGTACTTGTGGCCATTTCGTGGTTTTCTAGTGATTGGAATTCTTGATTTTACTCCCGCTATTGGACTTATTTTATATGAGACAATAGTTGGTTTATTAGCTGGTTTTATTTAAAAATAGAAAAAACAAAAGATGTCGAAATAGTTAAAATAGATGCGGAGGAAAAATAAATGGCTATCAACATACATTTTTTTAGAGAAAATAGTTTAGGTCGATTGGATTATGCAAAGTTGTTAGAATATTTTGATAATTATCCTAACTTTAAAACGTATTATTCAGAAGATGAAGTAGAAATTCGCTATATAGACAAAGAATTTAAATCTTCTTATCGTTATTTAGTTACCAAAAGATGTCGTGTAAACCAAATATATAAGCTGGATCCCGCTTATACAAATGTAAATTTCCTTTTGGAATTACCAATTTTAATACCTACTTTCATCGCTAAAGAAATTTTAGGATTTGCTCAAAAACTTTGTAAAGAATTTGAATTGGTTGTTTATAATGATACTTTTGATGATGTTAGACAATTCAATTTAGTCGAGTTATATAGTTTATTTGATAAGACGAGAAATGCCTATATCGATGAATTTGGTTTACAAAATAAAATTCCGATTGATACAGAAAAATTGAGTGAGATTTGTAAATATCAAAGGACAGTCGACAGTTTAAGAGAATATTATCACAATGAAGTGGATGTTAATTATTGCGAACCGATTATTGACAAAACAACAAATGAACACGGAATTAGTTGTACGTGGAATTTTGGTATCCCAACAGTTTTCCCACCACATCTAGATTATATTTGTATTAATGATGAAGAAAATGTTAAATTTATGGTAAGAAGAGCTGATTTCTATGCAATTGTTGGTAAATATTTAGAAGAAATTGTCGGTTTCTTACCGGATATGTATATATTAAAAGCAAAAAAAGCACGTGCTGCTCGTAAAACAATTAATAAATTGCGCAAGTTTGCTATTGTTGATCAAAACTTCAAAGAAGTTCGAATTAGTGATTTCATTGATCGATAGGATTTATTATGTATAATAAATTAATTGATCACACCATACTAAAAGCCTTTGCAACAGAAGAAGATATCAAGAAATTATGCGCAGAAGCATTAGAATACAATTTTGCCAGTGTTTGTGTTAATCCTGTTAATGTAGGACTTGCTAGCCAATTATTAGCTGGTTCTGATGTTTTAGTTTGTACTGTAGTTGGATTTCCTTTAGGAGCAAATACTATCGAAGTGAAACAAGCAGAAACCATCGATGCTATTCAAAATGGTGCTGAAGAAATTGATATGGTTATCAATGTTGCTAAAGCCAAGGAACATAATTTGGATTATCTTTGTGAGGAAATCAAAGCTGTCGTTACCAGTGCTCAAGGTCGTTTAGTAAAAGTAATTATCGAAACTTGTTATTTAAATGATGAAGAAAAGATAATGGCATGTAAAGCGGCTGCCTTAGCAGGAGCACAGTTTGTGAAGACATCAACAGGGTTTGGTACTGGCGGAGCAACAGTAGCTGATGTTAGTTTAATGCGAGAGCATATTCTGGCGGATATGAGTGTAAAAGCAAGTGGCGGAATTAAGACTTTAGCTGATTTGGAGAAAATGGTTGCTGCTGGTGCTAGCCGTATCGGAACAAGCTCAGGTATTGCAATCATGAAAGAATATCAAGAGAGGGAAAAATAGTTATGGCTACTCCTCATATAGAAGTAAACGATAAAAATCTCATCGCATCGACCGTATTAATGCCTGGAGATCCATTAAGAGCTGAATACATTGCCAATACTTATTTAACTGATGTTGTAAAAATAAACAATGTGAGAAACATGTTCGGTTTTACTGGTTATTATAAGGGTAAAAAAGTTACTGTGATGGGTTCAGGAATGGGAATGCCGAGTATTGGAATCTATTCTTATGAATTATTCGATGTTTATGGAGTTGAAAATATTATTAGAATTGGTTCCTGTGGTGCTTATTCACCGAAGATTAAGATTTATGATGTTATTATCGCCACGAGTGCTTTTAGTGAATCAACCTATGCAAAAGTTGCTTATGGATATGAAGAAAACATCTTAAATGCCAACAGTTATTTAAATCAAAGATTAAACGATAGTGCTAAGAAACTGGGATTTCCTGTTTATAATGAAATCATTCATTCATCAGATGTTTTTTATCGCAATTGCGGAAACGCTTTTCATGATGTTCGTGATAAGTATGGTTGCATTGCTGTTGAAATGGAATCTTTTGCGTTATTTGCTAATGCTCGCTATTTACATAAAAAAGCAGCTTGCATTTTAACTGTTTCTGATTCATTGGTTACTCATGAAGCAACATCATCTGAGGAACGTCAAAAATCTTTTAATCGGATGATGGAAATAGCACTGGATGCAGCAATATAAAGCGGGTAACCGCTTTTTTTATTAGTTTAATGAATATTAAAAATCTATTCAAAA
>ERZ795052.2759-NODE-2759-length-20523-cov-7.849765_pt1 | contig 20523 bp, 17 predicted proteins | sample MGYA00375136_ERZ795052 | MGnify/ENA primary metagenome ERZ795052 (study PRJEB30181, sample SAMN05720156) | activated sludge metagenome | isolation source: Anaerobic digester | place: Japan | collected 2015-05-26 ... | reverse complement strand
CTCCATCATACTCCGACGATGCGGAGAATATACCCGACATCCTCTTCGTCCAACAGGAGAATGAGATAACCGATCATTTCCCACTCTCCGATCGAGAGACGGCTGATGAGCACGATGGCGTTTTGCGATCCGTTTTCCGTGCCGATCAGTTCCCGGGCCGCCTCATCCCCCTTCAGATGCATGGAAACGGAAGGGAGATTCATCCGCACGCGTTTGCGGCACTGATCCGCCAGCACGGCGACGGCGGCGTTCAATACGATATTGCCGATCTCTTCCAGGACCGTCTGTTCGGCCGTGGAAAGAGAGCCTAATTCCTGCTGAAGGTCCGTGAGTTTCCGGACCAGGAATGAAGCATGGCCGCCGGAGAACACCAGGGAAGCCTTCCCGATGAAATCTCCAAAAAAATCCTGCCGGATCATCACGCCGACCCCCCCGATTTCTTCCCGGAAAAAGGCGGTCAGGGCCTCCGTCGACATCACTTCCACCTCCGGCATTTTTAATCGAACCGGGCGCTGCAATAAAACGCTCAAGGCGGCGGCGGCCTTCCCCATGGCGATGTTCATCACTTCCGTGAAAGCGTCCCTTTGCGCGTCGGTCAACACCATCGGCACGAGCCCGCCGGGCTTTTCTTCCAGGGCGGCCAGCAACACCTCTTCGGCGGCCGTTTTGGACACGAAAGCCGAAGCCCCCGCGGCCAGAGTCTCCCGGCGGGTTTCCTTTTGGATATCGGCGGACACCACCACGATCCTCAAATCCGGCCGTTGTTTTTTCAGTCTGCGGACAACCTCGATCCCGTTCATCCCGGGCATGAGCAAATCGACGGTCACGACCTGCGGCCTGATTTCCTCTGCGAGGCGCAAAGCCCCCTCGCCGTTTTCCGTTTCAAAGACTTCATGGCCCGCGTCCTTCAGCACCTTCCCGATGCGCTGACGGGCAAAAGCGGAATCGTCAACGACCAGTATTTTCATAGAACACTCCCCGAAAACGGCCTTTTATGCCGAAAACCGTAAGATTGAAGGCGCCTGCGGTCCTTCAGCCTAATCCCCTTCGGCCTTCCGTCTAAGGATTACCGATGCATCCCTTTTTTTCTTCCCCTTCTCCAAATACATCAACCGGTCCGCCTCGTTGACGAGTTGTTCCAGATCGACCGGCGCGTTCGGATCGTAATACACCACTCCCACGCTGACCGACAGGTTGTACGGACGGGACCGGTCCTCATTGTAGAGGGCAATTTCGTGTCGGATCTTTCCGGCCAGATTTTCCGCGTCTTCCGGCCGGCCCTCCAGGGCCAGAACCACAAACTCGTCGCCCCCCATGCGGGCCGAAATATCCGATTCCCGGAAGGTTTTCTTCAGAATGCCCGCCAGGCCCTTGAGGGCGTCGTCGCCCTGCTGATGTCCCAGACGGTCGTTGATCCACTTCAAGCCGTCGAGATCCACAAAGACCAGCAGCATCCCCCGCTTCATCCGGTCGGCAATCCGCATCTGCTGATTTGACAGCGTCAAAAATCCTCTGCGGTTATACAGCCCCGTCAGGCCGTCCGTGATACTCAGCGATTCCAGTTGCTCGTTGAGCTCCTTCAGCTCCGTAATATCATGCTGAATGCCCCAGATGCGGATTAAAAAACCGTTTTCAACCACGCCGGTCATGCTGTCCTGAAAATACCGGACATTTCCCATCCGGTCCAACTGCTGCGATTCATGGTTTTCGACGACATAACCAAAACGGACAAAATTTTCAAGATAGGCGACGTTCTTTTTGGAAAGCCTGGGAATCAGCGTACCGAATTTCATCCCGATCATCTCGGAGGCTTCCCGATAGTTGTGCATTTTCGCCATGGTGTCGTTGCATTCGATGAGCGCGGCACGCTGATAGATTTGCCCGACCTGCTCCTTTGGGTCCGCCGAAACCGCCACCGGCGGATCCATTTCAAAACACCAGATCCCGTCGGAACTGAACTTGACGAATTGCCGGTAACGCTCTTCACTTTTTTTCAAGAGCGCCTCGTCGCGAAGACGCTGGGTTTCGTTTTTCAACTGCCGAGCGCCGAAAAATATAATTCCGCCGATCATCACGATCCACAAGAGCCCGTAAGTCGCCCACATCCCGGCCATCCGTTCGGCCGCCAGTTTCCGGAATGGGGTCAGGAATACGGTGGCGCTGATCCCTCCCCGGATATCGCCGATCCGGTATCCCTGACGGCTATGGCATTTCAGGCAGGACTCCGCGGTGATCATGGGGCGCATCAGCCGCAGGAATTCCCGGTCGCCCTTCTTCTCGATCACCACCGTCTCTTTCACCCCTTTTTCGAACTCCCGCAGGGACTGCTCTTCCCAGGGGTCCGGCCGGTTTTCCGGGCGCAGGGGGTTGAGGCTGGTAATATGCCCCCGGATCTCGTCTTCGCGACCTTTTCCTTCATAAAGCTGGCGCATCATATAGGCGGGATTGATCAGGGTCAGTTGCTTGCCCTTCTTCGTGGTGATGTCCCGTTCGGGGACACTGAGATAGGGATTGGGTTTTGTCTTTTCCGTAACCGGCGCATAAACCCCGCCGTGGGAGGCGTTCCAATGCCGGAAGGAAAGATCCGCCTCATAAATCATCTGGGCCGCAAGGCGGGCCTTGGCCAGGGTATTATCGCTCTGCAGCGTCATTTCCCGCACCAGGAAACCGACGAGCAGCAAAGTCACCGTCCCTGCGATCAACCCGATGTAAAGAAGTGTTCTTGACGTTTCCTTCACGCCCCGACCTTCATGATGATTGGATTTGCGCCCAGTCCTCCACCGCGCGGATCAGACGATCCAGAGAGGCCACCCCCAGAACGATGACCATGTAGCCGGTAACCGCGCTCCCCTTGAGATTGAACGTCGTATAGATCACCAGCGCGTACCGCAGCTCTTCCTGGCCGATGACCAGGGTGTCGAGCATGGCGCTTAAAGATTCCAAATGGAGGACGGGGACGGAGAAGCTGACATGAACCTTCAGAAGATTCCCGAACATGCCCAGACACGCGTTTAAAATAATGTTGCCGATTTCGGTGAGCACTTCCTGACCGGTTTCATCGAGGGGGCCTTTGTTTCTTTCTTCATCCGAGAGAAGATCAATCAGAATGTTCGCTCCTTCCCGGTTCAGCATCAGCATGGCGTCGCCGGCGACCGGTCCGGAAAAAATCTGGTGGACCGAGGCAACCTCTTCCCTCACGAAACGCTCGAGGATGCTTCCGAGCTCTCTGATGGGATGAACCGCGATCTCCGGAACGTTGATCCCCACGCGATGCCCCGTCAGATCGGAAAGAGCCGCCGCCGCCCGTGAAAAGGCGATGTTGATCAGTTCCGTCAAAGCGTCTTTCTGCTCATTGCTCAAATTCATACCGGTCACCTCGTCTCGTTCAGGGTATCGGCAACGGCCCGCAAAACAGCGTCTTTCTCCAGGGGTTTGTTGATCATGTTCTTTGCGCCTGCGGCCTCGACCAGGGCGCGGGTCGAACTCTGGATGTCCGCCGTCGCGACGATCACTTTTGCGTTCGGATCCATTTGCCTCAGTTTTTCCAGCACTTCCAGACCGCTCATTCCCGCCATCGTCATGTCCAGCATGACCAAATCGGGCTTTTCCAGAAAATACTGTTCCAGACCGGCGATGCCGTCGGAAGCTTCGATCGTCTCATGTCCGCCGGCTTCGAGAATCTGCCGCATCATCCGCCGGGACAGTCCTGAATCATCGATCATGAGAATTTTTGACATTCTTTATCACCTCCGGTGATCCGTCGTTGAGTCCGAAGGAGTTTAAACCGAAGAAAAATGGACGCCAAATCCTCCGGACAAAATACCTTCAGCCTCCGATGTTTTTATAACACATCCCCGATGGCTTTGACCATATCGAAAATGGAAACGCTCCGGTCGCTTAAATTCGCCTCCACGACCGATCGCGGCATCCCGTAGACGACGCAGGTCTCTTCCGCCTCCGTAAAGATCATCCCCCCCTGGGACTTGATCCAGGCCGCGCCCTGCAGACCGTCGTTGCCCATGCCGGTCATCACGATACCCAGAAGCCGCTTGCCGTATGTTTCGGCGGCGGAGCGGAACAACACATCCACCGACGGCCGATGAGGGGTATCGAAGGGACGGACCTCCAGGTGCACCCGAACGCGTCCGTCCGCGTCCCGCTGAAAGAGCATATGCCGGCCCGCCTGTGCAAGAATCGCGACGCCCGGCGCCACGTCCAGGCCTTCCCGGGCTTCCATCACGGTCAGATTGGACAATTCATCCAGTTTCTTGGCATACATATCCGTATACCCCACCGGCATGTGCAGCACGATGCCGACCGGCACCGGAAAATCTTTCGGCAGCTGCGGGATCAGATATTTCAACGCCTGGGGTCCGCCGGTGGAAACACCGATCACGATCGCGTCCAGCCGTCCGGCCTCTCCGGATGGGGGCAAAACCGCAACGGGAGGGGCGGGCGGCGGCTCCATTTTCAGGACGGCCAGAGGAACCTGGGCGGCCGTTTTGACTTTTTCGATGAGGACATCGGCGATCTCCATAATCCGCTCCGTGGCGAGGGCGGTCGGCTTCTGGACAAAATCGATCGCGCCGGCGTCGAGTGCGGAAAGGACGAGTTCGCCGCTTTCGCTGGCGATACTGCAGACCACCACGGAAACGGGCCTGCGGGCCATCTGGTTTTTCAGAAAGGTCACGCCGTCCATGTTCGGCATGATTAAATCCAGCGTCACCACGTCGGGATTCAGCTCCGCAACCTTTTCCAGAGCTTCCTCTCCGTCGCGGGCAACCCCCACGACCTCGATGAAGGGGCTCCTGGAGAGCATCTGAGACACTACCTTCCGCACATACGCGGAATCGTCCACCACGAGCACGCGAATGACTTTGTCCATCAAAAAACCTCCGGCTGAATTAACCGTTCGTCGTTCGGAGTCCTGGAAATCGAAGGATTTCATGAGTCCGTTGATCTTTCTTTGAACCCCGAACTTCCGACTTCGAACTATTTCTTCACATACACAAACGCACCGCCGATCTCCTGGAGCTCAAAGTCGGTCGTGAGCTTGAGCAGGGACTCCGAGGCGGCAACGAACAGATAGCCCGGCACGGGCATCCGTTCATAAAACATCTTGACCACCCGCCGGATCGTCGGCGGCGTAAAATAAATAAAAACATTCCGGCAAAAGATCACCGGCACCTGATCCGGAATGAGCGGCGACGCTTCGTCAAGAAGATTGAGGAGGCCCCATTGAATCCGGCTTTGCAGGGTTTCATCCACACGCCACAGATCTCCTTCGCGGGTAAAGTAGCGCTCCTTCAGGGCGGCGGGCAGATTGCGGAAGGCCCGCTCCCGGTAGAGCCCGCGGTGCGCCTTGCCGATGGCGGACGGGCTGATGTCGGCACCCAGAATCCGGATGGGATACCGCCCGAAACACCCCTTCTGATCCAGCGCCATGGCAATGGAGAGCGGCTCCTCTCCGGTGGCGCAGGGAACGCTCCAGATCTGGAAAGGCTTTTCCGGAAATGCTTCAAAATGCCGGGGAACGATCACGTCCGCCACCGTCCGGATTTGGTCGACCTCCCGCCAGAAGAAGGTTTCCTGAACGGTCAGCACATCGACAACCTTTCCCCATTCCTCTGCGGCGTCCTCGTCATATTTCAGAAGATAGTAGTAATCGAGAAAGGATCCGAAGCCCCGTTCAATCACCAGCGGCGAAAGCTTATCCGCCAGAATGTCCATTTTGTTTTCTTCAAAGAACAGCCCCGTCCGCTCCTGGATCAGATCCCGCAGCAAAACGAAGGTATTGTGATGAAGCTTCAGGGATTCCGAGTAAAAATTCATAACACCAATCAACGTAAAAAAAAAGGAAATTAGGCTGAAGGTGTCCAGACTGGAGGACCATCGATCCTCTCGCTCTTCAGCCTTTGGCCCGATCCCTACATCCCCTCCAGCGCTTTGCGCGCTTCCCGGCGCACTTCCGGAGACGAGTCCTTCGACACCATCCGGTATAGGTCCTTTTCCGCCCGTCGGCTGCCGAGGCGGGCAAGTGCCTGAATGGCTCTGACGCGCACTTTTTCTTCCCGGTCTCCCAGCGCCTGGGTGAGGATTTCCGTTGCGGCGGGACGTTTCATCCGAAGCAGAGCGTCGATGACGGCCAAACGCGCTTCCGTCTGATGAGCGGAAAAACCGGCGGCCATGGCGGCCAGCTGCTCATCGCCGAGGCCGGACAGCGCCTCAACGGCCGCCTCCCGCCGCGAGCTTTCCAGGGTGAGGTCGATCAGGGAGGAAACGGCTTCCGGTGTGCCGGCGGCGGCCAGAGCCTCAATCGCAGCCAGGGCGACTTCTTCCTTTTCCTCCGCGGCCGCCACCCACTGGAGCGTGTTGATCACCGATTCATCACAGCGCTGGCCGAGTCCCTTGACCGCGCCCAGCCGAAGGGCTGCGCTGGAAGAACGCAGTGTTTTCAGAAGTTTTTCCCTTGCCTTCGCATCCTCCATGCGCCCCAGCGCCGAAAGCGCCGTAACCGCCAGGTCTTCTTCGGGACTGTCGGCTACGTCCATCAAAACCGACACCACCCCCGGGCCTCCGATCATTCCAAGAGCCTTGACGGCGACAATACGGACGTGCGCCGCCTTGTCCTCTTTCACCAGGCGGGAAAGCGCTTCCATCGCCTCCGTGCAACGCTGCTTCCCGACGGAACGGGCGGCGAAATACCGGACCCAGGAATCGGAATCGGAAAGCGCCGCCAGCAGGGCATTGCGGGCTTCCGGCGATTCAAAGTCGGCCAGCGCCTTGGCGGCTGCGGCCCGCACCCGAGGAGTGTCCTTTCGGACGGTTCGGCATAACACCGGCAAAACCTCGGCATGGTCGAGATACGCCAGGTGTTCGACCGCCGAGCGGCGTACGTTTTCCTCCGCATCGCCTGCCCGTTCCAGAAGAAGTCGGATGCATCGTTCATAGCCGAAATATCCCGCGATTCGAACGGCCGATTCCCGGATCAGGGGATCGGCATGAACCAAGAGCTCTTCCATCTTTGCCCCCATGTCCGGGTGACCGATGGAATTGAGCGCGCCGATGGCCGCCTGACGGACGGTGGTATTGGCGTGTCCCAAAAGCTTCAGCAGGGCTTCAAACGCCTGCCGGTCGCCGATTTTGGCCAGCGCTCCGGCGGCGATCACCACGAGTTCGTCGTCATCGTCCAGCAGCTTGGACAGCGCGGGGACGGCCGAGGCGTCTCCGATGCGCCCCAGGGCGATCAGCGCGGCCTTGCGCGTTTCCAGATCGTCCTTCTGCAACTGCTCGACGACCAGATCCACCACCCGCTTTCCGTATTGCGTCAACGCCGTCACGACTTCGGTTCGGACGGCGGGATTTCCCAAAAGCCTTGTCATCGCCCGCTCCACCGCCGGTCCGGTCAGCCAGCCCAAAACCACGGCCAGGAAGCGCAACTCCTCCTCCGTCGCCTCCGGAAGGGTGTCGATCAGATGCTGAACGGCGGGGGCGCTCAGGTTTCTCCTCGCGGTCTCCGCGATGTAGGAGCCCTCCCGGTAGCGTTGCTCATACCGTTCATGGATCACCGCCATGGCCTGTGCGATCACGGCGGCGGGAGAATCCGGATTTTGCAAAAGCCCTGCCAGCGGAGGAATGGCGCTTTCATCGCCGATTTGCCCCAGAGCCGACGCCGCCGGTGCACATAGCAGGGGATCCGCCAGAAAGGGAACGATTCGCGACGCCGACCGCGGATCGCCGATACGGGCCAGGGCGTCCAGCGCCGGAAAGGCCAGAAAGAAATCTTTCGTTTCGGCCACGTCCAGCAGTTTATCCGCCGCGGCGGGGTCCCGCAGTTTTCCCAACGCCTCGACGGCATGATAGCGGACGTTGGGATCCGGGTCGTCAAGTGCCGCAAGCAAAGCCGGGACGGCCCGGACATCGCGTTTTTCGCCCAGCAGAAGGGCGGAGCAGATGCGCAGCTCCACCTCCGGATCCCGGAGAAACTCCATCAGCGGGGTCAGTGTGTCCATATCGGAGAGGGACAGGATCTGCAGGGCGCTGTTGAGGACGCTTAAATTGTTATGCTCCGTTTGCAGCGTTTTCAGGAGATTTCTGACGGTGTCCATCCGCATCCGACGGGAAAGACCGTCAACGGCCGCCCGACGGACCCGCCAGCTTGCGTCCCCCATGACCTCCACCAGACGGTCCACGTCGTCTCCCGCCGCCAGGGTTTCCGCCGCCTTGAGACGGCGGGCTTCTTCGGGATGTTTGAGTTCCTCCGCAAGCCTCTTGTCCCGTTCCCGCCGGCGGGTGACATCTTCGACCGTGACGATCGTTCCGACGATCGCCGCTTCGTCCTGACGCAACGGGGCAATCGTCACGCGCTGCTGCATGCGGTCGAAAAACTCGGAGGGCTCCCGGGGCGGACAGGCGATCAGGTAGTGATGAAACACCGGGGCGAGGGTTTCCACCACCCCCTCGTCCAACACCCTGCGGAAACGGTCGAGCAGCCCCCGCTCGGCAATCTCGGGGAAAAGATCCGTCAGCCTGCGGCCCCGGGCGGCCGGGCCGCTGATTTGCGTTGCCTCGACCATCCCGTCATCCCAGGTGCGGATGGTCAGATCCCGGTCCGTCGTGAAAATGCCTAATATTCCCTGCGTTTCATCCATCGTTATCCCCTATGGAATCCCCATCCGGGGCCGGAATATAAATCGTTCGGCTCTCCTGACGCCTGTGTTCGGAATTCCGGCTGCAGGCTATCTTCCCAGACGGTTCATGATCCGGCCGAACTCTTCCGCCCTTTCCAGAAGATCGGCCGTTGCCTTCCGGGTTTCCTGGACCCCCTGGGCGTTTTCATCCGTGACCTTGCGCACCTCGGCCAATCCCTTCAATATATTGACGGAAACGACGGAATGCTCCCGGTTGGCCCGGGTAATCCCGGCAATCTGCTTGGCGACATTCTGGGCGTTGGCCACCATTTCCTTGCCGGCGCGCGCCTGCTCCACCATGGCCTTGGCGGTCTGATCCGATTGTTTGCGGATATTTTCCACGGCGGTAATGATTTGCGTCGCGCCGGTGGACTGTTCCCGCATCGCTTTGGAAACCGAGGCCACCTGCCGGGTCAGGCTCTCGGCCGACTTGCTGATCTGTTCGCCGGCGACGGACTGTTCCGCAAGCGCGCGGGCGATGCCGGAGGTGGTCCGGCGGATCACTTCCACGGCCTGCGTAATCTGCTTGGCCCCCTCCGCCTGTTCGTTCATCGCCTTGCGCACCTGAATCGACTGACCGGCGCTGGCCTGGGCCGCCTTGATGATTTCGCGGCTGGCCTTGCTCTGCTCGCCCATCGCCTGGATCACCTGCTGGGAAACCTTGCGCATCTTGCCCACGGCGACGATGATTTCCTGAGCGTTTTTGGTCTGTTCCTGCGTCGCCGCCGACGCCTCGCGCGACTGAATCGCCGTATGGTTGACACTGTTGAGCACGTTCTGACCCGCCGTAATCTGTTCTTCCGTGGCGGAAGAAACCTGGCCGATCAGCTGCGAGGTGTCATAGATGCCTTTGAGAATCTTTTTCAGACCGGCCAGAGCGTCCTCGGACAGCCGTCCGCTTTCCTCGGCAACCCGGGAACCGTCGTTCACGGCGGCAACCGCTTCCTGGGCCACCTCCTGCAGGGACTTGATGATGGCGGCAATGTCCGATGTCGCCTTCGCGGAACGATCGGCCAGGTTTCGGATTTCCTCCGCCACGACGGCAAATCCGCGGCCCGCATCCCCGGCCCGCGCCGCTTCAATGGAGGCGTTGAGGGAAAGAAGGTTCGTGCGTTCCGCAATCAGATTGATCGTATCGACAATGGAACCGATTTCGTTGCTCCGCTTCCCCATTTCCTTGATCACCGACGCCGACTGGGCCATCGATTCGCGAACCCGAACGAGCGACTGAATGGATTTCTCCACCGTCGCTCCTCCTTCCTCCGCATCGCGGGAAACCCGGCGGGTCGTTTCATCGGCGCTCTTGACGATGCCCGCCACCGACCGAATCGACCGGTCAAGCTGGGCGGCGCTGGCGGCGGCGCTGTCCGCCGCCTCATTGATTTTTCCGGTGTTGGCCGCCACGCCCTGAACCGAACGGCTCATTTGCTCGATCGAGGTCGCCACTTCCTCGACCGTCCCGCCCATGTTTTCCGTAATCGCGGTAACCTCTTCAATGGAAGACGCCATCTCGTTGATGGAAGAACTGGTTTCCTCGGCGGCGGCGGCCAGCTGATCGGCGCTGGCCGATACCCCCTGAATGGAGCGGCTCATTTCTTCGATCGAATTCGCCGTCTCGTTGACCGACGTCATCAGCGCATCGGTATCATTGCTCACCCCCTTGATGGAAGAGGCGATTTCATTGATGGAGGTCGTCACCTGGCTTGCGGCGGTGGCCATCTCCTGCGATGTGGCGGTTACATTCTGGATCGACGAAGACACTTCTTCAATGGCCGCCGCGGTCTCGCCGATGGAGGAAGCCAGCCCGGCCGTTCCTCCCGAGACTTGCTCGATGGAGGCGGCCATCTCGTTGATTCCGGAGAGCATCTGCTCCGTGGACGCCGCTATCCCCTCGGCCTGCAGTGCCGTCTCCTTGAGCGAAGACGTCATCTGATTGGCGCCGGACACGAGCTCGTCCAGCGACCGGATCTGCTGATCGACCCCCTGAGAGATCTTTCCGGCAATGCGATTCACTTCATTGGCGTTGCGGGCAACTTCTTCCGCCTCTACCCGAATGCGCCGGTTCTCCGCTCGGTCGAATGTCTCCGATGCGGCCGGTTTGAAATTTTCCCCCGACATTTTTTTATTTCTCATGATCTTCCCCCTCCTGTATCTTCGCGTCCTGAGACGCGACGGCCGCCATATCGGCCGGGTTGATGACTTCATCACAATTCAGAAGCAGAACCAGCCGCTCCCCGACGGTGGCGATGCCCGCCAGGTAGCGTCCGCTCAAGTTGCTGATGCCCTCCGGGGGCGGCTCAATCGCCGCGTCCGGAATCGACACGAATTCCCGTGCGGTATCCACGATCAGTCCGACCGAACGGTTTCCCTTGCGGACAACAATCAGCCTTGTCTTCAGATCATAGTCCACCTTCGGGAAACCGAAACGGACCCGGAGATTGACGGCCGGAATCACCTGTCCCCGAAGGAAAACCACGCCTTCCACGGCCGCGGGAGCGTTGGGCACCGGTGTAATCTGCTCCACCATGTCCATCTGCTGAACCTCGGCGCTGGGAACCGCATAGGTCGTTCCGGCCAGGGCAAACAGAATATAGTGCTGCATTTTCTCCATAAAGACCTCCTTGTTTTCAAGAACTCCCGATGCCTGGCTCTTGTTTCTCATCTCTTCCCTCCTGCTTCCGCCTTCAGTTTGGCCGTATCGAGGATCAGCACCACGCGTCCATCCCCCAGCTCCGTCGCGCCGGCGACGCCGGGAACGGCCAGCAACGGATCGGTGGTGGCCCGAACGACAATTTCACGGCGCCCGACGATTTTGTCCACCACCAGCACCGCGCCGGAAGGCCCCGTTCCCACGACCATCCCGTAGAGGGATCGCCCGGGCTCCTGCGGCAAATGGAAGAAACGCGCAAGACGGATCAGCGGCAGTACGCCTCCCCGGTAGGGAATAATCTCGTTGTTTTCCAGCACCGTAACGGTTTCTTTCGGGATTTCGATGACTTCATGAATCACCGCCTGGGGAACGGCAAAGGTCTGGTCTCCGACCGACACGATCAGTGCGTCGGCGATCGCCAGGGTCAGCGGCAGCCGCATCACGAAGTTCGTTCCCTTTCCGGGAGCGGTGGTCATCTCCATCGTCCCGCCAAGTTCTTCCACCGCATTGCGAACCACGGCAAGACCGACGCCCCTTCCGCTGGTCAGGTCCGCTTCGCTGCGCGTCGAGAAACCGGAGGTGCAAAGAATGTCCAGGATGTCTTTTTCATCCGGTTTTTCCGAGCGGGCGACCATCCCCTGTCTTTTTGCCTGCTCGGCGATTTTTTGGCAGTCCATTCCCGCACCGTCGTCCTCCACCTCCAGAACGACCGTGTCGCCTGCCGCGGCGGCGCGAAGCGTCAACCGCCCCTCGGCCGTCTTTCCCTGGGACAGTCGTTCTTCAGGCCCTTCCAGCCCGTGACCGATGGCGTTGCGGACCAGGTGCAAAAGCGGGTCCATCATCCGCTCCACGATCAGCTTGTCGATCTCCGTCTCCTGCCCCGCCAGTTCGAGGCGAACCTGTTTTCGGTTTTCCCGGGCCACATCCCGGACGACAAACTGCATCCGGTTGAAGATTTCACCCACCGGCACCATGCGGACGCGCATCACGGCTTCGCGCAAATCGCGAAGCTGCCGTCCCATCGCCAGGTCGGCCTCCTGAAGCGGACGCAGCCCGGCGGCCGATACTTCCGTCTCCAGACGGTCCAGGCCGTCTTCCAGGCGGGCGCGGCTGATGACCAGTTCGCCGACCAGCCGCATCATTTCATCGAGGCGGGCCAAATCGACCCGGACGATATTGACCGGGGAGATGCCCGTCGATGTGATCGACCCGACGTCCGGTCCGGCGGCCGCGGGACTTTCGGAGGACGCCACCCTGTCCGGCGATCCTTCCGGAGCCTTTTGACCCTCCTCACGGAAAAAGGTCAGACCGTCTTTGCTCCATTCCGCAGGCGGCTCGTCACGGCCTGCCGCCGAAACCACAAATTCAAAAGCCACCCCGCCGGACGGAAGCATTTGCGGGGACGCCTTGATGATTTTCCCAAAGCCCTCGAGCCGACTGCGGATCCGGTTGACGTTGATGCCTCGTTCCGCCAATTCGGGGGAAGGCTGAAATTCAAAAATCCAGGTGGCGCCCCCGTGCGGCCGGGCCTCGGCGGATGTCTCCGGTTCCGGAACCCTCCGGGCCGCCTGCGGCTGCGGGGAGTCGTTTTCTTCCGCGGGCAGCAATTCTTCCAGACGCCGGGTCATGTCCTGAATCGACGGCGGGGTCGATTTGCTCTTGTGCGCTTCCATCACTTTTTCGAGGAGGTTGATGCCGGCAATGAGCGTATCGAGCGTCGCCGGAGAAAGGGTCGCCTTCTTCCCGCGAAGGGCATTGAGAAAATTTTCGATCCGGTGGGAGAGGTGCTCCGCGTCCTTGAGGCCGACCATGCCGGAAAGCCCTTTGATGGTGTGAAAACTGCGGAACAGTTCCTCGACGCCGGACATGTTCAGCGGGGCCTTTCCCAGGGAAGCTTCCAAATCGAGCACGTTCCTGCGGATAGCCGTCATATGCTCGTCGCATTCGGCGTAATAGTCATCGAGAAAACTGTCCATCATCACAGGATCCGAAGGAAGCGGGGTCATGGGGAACTCCTTTCTCCGGTCAACAGCTCCTCCGCATTTTGGGCCAGAACCACCGGATCGAAGGGTTTGGAGATGTAAACGGTTGCGCCGGCCTGCAGAGCGCTTTCTCTGGTGGCCGCATCCGTTTTGGTGGTCAAAACCATAATGGGGATCTTTCGGTAGCGGTCATGCGACCGGACAAACCGGATCACCTCCATGCCGTGCATGTCCGGCATGTTCAGATCAAGAGTCATCAGATGGATGGGGGTAAGCGCCAGCTGTTCAATCGCTTCCAGACCCGAAGCCGCTTCTCGAATGGACGCTCCCTTCAAACGGCCGAGCGACGCCGCAACCATTTTCCGCATGGTTTTGGAATCATCGACGACAAGAATGTTTTTCATGGGTTTTTTCTCCGCAAGCAGGTCATGGATTACTTTCAGAAGGCGGGTATCCAGCTCCGCCTTGGTGACAAATCCGTCCGCGCCGGCTTTCCGGGCCGCGTCCATGTATTCCGCATTGTCATACATGGTGAGAATGATGACGCAGGGCGGGTTCGGTCTTCCCTTGAGGATCCGGGTGACTTCGAGACCGTTCATCCCGGGCATCGCCAAATCCGCCAGCACCAGGTCCGGATCCAGTTTCTTCGCCAATTCCAGAGCCTCCGGTCCGGATAGAGCGGTTCCCGATATGGCAATGGCTTCATCCTGGCTCAGGTAACGGGCGGCAAAGCCCAGAAAATCCGGATGATCATCGACCAGCAGGGTTTTGATTTTCCTGACGTTCATGAGGCATCCCCTCGAATTTCGGGGGCAGTGTACAGAAGGCAAAACAAAAAAAACATCGGGGAAATCCCTGAGGCGGGAGGGAAAAATACCCTAAAGGACCGTCGGGCGTCAGGCGTTCGGCGTCGGGAGAAAAAAGCGCTTTCTCCGACTCCGGACCTGATGTCTAACTGCTCACGATGCCGGCGCGGACGGCAAAACGGACGAGCCCGGCGACATCGTGGATGTCCAGGCGCTCCATGAGTTGAGTGCGGTGGGTGTCCACGGTTTTGACGCTGAGCCCCAGAAGTCCGGCAATGTCTTTTGTGCTGTTGCCTTCGGCGATGAGCTGCAGGATTTCCCGCTGACGAGGGGAAAGGGTGTCGGCAAGATTCGTTTCACCGCCGGTCCGCCGGACGTATTCGGCGATCACATGCCGTGAAACGGGAGGACTGAGATAGGTTTCCCCACGGCGGACGGCTGTAAGCGCCAGGGCCAGTTCCTCCGTGCCCGCGTCTTTGATCAGATAACCGGAGGCGCCGGACCGCAAGGCCTCCAGCACGTAAGCTTCCGTGGCGTGCATCGAGAGAATCAACACCTTGATCCGGGGATGGGCCTTTACGATCCGCGAGGTTGCTTCCAGACCGTTCATGCCTTTCATCGCAATGTCGATCAGGACCACATCGGGTTGATGGGCTTCAACCTGCGCCAGCGTTTCCCTGCCGTCTCCGGCCTCAGCCACAACGTCGATATCCGGCAGTCGGGCCAGCAGCGCTTTCATTCCCGCGCGGAAAAGGGCATGGTCGTCGGCCAGCAGAACTCTCAGCGCCATCGTGCTTTCTCCTCAACCCTTTTCAATGAAAAGATTGTGAAAATTGATTTCGATCCGGCAGCCCTGCCCCGAACCGGCGTCGATCCGGATTTGCCCGCCGGCCGCGCGAATCCGCTCTTTCATGCCCAGAAGCCCCAGATGGGAACCCCTCAACGCATCCCCCATAACGGTCCGCAGATCAAACCCTTCTCCGTCGTCCCGAATCGTCAGCCGCAGCTCCTCCGGTCTCTGCCGAAGATCGACATAAACGTTTGCGGCCCTTGCATGACGCAGCGTATTGGTGATCGCCTCCTGGGTCGCCCGGAAACAGGCCGTCTCGATGGCGGCGGGCAGACGCTCTCCGTTCGACTCCGCGGAGAAATGCGGCGTGATGCCCGTATCCTGCAGGCGATAGTCCACAAACCAGCGAAGCGCAGCCACCAGCCCGAGATCATCCAGGATCGAGGGGCGCAGATCGTGGGACAACCGGCGAATTTGCTGCAGCGTCTGCCCTACGGCATCAATGCTTTTATTGAGCAGCGCTTCATGGGCGGAGGGATCATTCGCCCGATGCAGCTGCTGAAGATTCACCTTGACGATGGAGAGCATCTGGCCGATTTCGTCGTGAAGTTCCCTGGCGATGCACCGCCGTTCCGATTCCTGAACATGCATGGCCTGAAGCGAAATGGCCCGCATAATGCCTTCGGTCTTTTGAAGCTTTTCTTCCGTCTCCTTGCGGTGCGTGATGTCCCGGGCGTTGCAGACCACCGCCTCCACCGAACCCGACGCGCCCCGCACCGGCGTTAAAATATATTCGTACGCTCGGAGTCCGCTGCTCGTGGGAAACAGGACCTCCGCCGTGACGGGCGTGCCGGTCTCCATGACGGAATGACGATGCGCCTCAAAGGGTTCCATCACGCCGGGAGGGAAACCCAGCTGACGCCAGTGCTTTCCGATGAAATCGGCGGGCTTCATCCCCAGCGCTTCCGCCCCGGCACGATTGGCGTATACATAACGGCCCGCGGCGTCATAGAGATAAATATGATCGGCGGACGCCGCCAGAATTTTCCCCAGCATATTCGCCTGACGGACCAGTTCGTCCATCATGCTTTGAAGACTGGTTTTATCGCTTTTTTCCATCAAGGTCGTCCGCTTTCACTCCGCCGCCGGACATCATTGCGCGAGATTCCATCCATCCCAAAAACCGGCCTGAAAACACAGCAGGATAATAAAGCCGATACAGGCAAAAGGCAAGCAAAAATGAGATGATGTATGGATTTAGGAGCACGGACCTCCGTAAGATCAAAGAGCGGTTCGTGACCCTGATACCGTCATCCTCAGAAGGTTTCCGCCCTCTTCCGACCGGTATTCACCCGGGGTCGCCGGCTTCCGGACTATGAGCCTGCGAAGCTCGTCTCCGTCGCCCGCGTCTTTAAACAGAGCGAAAATAATTCTTGACAAAAGCACCTTTAAAGAATAATTACTAGCTTAACGATAGTAATTATAGTAATTTATAAGGCATTGAATATATGAAGCTTTCTACAAGATCCCGCTACGGACTGAGATTGATGCTGGCACTGGCCAGAAATTATGGGAAAGGCAATACCTTTCTGAAGGAGATTGCCCGTGAAGAGGGTATTTCCGAAAAATACCTTAGTATCATCATCATCCCCCTGAAAGGAGTCGGACTGGTCAATTCCGTGAGGGGGGCATCCGGCGGCTATACACTGGCCAGAGAACCGGCTCAGATAACGCTGAAGGATATCATGGACGTTCTCGAGGGAGACTGCCTGGTCGATTGCCTGAGAGATCCCAAGTCCTGCTCCAGGGTGGACATCTGCGCGAGTCACGATATTTGGGCGATGCTGAGCAGCAGGATATCCGAAACATTGAGCGGGATAACGCTGGAACAGCTTGTCACGATGAATAGAGAGAAATTGGAAAAGCCATTATGTCCATCCATATAATTCTTCACGGTGAGCAACCCCCATGATGAATAAAAAAGTTTTAGTGGCCATGAGCGGCGGCGTCGATTCATCCGTCGCGGCGTTGTTGCTGAAAAAGGAAGGCTACCATGTCTCCGGGGCAACCATGTGTTTAGGCATTGCGACGGATGACAGCGCCAAATGCTGCGGGGCCTCCGCGCTTGACGACGCCAAAAGAGTCTGCGACCGGCTGCACATTCCCCATTACGTTTTCGATTACGCCTCCCAGCTGGAAGAGAAGGTCATCGCCCACTTCATCGGTGAATATCAAAAAGGGAGAACGCCGAATCCCTGTGTTGAATGCAACCGCCATCTGAAATTCGGCACGCTTTTGAACAAGGCGCTGGCGATGGGCTTTGATTTTCTCGCGACGGGCCATTACGCAGCCATCGGGAAAAACGAAAACGGTTATTTTCTGGCAAGGCCGAAGGACAAAAGGAAAGACCAGACCTATTTTCTCTATTCGATCTCTGATCAGAGGTTGGGCAATATCTTGTTCCCTCTCGCCCCCTTCACGAAGGATGAGGTGCGGGATTTAGCAAAAGAGCATTCCCTTCCCGTAGCGGCAAAGCAGGAGAGCCAGGATATTTGTTTCGTGACGCAGAAAAATTCTCAGGAGTTTCTTCTGGAAAGGATAAAGGAGGTAACCCCTGGTCCGATTGTTGACCGGCAGGGAAAAGCTCTGGGCAGACATCGCGGGATTATCTTTCACACGATCGGCCAGCGGGGAGGCCTGGGCATCAGCCACCCCAAGCCGCTGTATGTCGTATCCATTGATCCTGTCAAGAATCGTATCATTGTCGGCGAAAAGAAAGATTTAATGGCCAAAGGGCTTGTCGCTTCCGCTATAAATAAGCTGGCTGAAAACTGGCCTGCGCAAGTCCACGCGAAAATCAGATACCGGAAAAAAGAGGCGATCTGCGAGGTGACAAAAGAAAGCGAGAAACTAAGAGTAATTTTTGCCGAAGAACAGGAGGCCATCACGCCCGGACAGTCTGTTGTTTTTTATGATCACGACAGGGTTCTCGGCGGTGGAATCATCGATGAGGTTTTACATGGAAATCATTAAGGACATCGAAAGACTGAAAAAAGAAAAAAATGCCGTCGTTCTGGCGCATAACTATCAGCTTCCCGAAGTGCAGGATATTGCCGATTATGTGGGCGATTCTCTGGGGCTAAGTCTTCAGGCCTCCAAAACCAATGCCGACGTGATTGTTTTTTGCGGCGTCTATTTCATGGCGGAAACGGCCAAGATCCTTTCGCCGGCCAAGACTGTCCTCATCCCGGATAAAAACGCAGGCTGTCCGATGGCGGATATGATTACCGCCGGGGAGCTGCGCAAGTTGAAAGCCGAGCATCCGCAGGCCAAAGTCCTTTGCTACGTCAACACGACGGCGGCGGTCAAAGCCGAGTGCGAGGTCTGCTGTACGTCGGGCAATGCCGAAAAGATTGTGCGCGAAGCTTTTCGCGAAGATGACGAGATAATATTTGTTCCCGATCAGTATCTCGCGGACCACATCGCCAAGCGCGCCGGCCGTAAATTTATCTTGTGGAAAGGATTTTGTCCCACACACGTGCGGATACTGCCGGAAGACATCGCAAGGGAAAGAACGCGGCATCCTAACGCGGAAGTTCTGGTGCATCCCGAATGCCCGGCAAGCATTACAGCCATCGCCGATAAGGTTTTGTCCACGGAGGGAATGTGCCGCCACGTCAAAGCATCGAAGACGCGCGAATTTATCATCGGGACGGAAATAGGCATTCTTCACCGGATGCAAAAGGAAAATCCCGAAAAAATGTTTTATCCCGCGTCGGAAAGGGCGACATGCCCGAACATGAAACGGACGACGCTGGAGAAAGTCTTATGGTCCCTGGAGGAAATGGGGTTTGAAGTCACCGTGCCCCACAATATCATGCAAAAGGCGCAAACCTGCCTGCGAAGAATGATGGATTACAAACCATAAGCGATGCTGCAAAAGAAAAGGAGTAAATAATGAGTAAAATCGACGAAAAATTAAAAATAGAAACACTGGCTCTGCATGGCGGCCAGGAACCTGATCCCGCAACCGGTTCGCGCGCCGTGCCCATTTATCAGACAACCTCTTATCAGTTCAAAGATACCGAACACGCGGCCGATCTTTTTGGCCTCAAGGAGTTCGGCAATATTTATACGCGGCTGATGAATCCAACAACAGATGTCTTTGAGAAAAGAATTGCACTTCTCGACGGCGGCGTGGGAGCGCTTGCGACGGCGAGCGGCCAGTCGGCGATTACGCTGGCGCTTCTCAATATCGCCCAGGCCGGAGATGAGATCGTTTCGGCGGATAATCTGTACGGAGGAACCTATAACCTGTTCCATTATACTTTTGCCCGTCTCGGGATTACGGTCAAGTTTGTTAAATCGAACGACCTGGATGCTTTTCAGAAAGCGATTACCCCGAAAACGAAGGCGATTTACGCGGAATCCATCGGCAATCCGAAGCTGGACGTGGCCGATCTGGAGGGCATTGCCGGTGTCGCGCATCAAAACGGCATTCCCTTTGTTTTGGACAATACCGTTTCGCCCTATTTACTGCGCCCCATTGATTTCGGCGCGGATATTGTTGTGTATTCGGCTACCAAGTTTATCGGCGGCCATGGAACATCGCTGGGCGGCGTGATTGTTGATTCGGGAAAATTCGACTGGCAAAGCGGCAAATTTCCTCTGATTGCCGATCCTGATCCCAGTTATCACGGGATTCATTTTGTGGAAGCGCTGAAACCAAACGGCAATATCGCTTACATCATCAAGGCTCGCGTGGCACTGCTGCGCGATCTGGGACCGGCTCTTTCGCCCTTTAACGCTTTCCTCTTTCTGCAGGGTCTGGAAACCCTTCACCTGAGAATGCCGCGCCATTCGGAAAACGCCCTGGCCGTGGCCGGCTTCCTGGAAAAACATCCGAAAGTCAGTTGGGTCAACTATCCGGGACTTCCGTCCTCTCCGGAGCAAAAGCGGGTCAAGAGATATCTGCCCAAGGGCGCGGGGGCGATCATCGGTTTCGGAATCAAGGGCGGCGCCCCAGCGGGAAAGAAGTTCATCGAAGCGCTGGAACTCGTCTCCCATCTGGCGAACGTGGGCGACGCCAAGACTCTGGCGATCCATCCGGCAACGACAACCCATCAGCAGTTATCCGCACAGGAACAACTGGCCACAGGCGTGACGCCTGATTTTATAAGACTGTCCATAGGAATTGAGCATATCGACGACATCCTGGCGGACATCGATCAGGCGCTGAATAAGATTTAGTCAATCAATCTCCTCTCTTGCGGGGGAGGAGATTATTAAAATGGGCAAGACCATTGTTGTGATTCTGCCGGACGCGGGAGAACGATATCTGTCAACGGTGCTTTTCGAAGGCATCGGCGCATGAGAGTCAATACCATTTCGCGCGCCCAAAGGATCAACGCTGCGCGTTCAGGGCGTGATCAAAACGCAGAACAAGGTGCCGTTTCTCGCGGGCGAGGGACTGGAAATTCTACGGTAAAGAGGCTATGCGATTGGCTCATATGAAAAAAGCGGAAACAGAAAAAGTGAATAATAATTCGGTCGGCGTTGTGGAAACGCAATATTACACTTTTGCCGAATCGGGCAAAGAACTGAA